>Ga0182736_1001464_pt1 | contig 22854 bp, 23 predicted proteins | sample eDN5th30CKraftBY_FD_128882 | JGI IMG/M metagenome (GOLD analysis project Ga0182736, IMG submission 128882) | Enriched backyard soil microbial communities from Emeryville, California, USA - eDNA 5th pass 30_C Kraft BY (version 2) (version 2) | ecosystem: Environmental > Terrestrial > Soil >... | reverse complement strand
GCCCAAGAATTTCGACCCGCATTGCAAATCCTCGCATAAGATACGTCGCTAACGACGTCGCTAAACACGTGTCTTAGGCCAATAGGACCTTATGCGGCAGGCGGTGGCAATCGGGCGGTTACGCTGAAATCCAATCAGCTGCTGAAAAATTCGCGGGCTTAAAGCCCTTTCAGCGAGAATCTTTTCTGCATTTACTGCATATGTCCAGAAAGTCCAGTTCTTAGGTCCCTTACTAATGTCGAATTTTTCTCGTTTGAGGAATTTTGATAGCAAGTAATCTCGATCAATATGGTCCGATAACCATAAGTCGGTCTTGTCTTTGTACCTCCTGATATGATTGGTTACGGCACCCCTTATGCGACTTTTAAATTTTCTATTGAGCTTAGACAGGGTCGCATCCTTTAGATAGGTTCTTTCTCCGTCGAATCGAAAACCCAGATATGACACCCCGTTTTTTGAGCTTCCTGAAAGGCCTGTGTATCGCAGCTTCCCTGAAGAAGAGGCGCTGTAGCTTCCCGAGATAACTTTGGATGGTTTAATCTTGAGCTGAGAGCCTGCTTTGGCTAGTTCATCCGTTAAGAGTTCGGTTATTTCAATTACTGAAGCATTGGAGCCCGGGATAATACAGATGATGTCATCTGAGTAACGCTGGTAGAATCCACTTCACTCCTTACACCAGGTGGCTACAGCTTGATCAAAATCAAGCATGTAGATGTTGGCTAAGACGTCTGAAATGGGTAGTCCCTGCGGTATGCCATGTGGGAGCTCGTGCCGATAGTAGCCGATTCTTGTTCGCTTGGCCTTACCAAGGAGCTCCCGGAATGTACCTACGTCGCACAATTGTTTGGGGGTCTCTTTCCGGCTCACCCGGAAAACTAACCGCCCCCCCTTAAGCTCTGCTAACCCGATCTCTTGGTAAAGAAGATCTCGGTCCACCATCGTGTACCTTGTGATATGGCGGAACAGAGCAAAATGATCTGGTGGCAATTGAGGCGATTTCAAGAGCTTAGACCACTGCTTCTTGAGTTTACTATGGTCCAAGCTTTCAAAGAATGAGCTTATATCCGCGACTACGACTGTGGACGATGTGCAGCCTCTTATGAAGGAGAATGCGTCCGCCGCAAAATCAATGTTACATTTTCCCCCTCTGCGAGTGGATGAAGCGATTTTTCTGTAGCCGACAACATGCGGGCTGAGGTCGCGTTCTGTGAGCTCGATTTCGTATAGACTAGAAAGGTCGGTTCTATACTTTGCGTAAATGGCGGCGTCACGCCGAGATGCGTAGCGTAGAAGACGTTCCTTCTTGTCTAATCCCTTCTTGCGAAATGGTTTCCACTGCGACTTGAATACGAGCAGCGGAAAAAATGGGTTCCGCTCGACAGTAAGGGGATCATTGGCTATTCTTGCAATTTCCGCTTCAGGCAGCGGTGCATCGAAGTGTGGATAGGGCTTAATATCTTTAGGCTGAGGTAACCACATGATCGATATTGAATGGGGGAAAAGCACGGAACGCGATTCCGTTATCCTCTACCCCCGCCACTTTAGCGCCACAGATGTGGCTCGTCTCGCGTACTAATAACTGTTCGTGCTATCCTATAAGTAGAATAGCGGCGGTACTGTCATGCGCTGGCATGTTTAGACCGGAGGCAATGATGTTACTCACGCTCGCAGCCCTTCTGCCGGACATACTTGACAGTCTTAACCCTAAACTCTTAGCCCGAACGACTAAGATGTCTAAGTATATGCAACCGTACAACCATAGGCAAGAGTTGCAATGGGCAAAAGTGGATGAGCATTTAATAATCAGACTCAATACCCCCTGGCTCGATCCACCAGGTGCTTGAGTGGCTCGCCGCGTTCGAAGGCTTCCATCTGGGCGACCATGAGGGGGCCGAGGTGATCCGGGTCTGAGCTAGCGGCCGCGTGGGGCGTGACGAAGATGCGGGGGTGCTGCCAGATCGGGCTTTCCTCGGCGAGCGGTTCGCGCTCGAAGACATCGAGGCTGACTTCCTTCAGAATGCCTTCATCGAGCGCGCGCAGGATGTCCGCTTCCTTCTGGAGGCGGCCGCGACCGGCGTTGATCAGGCAGGGGCCGCCAAGTGGGCCGTCTTGCCGGAGGTTCGTGAGGAGATCGTAGTCGATCATTCCTTCTGTCTCTTGTGTCAGCGGTAGCAGGACGACAAGGATATCGGTCTTCTGCAGGAAGGGCGTCAGGCCTTCCGGACCTGCGTGGCAGTCAACACCCGGCAGTTCGTGCGGGGTTCGGCTCCAGCCTGCAAGGTTGAAGCCCAGCGCGCCGAGCTTTGCAGCGACCGAGCGGCCAAGTTCGCCAAGGCCCATGATGCCGACGGTGACCCTGTCGGTAGTAGGCTGGGGCGTGTCATTCCAGGTTCGCTGCGCTTGCTGATGGCGGTAGAACGCGCCTTGACGGTGATGGTCCATTACGCGCCAGAGGACATATTCCATCATGTGCTGCGTCAGGTTCGGCGCCACGACGCGCACGATCGGCACATTGGCATGCATGCCGTGGATGTCAGGGTCGGACATGATGTGATCGACACCCGCACCCGCCGAAAAGATGAGCTTCAGGTTGGGGAGCCGCTTCAGAAGGCCATGGGGGTAGCGCCAGAGCACGGCGTAGCCGATTGACGGATCCTCGCCTGCTGCGGGTTCCAGCACGACGTCGCGACCGCCTGAGGCGAGCACGCGGGTCCAGTGGTCGGAATTCATGCCCTGAGCTGTGAGCAGCAGGCGGCCTTTGGTGTTGGCTGACATGTCTGTGGTCTTACTCGCTTACAACGCCCGTGGGCGCGGTCTTGATATCGAACGCGGCGGCAATGAGCGCGCGCGTGTAGTCGGTCTGGGGCTCGGTGAAGATCTGTTCCGCCGTGCCTGTCTCCACCACCTTGCCGTTGCGCATGACGATCACCTCATTCGCCAGCGCACGCACGACTTTCAGGTCATGGCTGATGAAGAGGTAGGCAAGGTCGTGACGTTTCTGCAGGTCGCGCAGAAGGTCGACCACCTGTGCCTGCACGCTCATGTCGAGGGCCGAGGTAGGTTCGTCCAGCATCACGAATCGCGGTTTCAGCACCATGGCGCGGGCAATTGCGATGCGTTGGCGCTGGCCGCCGGAGAACTCGTGCGGGTAGCGGAAGCGCGCCGCGGGATCGAGGCCCACTTCCTCCAGCACGTCCACCACCATCTGGTCGCGTTCGTCAGCGGAGAGCCTCTTTTCATGGATCTTCAGGCCTTCCTCGATGATCTCGCTCACCGACATACGGGGGCTGAGCGAACCGAACGGGTCCTGGAATACGATCTGCATTTCGCGACGGAGCGGCCTCATTTCGCGGAAGGACCGCTGATCGATCCGCTGACCACGGAATGTGATCTCGCCCTGAGATGAGATCATACGTGAGAGGGCCAGGCCAAGTGTGGTCTTGCCGGAGCCTGATTCACCCACCACGCCCAGCGTCTGCCCGGCGCGGATCGTGACATCGATACCATCGACAGCTTTCACATGGTCCACGACGTTGCGCAGGAAACCTTTCTTGATGGGGAACCAGACGCGAATGTCACGACCGGTCATCACGGTTTCCGCCGCGAGATTGGCTGTAGGCGGTTGGCCCTTTGGCTCGGCAGCGAGCAGGTGACGGGTATATTCGTGCTGCGGGTTGGCGAAGATTTCTGCGGTCGGGCCGGTCTCGACAATCTTGCCCTTTGTCATCACGCAGACGCGGTCCGCGATCCTGCGGACGATGCCGAGGTCGTGCGTGATGAAAAGCATAGAGAGGCCGCGCTTTCGCTTCAAATCTGCGAGAAGCTCAAGGATCTGCGCCTGGACAGTCACGTCTAGGGCCGTTGTCGGCTCGTCCGCGATCAGCAGCTTTGGCTCGTTGGCGAGCGCCATGGCAATCATCACGCGCTGGCGCTGGCCGCCTGAGAGCTGGTGCGGGAAGGCATCAAGGCGCTTCTCAGGTTCGCGGATGCCTACCTGATGGAGAAGCTCCAGCGTGCGCGCGCGTGCCTTCTCGCCGCTCATGCCGCGATGGAGCTTCAGCACTTCGCCGATTTGCCGCTCAATCGAGTGGAGCGGATTGAGCGAGGTCATAGGCTCCTGGAAGATCATGCTGATGTCGTTGCCGCGCACGCCGCGCAGCTGCGGCTCTGCCGCCTTCAGTAGATCCATGCCGCCATAGTGGATTTCACCCGTGGGGTGGCTTGCCGCCGGGTAGGGCAGAAGCTTCAGCACCGATAGGGCGGTAACCGACTTGCCGGAACCGGATTCGCCAACAAGCGCCACGGTTTCGCCGGGCTGAATGTCGAAGGAAACGTGGTCAACGGCAATGCTCGTCCCGCCGCCCTGCGAGAATGCGACGGACAGGTCGCGGACCGAGAGAAGTGGCTGGTTCATCTGAATGTCTTCCTCGGATCAAACGCGTCACGCACCGCCTCGCCGATGAAGATCAGCAGGGACAGCATGATGGAGAGGCTGAGGAAGCCGGAAATGCCGAGCCAGGGCGCATTCAGGTGACGCTGGCCCTGCCGCAGCAGTTCGCCGAGCGATGGAGAGCCGGGCGGCATGCCGAAGCCGAGGAAGTCGAGCGAACTCAAGGTCGTGATCGAGCCGTTCAGGATAAATGGCAGGAAGGTAAGCGTCGCGACCATGGCATTGGGCAGCAGGTGGCGCAGCATGATCGTGCGGTTAGGCACGCCCAGCGCGCGCGCGGCGCTCACATATTCGAAGTTGCGGGCACGCAGGAATTCCGCGCGCACGACGCCGACGAAGGCCACCCATGAGAACAGGAGCATGATGCCGAGCAATATCCAGAAGCCCGGCGGCAGCACCGCTGCGATGATCAGGATGAGGTAGAGGACCGGGATGGAGGACCAGATTTCGATGAAGCGCTGGAAGAGCAGGTCGGTCCAACCGCCGAAATAGCCTTGCACCGCTCCCGCCGAAACGCCAATCACGGCGGAGGCGAAGGTGAGGATCAGGCCGAAGAGCACCGAAATGCGGAAACCGTAGATGACGCGGGAAAGCACATCGCGTGCCTGGTCATCGGTGCCGAGCCAGTTCCAATTGCCGACGGAGCAGTTCGGGTCATCGACGCCGAGGTCATAGCGCCCGCAGCGTTCTTCCTTGGTGTAGAGCCAGGACGGCTTGGCAGGTGCCGCGCCCGGGATTTCGTTGTTCACCGTACGGTAGGAGTAGCGAATGGGCGGCCAGATCATCCAGCCATTCGCGTTGATCTCTTCCTGGATGAAGGGGTCGCGGTAGTCGGTGACCGCCAGGAAGCCGCCGAACTTTTCTTCCGGATAGTCCACCAGCACAGGGAACAGGATCTCGCCGTTGTAGGAGGCGACGAGCGGCTTGTCGTTGGCCAGGAACTCGGCAAAGAGCGAGAGGATGAAGAAGCCCAGGAAGATCCAGAGCGACCAGTATCCACGTCGGTTGGCTTTGAAATTCTGCCAGCGGCGCTGGTTCAGCGGTGACAGGAACGGGCGCCGGACGGTGTTGCGCACGCGCTCAACTTCAGCTTTCGCCTGTATCTCCGACATCTAGACGTCTCTCCGGTCGAAGTCGATGCGGGGGTCGATCAATGTGTAGGTGATGTCGGACAGAAGGCTCACGAGCAATCCCATGAGAGAGAAGATATAGAGCGTGGCGAAGACCACGGGGTAGTCGCGGTCGATCACGGAGCGGAAGCCGAGAAGGCCCAGCCCATCGAGCGAGAAGATGCTCTCGATCAGCAACGAGCCGGTGAAGAAGGCGGAAATGAAGGCCCCGGGAAAGCCAGCTATGATGATGAGCATGGCGTTGCGGAACACGTGCCGGTAGAGAACCTGCTGCTCAGACAGGCCCTTGGCACGAGCCGTCACCACATATTGCTTGCGGATTTCCTCAAGGAAGGAGTTCTTCGTGAGCAGCGTGGTCGTGGCGAAGGCCGAAAGCACCAGTGCTGTCAGTGGCAGCGCCAGATGCCAGAAATAGTCGAGAATGCGTTCTGGCCACGACAATTGTGCCCAGTTGTCAGAGGTGAGGCCGCGCAGCGGGAACCAGTCGAGGAAGGAGCCGCCGGCAAAGAGCACCATCAGCAGAACGGCAAAGAGGAAGCCCGGGATCGCGTAGGCAATGATGATGACGCCGCTCGTCCAGACGTCGAAGGCCGAGCCGTCCTTGACTGCCTTGCGGATGCCGAGAGGAATGGAGATCGCGTAAGATATCAACGTGATCCATAGGCCCAGCGTAACCGAGACGGGCATCTTCTCCAGGATCAGGTTCACCACCGAGATGTCGCGGAAGTAGCTCTCGCCGAAATCGAAACGGATGTAGTTCCAGATCATCAGCAGGAAGCGTTCGTGCGCGGGTTTGTCGAAGCCGAACTGCTTTTCCAGTTGCTCGATGAACTGTGGATCAAGACCTTGTGCGCCGCGATAGCGCGACGTGACGCCGGACGTGTCCATGCTCTGTCCAGCGTCCATGGACGAACCGCCGCCGATGCGGGAATCGGCGCCTCCGGCCTGTCCCGTAAGCTGTGCGATCACCTGTTCAACCGGGCCACCCGGCGCAAACTGGATCACGACGAAGGAGATGAGCATGATTCCCACAAGGGTGGGGATCATCAAGAGCAAACGCCTGAGGATGTAGGCTCCCATCAGCCAGCCTCTCCACTACGAACACTTTGATTTGCAAGAGTTTCCGTCAGGAAAGCTGCCAGTTGATGATGACTCATTCGATCAGAGATGCCTCGTCACTTGCCAATGGCTTTTGCCTTTGCCTCGTCGTACCACCATAAGGCCTCAACTGGAAAGCCATAGTCCGGCTTCGGTTCCCTGAAACCGAACTTGTTCCAGTAGGCCACCCGGTGATTCGGTGTGTCCCAATTTGGAATCCAGTCGAGCCGCGCACGCAAGACCCGGTCCAACGCTTTCATTGCCACCACGAAATCTTCGCGATTTTGGGCCGCGGCGGCAATTTCCACCAGTTTGTCCACGGCTTCGTCGGCCATGCCGACGTAGTTGTTGCTGCCCTGGAGATCGACAGTGCTGGAATGGAAGAACTGCAGCAGCGTGTCGCGTGTCGGCGTTGCGCCCAACGAGAACGCGGTATCGATCAGGTCAAAATCGAAACTGTTGACGCGCAGCTGATACTGTGAGGAATCCACCTGCCTCATGGTCGCATTGATACCAATGGCGCGCAGGTTGCGTATGAAACCGGGCGAGATGCGCAGGAAAGTCTCGTCGTTCACCAGATATTCGATGGCGAATGTCTCTCCGTCCTTTTGCAGCCAGCTGTCTTTCCGCTCCCATCCGGCTTCCCGCATGAGACGGGCTGCCTCGCGCAGGATGGTGCGGTCGCTGCCGCTGCCATCGGTCTTGAGCTGGATGGGCGCTTCGCCGAATGCCTCCTCGGGAATCTTGCCGCGCAGGGGCTCAAGCAGCGCCAGTTCTTCCTCGCTCGGCGTGCCTTCGGCTACATAAGGCGAGCCTTCGAACGTCGATTGGCTGCGCCTGTAGAGGTCGTAGAACAGATTGCGGTTGATCCACTCGAAGTCGAAGCAGGCGGCAATTGCCTTGCGGACGCGGGGATCACGAAAACGCTCACGCCGCTGATTCAGGGCCTTGCAGTAGAAGCTCGGGCGGAGCTCGTCGGGGAATTCGCGTTTGACCACCTTGCCCTCGCGGATCGCGGGGAAGTCGTATTGCGTGGCCCAGACGGAGGAGGTGAACTCGCCACGCCACTCCGTCTCGCCTTTCTTGAAAGCTTCGAACGCTGCGTTGCGATCGGAAAAGAAGTCGATGCGGATCCGGTCGAAGTGATAGAGCCCGTTGCGGAAGGGCAGGTGGTTTGCCCAATCATCCTCCACCCGCTCATATTCAATGTAGCGGCCGGCGGAGAAGCGGCCGACCTTGTAAGGACCGGACCCAAGGAAGGCCTCGATTCGGGAGCTGTCGAACGGCTTTTGCTCCAGGTCCTTTTTCGAGAGGATCGGGAAGCCGGCCGCGCCGAGGATCGTTCTCTGAGACTGCTTGCCTGAGAAGGTCAGGCGGAACTCGCGTTCGCTGACCGCTTCCGCAGCCGTCATTTCGGCCAGCACCAGCATCAGCGAAGGATGGCCTTCCTTCTTGAAGAGGTTGTAGCTGAAGGCCACGTCTTCCGCAGTGATAGGCGAACCGTCGTGGAAACGGGCTTCGGGGCGCAGCTTGAAGAGGAAGCTGTTGCGGTCCTCCGAGATGGTTACCGTTTCAGCAACCAGGCCGTAGATGGAATCGGGCTCGTCGAGGCTTCCGTCCATCAAGCCGTCGAAGCAGAGTTCCATTCGTGGCGGAGCGCTGCCTGTGCGAACGAAGCTGTTCAGCGTGTTGAAGGTCTGGACGTTCTGGTTGAAAAGCCAGTTGCCTGGCTGGAGCCGGATGATCCCGCCTTTCGGGGCGTCCGGATTGGCGTATTCGAAGGTGGTGAAACCAGGGGGATACTTCAGATCGCCAAAGGCTGACAGGCCGTGTACCGGCGTGTTCGCCGGTACTGCTGCAAAGAGCGGGCGGCCAGCGGCCATCGCACCCAGCGACGCCGCACCCAGGAGGAACCGTCGTCGGGTTGTATCCAGCATGGCCGCTACCTCGTGGCCGCTTCTGGCAGGATCCACCAGGAATCAAGGTCGATCCCGGCATACTCCGGCTGCTTTTCCGGAATGCCGAACTTGTTCCAGTAAGCGAAGCGGAGGGTCGGCTGGTAGTATTGGGGAACGGTGTAGTAGTTCCAGAGCAGCACTCGATCCAGCGCATGGGTGAGGGCCAGCAGCTCGTCGCGATTCTCGGCGAAGATGATCTTGTCCACGAGCACGTCGATCACCGGATCCTTGATTCCCGCCACGTTGCGGGAGCCCGGCATGTCCGCAGCCTTGGTGCTCCAGTAGTCGCGCTGCTCGTTGCCGGGGGAGTTCGACTGGGAGAAGCCGCCGGTGATGGCGTCAAAATCGAAGTTCTGCACACGCTGAACATATTGGGACGCATCGACGATGCGCAGGCTGGTCTCTATGCCGAGCTTGCGGAGATTCGGGATGATACCGTCGCTGATGATCTCGGCCGTCTCGCTGGCACCGAGGAATTCGATCCGGAATTGTTCGCCGGTCTGCGCATTGACCAGCTTGCCACCCTGCGTCTCCCAGCCAGCTTCCTTCAGCAGGCGGGACGCTTCACGCAGGTTCTGACGCTCGGCAGTCGGGCTGTCCGATACCGGCAGCTTGAACTCTTCGGTGAAAAGCTCAGGCGGCAGCTTGTCGCGGAACTGCTCGAGGATCTCCAGTTCGCGGCCTTGCGGGATGCCGGTGGAAGCGAGCTCCGAGTTCTCGAAATAGCTGCTCAGCCGCTTGTTGAGGCCGAAGAAGTGCTTCCGGTTCTGATCCTCGAAGTTATAGGCGAGCGTCAGCGCCTGGCGCACGCGGCGATCGGCAAACTGCGGGCGGCGCAGGTTGAACACGAAGGCCTGCATGGGCTGCACCGTGCCGCTCTGGAACTCGTGCTTGACGACCCGGCCATCCTGAGCCGCGGGGAAATCGTATTCCGTCACCCAGCGGCGGGTGGAGGTTTCACGTCGAATGTCCTGAATGCCGCCCTTCTTGAAGGCGAGGAAGGCTGCGTTGTCGTCCTGGAAATAGGTGAAGCGGCGACGGTCGAAATTGTTGCGGCCGACGTTAACGGGGAGATCCTCGCCCCAATAATCCTTCACCCGCTCCCAGGTGATGTCGGAGCCCGGACGGAACTGGCCGATCCTGTAGGGGCCGCTGCCGAGCGGAGGTTCAAGGGTGGGCTGGGAGATATCGCGCTTCTTGCCATTGGCGCCCTCGCCCTCCCACCAGTGCTTGGGAAGAATGGGAAGATCGCCCATGATATGCGGCAGCTCACGGTTGCCGGCCTCGTCAAAGCGGAATTCGACCTCATGGTCGGAAATGGCGACCGCCTCTTTCACGTTCGCGAAATACTGCTGGTGCATCGGGCTGATCTTCTTCAGCGTCTCGAGCGACCAGATGACGTCCTCCGCAGTAATCGGCTCGCCGTCGTGCCAGCGGGCATTCTTGTTCAGACGGTAGGTGGCCGACGTGTAATCAGCCGGGTACTTGAACGCCTCTGCGATCAGGCCGTGGCTCGTTCCCGGCACGTCGAGGGCCTGCTGCATGAGGGTTTCCCAGAGAAGGCCGCCGAACTCCGTCAGCCCTGCCGCGACCGTTCCGCGAACGATGAATGGGTTGAAACTGTCGTAGGTGCCGAACCCGATCTGGTTGAGGGTGCCGCCTTTGGGAGCCTCGGGATTGACGTAGTCGTAGCGCTCGAACGGGGCCGTCTCTTCATCGGGGTTGATGATCGAACTTGCTGTCCGCCACTCCTCCTGAGCGCTGAGGTTGGTGGCCGTCAGGCCGATGGCCAATCCAGCAAGTGCTGCATATCTGAGGGCAGCCGTAGCCGTTCTTCGCATCGATTAGCTCCTGATACTTTACCATCAAGAAACTATTCCATTCGCGGAAGAACGCAATTGCAGACGCATAACAAAAGAGCCGACCCAAGGGCCGGCTCTTTCAACGTTTGGTGATAAATCGGCTTACTGAGCGGGCCGTACAACCGGTGCGTCAGTTGCCGGAGCTTCCGTCGCCGGCTGCTCAGCAGCAGGTTCCTGGGCCGGCTCAGCCGGAGCCGCATCCGTTGCCGGCGCTTCTTCAGCAGGAGCTTCCGTTGCAGGCTGCTCAGCAGCGGGTTCCTCTGCAGGAGCTGCATCGGTGGCCGGAGCCTCTTCAGCAGGAGCCGCATCGGCCGGTGCTTCCTCTGCGGGAGCTGCGTCAGCCGGAGCTTCCTCTGCAGGAGCGGCTTCTTCGGCGGGCGCTGCTTCTGCGCCAGCTTCCGGAAGCGGAGCAGGCGTCGCAGCCAGCGTGCGCAGGTAGGCGATCACGTTGGCGCGATCCTCAACCTTCTTCAGGCCAGCAAACGCCATTGCCGTGCCGGGGATGAAGCCCTTCGGGCTGGTGATGAAATGATCGAGGTTCTCGTAGGTCCAGTGCTTGGAACCACCCTCGGAGAATGCCTGAATGGCACCCGAGTAGGAGAAACCTTCATGTGAAGCGATCGGACGATCAACGACACCGTAGAGGTTCGGACCAACCTTGTTGGCGCCACCTTCTTCCGTGGTGTGGCAAGCCGCACAACGCTTGAAGACACCCGCGCCAGCTTCAGGATCGGCAGATGCCAGAAGAGGCAGGATTGATTCGGCGGCTGCGCCACCTTCGTCACCACCCTCTGCTGCTCCAGCCTCCACTGCCGCAATGGCGTAGCCAGGAGTCTCCGGTGCATGCGAACTGAAGATCGCATCCGAAACCAGGCTTACGGAAAACACGACAAAGACAGTGCCGAGGACCGCGCCTAAAACCTTATTGAGCTCGAAAGAATCCATGCGCCCTGAGGCTCCTTCTCCACACGCTGCAAGTACCTACCGCTATACGAGCGGCCAATAGTCCTCACGCAACCGCTGCCCGTAAAAACCGCGCGGAAACTAGGTCTTTTGCTCAAGCCTTGCAACACCTATAAGACGTTCCGCTACTGCTACTTTTTGACACTTTTCACAGAACCCAGATCCGGAAGCAACTCCATGAGCGCCATAATCCTGATCCCGGCACGGATAGATTCCACAAGGTTGCCCGGCAAACCCTTGGCGGATATAGCCGGCAAGCCCATGATAGCCCAGGTTGCAGCCCGCGCGCTAGAGAGCAAGGTCGGGCGCGTCATTGTGGCCACCGATTCGGCGGACGTAGCCGACGCCGCCAGGAAAGAAGGCGTCGAGGCTTTCGTCACGCGCGGGAATCACCAGTCAGGTTCTGACCGCATCTTCGAAGCTTTGCAGGCGCTGGACCCCAAGGGCGAGGTGGAGATCGTCATCAACCTGCAGGGTGACCTGCCGACGATTCCGCCCGAAGATGTCAGCGCCGTGCTGCGTCCTCTCGAAAATCCGGAAGTCGACATCGCCACGCTCGGAGTCGAGATCACGGATGAAGAGGAAAAGACCAATCCTAACGTCGTGAAGATCGTTGGTGTTCCCGCGGGCGATTCCGGGAGCCGCCTGCGCGCACTCTATTTTACCCGTGCGACGGCGCCGTGGGGCGACGGCCCGCTCTATCATCACGTGGGGATTTATGCGTACCGGCGCGCGGCGCTGGAACGTTTTGTGTCGTTGCCGGCCGGATCGCTTGAAACGCGCGAACGGCTGGAGCAATTGCGGGCGCTTGAGGCGGGGATGCGAATCGACGCCGAGATCGTTCAATCGGTGCCGCTCGGCGTTGATACGCCGGCGGATCTTGAAAAGGCGCGCCAGATGCTGGCGCAGAAGGTGTAACGATGGGTCCTACAAAGACAAACAGGATCGCTTTCCAGGGCGAGCCGGGTGCAAATTCAGATACCGCATGCCGCAACATGTTTCCCGGCATGGAACCTCTGCCTTGCCCCACCTTTGAGGACGCCTTTAACGCGGTCGAATCGGGCAAGGCCGATCTGGCGATGATTCCGATCGAAAACACGCTCGCCGGACGCGTCGCCGACATCCACTACCTGCTGCCAAACTCAAAGCTCTATATCGTCGGCGAGTACTTCCTGCCGATTCGCTTCCAGCTGATGGTGCTGCCGGGCGTGGCCCTGTCGGAGATCAAGTCGGTGCACAGCCATATCCATGCGTTGGGCCAGTGCCGCAAGATCATCCGCAAGCACAAGTGGAAGCCGGTCGTGTCGGGCGACACCGCGGGCGCTGCCCGTGAGGTTGCAGACCGCCAGGACCGCACGCAGGCCGCACTCGCCCCGCGTCTGGCTGCCGAGCTCTACGGTCTCGACATCGCGCAGGAGAACGTCGAGGACGAGGAAAACAACGTCACGCGCTTCGTGGTGCTGTCGAAAGAAAAGCGCTTTGCGGCAAGAACTTCGCCAGAGCAGGCGATGCTTACGACTTTCATCTTCCGTGTCCGCAACGTGCCGGCAGCGCTTTACAAGGCGCTGGGCGGTTTCGCGACCAATGGCGTGAACATTACCAAGCTGGAGAGCTATCAGCTGGGTGGCAAGTTCTTCTCATCCCAGTTCTATGTGGATGTGGAAGGCCATCCGGAAGACCGCAATCTGCGGCTGGCGCTGGAGGAACTCAGCTTCTTCTCGCACGAGGTGCGGTTCCTCGGCGTCTACGAAGCGCATCCGTTCCGGCTTGAGCAGGTTCAGGACGACGATTGATCAATGGGAAAGCCGCCCTGTTCTCCGTTGACCTGAACCAGAGTTGAGGTCGACGGCAGGGCGGCTTTTCTGTGGGGTTCTCAGTAGCGTTTGCGCAGGATCATGCGATCAAGCGAGAGGTAGCCGCCGCCGAAAGCTGCGTACAGGAAGGCAATGCCGGCCCAGAACAGCGAGAGCAACTCCGCTTTTCCCTGCGCCAGTTCTGCAAAGTGGCGTCCGCCATCCTTCAGCAGAGTATATCCCGTTTGCGTCAACATGTCGGGACCCGCGGTGAGTACCTGAAGGCCCGCACTCGTGATGAGTTGGTTGTCGAACGGATGTGCCAGGTGAAACCAGAGGGTCACGAGCAGCATCACGCCGACGGCAAATGCAGCAGGCCGCGTATAGAGGCCAAGGGCGAGAAGAGCGCCTCCGACGACCTGGACGATCAGCAGGGTGACCGACCAAACGTGGCCGGGCAGGAAGCCGATCCCCTCAAAGAAGCTCGCCATGCTGAGCGGATCCTTGATCAGTGGGATGCTTTGAACAACGAGGATAGCCCCCGCCGTAAAGCGTAGCGCCACCCAGGCAAAGGGTTGGGCTACACGGTCGTAGAATGTTGCGAGTTTCGGGAAGTGCAACTCTTTCTTGGTATTCGTAAATGGCAATGCGGTGGCCATACCTAGACTCCAAATGTTTCAGACATGGGACTGCAACGTGCAGCCTCGTCCGAAAGCCTGCGTGGAGCGGGAGCAGGGCACAAGAAAAGGGGGAGGGCGTTACGCGATCAAGGACGCGTAACACCACTGAATTTACGGCTACTCGCTGTCAGCCCAAAGCGCGACCAACTGGCGGGCAATGGCGCCCTTGGTGGCGGCCCACAGTCCGTCTGGATGCGTGCCGTCCAGCATCTGGCGCACCTCAGCCCGGGAGAACCAGCGGCAATCCTCAAGCTCGGTGGCGTCCGGGTCGATCTCGTCGCTGATGGCCTCTGCAATGCAGCCAATCATCAACGAGAAGGGGAACGGCCAGGGCTGGCTTGCGATGTAGCGTACCGTACCAATACGGATGCCAGACTCTTCGAACGTTTCCCGGCGGACGGCAGACTCAATCGTCTCGCCCGGCTCGATGAAGCCGGCAAGGCAGGAGTACATGCCTGGGGCAAAGCGCGCGCTGCGGCCCAGAAGGCAGCGGTCGTCCTTCACGGCAAGCATGATCGCGACAGGATCGGTGCGCGGGAAGTGCTCTGCTCCGCAGCTCTGGCAGACACGCCGGTAACCGCCGGCACGCATCTCGTTCTGGCCGCCACAGCGTCCGCAGAAGCGGTGCGTGTTGTTCCAGGAGAGCAGGGCTGCCCCCTGGGCGAGTGCACCAACGATCTCCGATGTCAGCAGATTGTTCGAATAGGTGCTGCGCAGATCGACCACCTCGATGCCACTCACCACTGGCACTTCGGCAGGTCGCATCGGAACCGCGAGGACCGGACCATCAGGGCCGTTGCCCAGCAGAATCGCTTCATCCAGGTCCATGCCCAGCGCCTGAGCGCCCTGAGGCTTGAACAGGGCATTTGGCTCGACCCCATCGGTCCGGATGCAAACCTTGCCTTCGCCGATCAGGAGGATCCTCGTAGCCTCATTTTCCAAGGCGATCTGCACGGCGTCGTCCGAGCGCTTTTCGGAAAGCGGGTCGATGACATTGCCGGTGAAGGCGAGCCATTCCCTGGGCTGCGGACGGGTTTCCTCGGGCGAAAAGAAGTTCATTTGCTGCTCGGCTCAGGGCGGGTTTCAGATGGCGTCACGGATCTGGTTTGCCAGATCTGCGAGAACGTCTTTGTGGTAGGGCAAACGCTCGCCGTAGCCCCAGACAGGTCCGGGCCAGTTGGCATCGCCTTCATTGCGGGCGATGACATGCACATGCAGCTGGCGGACGATGTTGCCGATTGCCGCCACGTTGATCTTCGTGCAGCCGGTCAGGTCTTTCAGTGCCTTGGACACAAGATTGGTCTCAAAGCTCAGCATCGCCTGGTCGAGCGGGGTCAGGTCGTGCGGTTCCTCGATCTCAGGACGCTGCGGCACCAGAATCAGCCATGGCCAGCGGGAGTCGTCACGCAGGCGCAATTGGCAAAGACCAAGATTCGCCACCAGAAGGCTCTCACCTTCCAGGCGGGGATCAAGTTGAAATCTTGGCCTGCGGCCGGGTCCGGAAACTGGCTTATCCATAAGGAACCAAGCTAATTTGCAGCCGAACCGGCTGCAAGCTTTATCGTAACAGCGCACTTGCAATTCTTCGCGCGATTGACGATATGGAACCTGGGAGGTTGGTGGTGGACGAGCCACTCGCCAACCGGGTCAGGTCCGGAAGGAAGCAGCCCCAACGAGCCCGGCACGGGTCATTGTGCCAGCCTCCCACCTTTCAGGCTTTCGGGCAGCAAATGGCTGCCGAACTTGCCGTTGCACGATTTAGCGACTACCCGTTCATGGGGAACATTCGCACAGCCATCATGGAGAGCGCGACCGCATGAATGACGCCGGGCAGACTGTTGGCAGCAAGGCCGGCGCCTATCGCGTTCTGGCTCGAAAGTACCGTCCGCGCGATTTTTCGGGGCTGATCGGCCAGGAGCCGATGGTCCGCACCCTCACCAACGCCTTCTCTACCGGCCGAATCGCGCAGGCCTGGATGCTGACCGGCGTTCGCGGTGTGGGCAAGACCACGACGGCTCGCATTCTGGCGCGTGCGCTCAACTACAAGACAGCGACGGTCAACCAGCCGTCCATCGATCTTTCCGAAACGGGCGAGCATTGCGAAGCGATTCTCGAAGGCCGCCATGTCGACGTGATCGAGATGGACGCTGCTTCGCACACGGGTATCGACGATATCCGCGAGATCATCGATCAGGTGCGTTATGCGCCGGTGTCGGCCCGCTACAAAGTCTACATCATCGACGAGGTTCACATGCTCTCCACGCAGGCCTTCAACGGCCTGCTGAAGACGCTCGAGGAACCGCCGCCGCATGTGAAATTCATTTTCGCGACCACTGAAATCCGCAAGGTTCCGATCACGATCCTGTCGCGTTGCCAGCGCTTCGATCTCCGGCGCATCGATGCGGCGCTGATCAAGGAGCATCTGGCGCGTATCGCCGTGTCGGAAGAGGTGCAGGCGGACGACGACGCCCTGTCAATGGTGGCGCGTGCCGCCGAAGGTTCGATGCGCGACGCGCAGTCGATCTTTGATCAGGCGATCGCCCATTCCGGCGGCAATGTCACAGCGGAAACCGTGCGCGACATGCTGGGTCTTGCCGACCGCGCCCGCGTGATCGACCTGTTCCAGCATCTGATGCAGGGCGACGTAGCGGCGGCTTTGGCCGAGTTCCGTGCGCAATATGATGTGGGTGCCGATCCGGCGACCGTACTGACCGACCTTGCCGAATTCAACCATCTGGTGACCCGCCTGCGGTTCGTGCCTGAGGCAGCGCATGACAATGCGCTGTCGCACGAGGAGCGCCGGCGCGGTGCAGAACTTGCCGAGCGGCTGTCGATTCGCGTGCTGTCGCGCACCTGGCAGATGCTGCTCAAGGGCATCCAGGAAGTGCAGAATTCCAACCGTCCGGTGGCGGCCGGCGAGATGGTGCTGATCCGGATCGCTCACGCTGCAAATCTGCCGACGCTGGACGAGGCGCTGCGTTCGCTCGAAGGCATGACGTCAGGCAATGGCGGTCCATCTCATCCGGGCGGCAACGGTGGTGGCGCGCCGCGGGGCAATGGTGGCGGCGTCAATGCCATGGGCTCAACCTATATGCCAAGCGGCGGCGGTGGCGGCCAGACGATGCGGCTGGTGCAGTCGGAGCCCACTCCAACACAGGCGGCTCCGGTCCGTGCGCCAGAGCCCGAGCCACTTGCCGATGTTCAGGTCAAGACGCTCGCGGATATCGCGGGTCTAGCCGAGACGCATCGCGACATCGCGTTCAAGATCATCTTCAAGCGGAACGTGCGGCTCGTGAACATCGAGCCGGGACGGCTTACCGTCAATCTCGTGCCCGATGCGCCGAAGACGCTGCTGGGCGACCTGACCAACCGTCTGCAGAAGTGGACAGGGCGTCGCTGGATCGTTTCGGTCTCGAACGAGAAGGGTGGTCCGACCCTCTGGGAAGAGGAGAACAATCGCCGCGAGATGGCAATTGCGGACGCGCGATCTGACCCGACCGTCGCCGCCATACTCAAGGCGTTTCCGGGTGCCAAGATCGTCGACGTGCGGATCCCGGATGCGGTGGCGCAGGAGATGGCGGCCGACGAGGACATGCCGGCTCCTGAACTCGATGCCGACGACGAAGACGAGTAACTAAATACAACCGGATGCGGAGACTATCATGCGTGACCTGATGGGCATGTTGGGCAAGGCCAAGGAAATGCAGGCCAAGTTCCAGGCGATGCAGGAAGAAATCGCCAATATCGAGATCGAAGGCCAGGCTGCGGCTGGCGCCGTCAAGGTGACGCTTTCGGGCAAGTTCGAGATGCGCAAGCTCTCCGTTGACCCATCGTTGCTCAAGGCAGACGAGGCCGAGATCCTCGAGGACCTTATTCTCGCCGCACACAATGATGCGCGCGTGAAGATCGAGTCCGAGATGCAGCGGAAGACGCAGGAAATGACGGCTGGGCTGCCGATCCCGCCCGGTTTCAAGCTGCCGTTCTAAGCGGCCGCCCCTTTCTGCATGTTCTAATGGGCGGCCGAATGTGCCGCCCGTCCCATTTCTGACTACGTGACGAAGGTTCCATGTCCAAGCGTATCGCAGGACCGGAGATTGAACGGCTGATCCAGCTTCTGGCCAAGGTGCCGGGGCTTGGGCCCCGATCGGCCCGCCGGGCGGCACTGCATCTGATCAAGAAGAAGGAGCAGCTCTTCGCTCCCCTGAGCCTTGCGATGGGTGAGGCGCTGCAAAAGGTGCGCGTCTGCTCCACCTGCGGCAATGTCGATACGGTGGACCCCTGCACCATCTGCAGCGACGTGCGCCGCGATCCGGCAACGCTGATTGTCGTTGAAGACGTTTCTGACCTCTGGGCGCTGGAACGGGCGGGCGCGATGAACGTGCGCTATCACGTGCTCGGCGGAACGCTGAACCCGCTCGACGGCGTGGGGCCTGACGATCTCAACATTGCCGGGCTCATCAGCCGCGTTGCCGAAGGCGGGATCTCGGAAGTGATTCTGGCTGTGAACGCGACCGTCGAAGGACAGGCGACCGCGCATTACATCACCGACCAGCTTTCCGGTCTTGAGGTGAAGGTGACGCGTCTGGCGCATGGCGTGCCGGTTGGCGGCGAGCTCGACTATCTCGATGAAGGGACTTTGACTGCGGCTATCAAATCGCGGACAACTTTCTAAGGAGTTAGGGATTCGGGCAGCTTCGATCGGGAGGATTACATGCGGCGGGGACTACGGACACTCTTCGTTTCAGTTGTCATCGCCGTATCGGGCGTACTTCCCGCTGCTGCACAATCCATCGACAAGCAGTTCCAGCAATGGCTGGCGAGCGATCTCTGGCCTGAGGCGCGCGCGCGAGGCATCGACCAGCGCGTGTTCGAAAAGTCGTTCGCAGGCATCAAGCCGAACCTGAAGCTGCCTGACCTCGTTTTGCCTGGCCAGAAAGAGCCGACCGGCAGTAGCGGCCAGCATCAGGCGGAGTTCCGGGCACCTTCCGCCTATTTCGATTCGGTCCGGGGCATCGTTGCTGGCGGACGATCCCGTGCTTCCCAATACGCGCAGGCTCTTGCCGCCGTGGAGCAACGCTTTGGCGTGCCGCGCGGTATCGTGCTTGCCGTCTGGGGACGCGAGTCGGGCTTCGGCGGAGCGAAGATCCCGCACAATGCGTTCGAGGTTCTGGGCACCAAGGCGTTTCTCGCTACCCGCAAGGCAATGTTCCGAGAGGAAGTGCTTGCCGCGCTGGAGATGGTGCAGAAGCGCGGCGTCAGCCCCGATTCCATGCGCTCGTCCTGGGCGGGAGCGCTGGGTCAGCCGCAGTTCATGCCGAGCTCTTACCTGAAATATGCCGTGGATTTCGACGGGGACGGACGCGCCGACATCTGGAACTCGGTGCCGGATACGCTGGCCTCCATCGCCAACTATCTGCGCAGCCACGGCTGGGTTCCCGGGCGTGACTGGGGTTTCGAGGTGCGTCTGCCCGCACAACTTTCCTGCGCGCTGGAAGGGCCTGATCAAGGCCGGAGAGTTGCGGACTGGGCGGCCATGGGCGTTCAACGAATTTCGGGAAAGCCGTTCCCACAGCAGGAGATGTCGGGCGAGGGCTTCCTGATGCTACCAGCGGGCCGCAATGGCCCGGCATTTCTGGTGACGCCAAATTTCTACCGGCTGAAGGACTACAACGAGAGCGATCTCTACGCGCTGTTCATCGGCCACGCGGGCGACCGGATCATGTATGGCGATGTCGCCTTCACGGCCCCGTGGGGCAAGGTGGAAGGGTTTTCGCGATCCCAGGTCGCTGCCATGCAGCGCGCGCTGGAGCGCCTGGGCCATGATGTCGGCGGCTCCGACGGGCTGGTCGGCTTCAAGACCCGGCGCTCGATCGGACTTTGGCAGGAGAAAGCCGGAATGGTTCCAACTTGCTATCCGGACAAAGGCCTTGTGGCAAAGATACGCTAGATCGTCTCAGCTTTTTGTTGGAACGGTGAAACGATCCAAGCTTCTGTTTTCTCGCAGTTCGGGACGGAAAACCGGTTCCCACTTTTCTGGAACTGCGCTAGGCCAGCCAAATCAATAGTTTACGTGTGATCCAATTGCAGGCACTATGCTGCTAATTGTTATCCAGCCATAGGAGAGGGTTGCCGTGCGTATCAATCAAGGACTCGGAAAACTCACCCTTGTCGGTCTCGGCCTCTTAGTGCTGAGCTCTTGTGCGGTCGTTGTGGACGAAGGTCCGCGCCCGCTACCGCCCCGACCAGGCGGGCCACAAGCCTGCACGATGGAGTACAATCCGGTCTGTGGCGAGCGTGGGGGACGCCAGCAGACGTTCGGCAACAGCTGTTCGGCCCGTGCTCAGGGCTTCCGCGTCGTTCATGGCGGTGAATGCCGCAGCCAGTGGAGGCCTCCGGTACCGCCTCGGCCAGCTCCGCCCCAGAGCCAAGCGTGTACGCGCGAATTCAGGCCTGTCTGCGGACAGCGGGGCAATACGCTACAAACGTTCCCGAACGCTTGTGAAGCTGGCAGGGCCAATTTCCGCGTCGCCCATCCGGGCGAGTGCCGTCCTGTCAGAGGGCGCTGAGCCGCTGCATGGCCCATTGCGCCAGAGGCGTCTGGGTGTAGGTGATCAATCCACCTATGCCCAGCGCAACGCCATATGGAATGCCAGCCTTGGCATCGGCGAAGTGGCGCAGAAGAATGTTGTTGCCGGTAAACGTGGCCAACACCGAGTTCCGGTAGACCAGCAGGCCGAGCGTCAGCGCGCCGCCGAGTACAGCGGATGTGGTCAGGTATTCGACCAGTGAGAGATTGAAGCCGAACCACACGGCCGTAGCAGCCATCAGCTTGGCATCACCACCGCCCATCACGCCGAGCGCGAAAAGCGTGAATGTCACCAGCAGGACTAAGGCGCCGGTGCCGAGGTGTAACCCTATGTCGGCCAAAGGCATTCCGGTGAGGAACGCGAGGAGGAAGAAGGCGCCGACCAGCAGAAGAGAAACGCGGTTGGCGATGGTCATGGAGATCATGTCCGACACGGCAGCGTACACCATGCAAAACGGGAAAATCACAAGAACCGCACTCTCGACCATGACTCACTACGCAAAACAGATAAACCAATGATGGCAGAAACGTCTTAACAATGCGTGAGAGTAAGGCCATCGCCCGATGAGACGATGGCCTTAATAGTGTTATTCGCCGCCGCCGCCGGGGAGTTTGGATCCTATTTCCGTGAAGGTCGCGAGAAGTCCTTTGCCTACCGTGGAGACCGCACCAATAATCACGACAGCGATGAGCGCAGCGATCAGACCGTATTCGATCGCGGTTGCTCCTGATTCATCCTTGGCAAAACGTGCAAACAGCTTCATCATGAGACTGCTCCTTAGCTCCGATTTTTAACAGCACTTCCGTGGGCGTTCTGTTGTGCCGTTCGAAAGTAGCCTGACCCTAGAACGCAACTCTTGAAAGCTGTTTAATAAACAAGCTTACCTAATTCTTGCTTTGGAAGTTGCGGGTTGCGGTTAATTATTCCTTGCTGGTTGTTTACCTACTTGGAGGTACCCGCCGGTTCAGCTTTAACATCGGATTCACCTCTACAGCGCATGATGCAAACGGGTATCCGTTGGGGTGACATATGGCGGGACGTATGAAGTTTGGTCTGGCGCTTTTCTGCGCATTCTACGCATCAGCTGCGTTTACAGCTGCAGCATCCGCTGAGGCGATCCATGTCTTGATGAACCAGGCCAAGATCGTCAAGCTGCCGAAGCCTGCCGATACGATCGTGATCGGCAATTCCGACATAGCCGACGCAACGGTGCAGGACCCGCAGACTGTGGTGCTGACGGGCAAGGGTTTCGGTACGACGAACCTCGTGGTGTTTGATACAGACGGCAAGGTGGTACTGGATTCCCAGCTGGCCGTGTCGCGCTCCACAGAGAATTCCGTGCGCGTTTACAGGCCTGGTCAAGTGCAGACACTCTCCTGCTCGCCCTATTGCGAAGCGTCCTTCAAGTCCGAAGCCGAAGAGAGATCAGACGCTGAGATGGGTCGCTGAGGCGGTCTTGCGGGGGTGAGATGACGGGGCTGCGCTTCGTATTCGGCATGGCAGCATCCTGCTTCAGGAGAAGGCTGCGCGGCTTTGCCGGGGATCGTCGCGGTGCTGCGGCGCTGGAATTTGCGATCCTCGCGCCCATCTTCTTCATGATGCTTTTCGCCATTCTTGAATGCTGCATCACGTTCGGCGCCCAGCAGATCCTGACCAATGCAACGGACGATATAGGGCGCGACATGCGTACCGGCCGGATCAGGCCGGAAGGGCTGACGACTACCGTCCTGCATGACATGTTCTGCGATCGCATGCCGGCCCTGTTTTCCAGCGGCTGTCCCGGCCTGAAGATCGACGTCCGCAACTTCGACACGTTCGAAAAAGTAGCGGATGAATTCTCCAAAGGCATCGTGCCGGCAACGTTCCGTGTCGATCTGGGGGGGCCACTCTCCAAGAACATCATGCGGGTCTTCTATGAGTGGCCCGTTATTCTGACGGTTTTCAACGACCGTGTGGAGGACCCCAAAAGCGGAAAGACCCTGCTGTTCGCCACACAGACCTGGCAGAACGAGCCGTTCGACTGATGCGCCGGCTTGTGAGATCAGCAAGGGCATTCCTTCGCCGCACACAGGGCGTGGCGGCGGTTGAATTCGCGCTGCTGGCGCCGCTGATGATTGCCCTGTTCATTTTGACGATGGAATTCGCGCAGGCCATCGATACCAGCCGCAAGGTCGCTCGCATGACCGTGCAGATCGGCGATCTGATTACCCAGCAGCCGGACATGACGCCTACAACGCTGCAGTCGATCGTCAAGATCGCTGAAGCGACGATACAGCCTTACGAGCGCAGTACGACAGCGGTTCGGGTCACGGCGATCGATATCACCACGGGTT
>Ga0182736_1001460_pt1 | contig 22929 bp, 21 predicted proteins | sample eDN5th30CKraftBY_FD_128882 | JGI IMG/M metagenome (GOLD analysis project Ga0182736, IMG submission 128882) | Enriched backyard soil microbial communities from Emeryville, California, USA - eDNA 5th pass 30_C Kraft BY (version 2) (version 2) | ecosystem: Environmental > Terrestrial > Soil >... | reverse complement strand
GAGCTTCGCCAGCAGTCCCTGCACGACGCCGCTGTCGCCCACGCCGGGGAGGCTCGCCGCGAGCTGCAGGCCCGCAAGCAGCGCGGCCGCCTCGCGTGCCGTCAGTCGCGGCGTCCGCTCGAGGCCGACCGTGTTGGTGATGGACACGATGCCGTGCTCGTCGAGGAGATCCCAGTCGATGTCGAACAGGTCGTTGGCCATCTGCCAGAATCCGCCTTCGCCCGGAAGACCGATGACGGTGAGCTTCTCGACCATCGCTCGCATCTGCTGCTCGGTCACGTCGAACTCGACGGCGGCTTCGGCGAGCGACACCTCGCCCTTTCCGATCAGGTAGGGCACCAGCTGCAGGATGAGGGCGGCACGGTCGGTCGCCATGAGCGGTCGGTCGCTCACGAAGCCACCTCCCGTGCGTCGGTGTGGTCTCGGTGCAGCGCGAGCGTGCGCTCCAGCCGCGCGATCACCTGGTCGCGAAGCTCGGCCGGCTCGACCACGCGCACCTCCGGCCCATAGGAGGCCAGCTCGTCGGCGAAGACGTGCACGTCGACGAAGGGCACGTATACGCCCTGCTCAGCCGGCATCGCCCGCCGGTGCAGCCGCAGGGCGGCCTCGGTGCCGGGAGCCACCTCGAGAAGGGCCCGCTGACGATCGGCGACCTCCGCCAGGCCTCGCAGTGCCTTCTCGCCCGCACCGTCGCGCAACGCGGGGTCGAACGAGCGCTTCGTGACCTGCACAGTCGACGCGATGCGCGCCAGCAGGAAGGTGCGCTCGGCGTCCTGGTCACGGTCGAACCCGAAGACGTGCCAGCGCCCCTCGTACTCGACGAGGGCGAGCGGACGGATGCGGCGTCGCCTCGGCGTCGACTCGCCCGCCTTGAGGTAGTCGAACTCGACCTCGCGGGCCTGCTCGATCGCGCGCTGCAGGGGCGCGAACGCAGGCTCGCGGAGATTGATGCGCGGCGAGTAGCCGATGATGGGCGCATCGACGACATTGCCGAGCGCGCGGATCTTGCGCAGGCCGCTGCGCGCCTGCGCGGACATCGAGCTCTCGCTCCACACGCCGCCGGCGAGGTTCAGCACCGCCAGCTCCGCCGACGTGAATTCGATGTCGACGGGCAGCTCGTACTCGCTCGTGGGAATGCGGTAACGCGCTTCGCGGAGGTCATCGGGGTCGGCGAAGTCGCCGATCGTCTCGATGGGCACGCCCAGCCCGCGCAGGTTCTCCTTGTCGCGCTCGAACATCTTCTCGAGCGCGTCTTTGCTCGCTCCCGCTTCGCTCTGCTCGCGGTAGCCGGATACCGACGTGAGGATCGTGTCCTTCGTCAGGCCCTGCTCCGTCGCGAGCAGCGCGACGACGAGGTTGACAAGGCGCTCCTCGGGGGCGATGCGCGACGATTCGGTGGCCACCCGACTCATACTAGGACGGGCCGATGCGGGCGGCGCGGAGCGGGAGTCCGCGCGCCGGGAGTCGAGAGGGAGCCGCCCCCGACGTCACTCCGTCTCGGCCGGGTCGTCGATGCCGAGGACGTCGATGACGAAGACGAGGGTGGCGCCGCCCGGGATCGAGCCCGCGCCTTCATCGCCATAGCCGAGCTCCGGCGGGATGACGGCGAGGATCTGCGAGCCCACCGTGGCGCCCTCGAGCGCCTGGGCGAAGCCCGGCACGACGCCCTCGAGCGTGACGGCCGTCGATGATCCCTTCTCCCAGGTGGAGTCGAACACCTCGCGGTCGTCCCACGTGATGCCCGTGTAGTGAATGCGGATGGAGTCGGAGCCGCCGACGACAGGGCCGGCGCCGCGCTTGAGCGTCTGCACGACGAGCTCCGCGGGCGCCTGGGCGTCGGGAACGATGATTCCGGGCGCTCCGTTCGGCGCGAGCACGACCGAAGGCATGCCCGGGCGGTCGTTGTACTGCGGTGCGCCGTCGGCCGCGCCCAGGTAGACGCGCTCGAGGTCGAGCACGACGGCGACCGCGTCGCCTTCCCGCAGACCCATGCTCGCCGCGGCCTGCTCCGACATGGCGTCATAGGGCAGCGCGCCGACGATCCGCGAGCCCTCGCTCGCGCACCGCATCATCTCGGCGAGACCCTCGTAGTTCTCGAGCCAGTTGGTCAGGGGCTGCACCTGCGTCGGCGAGGACACGAGGGTCTCGCCGTCGGTCCCGCGCGCGATCGACACGCTGAAGACGACGTCCTGCGTGTCGGATGTGACGACGGGGCCCTCGCCTGCGGTGACGTCGGCGAACGACGTCTCGTCGACGTAGACGGGACCGTCGAGCGTGAGCGCCGGCGAGCCGGTCGGTCCCGACGGATTGATCAGGTCGAGTGCCGGAGATCCGGCGTCGACGCGTTCGCACGACGGCGAGTCCGCCGCGGAAGCGCAGCCGACGAGAGCAAGAGCGGACAGGCCGAGAACGGCGAGAGCAGCAGGAATCCGACGCACCGGATCAGTCTACGGTGTCGTCGCCCCCGCGCTCGGACGCCTGACGCGCCCCGTCGACCGCGCGCTGCGCCTCGCGCACGCGCTTGCGGAGGTTCTTGTCGGTGATCTCACGATCGCCCACTGCCCCCGGCGTCCACAGCTCCACATCCTCGTCCGAGTACGTCGGCTTCTTCAGGGCGCGCTTGCGCACGTCGGGCGGCACGGAGCCCGGCGCAAGGCGCCGCGCCGTGAGGAGAAAGCCGGTGTGCGCGACCATGCGGTGATCGGGCCGCACCGCGAGTCCCTGCACGTGCCAGCCGCGGACCATCGTCTCGGTCGCCTCCGGTTCGGTGAACAGTCCCGTGGCGCGGATGTACTCAGCGACGCGGCTGAGCTGGGTCGCCGTCGCGATGTAGCACAGCACGACGCCCCCGGGAGTGAGAGCATCGGCGACCACGTCGATGCACTCCCACGGTGCGAGCATGTCCAGCACGACGCGATCGACGGATGCCGGCTCTGCGGCTGCCGGCAGGCTCTCGGCGAGATCGCCCACGACGACCTGCCACGCTGACGGATAGTGCCCCAGGAACGTCTCGACGTTCGCCTGAGCGACCTCGGCGAACTCCTCACGACGCTCGAACGACATCAGGCGGCCCTGCGAGCCGATCGCCCGCAACAGCCACAGCGAGAGCGCGCCCGACCCGACGCCCGCTTCCACGACCGTGGCGCCCGGGAAGATGTCGGCCGCCGCGAGAATCTGCGCGGCGTCCTTCGGATACACGATCGCCGCCCCGCGCGGCATCGACATCACGAAGTCGCGCAGCAGCGGCCGCAGCGCCAGGTACTCATGTCCGCCGCTGTTCGTGACGACGGAGCCGTCGGGCTTGCCGACGACGTCCGCGTGGAAGAGCACTCCGTGGTGCGTATGCAGCTCGCCGCCCTCGCGCAGCGTCACGGTGTGCATTCGCCCCTTGGGGCCCGTCAGCTGCACGCGGTCGCCGTAGCGGAACGGGCCGCTGGGCCGAAGGTCGATGTTCACGCGGTGGTCTCCCGGCGGTGCTCGGAATGGAAGGCGGCGAGGTCGTCGACGGTGCGCCCGTCGAGCGTCGGCCACAGGGCCTGCGCGCCGACTCCCTCCAGCGAGACCACGTTGGGCACGCCGATCGAGGGGATGCCGGCCGCCAGCGACGCACGGAGGCCGTTGGGCGAGTCCTCGATCGCGATGGCGTCGGCGGGGCGCACTCCGAGCGTCTCGCACGCTTGAAGGTAGGGGTCGGGGAAGGGCTTGGGTCGCGTCACGTCGTCGCCGGCGACGATGACGTCGAAGGCCGGGAAGTCGATGAGGCTCACGATCTCCGACGCCATGCGGTTCATCGACATCGTCACGAGAGCCGTGGGGACGTCGGCGTCACGGAGGCCTCTGAGAAGCTCCTGCGCTCCCGGACGGAAGGGGACGCCGTGCTCTCGGAGCTGGGCGAGCACCTCGTCGGTGAGGTGGTCGATGATCTCGGGAACCGGCATCCGCACACCCGCGTCCTGAAGCACGCGAGCAGCGTCGTCCAGGCCCAGGCCGACGACACCGAGAGCCTGCTCGTGAGTCCAGGTGCCGCCGAACCGCTCGACGAGCGGGGCCTCAGCGGCGATCCAGTAGGGCTCGGTGTCGACGAGGGTGCCGTCCATGTCCCACAGGACTGCGGCGGGGAAGGAGGACGTCACCCGACCATCGTAGCCGGGGCGCACCCGCCGCCCTCTGCGCGCAGACGTCGTGGCCACGCGTGCTCGCCCCCGCGGGCATGACGCGGGCGTATCGTGGGGAGCGCCTCACGGACGGAAGGAGCGGGGTGGACGATCTGGGACGCCGAGTGCTGGTGATCGCCTTCGACGGCTGGAACGACGCGGGCGAAGCCGCATCCGCCGCTGCGTCGCACCTGCGCGCCTCGAGCGAGTTCGACAAGGCGTACTCGGTCGACCCGGAGCTGTACTTCGACTACCAGTACACGCGTCCCCAGATCCGTCAGGAGGCCGACGGCTCCCGCGCCCTGGTCTGGCCGGAGGCGACGATCTGGCGTCCGCGGACGAGCGCCGACGTCGCGCTGTGGCTGCTGACCGGCGTCGAGCCCGCCCGCGCCTGGCAGGCATTCGCCGCCGAGCTCGTCGACGCGGCCCTGCGCGAAGACATCACGGGCATCGTGGCGCTCGGGTCCATGATGGCCGACGTCCCGCACACCCGACCGATCTCGATCTTCGCCGGAAGTGAGAACGAGCACCTGCGCGCGTCGCTCTCGCTCGAGCGCTCCACGTACGAAGGACCCGTCGGCATCCTGAGCGTGCTGACCTCCGCCGGCGAGGCCGCCGGCATTCCCACTGTCTCGCTGTGGGCCAGCGTGCCGCACTACGTCGCGGGGCACTCCCCTTCGCCGAAGGCCACGCTCGCCCTCCTCGACCGGCTGAGCGAGATCACCGGCGCCCGCCTCGACCGCGGGCACCTTCCCGCCGACGCGCTCGCGTGGGAGGCCTCGATCGACGCCGCAGCGGCCGACGACGAGGAGATGCAGGAGTACATCCGACAGCTCGAGGCCACGCGAGACGCATGGGACTCTCCCGAAGCATCCGGGGATGCTATCGCCCAAGAGTTCGAGCGATACCTGCGCCGCGGCGGCGACGGCCCGAGCAAGCCGGGACGCGACGAGCCGCGCCGCTGACGCGCGACCGCGCTCAGTAGGCCTGCAGCACGCCCGTCGACAGCAGCACGAGCAGTACAGCGCCCAGCGCCAGCCGGTAGAGGACGAACGGCAGGAAGCTTCCGCGCGCCAGATACCGCATGAGGAACGCGATGACGGCCAAGCCGACGCCGAAGGCGACCACCGTGGCGACCGCTGTCTCGGCGAGCGTGAACGTCTGTGCGCCCTCCTCGGTGAGCGCGTGGTAGAGCTCGTACAGGCCGCTCCCGAACACCGCGGGAACGGCGAGCAGGAAGGCGACCTCTGCCGCCGCCGGTCGCGTGTACCCGAGCGCGAGACCCATGGTCGTCGTCGCCCCCGAGCGCGAGACGCCCGGGATGAGGGCGAGCGACTGCGCGAGCCCCAGGGCGAGACCGTGCGGGTAGGTGAGGTCCTTCTCGACGCGCGTGCGAGAGCCCAGCGCATCGGCGACGCCCAGCAGAAGGCCGAAGACGATGAGCACGATCGCCACGAGCCATAGATTGCGGAACGTGTCGCGGATGACGCTCTGGAAGAAGAATCCGAGAACGCCGATCGGGATCGTGCCGATGATGACGATCCACCCCATGCGCGCATCGGGATCATTACGGGGCGCGCTTCCGGTCAGCGACCGGAACCACTGCACGATGATCCGTGCGATGCGGTTCCAGAAGTACACGAGCACGGCGATCTCGGTGCCGATCTGGGTGATCGCCGTGAAGGTCGCGCCCGGGTCCTGTGCTGCGGGCAGGAACTCGCCGACGATGCGCAGGTGAGCGCTGGAGGAGATCGGGAGGAACTCGGTCAGTCCCTGGACGATCCCGAGGATGATGGCGTCGAAGATGGAGCCCATGCCGGCCTCTCAGTAGGAGCGGATCAGATCGGTGAGCACCTGCTGACCGAAGGTGAGCGCGTCGAGCGGCACACGCTCGTCCACGCCGTGGAACATACCGGTGAAGTCGAGCTCGCGGGGCAGGCGCAGCGGAGCGAACCCGTATCCGGCGATGCCGAGTTCTGCCAGGGCCTTGTTGTCGGTGCCGGCGCCGAGCAGGTACGGGACGACCGGAACGCCCGGATCGTGGCTCTCCAGCGCTGCGATCATGGCTTCGACGAGCGGGCCGGCGAACGGGACCTCGAGTCCGATGTCGCGATGCGACACCTCGACGACGATGTCGTCTCCCACGATTCGCTGGATCTCGGCCAGCACCTCGTCCTCCTTGCCGGGGAGAGTTCGCACGTCGATGGTCGCGACGGCGGCGTCGGGGATGACGTTGTGCTTGTACCCCGCGGTGAGCCCTGTCGGGTTGGCGGTGGTGCGCAGGGTCGAGCGGAGGAACGCGGATGCCGGACCGGCGAGGTCCGCGACGGCATCCGGATCGGCGGCGTCCGCGTTGCACAGCTGGGCGATGCGCTCGACGGTCTGGCTGCTCGTTCCCGTGAGAGCGATCGGCCACTCGGTGCGCCCGAGAGCGGCGACGGCCTCCGCAAGGCGGGTGACGGCGTTGTCGGGATGCACGCGGCTGCCGTGCCCGGCGATGCCCCGCGCTCGCAGACGCAGCCATACCAGCGCCTTCTCCCCTACCTGCAGCAGGTAGGCGCGGCGGTCCCCCACGGGGATCGAGTATCCGCCGACCTCGCTGATCGCCTCGGTCGCTCCGGCGAACCACTCGGGACGGTCGCGCACGACGAGCTGAGACCCCTCGACGCCGCCGTTCTCCTCATCGGCGAAGAACGCGACGATGACATCGCGCTCCGGCTGCTCGCCCGCGCGAAGAAGCCCGGCGACCGCCGTGAGGATCATGGCGTCCATGTTCTTCATGTCGACCGCACCGCGACCCCACAGCATCCCGTCGCGAATCTCGCCGGCGAACGGATCGACGGTCCAGTCGTCGGCGACCGCCGGCACGACGTCGAGATGGCCGTGCAGCACGAGGGCGGGCTTGGTCGCGTCACGGCCCGGCACGCGGGCCATCACGTTCGTGCGGCGGGAGATCGGCTCGTAGTAGTGGGTCTCGAGTCCGAGGGACTCGAGGAACGCTCCGACGTACTCGGCGGCCTCGCGCTCACCGGCGCTGCGGCCCTCGCCCCAGTTCGTCGTGTCGATGCGGATCAGGTCACGCGCGATGCGCACGACCTCGGGGAGGTCTTCGAGCTCGGGCATGCGTTCCACGCTACCTGAGGCGGTGCGAGCTCCCGGCCGGGAGGCGCCTGCCAGGCGGGCGCGGAATGGGGCTCTCACGCACGCCCGACGGACTCCGGATACAGGAAAAGGGCCCCTCTCGGGACCCTTTTCCTTCTGTGACCGTGTTCGTAAATCCCAGATGCCAGTCGGGGCAAGGGATCGCGGGAGGGCGTTTCAGGCTCTTTCCACGAGGAGACGCAGATTTTTCCACGGCCCAGGTCAGAGGCGGTTTCCGTGACGACTGCCGCTGACAGTCGATTGAAGATCGGTGACGCCATTTCTTAGCCCAGAGGAGACCGTCTCAAGGTGGTTCGGTCTGCCTTGTCACGGCCCGGAACCACTTCCGATTGGGTCTCTCCGCGTACAGCGGTCGGCCCTTTCTCCAGACCGAATACGAGGGGGAGACTCGAGACGCGACAAGAACCACCGGCGACGTGCCGAGCGTGGCGCCCCAATCGCTCATGGGAGGTGCCGGACGGCCCCGCGACGCGGTGACGCTCGTAGGAGTGGGAGGGCACTGTCGCGACGGGCTGGCTCAGCACGACCAGCGCGCGTACAAGATGTACGGACAGCGCCCGACGCGCGCACGCCAGTGTCGGTGCGAGCGCGATCTTCCGTGTCAGCCGTGGTGGAGGGGCATGCGAAGCTCAGACGGCGATCGCCATGTGCCGGCGGTGCTGGTGCCGCCATCGGCGCCTTGCCCTGCGCGAACAGTGGAATACGGGAACACCGCTGTCGACGTTGAGGCGAACGGCGTCTTCGTCGTTGAGGTCGCGATCGTGAAGCGTCGCTCTCAGCCACGCGCGCCACCTGCTGGCGCCGTCGACCGTGGCCGCCTCGATCATCTCGGGGTACTGCTTGGTCGCCATCCGATGCGACGCGCTCCTGATCGACGCGCACGAGGCGTTCGCCGCCGCTCGGGGCGCCGGTGAACACGACGGACTCATGAACGATGCCATCCATCCCGGCGCGGCCGGACACCTCCTCCTCGCCAAGGTGGCAGCCGACGCGCTCGGCTTACGCGCGCCGGCAACTCTGGCAAGCCGACACCCCGACCATCCGCAAAAGGTTACGGCGCCATCGGCACCGCGCAACGTGGCGTCGGGGTCGGGTCTATCGCCGGAGCTAGTTGTACTGACCCAGACCGTTGTTGACGTAGGAGAGGCCTCCGGGGTCGAGTTGGAACTGTCTAGTTCCCCTGCTCGTTCACACGGAGGCCTCTCGTGTCCCACGCTAATGCCCGGCTCACTCCAGCTGGTCGGTTGATCATGGTCCAGCGCATCCAGTCGGGGCGCGCGGTCGCGCATGTCGCGGCGGAGATGGGTATCTCGCGGACGACGGCGTGGCGGTGGTGGCGACGGTTCCGTGAGAGCGGGCCTGCCGGTCTCATCGATCGTTCCAGCGTTGCCCGTTCGCATCCCGCCAGGACCGGGGCGTGCGTGGAGGCTCGCGTGCGGATCGTGCGCGAGTTGACGCGTCGGGGTCCGGTGTTCATTGCCGCGAAGCTCGGCCTGCACGCCTCGACTGTCGGGCGTGTGCTGCGCCGCCACCGAGTACCGCTGCTGCGGGAACTGGACCCGGTCACCGGGACGGTGATTCGCGCGTCGCGCCGCTCGGCGAACCGGTACGAGCACACCTATCCCGGGTCGTTGATCCACGTCGACGTGAAGAAGTTCGGCCGCATCCCCGACGGCGGCGGATGGCGCGCGCACGGCCGTGGAGCACGCCCCGCTCACCAGCGCGGCCTCGGCCACGACTATGTCCACACCGTCATCGACGACCACTCCCGACTCGCCCACGCCGAGATCCACCGCGACGAGAAAGGCATCACTGCCGCTGGGGTCCTCGAACGCGCGATCGCGTTCTACGCGGCACTCGGCGTCAGAGTCGAACGGGTCATCAGCGACAACGCGTTCGCCTACCGGCACTCGGCCGCGTTCCGCGACGTGATCGACACGCACGGCATCATCCAGAAGTTCATCCGCCCACACTGCCCCTGGACCAACGGGAAAGTCGAGCGACTCAACCGCACCCTCGCCACCGAGTGGGCCTACGCCCAGACCTGGACCTCGAACGCCGCTCGAGCAGCGGCCTTGCCCGCCTGGCTTGACTACTACAACCTAGACAGGCGCCACCTCGGCATCGGAGGCCACACCCCCATCGACCGAATCAACAACGGTCGAGGTCAGTACAGCTAGTCCACCGACGTGAGATGGATCAGCTCGGCCTGGCCTGGAGCAAGCGCGCTCATCGGGAGTCCGACCGTAGCGAGGGCGGCACCCGACATCTCGCAACCTTCGCCTGCCCAGGCGGGCTTGGTCGCGTGGAACATGCGCGGCTCGCCGAGATCGTGACGGACGCGCACCCGGTACCGTCCGGTCGCTCTCAGCCCGCGGAAGCGGGCGATCCGGGTGACACTCGGTTCTTCTGCTGTCAGCTTCACCCACGAATACAGTGCTTCGCTGCCGTCAGCTGCGACGACGCCGTGGATGAATCCTCGCGGGTCTGGATCGTCAGCGACGCGCACGCCGCTGTGGAGCAGAGCCCGTAGTTCACGGTAGAGCTGCGCCCACTGGGTCAGCAGGTCACGGTCTTCTGCGGTGAGCTCGAGGAGGTTCCACTCGATGCCCGCATGGCCGAACAGCGCTGTCACCATACGCATGGGCAGGTCGCTCGTTCGAAATGTCGTGTGCGCGCGCTCCGGGCCCACGTGACTGCCGAGCCGCTCCGGCGGGACGATGAGTCCGGTCCAGTACTGGATCAACTGGCGTTGCAACGGATCGTTGGTGTCCGAGGGCCACACCCGCTGGGTGCGTTCGAGGATGCCCAGATCGACGCGTCCACCGCCGCTCGCGCACGACTCGATCTCGAGTGCCGGGAATCGTTCCTGGAGAGCGTCGATGAGCCGGTACACGGCGCGGGTCTGCCGCATGGAGCCCGGTGTACCGGTCGCGTCGAGCGGGGAAAGCAAGTCCCGATTGTGATCCCACTTCACGTAGGCGATGTCGAGGTCGCTGATGAGGCTGCTCATCGCGTCGAGCAGGTATGCGAAGACTTCGGGCCGATGAAGGTCGAGCACGAGCTGATCGCGCCACAGCGGTGCCGCCGCTCCGCCGTGCTCGAGAATCCAGTCGGGGTGGCGGCGTGCGAGATCGGAGTCGGGGTTGACCATCTCAGGTTCGAACCACAGCCCGAATTCCATTCCGCGTTCCCGAACATGGGCCGCTAGTTCGCCGAGACCCTCGGGCCACACCGCAGCGTCGACCGACCAGTCGCCCAGGCCGGAACGCGGGTCTCGGCGTCCACGGAACCATCCGTCGTCGAGCACGAATCGTTCCACTCCGACGTCGGCCGCGCGGTCCACGAGCTCGTGGATCCGCTGCGTGTCGGTCCCGAAGTAGATGGCCTCCCACGTGTTGAGGGTGAGCGGTCGGGGCCGTCCGGGGGAACTCGACAGGGAGCGCACGTAGCCGTGCCACGAGGAGGCGAGGTCGTCCAGTCCGCTCGAACCAACCGCGAACAGTGTGTCGGGCAGCTCGAACTTCTCGCCCGGCGTCAGGATCGCTTCGCGGGGCTGAAGGAGCGGGCCCGCCCCTATCGCCGCCGCGTGGACCCCGGCACCCTCTGCGAGACGCTCCACGACCACCCTCGAGTCCCCACTCCAGGCGTAATGGACGGCCCACACGCGCCCGCTTGCAGCGGAGAAGCCCGCTTCACCGACGACCGTGAGGAAGGAGCTGTCATGCCCCGGTCTCCCGCGTCGTGTTGCCCGCACGACGGCGCCGTCGGCGATCGGTCGGCGCTGCGGGCGACGCTCCTCGCACCATTGCCCCGAGAAGTCGAGATGCTCGGTGGCCGTGTGCGGTACGGGAAGAAGCATCGTCGCTTCACGGAGCTCGACCTTGTCGACGGGGGCATCGTCAGGGACGCTGAACGACGCGCTCACGCGGAGCACCCCCGACATCGTGAGGGAGTAGCGGATGTGTGCATGCAGGTGCCCCTCAAGCGCACGGAGGCTGACCTCGACGCCCGTGTCGTCATGCGTGGCGGCCATGCCGCTCAATCTCCACGACGGCGTGGCCGGCATCCCGACCGCATCCACGATCACCCCGGGGGTGCCGCTCCACCCGTCATCCGGCCCGGGGAGCACCGCCAGGATGCGAGGGCTGTCGAGCGAGCTTTCGAACACCGCGGGATGAGCATGACGCGCGAACGTCACGAGATCGGCGTCAGTGACGTGGCGGTCGTCCGGTCCCCAAGCAGCGACGAACGGTGCGCGATTGCCGCGGGCAGAGACGACGAACATCGTTCCCCCTCGTCGCAGCACCACAACCTGGTCGGCGGCGGAGGCGGCGATACTCATTCCTCCCCGTCTTTCAGACTGACCAGCTCGACCTTCCCGATGCGCTCCCGCGCCGACGTGAGGTCATTTCCGGAGATGCGCTCGTCGGTGATGAGAACGTCGATCGCGTCGATAGGGGCGACCAGGCCGAGCCCGATCAGACTCCACTTGTGGTGGTCGGCCATAACGATCACCTCAGCGGCGGATTCGATGAGGGCCCTGTCGGTCTCCGCTTCGAGGAGGTTGGGTGTCGTGATCCCGTGCTCCGCGCTGATGGCGTGCACCCCTAGGAACAGCTGGTCGACTCTGAGGCGGTGGAGAAGCTCCACGGCGAGAGGGCCGACTAATGTGTCGTTCGCGGATCGCGAACCGCCCACCACGATGGTTTCCAGTTCTCGGTCGGGTGCTGCTGCGAGCAGGTCGGATACCTCCAGCGAGTTGGTGACGACCACGACAGGGCGCAGTTGCGTGTCGCTCGCGAGCCTCTGCGCGATGAATCGTGAACTGGTGCCGACGCCTATGGCGATCGTCGATCCCGCACGGATGTGCTCGTAGGCGGCCATCGCGATGGCGTGCTTCTCGGCACGGCGCGATACGCGTGCGGGTTCGTCGTCCCTGCCTTTCGCATGCGCGATCTCGACCGCTCCCCCGTGGACACGGCGGAGGTGGCCGCGCTCAGCCAGTTCGGCGATGTCCCGTCGGATGGTCATGTCGGAGACGTCGAGCGTTTCGACGAGTTCCGCGACCCGGACGGCACCGGTGGCGCGGATGCGGTCGAGGATTGCCTCCTGGCGTTCCTCAGCGAGAAGCGGCCTTTCGGGCCGACCCTTTGCGCGGTCCTTGCTCATAGCGCTACCTCCGCAGATCGTACGGTTCGAAAACCCAGGTTGCTGCTACCGGCTGTGGGGGCGGCGCCGGTGCGGGCGGCGGCGCGATAGCGGTTGCAGTACGAAGGATGACACAGATGAGAGCCCCCTCTCGTGACGCGCAGCCGTCCCTGAGCGGGCCCCGTCGGGTTGTCCACCGGTGAAGAACGGTAGTAGGCGGGGTCGAACCAGTCCGCGCACCATTCCCAGACGTTGCCGATCATGTCGTACACGCCGCGGTCATCGGGCGGGAATGATCGCACGGGCGAGGTCGATTCGAACGGAGCGTCGGGTGCGGCGTGGGGAAATTCTCCTGCCCAGACGTTGCAGCGTGCCTCACCGTCCGGCTGAAGCTCGTCACCCCACGGGTAGCGAGAGCCGGTGCGGCCGCCGCGTGCTGCTGCCTCCCATTCGGCTTCAGTGGGCAGTCGGCGTCCCGCCCATGCCGCGTACGCGAGAGCATCGTCGTAGCTCACGTGCACCACGGGATGGTCATCGAGCCCTTCCAGGTTCGACTGCGGGCCGTGAGGGTGGCGCCAGTCCGCGCCGCGCACGTCCAGCCACCAGGTCGGCCCCCCGGTGGAGGGGAGGACGGCTTCACGCGGCGCACGTACGTAGGCGGCGAAGACCGCTGAGTAGCCCAGCCGCTCCGACACGGTCACATATCCGGTACTCGCTACGAAAGCCGCGAATCGGTGATTGGTAACGGGCACCGCGTCCACGAAGAACGCAGCGAGCCGCACGGGATGCACGGGCGTTTCGCCGTCGAACTCGTAACCGTCCCCTGAGGAGTCGCCCATGTCGTATACACCGGCGGGCACCAGAACCTCATCCCCGTGGCCTGCCGGCCCGGCTACCTCGCGGCCTCGCGGCAGGAACTCGACGGACCGAGGCGCAGCGGCGTGCGTGTCCCGGCTCGGAGTGCAGCAGGCGTCCGTCCTTGTCAGCGCAGACATGCCGGATCCTCCTCAAAAGCACGAAGCCGCGCGGTCGTGATGGACGGGAGCACGAGGGCGATCTCCCACAGCGACCGCAGCGAGAGTGCGGCAAACGACGGGGTTGCCAGCAGGTCGGGAAAGTGACGTTCGAGAGCTTCCCGATACTGATGGTCTGCGCGAAGATCTGCCACGGTGCAGGCAACAGCAGGTGACGTCGCGGCGAACAGCGCACGCGCCGGCGGGTCAGAACGCGCCGCGGTGACAAGTTCGGCCTGTGCGCGGACGAGCAGGTGTTCGGCGGTTACGTCGCCGTGGATCGGAAGACCGAGCCGCTCGTACTGTTCGGCCGGGGCGTCGTTGGCGCGCATGAGGCCGACCATGAGTTTCGCCATCCGCAACTCCAACGCGTCGTCTACGAGGGGCGTCTTTTGGTACGGATCGTTTTCGAGGTCGAACAGCATCGTCCCGAAGTCGTGCGGGTTCCCGTGAGCGATCGCCGTGGTGCGAAGCACGGGCATCCCTTTGGTGAACGGGAATGGTGCAGCGAGCTCTGCATCCTGCAGCTCCTCAGCACTGAAATGGGAGCTGATGTGCGTCGGCATGAGCGTGTAGTTGTGGAGGGGTGCATTGTCGGGCCCTTTCGAGGCGCGCATGTACACATACCGCCCGTCGGTCACGTTGACGTGTCCACCGAAAGACCCGAACAGACCCGCGGTCCGTACCGGTTCATCGGCGGCGACCGTCGCGGCCAGGTCCCTCCCGTGCATGTCGCTCGGTGTCTGCCCGCCGAAGAAGTCGATCAGAGTGGCGGGGATGTCGATGGTCTGCACGAGGGCGTCGCGCACCTCGTCGGCGACCTTGGTGCGAGGGTCCCAGATGAACAGCGGTGTGTGGATGTTCTCGTCGTACCAGGGCTGCACCCCCTTGCCCCACCATCCCTGCTCCCCCAAGAGCAGCCCGTGGTCCGTCGCGACGATGAGCAAGGTGTCGTCCCACAGGTTGTGGGCGTCCATGGCATCCAGGACACGACCGAGCGACTCATCGCACATCGAGACGAGCGCCTGATACTGGGCGCGGAGATGGTCCGCTTCGGATTCAGTCTCAACAACCCGCCTGTACGAGGGCCAATCGTGGTGGGGGCCGTTGTAGTCGGTCTCGTACAGGCGCTGGAAGCGTTCCGGGGTGAAGAACGGCTCATGCGGGTCGTACGACTCGATCGTGAGGAACCAATTGTCCTGGTCCGCGTTGGTCGCCACGAACTCAAGACCCAGATCGAACGTGCGTGTCTGCGGGTGGTTCTTTTCGTCGGCGATGTGGGGGCGGTTGACCCAGTCGTGACGCCAGATCGCATCGCTGCGCGGCTGCAGCAGAGGAGGGATGTCGGGTACCTCGGGGTCGGCGACCTGTCCCTTCCAGGCGTCTCCTTCCTGTCCACGGACGAATTCGAAGCTGTTGTATCGGCCGTGGTAGGTGGCGCCGCCGTCGCCCCAGTAGTGGCGGTGATCGGTGACGAGGTGCGTGTACACCCCCGACGCACGCAGGATGCTCGGCATCGAGTCGTCGAAGGGCTCGAGCGGCCCCCACGCGCGGTGGAGGAAGTTATAGCGCCCGGTGTGAAGTTCGCGGCGGGCAGGGATGCACGGCATCGATCCCGCGTAGCAGTTCTCGAATCGAGCGGTGTGGCGGGCGAGCCGCTCGAAGTTCGGTGCAGAGACGCGCGTGTCTCCATATGGCGGCAAGTAGCGCCGGTTGAGACTGTCGAACATGACCATGATCGCCTTCACGGAAGGTCCTCCCACGCCCAACGGGCCTTGTAGATGCGAAAGTCGGGAAACGTCAGCTCGGCTGGGGGCCGTGAGCGCACGGTCTGGGTCCACCACTGTTCGTCGGCGCGCGTGTAGAGGACGCGGCCGTCGGCGTCACCGATGCTCTTGACGTCGCGTTCGGTCGCGAGGTCGTCCGGCACGTCGCACCATCGCCGCTGTGCGGTGTCGAACAGGTATACCCCGGCGCGCGTGGTCACCCACAGATGCCCGGCCCGCCCGGCGGCGGCGAGGTCATGACCTTCAGCGCTCAGCAGATCGACCCGGTCTCGCTCGACCAGCCGGGCGCCGTCCCACGCAAGGGCGACCAGCACGTGGTGCCCCACAGCCCACAGCACTCCGTCGTCCCACACCAGCCCGTGTGCACCGGGCAGCGGGAACTCGGCGAGCAGCTCCTCCCCGCCGGCTGCTGCAGCGTCCGCGGCCGCGAGCCCCCGGTAGACCCGAACCCAGTCGTCGACGGCCCCGGCCACGGCGAGTTCCCCACCGGGAAGGAGTTCGATCGAATGCGGATCCGCCGCCTGCGTGACATCAGTGCTCCACCTGAGCGCACCATCCGTGTCGAAGACACCGACGAACCCGTACGAGTCGGTCACCAGCAATACAGGAAGTCCCTGCCAACGCCGCGGCTTCGCCTCGTTCGGCAGACCCCACCCCGGCAGCCCGCGCGGGCGCCATTCGCGGACGACCGCTGCCGTCTGGTCGACCAGCAGCACACGGGCAGTCCGCTGCTCGGTCAGGAGCATCGCTCGGGACGACGACATCACCCCTTCACCCCGCCTTCGGTCAGCCCGGAGCGCCAAAACCCCTGCAGCGACAGGATGATGAGCGCGAGCGGGATGATCGCCACGAACGATCCGACGACGGTGAGCGTGTAGAGGATCGGCTCACGGTCGGCGTACTGGAACCAGGTCGCAAGCCCGAGCGTCAGGGGGTAGAGCTCATCATTGGCGAGCATCACCAACGACAGCAGATAGTTGTTCCAGATGCTCACGAACTGGAACAAGAACGTCGTGACAAGCGCCGGCGTCATCATCCGCAGGGCGACCCGCCAGAAGATCGCCGCTTCGCCGGCTCCGTCGATGCGCGCCGCCTCGAGGAGCTCGTCAGGCACGGCGCTGGACGCGTAGACCCGCGCCAGGTACACGCCGAAGGGGCACAGCAGCGACGGGATCAGCACCGACCACATGGTGTTCGCGAGTCCGAGCTGGCTTGCAAGGAGGTACAGCGGCAGCGCGAGTGCGGTGCCCGGCACGAGCACACCACCGAGCACAATACCGAACATGAGATTCGAGCCGCGGAACTCGAACTTGGCGAATGCGTAACCCGCCGCCGTCGCGATGATGGTCGCGAGCGCCGCGCCGACGCCGGCATAGACAGCACTGTTGAGAATCCAGCGGAGGTAGATGCCGCCGTTGTAGGAGAACAGGGAGCCCAGGTTCTCGATCAGCTGCGGCTGACCCGAGAACCAGAGGCCGAACGTTCCGAAGAGGTCGGTGTTGTTCTTCGTCGAGGCGATCGCAACCCAGATGATGGGCAACAGGAAGTAGATCCCGACGAGAACGGTCGCGACGGTGGTGAGGATGCGCGACGTACGGGTGCTCACGAGCACGGACGATGAGCTCACTTCGCTCCCTTTCCAAGGATCATCCGGAGCAGACCGAACGAGAGGACGAACGTGACCACGGCCAGCAACACAGCCTGCGCCGCCGCATAGTTGTAGTCGTTGATGAGGAATGCCTGGTGATACGCGCTCATATTGGGCGTGTACGTGGAGGTGATATTGCCTGTCGCAGCACGGAGCATCAGCGGCTCGGAGAACAGCTGGAGCGTGCCGATGATGGCGAACAGCGCGGTGAGGACGATGGCAGGGGCGACCAGCGGCACCTTGATCGACACGGCGATGCGCAGGGCACCTGCACCGTCGATGCGCGCAGCCTCGAAAACCTCCGCCGGAATGGCCTTGAGCTGCGCGGTCACCACGAGGACGTTGTACCCGGCGAGGTGCCAGATCACGATGTTCGCGAGCGACCACAGCACGGTGTCCTTGCCGAGGAAGTTCGGGTCGAGGCCTACCAGCGCGGCGGCATCGACGAGAGGGCTGAGCCCGGGGATGTAGAGGAACGCCCAAAGAATAGATGCGATGACACCAGGGATGCCGTACGGCAGGAAATAGACGCCACGGAAGAACCCCGGCCAGCGTGCGGAGGCAGAGTCGAGGATCAGCGCGAGGATCAACGCCATCAGGATCATGAAGGGCACCTGCACGACGCCGAACAGAAGCACCCGGCCGATGCTCGCCATGAAGTCGGCGTCGCCGACGGCACGGACGTAGTTGTCGAGTCCGACGAAGTTCCGCTCGACGTCGCCGCCGAGCAGGCCGCTACGCGTGCGGCGGTGGAGGCTTTCGATCACGCCGTACCCGATCGGGAGAATAAAGCACGCGATGAACAGCAGGCCGAACGGAAGGATGAACAGGTACGGAGCGCGGCTCGGCCGCCGACGGCGACGAGGCTGAGCCTTGCCACCGCCGACGACCGGGCGCTCGACAAGAGTCGACGTCATCGAGTGGTCACCGGGAAGCCGGCGCTTTCCAGGCTCTTGACGCTGGCGTCCTGCGCTCCAGTGAGCGCGTCGCGCAGTGTGGCGTCGCCGTTGGCGACGTCCTGGAAGGCGTTCCGCAGGTTGTCGAGAGTCACCGGGGTGGTCGGGCTCCAGCGCCAATTGGCCGAGATGTTTTCGACGGCGTCACGGAAGACCTCGTTGGGGATCTGGCCACCGAAGAACTCCTCCTCCTGCGAGGCGGCCGGCACATCACTCAGGTCAGCCTTCGCGGGCCACCCTGCTCCCCCCGAGAGGAGCTTCTGGATGCTGGTGGAGTCGCTCTGCAACCACGCAGCAAACTCGACCGCCTCTGCCGGGTGCTCGCAGCCTTCCAGGATGGCTGTGGCCGAACCGCCCCAGTTCGCCGACCGGTGCTCACCGGCATTCCACTGCGGGAGTTCGGCGACACGCCACTTCCCCTCAGTGTTGGCGACGTTCGCCTTCAGGAGCGCAGCCCCCCAGTTGGCGCTGAGCCACGTGGCGATCTCGTCGTTCTGCAGCTGCAGGTACCACTCGTCAGCACTGGTGGCCATCGGCCGCACCTGGCCGGCGTCGATGAGCGTCTGCCAGTAATCGGCGACGCCGCGACTGGCGTCGCTGTCGATGTCCACCATCCAGGCGTCGTCCTGGATGTCGAACCAGGTCGCGCCCGCCTGCTCTGCGAGTCCGGCGAACCATGCCGAATCGTTCGTCGAGAACGCGGAGATCGCGGCGCCCGGGTAGGCAGCGGCGAGCTTGTCGGCCGCGTCGGCGTACTCGTCCCAGGTCGTGGGGACATCGATGCCGGCCTTCTCGAACATGTCAGCGCGGTAGTACATGGCCATGGGTCCGCTGCTGTTCGGGATCGCGTACAGCGCGTCGCCGTAGACACTCGAGTTCCACAGCGAGGGTACGAAGCGGTCCTCATACTCGGCGGCGTAGTCGGTGATGTCCATGACGCCGTTCTCCGCGATGAAGGCGGGAAGCTGCCGGTGCTCGATGTTGGCGAGGCAAGGGGCGTTGCCTGCACTCAGCGCCTGGAACATCTTCGCGTAGCCGCCATCGTTGCCGAGGGGGATCAGTTCGAGGTCGATCTGGATGTTCGGGTTCTGATCGTTCCACGCGGCGACCGCGTCAACGGCGCCCTGCACCCAGGTCCAGTAGCGCACGGTCACCGGCTCGGTGCTCGTCGGTTCGGCCGACGGGGTCGTGCCGGCCGTCGTACCGGCGCAGCCAGCGATCAGCGCCGTAAGCGCGATCGTCGATACACCGGCAGCGAGTGCGCGGCGCGTCTTGTTCGGGTAAGCCACTTGTTCTTCCAATCTCTCGTCATCGAGCAGTTAACGCAGTATTGCACAAATACGACATTTTCCAACAATTTCGCTCGCGTTCGTTCATCCCGTAGCGAAGGTGCACGAGAACGGGAACCAGGTGCCCACCCCGGTGGTCGGGAATGTGGTGTTCATGATCTGGAGAACGCCCGAGCTCGACAGCTGCCAGTTGGTTTGACTCCCCCCGGAAGAGGGAGACGTCCACTGGAGGTTACGATCAGGACGCCCCAGGACCGGGATGTCGCCCACAGGGGTTGACGACGGGGACGCGCCGAGCCCCTTGATCGCGCCGTTGACGTACACCTGATTCCCGATGCGACGCCACCGCGGCACCGTGTCGGAAGCGTAGGCGGCGATCCCGGACCGGAGAGTGACAGGCTGCCAGCCCGTGTCGTGCGATGCCGCCGGCAGCGTCGTCTGCACCCGCGACCCAGCGATCTCGTTGTGCACGATGAGCAGGCAGCGCGCCTGGTAATTGTCCGTCGGATGATCATTGACCACCTCGAGGGTGACCAGCTTCCCCTGATAGGTGCACCCCGCCTCGTTCTCGTATCGGTACGCGGTGCGATTCGAGATGGTGCCCGGGCGCTGTTCGTTCACCGCGTCAGCGAAGCCGACCTTGTCGAAGGCGAGAGCTGTCAACATGCGCCCGGCTGCGTTGTACGCCGTCAGCGCGGGCCGCCCCTCGGCCGCGCCTTGGATGATGAAGAAGTAGCCCCCGTTGACCACGAGGCCCTGCGACTTCTCGAAGAGCGGCTGCGCCGAATCCAGCACCACCGTGTGCCGCAACACCGGGGCACCCGCTTTCACGGAATCCCAGTCGTACACATACATCCGCGAGATATCGCTCTGCCAGACATCCGACGTGACGAAGTCATTGCCATCGACGTCCGCCTTCGCACGCCCGAGGATCGGGATCGCCGCCCCGAGCACATCCGTCGTGTAGTTGTAGATGGCGTAGCTGGCACCAGCTTCGGTCCTCACGATGAAGCAAAGATGCCCGGAGCTGTTGCGGAACCACGGCAGCCCCTCTGTGTACGCACCCGTGGCAATGGGGATCGTCCGCGACGACACGTAGGCGCCGGTAATGGTCCGTACGTCGATGCGGAGGTAGGTCCCGCCCGTGCGCTGGTTCGCGACGTAGATCTCGCCGTCGTCTTCATTGATCGATACGCCCTGCACCCACGTCGTGTCGCTGTCGATGCGGATGGGAAACTCCGCGAGAACGGTCACGTTGGACAGGTACGCCATCGGATCGGGCGCGGCATCGGTCGTCAGCGAAGCGCTCGCTTCACGGGCGGCGCCCTGCGGCGCAGCCGCGAGGGTCGCGCCGACCCGCTCAGTCGCGCTGGCGATGCCGAGCGCAGCTCCGGCTCCTGCCGTCGAAAGGAACGCTCTCCTGCCGAATGTATTCATGTTCACCTCGTTGTGTCGTGGGATAGGGTGTTCGAACGTTAGCGTTTTTGTTCATTTTTGTGAAGGAGCGGCATGGAGCTGGAGCCCTACCTCCGTTTGGCCGCGGCCTTGGCCGCTGGCCTCGCGCTCGGTCTGGAACGCGAACTACGCGGTCACCCCGCCGGCATCCGCACTCATGTGCTGGTTGCAGTGGGAGCGGTCGCCTTCACTCTGGCGGGTTCTTACGGCTTCGCCGACGTAGCCTCCGGGCCCAACGGCGATCCATCCCGCATCGCGGCACAAGTTGCATCGGGGATCGGCTTCATCGGCGCGGGGGCGATACTCCGCACGGGGGCATCGGTCAAAGGGCTGACGACGGCCGCGACCCTGTGGCTTGCCGCTTCGGTGGGCGTGCTCGCAGGTTCCGGGCTCTATCTCCTCGTCGCGCTCGCCACCGCCGCCGTCCTTCTCACTCTCATCATGTTGCCCTGGTTGAGATCCCTCGGCCGCGGTCGACGCACCGCCCGGTTCCGCATCCGTTGCGTCCCCGGCAACACCGCACTACCCGCCGTGATCCGGGTGCTGTCCAGCTGCGGTGCACAGATCCGCACCATCGATGTGCTCCCCCAACCGCAGAAGGACCGTCTGACGATCACCGTCGACACCGACTTCCCTCGCACGCAGCGGGCTGAAGTCGTCGCCGCGAGGCTTTCGGCTCAGGACGAGGTCACCGGGGTGAAGGCCAGAGAACGCGGCGCCGAGCGCACCACGGCGTCACCACGCGCCGTGTGGGGTCGCGCGGCTCGTGCGGGCACCCAGCGCTCGGCGCGCGGCAGAAGCTGAGAAGCGGGGCTGATGCGTCCGGCCGCTCGCGAACCGCAGCCGGGCGGGGGCACGGGTGCGCACGATCAGGGGGACTGCTGAAGGTTTAGGTGACTCCTGATCTGTGGTGATTCGTCACCGCTGGAAGGATGTCCTCATGCCTAAGCCGTTCCCCAAGGAGTTCCGGGACGACGTCGTCGCTATCGCGTTGAAGCGGGAGTCCTCCTTCGCGCAGATCGCGAAGGACTTCGGGATCTCCGAGTCCTGCGTGCAGTGATGGGTCAAGATCGCCGAGGTCGACGGTGGTCGGCGGCCCGGTGTCAGCTCGAGCGAAGCGGCCGAGAACCGTGAGCTGCGCAAGCGGGTGAAGCTGCTCGAGCAGGAGGTCGAGATCCTTCGCCGGGCGGCGGCGTATCTGTCGCAGGCGAACCTGTCCGGCCCAAAAGGCTCTACCCGCTCGTAGGTGAACTCGCTGCCGACGGTATCCCCGTCGCGGTGACGGGTCGGGTGCTGAAGTTCGCGAAACAGCCCTATTACCGGTGGCTGCAGGCTCCCGTCTCGCGACGGGACTGGGACGATGCGCACCTGATCAACGCGGCGATCGATGTGCATGCCGACGATCCCGCGTTCGGATACCGGTTCATCGCCGACGAGCTCGCCGACGCCGGGTTCGCCGCGTCGGAGAGGCGGGTGTGGCGGGTGTGTTCGGAGAACGAGATCTTCAGCGCTTTCGTCCGCAAGCGCCGCGGCAAAGGGCGCCTGGTCGGCCCGCCCGTGCGCGACGATCTCGTCAGACGGGACTTCACCGCGACCGGCCCTGACCGGCTCTGGCTCACCGACATCTCCGAGCACCCGACCAGCGAGGGGAAGGTCTACCTCTGCGCCGTCAAGGACGTCTGGTCGAACCGGATCGTCGGGTACTCGATCAACGAACGGATGACCTCAGAGCTCGCCGTCTCGGCCCTGCGGATGGCGATCCAGCGTCGCAGCCCGACCTGCACGACCGTTCACAGCGATAGGGGCAGTCAGTTCCGCTCGCGGCGCTTCCAAGCCGAACTCGACCGGCACGGACTCGTCGGTTCCATGGGCAGAGTCGGCGCGGCCGGTGACAACGCCGCGATGGAATCGTTCTTCGCGCTGCTGCAGAAGAACGTGCTCAACAGCCGCCGCTGGTCCACCCGAGACGACCTCCGCCTCGCGATCGTGACCTGGATCGAGCGGACCTATCACCGGCGTCGCCAGCAACGTGTCCTCGGCAAGTTGACGCCCATCGAGTTCGAAGCCATCATGACCACACAAGCCGCATCCGCGGCCTAACGAGAAGAGTCACCAAGACCTTCAGCAGTCCCTTCCCAGTAGCCGTGATCGGCTGCAATTGCGCTCAACCTAGCGGAGCAGCGGGCGCGCCGACTAGAACAATGTGACGCCAGCGTCTTCGGAGATTTCGATCTCGACAAGGGGTACGTCGGTGATGCGCGCCACGGCTTCCCGAAGTTCTGATTCGGTGAGTTCCGGGCCGGCGGCGACGGTG
>Ga0182736_1001458_pt1 | contig 22939 bp, 18 predicted proteins | sample eDN5th30CKraftBY_FD_128882 | JGI IMG/M metagenome (GOLD analysis project Ga0182736, IMG submission 128882) | Enriched backyard soil microbial communities from Emeryville, California, USA - eDNA 5th pass 30_C Kraft BY (version 2) (version 2) | ecosystem: Environmental > Terrestrial > Soil >... | reverse complement strand
TACGCGCGCTGGGCGATGAACTCTTCCTGACATGGATTCGTTGGATGCTTTGCGCCGTACTGGTCTCCCCCTGCGCCCCTCGCTGGACGGCTGAATTGTCGTCTGCGGCCAGTGCTGCGCACTTTCTGAAAACCCCGCACAACTTTGAATGCTGCCGCCAACCATTGGCTGCGGTACGCGGCTGTGCGCCCCACCGAAAATGGAGTGCTCCACTTGCACAAGAAATTCGTCGCGTCCCTTCTGGCGGTCGCCATCGCCTCTACCACGGCCTGTGCACAGCTCGGTATCAGCAAAGAGCAAGCGGGCACCGTGATCGGTGGCCTGGCCGGTGTGGCCATCGGCTCGACCATGGGCAGTGGTAACGGCAAGATCGCCGCAGCCCTGATCGCGGGTGGCATCGGTGCCTACATGGGCAACCGTATCGGCCACATGCTGGACGAGAAGGACCAGCAGGCCCTGGCGCTGCGCACCCAGGAGGTGCTGAGCCAGCAGCAGACCACCGCCAGCGCCCAGCCGGTGACCTGGAAGTCCGACCATTCGGGTGCCACCGCGCAGATCGTGCCGGGCAAGGAATACACCAAGACCAAGCAGGTCGAGGTCAAGCGCGCGCCGAAGATCCAGGCGGTGCCGTCGATGAAGCTGATCAACGAGCCGTATGTGACCACCAGCGACAACCTCAATGTGCGCGCCGCGCCCAATCAGACTGGCGAGAAGGTCGGCAGCCTGAAGAACCACACCGAATTCACCGCCGTGGGCTCCACCGGTGACTGGATCCTGGTCGGGCGCAAGGGTGTGACCGTTGGCTATGTGCACAAGAACTACGTCGAGCCCAAGGCCCAGGCCGTGGCCAAGCGCGTGACCCCGGCGGTGAACCTGGACGAGCTGGACGTTGCTGCCAGCAAGGAAACCCAAGGCTTCGACCTGGACTCGGTGCAGTCGCTGCCGACCCAGACAGTTGCCGCCGAAGCGGCCTGCCGCCCTGTCACCGTCAGCCTGAAATCGCAAAGCGGCAAGACTGAGCAAGAGCAGAACACCTTCTGCAAACAAGCCAATGGCACCTGGGAACTGATCTGAGGAAATCCATGAAAAAGCACGCGCTCGCGCTGGCAGTGATCGGCGCTTGTGGTCTGGTACCGCAGGCGTTCGCCCATGAGCTGGCCTTTTCCAAGAAAGACAACATCAAGGTCGAAGTGCCTGGGGATGCCACCAGCTGGTGCAAGCCCCAGGTCGACCTGACCATCACCCGCCCGGCGTGGGACAACCAGGAGCTGCTGTCTGGCCTGCTGACCAAGCTGCCGTTCGTGTTCGCCAAGGACTGCTCCACTGCCAAGGTGAGCTGGAAGGCGGTCGATGCCAAGGGCAACCTGTACGCCAGCGGCTCGGGCAATGCCAGCAACCTGGGGCTGGTCACCCTGGCGGCCGCGCCTGCCGCAGTTTCCCCTGCGCCGGTTGCAGCACCTGCGCCAGTGCCGGCACCTGTGCAGCCAGAAGCACCGGTTGCTGCTGCAGCGGCTTCAGCCCCTGCTGCTGAGCCAGCCCCGGCGGTAGTTGAAGCCGCACCCGCGAAAGCAGAAGCTACCCCGGCTCCCGCGCCTGCCCCAGCCGTAGCTGCAGAACCGGCCCCTGCGCCGGCCGCCGAAGCCCCGGCACCAGCCCCTGTTGTGCCGCCTGTCCCGGCACCTGCCACAGCAGTAGCAGTAGCCCCCACCTCGGACTTCGGCCGCTCGGTGGTCCTGGAAAACCGCAACCTGATGCAGGTAACGGACGGCGCCGGCTGCAAATGGGTGCTCAGCAAGTCGATCATCGGCGATGGCGACACCCTGTCGTTCGGCACCACCCCGGCCATGCCGTGCCCGGCCTCCGGCTTTGGCGAAGGCAGCTTCGAAAAAATCAGCTGGAAGGCCGTGGGCACCTACCGGGGTGATAACTGGAACCGCGTCTACGCGCACCCGAGCGGCCTGATCTTCATCAAGAACCTCGAGCCTGCGGTGAAGAACAAGGCTGTTTCCTACCTCACCGCGCAAGCTGACCAAGCCGCGTTCCTGGTGGGCGAAATCCCCGGCCGGCAGATGAAGGTGTACCTGACCTTCAGCCGTTCCAGCTACGGCGTACTGCGCCCGTTCGGCAGCGACCCGTACTACGTGGTGGTCACCCCGGACGAGTCGTTTGCTCTGGACGCGGCCAAGTACAAGGAAGCCGCGCTGGAAATCTTCGACCTGATCAAGACCACCTCGCCGACCACCACCGATGTGGCCAACCTGTTCATCGTCAAAGACCTGTCGGCGATCTCGAACAACATCTGGGGCAACGACGCGCAGAAAATCACTCGCAACCGCATCGGCATCAACCGCCAAGGCCTGTTCTTCGATGTGCGCGACGGAGCCAACTGGGCGGTACAGCGCGAGCAGCAGCGTGTGCGTGAGCAGCGTCAGCGCCAACAGGAACTGGCCCGCGTGCACACCCGTGTGCTGGAACGTTACCAGCAGTTGCAGGACGGCATGAGCGACTTCAAGGGGCGCGAAACCGAGGCGTTGGCGCAGATGGCCGGTATCAAGGTGCGCTTTGCTTCGCCACTGGAGCAGCAAAACCCTGCGACTTCGGCCAGCGTGATGCCGATGATGGTGCACGTCACCGGCAAGAAAGGTGACTTCTACAGCATCGACTTCCCGAGCAACGGCCGCCTGGTTGCGGACGAGGAATACAGCGAAGGCTGGTACGTGACCCAGGTGGCCAACGCCACGCCGTACTACCCGCTGGACGACGGCCGCGCCGTGCCTACCTACCGTGCCTACAGCGCCGGTGAACCCGAGGCCTGCAAACAGGACCACTGTGCCGACCGCGTGTCGTTCGGCGCCGTGCTGGCCAAGGAATTCCCCAACGCCGGTATCGATTTCAGCTGGACCCCCGAGGTCTCCCAACAGTACGTGAACGACTGGAACAACGCTTCCGCCATGGTCCAGTGAGGCAAACACCATGATCAAACAGATGAACAAGAAGCAGCTGCTGATTGGCGGTGTGGCCGCAGCGGTGCTGGTGCTCGGTGGTGGCTATGCGATGGTCGCCAGCTCGGGCAAGAAGGCTGCGCTGGCCTACTACGACGACTTCAAGGAGCGCTATTTCCTTGAGGATGTGCTGTCTGAGGGGGACATTTCCTACTCGGCGTTTTCCGGCAACCTGACGGTAGCCGACCCGGAGATCCGCGTGGCGGCGGCGCAGACCAATGGCGCCCAGCAGTTCATGCGCGGCCTGTCGGGCTTGATGGAGTCCGTACAGGGTGGTTCGGCTGAAGAAGGCCTGGCGGGCTGGGCCAAGTACCAGCTCAATGTCAGCCGCAATGTGGCCGGGGTATACCTGAAGGCTGATGCGCTGAAGCTGGCCCATGACGGAGACAGCAAGGATGGCAGCATTCATATCCAGTTGCTGGGCATGCAGATGGCCAACCCTTACGTTGCCAGCAAGGGGGCTGAAGTCGTGCTGGTGGCGGATGTCAGCGACGAAGTCCAGCCACGTGCCGAGCTGGCCGCCAATGGTCGGGCCGCCCCGTCGAACTTCACCTGGGGCGCCAACATGGCGGTGCGCCAGCCAGTAACCGGCGCGTTTCTGGTCAGCAGCACCGGTGACTTTGGTACCACGGTCGACCTGGACTTCACCGTCAAGCGCTCCAGCGATGGCGAAGGCTCGATGGCGTTCGTGGTCACCCACCGCAACGACGGCTCCAAGGTGGGGGAGATCGTGCGCAAGGCCGACTTCCAGTCGCTGCCGGAGCTGGACGATGTCGAAACACAGCTCAAGAGTGCCCTGAGCGCGATGCTGATTGGCGCGTACAGCCCGTACACCGGCCAGGCGGTGTTGGCTGAAGCGGTGAGCGGCTTTGCCCGCAAGGCCAAGGTCGAGAACTACTCGGTGAGCTACAGTGGCTTCAAATCGCTGAAAGAGGCTTTCAGCGATTACCAGCAGCAAGTCCCCAAGGCAAAGTTCGCAGCCTTCTGCCAGGAGGTTGGGCTGTCGTCGTGGAGCAGTGACTTTGGCGCCAAGGCCAAGAACCACAGCGACTCGGAGTGCGCCATCGGGCAGAAGCTGGTCGAAGACGGCAGTTTCGAAGAGCAGTACACCTTCAAGGAAGGCAAGAGCCTGTTTGCAGCGTTATTCGTGAGCAAGGCGTATCAGCTGGAAACCAATTGATTGGGTAATGGCTGAGTGAGCAAGCCCCCGGGAACCCTGAGTTGCCGGGGGCTTTTTTTGCTGTCAGGTGTGCCCGGACCCTGTCGGGCTTGGGATCAGCGCATCGCCGCCAGTTTGATGCCGAATCCCACCAGGCAAGCCCCCGCCAGTCGCTCGAACATATTGGCAATTCGCGGGTTGGCGCGCATGCGCTCGGCCAGTTGATGGGTCAGCACCACGGCAATCAGCCCATACAGGAAGGTCACCACCGCCACTGTCGCCGCCATGAAACCGAACGTCACCAGCCCTTGGTGCTTCACCGGGTCGACGAACAGCGGGAAAAACGCCATGTAGAACATGATCGCCTTGGGGTTGAGCAGGGTGATCATCATGGTCTGGCGCAGGTACTGGCCGTTGTCCATGCGGCAGGTGTGTGCTGCACCACCGGGTTTGCTCAGCAGCATGCGCAGGCCCAGGTAGGCCAGGTATGCAGCCCCCGCCCACTGCACCATATGAAAGGCGGCAGGGTAGGTGGCCAGCAGGGTGGCGACGCCGGCTACCGCCAGCCACAGCAGCACCTGGTCGCCCACGATTACGCCACAGGTCGCGGCCAGGCCTGCCTTGATACCGCCCTTGCCGGTGGCGGTGATCAGGGCGAAATTGCCCGGGCCGGGGATGGCCAGAAGAATGAGGAAGGCGATGACGAATGCGCCGTAGTCGGTGACGCCAAGCATGGTGAGTTCCTGTTGGGTATTGCGAAGGCAGTGCTCTGAACTATCGTCGCCAAAGGCGCGCTTTTCAACCTGTTGTTGCACAGTTGCAAAGAACCTGTGCCAAGCGCGGCTTGGATCCAATGCCTGGAGTCTGTATGATTCCGCGGCCATCAGACGATGGTCGAAGATGATTCATTTAAAGGACTGAGTAATGAAAAAGCTGTTCAAGGCCACCGTTGCCGTTGCTGTCGTTTCGGGTGTTGCCCTGCTGTCGGGTTGCACTGGCCAAGTTTACAACCAACCGAAAAACTGCACCTACGACTACCTGTTCCACCCTTCGGTTTCCATCTCCAAGATCATCGGTGGCTGCGGCCCGATCGATAAACTGCCTCAGCAGCAGTAATCTTGGCGGTACCCTGATCGCGACGCTTGCGGCGTGATCCAAGGCCCCCGGTCATGTACATGGTCGGGGGTTTTTGTTTTTTGGCGTGACATTCTGCCGCTGGGGCAACCGGTCGCCTTGACGCTCCGGCCTGCAATTTGTTTGTGCTGGCATTTCAGATACAATCGGAAAAACGATTCAGCCTTGTCGGTCAATTCGACTAAAGGCCGAGTCGTTTTCTGGTTCTCTGGCTGCTGAACAATGATCAACAACAAGCCTGCGCTGAAGAACACGCTTTACCGGGGCCAGCCACAGGCCCTCACTCTGTTCTCCTGACTGGAAATGATCAATGTTCAAGAAAGCTGGCAAGACCTTGTTGGGTCTGGCGGTCGCTGCAAGCGTCATTCAAGCGCACGCTGCAGAAACCAAAAAAGTAGACGTGCTGCTGGTCGGCGGCGGCATCATGAGCTCCACCCTGGCCGTGTGGCTGCACGAGCTGGAGCCAAGCTGGTCGATGGAAATGGTCGAGCGCCTGGATGGCGTGGCCGAAGAAAGCTCCAACGGCTGGAACAACGCCGGTACCGGCCACTCCGCGCTGGCCGAGCTGAACTACACCCCGGAAGACAAAGACGGCAACGTCAACATCTCCAAGGCCATCGAAATCAACGAAGCCTTCCAGATCTCCCGCCAGTTCTGGTCGTGGCAGGTACGCCAGGGCGTACTGAAGAACCCGCACTCGTTCATCAACACCACACCGCACATGAGCTTCGTGTGGGGCGATGACAACATCAAGTTCCTCAAGAAACGTTACGACGCACTGCAGACCAGCCCGCTGTTCCGCCCGATGCAGTACTCCGAGGACCACGCGCAGATCGCCAAGTGGGTCCCGCTGATGATGGAAGGCCGCGACCCGAACCAGAAGCTGGCCGTGACCTGGACGCCAATCGGCACCGACGTCAACTTCGGCGAGATCACCCGTCAGTTCGTCGGCCACCTGCAGACCCAGAAAGGCTTCGACCTGAAGCTGTCCAGCGAAGTGCAGGACATCACCCGCAACAAGGACGGCTCCTGGCACGTCGAATACAAGAACCTGAAGGACGGCACCGAGTCGGCCACCGACGCCAAATTCCTGTTCATCGGTGCCGGCGGCGGCGCATTGAAGCTGCTGCAGAAGTCGGGTATTCCGGAAGCCAAGGAATACGCAGGCTTCCCGGTAGGCGGTTCGTTCCTGGTGACCGAGAACCCGACCGTGGCCATGCAGCACATGGCCAAGGCCTATGGTATCGCCTCGACCGGTGCACCACCCATGTCGGTCCCGCACCTGGACACCCGTGTGCTGGATGGCAAGCGCGTGATCCTGTTTGGCCCGTTCGCCACCTTCTCGACCAAGTTCCTGAAGAATGGCTCGTACCTGGACCTGCTGAGCAGCACCACCACCCACAACGTGTGGCCGATGACCAAAGTCGGTATCGACCAGTACCCACTGGTCGAGTACCTCGCTGGCCAGCTGATGCTGTCTGACGATGACCGCTTCGAAGCCCTGCGCACCTACTTCCCGAACGCCAAGAAAGAAGAATGGCGCCTGTGGCAGGCCGGCCAGCGCGTGCAAATCATCAAACGTGATGCCGAGAAGGGCGGCGTGCTGAAGCTGGGCACTGAAGTGGTGGCGTCCGAAGACCGCACCATCGCTGGGCTGCTGGGTGCCTCGCCGGGTGCTTCGACTGCTGCGCCGATCATGCTGCACGTGCTGGAAACGGTGTTCAAGGAGAAGGTCGCTACCCCAGAGTGGCAGGCCAAGATCAAGGAAATCGTGCCGAGCTACGGCACCAAGCTGAACGATTCGGCAGCGGCCACCCAGAAAGAGTGGAACTACACCGCTGAAGTGCTGCAGCTGGGGAAACCGCCGGTGATCGACGCCAGCGTTGAATTCGGTGGCGCGGCGAGCGACCCGGTTGAGAGCAAGCCCGAGAACGACATGGCGCTGTAATCGGCCATTGCTGTGAAACTAGCCACGGGGGAGACCTCGTGGCTTTTTTTTGCCAAGCACAGCGCAACCCTCAGACTTATCGCCATCCCTGTAGGAGCGGGTTCACCCGCGAAGAGGCCTGCACAGGTATCACTGCTGGCGCAGTATGCACTCCAGCAACCCCGGGAACCGCTTATCCAGCATCTCGCTACGCAGCGAATTCATATGGGTAGTCCCGACATTGCGGGTTTGCACCAGCCCTGCATCACGCAACACACGGAAGTGATGGGACATGCTCGACTTCGGCCGACCTCCGTCCAGCTCGCCACAGCTGGCCTCGGCCACGCCGGCCAGGTGGCGGACGATTTCCAGGCGCACGGGGTCGCTGAGCGCATAGAGCAGGCGTTCAAGGATAAGGTCTTCGGGGTTGGGATGTTTATAGGCTCGCATGGTTGACATGATAACGGGGGTTTCATTAATTGCCATAGTTCGATTATGATCGAACAACAGTAATCAAATGACCCCGGAGTTTCCCATGTCCGCGCTATTCGAACCCTACACCCTCAAAGACGTCACCCTGCGAAACCGCATTGCCATTCCGCCGATGTGCCAATACATGGCCGAAGACGGCATGATCAACGACTGGCACCATGTGCACCTGGCCGGGCTGGCCCGTGGTGGTGCGGGCTTGCTGGTGGTCGAGGCCACTGCTGTGGCGCCGGAAGGGCGTATCACCCCCGGTTGCGCCGGTATCTGGAGCGATGCCCACGCTCAGGCGTTCGTACCGGTGGTGCAGGCCATCAAGGCTGCCGGTTCCGTGCCGGGTATCCAGATTGCCCACGCCGGGCGCAAGGCCAGCGCCAACCGCCCGTGGGAGGGTGATGATCACATTGCCGCCGACGACACGCGCGGCTGGGAGACCATTGCCCCGTCTGCCATTGCCTTTGGCGCGCACCTGCCGAAGGTGCCACGGGAAATGACGCTGGACGATATCGCCCGGGTCAAGCAGGACTTCGTCGATGCTGCCCGCCGTGCGCGTGATGCCGGCTTCGAGTGGATCGAACTGCACTTTGCCCATGGCTACCTGGGTCAGAGCTTCTTCTCTGAGCACTCCAACAAGCGCACCGATGCCTACGGTGGCAGCTTCGACAACCGCAGCCGCTTCCTGCTGGAAACACTGGCCGCCGTGCGCGAAGTGTGGCCGGAGAACCTGCCGCTGACCGCGCGCTTTGGTGTGTTGGAATATGATGGCCGCGATGAGCAGACCCTGGAAGAGTCGATCGAACTGGCCCGTCGCTTCAAGGCCGGTGGGCTCGACCTGCTGAGCGTGAGTGTCGGCTTCACCATTCCCGACACCAACATCCCCTGGGGACCCGCGTTCATGGGGCCTATTGCCGAGCGCGTGCGCCGCGAGGCAAAGCTGCCCGTGACGTCGGCGTGGGGCTTTGGTACGCCGCAGTTGGCGGAGGCCGCATTGCAGGCCAACCAGCTGGATCTGGTTTCGGTAGGGCGCGCGCACCTGGCCGACCCGCACTGGGCTTACTTTGCGGCCAAGGAACTGGGGGTGGAAAAAGCCTCCTGGACCTTGCCGGCACCGTATGCGCACTGGCTCGAGCGTTACCGCTGAGGTTTGGAGGGGCTGCTTTGCAGCCCTTTCTCGGGCAAGCCCGTCCCCACAGAGACACCACAGGTTTCAGATGCTGCACCCTCTCTGTGGGAGCGGGCTTGCCCGCGAAGAGGCCGGTAAAGGCTAAAACCGATCCAGTCGGTATGCAGCCATCTCAGGCCCACCAGCCTGCTCAGCCAGCCGCCCCACCCATTCCGCCGTCACCGCCGCCTGAGTCAGCCCCAGGTGCTGATGCCCAAACGCCAACAGCACCCGCCCATCGCACACCCTGTCGATCACGGGCAGCGAGTCCGGCAACGAAGGCCTGAACCCCATCCACGGCGTTGCCCCTTCGACGCTCAAGTCGTGCCGGAACAACCCCTTGCTCAACCGGTGCAATTGCCAAGCCCGTTGCATGCTCGGCGGTGCCTGCAGCCCGGCAAACTCCACAGTGCCAGCCAGGCGCAAGCCATCGGCCATGGGCGTCATGATGAACTTGCGCTCAAGCGAGGTGACCGCAAACGGCAGGCGCTGGTGCTCACCTGGCAACATCAGATGGTAGCCGCGCTCTGTATCCAGCGGCACCCGTTTGCCTGTCAGCGCGGCGGTAAGTTTCGCAGAGTGGGCGCCACAGCTGACAAGCACCTGGCGGGCATTGAGCATGCCTTGGTCGCTGGCAAGGCTCACGCCGGCACTGTGCAACTGCCCACCATCGACCTGCGCCTGGACAAAGCGCACCCCACTGGCCTTGGCCGCTTCGAACAATTCGCACACCACCCGATAAGGGTCGATGAAGTGCCCGGTGCACGGAAAGAACAGTCCGCCCAACAGTGACGGGCTGAGTTGCGGCGCCGCTTCACGCACGGTTTCGGCCGACCAGAAGTCCACCGGCACCGCCTGCTGTTGCATGCGTGTGCGCAACGCCTCCAGTGTCTGGCGTGACTCAGGCTTCTCGAACACCAGCAACGAACCATCCTCTTGAAACAATTCGCTGCGCCCGATCGAGCCCAACAGCCGGTGCCAGGCGCCCAAGCTGCCTTCGTTCAACGTGCGGATGCCAGCCACGCTGCGCTGGAACGGCGCCTGGCGCAGGTTGAGCAGCAGCCGCGTGAACCACGGCATGGCCTTGGGCAGGTATTTCCAGTCCAGGCGCAGCGGGCCCATCGGGTCGAGCAGCATGCGAGGCAGGCGCTTGAGGATCGACAGGTCGGCAATCGGGAACACTTGCTCGGTTGCCAGGTGCCCGGCATTGCCGAAAGACGCGCCGAGGCCGGGTGCCTGGCGGTCGACCAGCGTTACCCGATGGCCCTGGCGGGCCAGTTGCAGGGCACAGGTGACGCCGACAATGCCGGCGCCCACCACGGCGATATCGGTTTCAGCGGTTTCGACCATGCTCAGTCTTCCCGTTTACCATCAAGCAGGCGCCGCAGTTGCAGCGGGTTGCCGTGTTTCAACGCTTGCGGCAGCAGCGCATTGGGGAAGTCCTGGTAGCAAACCGGGCGCAGGAAACGCAGGATCGCCGCCGTGCCCACCGAGGTGGTGCGGGCATCGGAAGTGGCCGGGAACGGCCCGCCGTGGACCATGGCATCGCACACCTCGACGCCGGTCGGCCAGCCATTGACCAGAATGCGCCCGGCCTTACGCTCAAGGGTGGGTAGCAGGGCGCGAGCGCTGTCGATGTCGGCCTCGTCCAGTTGCAGGGTGGCGGTCAGCTGACCTTCCAGGTGTTCCGCTACCTGGCGGACCTGCTCATCGTCGGTGCAGGCAACGACCAGCGACGCTGCACCGAACACCTCAGCCTGCAACGCCGGGTCGGCGAGAAACGCTTCGGCCTGGGTCACGAACAACTGTGCCTGGCACTGGTTGGGGCCCTGATCGGTTTGGCCACTGGCGATGGTTTGGGCACAGGGGTTGTCTGCCAGGGCTGCGATACCGGCCTGGTAGGCACTGAAAATGCCGGGGGTGAGCATGGTTTGGGCGGCGGCCTGCTGCACGTACCCGGCGGCTGCAGTGATGAACCGCTGCAATGCCGGCCCCTGCCGGGCGATTACCAGGCCAGGGTTGGTGCAGAACTGGCCGGCGCCCTGGGTCAGCGAGGCGACGAAACCTTGTGCCAGTGCTTCGGCACGGGTTTGCAGGGCGGCGTCGAACAGGAACACCGGGTTGATCGAACTCATTTCGGCATACACCGGAATAGGCTCCGGGCGCGCCTGGGCGGCCTGGCACAGCGCTATGCCACCGCTGCGCGAACCGGTGAAACCAACGGCTTTGATACGTGGGTCGCTGACCAGGGCAATGCCCACTTCGCGGCCCGAGCCATAAAGCAGCGAGAACACACCCTCCGGTAAGCCGCACTGCTTCACCGCTTGTGCCACCGCCTGGCCGACCAGCTCGCTGGTGCCGGGGTGGGCACTGTGGGCCTTGACCACCACTGGGCAGCCAGCGGCCAGTGCCGACGCGGTGTCACCACCGGCCACCGAGAAGGCCAGCGGGAAATTGCTGGCGCCAAACACGGCGACTGGCCCCAGGGCCACCTGGCGCTGGCGCAGATCAGCGCGGGGGAGTGGCTGGCGCTGAGGCAGGGCGCTGTCGACCCGCACGTCCAGCCATTCGCCGGCCCGCACTACCCGGGCAAAGGTGCGTAGCTGGGTGCAGGTACGACCACGCTCGCCCTGAATGCGCGCCTTGGGCAGGCCGGTTTCGGCCACGGCGCGGTCGATCAGGGCATCGCCGATGGCCTCGATCTGTGTGGCGATGGCTTCAAGGAACTCTGCTCGTTGTTCGAGCGATGTTTCGCGGTAGGCGTCGAATGCCGCCCAGGCCAGGGCGCAGGCCTGGGCCACGTGTTCGCCTGTGCCGCCGAGGTAGGCCGGTTCCAACGTCTGACCGGTACTTGGGTCGATGGCACGGATGGCTTCGCGGCTGCCGGTTACCGGCCTCTGGCCGATCAGCAGGTTGCCTGTGAGGGGCATGTAGCCTCCTTGGAAATCTAATGCAGATGCATGGGGGGGGATTACGACCCCTGTAGGAGCGGGTTCACCCGCGAACACCGGCGAAGCCGGTGCCATGCACCGGGTCGCCTGATTCGCGGGCACGCCCGCTCCCACAGGGAGAGCAGTGGCTGCTCAGGCGATGTTCTGCTCAGCCGACCAGCTGGCGTACCAGTTGCGGAACAGCGTGTACTGCTGTTCGGCATAGTTGCGCTGAGCGTCGGTCAGTGCGTCGGTCGCGTTGAAGTGCAGGCTGTACTCGGTGTCGCCGTTCAACACCATCAAGTGCTTGTAATACAGCACCAGGTCGCAGCCTTCATCGAACGACGACAGCACCGCCAGCGCCGCTTCCAGCTCGCGCGCCAGGCGGCGGGCACGGGCGTCGCCTTTGGCCGCCTGTTTGCTCAGGCTCACCAGTTGCAGCACTTCGCGCGGCAGCGCATTGCCGATGCCGGTGATGGCGCCGGTGGCGTTGCAGTTGACGAAGCCATGCACCACCTGGGTGTCGACGCCGACCATCAGGGTGACATCGTCATCCTTGGAGGTGATGTGTTCGGCGGCGTAGCGCAGGTCGGCGCCACCGCCGAACTCCTTGAAGCCGATCAGGTTGGGGAACTCGCTGCGCAGTTCGAAGAACAGGTCGGCGCGGGTGGCAAAGCCGTAGTAAGGGCTGTTGTAGATCACCGCCGGCAGTTTCGGTGCGGCAGCGAGGATGGCCGAGAAATGGTGCTTCTGGGCGATCAGCGAAGCACCGCGGCTGAGCACGCGGGGGATGACCATCAGGCCGGCGGCGCCAACCTTGGCGGCGTGTGCAGCATGCGAAACCGCCTCACGGGTGTTCACCGCGCCGGTGCCGACAATGGTCGGGATACCGGCCGCCACCAGGCGCGCCACGCCTTCCTGGCGCTCGGCCTCGGTCAGCAGTGGCCAGTCACCCATCGAGCCGCAGTACACCACCGCGCTCATGCCGGCCTCGATCAGCTCGCGACCCTTGCGCACCAGGGCGTCGAAGTCCGGTTTGCGTTCGGCGGTGCAGGGGGTCATCAGGGCGGGCATGGTGCCGGTGAAGATGTTGTCATTCATTGTTGTCACTCCTGGCAATGTTCAGTCGGGAAAGGCCGGGGTCAGATGCCCCAGGCGAAAGGGTCCTGTTCGTCGATCAGCAGGGTGCTGTCGGCGGTCATGTAGGCGCGGCCGGTGATGAACGGACGAATGCGTTCGCCGTCGCGCGTGTAGCGGCCATGGAACTGGCTGCCGGTGATGCTGGCCTGCACCCAGGTCTGGCCTTCGGCAAGCTTGCCGTCGGCGGCCAGGCAGGCCAGCTTGGCGCTGGTGCCTGTGCCGCATGGGGAGCGGTCGTAGGCCTTGCCGGGGCACATCACGAAGTTGCGGCTGTCGGCGTCGAGGTCGTCGGCGAACAGCTCGATGTGGTCGATGGGGGCGCCGTTTTCGCCGGTGATGCCCTGGGCCTCCAGGGCCTTGAGCATGGCCCAGGTGTACTCGGTCAGCGCCTCGCGGTTATCCAGCGCAATGCGCTGGCCGTGTTCGGACACAAGGAAAAACCAGTTGCCGCCCCAGGCAATGTCGCCGCGCACCACGCCATGGCCGGGCACGTCCACCGCCACATGCTGGCGGTAGCGGTAGGAGGGCACGTTGGCGACGGTGATGGCGCCATCTTCATGCAAGGTGGCGCTGACCTGGCCGACCGGGGTGTCGATCTTGTGCTCACCCGGTGTGATCAGGCCCAGGTACTGCAACGAGGCGACCAGGCCGATGGTGCCGTGGCCGCACATGTTCAGGTAACCGGCGTTGTTGAAGAAGATCACTCCGCAGGTGGCGTCGGCCGACACTGGCGGGCAGTACAGCGCGCCAACCAGCACATCGTTGCCGCGTGGCTCCAGCAGGCAGGCGCGGCGCCACCGGTCGTGCAGTTCGCGCAGTTCGTCACGCTGTTCGGCCATGCTTCGGCCCCGCAGTTGCGGAAAGCCCTTCATCACCAGGCGGGTTGGTTCGCCACCCGTGTGGGAGTCGATGACGTGAATCTGTTTCATGGGCTTGTCCCTTGCTTAAAAGATCAGGAAGCGACGGCGACAGGGCGGCCGTTAATGGTTTCAGCGCAGGCTTCGCTTTCGTCGTCGCCTTCCAGACGCACCAGGTGGGCAGGCACACCCGTGGCGGCGCCCCAGTAGTAGATGCCCAGTGCACAGGCCGCCACGACCACGGTGTCGAATGGGTGGCCGATGACGCCCAGGCCGCCGAAGCTGCCCAGCCACGACAGCAGGATGGTCACCGCGTAGAACCCGATCAGCCAGGCCGACGAGCGAACTTGCTGGGCCAGCGACAGGTGCTGGGTGGGTACGAAACGGCTGCACAGCAGGTACAGCACGAACATCACGATCTGCAGGGCCAGCAGCCACGACACGGTGTTCCAGCCCGACCAGTACACGATCAGTGCAGCGATGATGAACGACAGCGGGCCAAGCACGGCCATGCCCTTGACCCGGAACGGGCGCGGCATGTGTGGTGCATTGCGGCGCAGGGCGGCGACGCTGACCGGGGCCACGGCGTAGCTCAGCACCAGGGCAGCGGACACCACGTTGATCAGCGCTTCCCACGATGGGAACGGCAGGGTCCAGAATACCGACAAGCCAAACGTCAGCCACAGGGCCGGGCGCGGGATGCCGGATTCTGCATCGATGCGGGTGAAGTACTTGAAGAAGGTGCCGGTCTGCGCCCAGCCATAGATCACGCGTGGGGTGGCGTTCATGTAGATGTTGCCGCAGCCGCTTGGCGAGATCACTGCGTCGGCCACCACCAGGTAGGCGAGCCAGCCCACACCCAGGGCCAGGGCGATGTCACGGTAGGGCAGTGCCAGCTCCTTGGTCACGCTGGCCCAGCCGTTGGCCAGCATTTCGGTCGGCACGCTGCCAAGGAAAGCCAGTTGCAGCAGCGCGTAGATGGCGGTGGACAGCAGTACCGACAAGATCAGTGCAATGGGGATGGTGCGTTGCGGGTTCTTCACCTCGCTGGCCACCGAAATGATCGGCGTCAGGCCCAGGTAGGCGAAGATGATGCCACCGGCGGATACCGCCATTTCCACCCCGGACAGACCGAACGGGGCAAAGCCCTGGACCTCGAAGTTTTCCGGTTTGAAGAAGGTGAACAGCACGCCGATCACCAGCAGTGGCACGATGAACTTGAACACGCTGACCAGGTTGTTGGCCTTGGCGAAGGTTTTCACGCTGCGGTAGTTGAGGAAGAAGAACAGCCCCAGCAAGGCGAACTGCACCAGCCAGCCGAGCACGGTCGGGTCGCTGGAGCCGGCCTTGGTCAGCCCGGGAAACCAGGCGGCGGCGTATTGGCGTGAGGCGACCACCTCGATGGCGATCAGGCTGGAAAAGGCGATCAGGGTGATGAAGCCCATCAGGTAGCCCAGCAGCGGGCCGTGCGAGTACACCGGGTAGCGCACCACGCCACCGGCGCGGGGCAAGGCGGCGCCCAGCTCGCAGTAGACGATGCCCAGCAACAGTACGGCGAACCCGCCCAGGAACCAGGAGAGGATGCCGGCCGGGCCGGCGATGGCCGAGACATGGCTGGCGGCAAACAGCCAACCGGAGCCGAAGATGGCGCCTAGGCCGATGAAGGTGAGGTCCAGCAGTGATAACTGTTTTTTGAATTTGCCTGACATGGGTTCGCCTTTTTGTTGGTTATTGGATAGGCAGGTCTGATGTCACGAGATGCGGCTTTTTGGGCCGCGCTCTTGTAGGACTTGGGCGGCTTGCGTGGGGCATAGAGTGGACCGATCAGGGCGGCGGTTCTTGATGGTTTTCTGCACAGGGAATGACGAAATCGGCACAGTTGCAGAAAAACAGTGGTAAGGCGCAAAGCGGGGGGATAGGCTCAAAGCCATACCGGATAAGGGTTTGAGAGATGCAGTGCTAGTGCCGGCCCTTTCGCGGGTGAACCCGCTCCTACAGGTACGGCGCAGAATTCGAAATCTGTGGGGGCCCTGTAGGAGCGGGTTCACCCGCGAAGAGGCCGGCCCAGCCAGCAGAGAACCGACAGATGACCGACGCCCCCCTGGCAACCCTCTACCAGTCCCTCGACCAGCACCGCCCCGCCACCCTTGAGGCCCTGCTCGCCGGAGTATCGCTGTTGTTGCCGATGCTCGACGCCATCCCCAACGCCGCAATCTTCATCAAGGATTCTGCTGCCCGCTATGCGTTGGCCAACAACACACTGGTCCAGCGCTGTGGCCTCAAGCGCCTGCAACCGCTGCTAGGCAAGACCAGCGCCGAGGTATTTCCGGCACAATTTGGCCCCGGCTATACCGAGCAGGATCGACGTGTTCTCAAGGAAGGCCTGGTGCTGGAGGACCAGTTGGAGCTGCACCTCTACGGCAGCCGTGAGCCCGGCTGGTGCCTGACCCACAAGCGCCCGCTGTACAACCCTGCCAGCGAAATCATCGGCCTGGTCGGCATCTCGGTCGACTTGCAGTCAGCCGCCGACAGCCACCCTGCCTATCAGCGGTTGGCGGCGGTTGACGAGCACATCCGCCGGCATTTTCATCAGCCGATCAGCATGGGCGAGCTGACCCGCATCGCTGGTATCTCCGTGGCTCAACTGGAACGCTACTGCAAGCGGGTGTTTCACCTCACGCCCCGGCAGATGATCCACAAGGCGCGCCTGGAGCATGCCCATCGCCTGCTGCATTCGGAGCTGCCGATCACTGAAGTGGCGATGCGCTGCGGCTACACCGATCACAGCGCCTTCAGCCGCCAGTTCAAGCAACTGACCGGCTTTACGCCGCGCCAGTATCGACAGGCTACCGCCGATCAGGTGGCCTGAAACAGCCCACGCGCCTCGGCAAAGCATTGCTCGGCAATCGCCGAGCGCGGCTCGCTGCGGCGCAGCAGCAGCCCGACCGGGCTAAGGATGGCGGCGTCGGCCACCGGCAGGATTCGCAGGTGCTCGCTGAGGTCTTCCAGGCCGCAGTCCAGTGGCATGATCGCGCAACATATGCCGGTGTTGATGGCCTGGATAAGCTGGAAGCTCGAGTCGCTCTCAAGCACCGCATTGGGTTCAAGACCACGGCTACGGAAGCTCAGGTCCAGAGACTGGCGGTAGTGCATGCCTTTGCTCAGCAGTCCCAGCGGAATATCGCCGAGCTCGTCCCAGCGCAACTGGTCGCTGGCGAACTGGAAGTGCCGCGTGTCGTGCAGCAGGCCCATGGTGGTGGTGCCGAGTTCGATCACTTCGAAGAAGCTGGTATTGACCTGGTCCAGGTAGCAGATACCCAGGTCGAGCTGGTTGCGGCTGAGGCCGTCGAGTACCTGTTCCGAACTCAGCGAGCTGAGCTGAAAGTGCAGTTCGGGGTATTTTTCGCGCAGGGGCAGCAGCAGGTGCATGGGGTTGAAACTGGCCAGCGGCACCGTGCCCAGGCGCAGGCTGCCGACCACCTGGCCACGACAACTGGCAGCCTCGGCCTGCAGGCCGTCGTGGGCAGCGAGCAGGGTGCGCGCCCAGGCCAGGATGCGCTCGCCGGCCTCGGTGAAACCTTCGAAGCGCTGGCCCCGCTTGACCAGCACCAGGTCCAGTTCGTCTTCCAGGTTGCGCAGGCGCATGGACAGCGTCGGCTGAGTGATATGGCACAGCGCCGCCGCCTGGCCGAAGTGGCGGGTCTGGTCGAGGGCGATGAGGAACTTGAGCTGCTTGATGTCCATGGAAGTGCCTGGCGTATGGTTATGCAGACCTTAACCCACGTCTGCGATAGATGTCATTGATCGGCCGGTACGTCATATCGATTGGACGCCTCTGGGGGTATGCCTCTAGCGTGGTGAAAATGCCCTTCAAGGAGCTTCACCGTGCGCGTCCAACTTGATGCGGTCTTCGTACCGCTGAACATCGCCGTGCTGACTGTCAGCGACACCCGTACCTACGATAGCGATACTTCCGGCGCGCTACTGGCCAACCGCTCGGTCGAGGTCGGTCACCGGCTGGTGGCGCGAGCGCTGCTCAAGGACGACCTGTACAAGATCCGCGCTCAGGTGGCCAGCTGGATTGCCGATGAACAGGTGCAGGTGGTGCTGATCACCGGCGGTACCGGCTTTACCGGGCGCGACAGCACACCCGAAGCAGTCGAGTGCCTGCTGGACAAGCGTATCGATGGGTTTGGCGAGTTGTTCCGGGCATTGTCGATTCTCGATATTGGCAGCTCGACCGTACAGAGCCGGGCATTGGCCGGGTTGTCCAACCGCACATTGGTGTGCTGCCTGCCGGGCTCGACCGGGGCCTGCCGCACCGCCTGGGAAGGGATTCTGGCAGAGCAGCTGGATGCACGGCACCGGCCATGCAACTTCGTCAAACACCTGTTGCCGATCGAGGCCTGCGCAAGCCGGGGCTGAGGGTTATCCGGTGCAAGGTACAGCACAGGTTTCGGGCCCTCTGCTGTGCCTTGTAGGAGCGGGTTTACCCGCGAAGAGGCCAGAACAGGCAACCACCCACGGTCAGCTCAACACATACCCCACCGGCAACAAGGCCGGCGGCAACTGCTGTTCCCCCAATCCGGCCAGCACATCGCGCTCCACCGTGCGCACCATGGCATCGGTCGGCAGGTCGTTCTCATCGCGCCCGAACGGGTCTTCCAGCTCGTTGCCGATCGCATCCAGCCCGAAGAACGTGTACCCCACGATGGTGGTGAACAGTGGTGCCAGCCAGCCCAGCGGCTCGGCCAGGGCAAACGGCAGCAGAAGGCAGAAAATATAGATGGTACGGTGCAGCAGCAGCGTGTAGGGGAACGGCAAGGGCGTGCCCTTGATCCGCTCGCAGGTGGCCTGCACTTCGGTCAGGCCCACCAGGCGTTGTTCCAGCAGGTTGTAGCGCCATTCGCTGATCTGTTGCTGCGCGGCCAACCGTGAACAGTGTTCGCCGATTTCACGCAGGATACCGTCGCACACATTGTGCGGGCTGATCGCATCGGCCTGGGCCAGCCACGGTCTGGCAGCTGCCCGTTCGTCCTCGTTACGCAGCCGGGCATTGAGTGCATGAGCGAAGCCACACAAGTTGCGCAGCAGTTCGTTGCGCAGTGTTTCGTCGGCGATCACCATGCTTTCGCGCACGAACGAGCGAGTTTCTATAATCAGCTTGCCCCAGGCCTTGCGCCCCTCCCACCAACGGTCGTAGCACGCGTTGTTGCGAAAGCTCATGAAGATCGACAGCGACAGGCCCAGTAAGGTGAATGGCGTGGCGCTGACCGGGTAGAAATACGCCGGAAAATGCCGCTCGACCAGCACGATCAGCGCGGCCAGCAGTGTCACCGTCAGGCAGCGCAGGGCAATGCGTTTGACGATCGACCCCTTGAGGGTGAACAGCACGCGCAGCACATCGGGGGAGGGCGGGACGATCATGGAAGTCCTGAGACGGCTGCTCAGCCGCCGGTCATGTTCATGAAGCGCAGGATCTGCACATCGCCACCGACTTCGAAGTGATGGCGATAGGGCTTGAGGTGCAGCGAGTCGCGAATGGCCTTTTCCAGGCGTTCGGGGTTGCCAGGATGGGCGCGCAGCACGTGCTTGAGGTCGACCGAGTGTTCGTTGCCCAGGCACAACAGCAGGCGGCCTTCGACGGTAAGGCGTACGCGGTTGCAGGTGGCGCAGAAGTTGTGGCTGTGCGGTGAAATGAAGCCGACCCGGGTGTTTGTGGCTTCGGCCAGGCGCCAGTAGCGGGCCGGCCCCATGGACGATTCGGTCGATTCGATCAGCGTGAACTGCTCGGCCAGGCGTTCACGAACTTCATCGCTGGAGCAGAACGATTCGTCACGTTCATGCTCGCTTATCACCCCCAGCGGCATTTCCTCGATGAAGGTGATGTCCAGCTCGCGTTCGATGGCAAAGCGCACCAGATCGACCAGTTCATGGTCGTTACGGCCTTTGAGTACCACGCAGTTGAGCTTGGTGCGTTTGAAACCGGCCTGGCGTGCGGCGTCGATGCCGGCGATTACCTGGGCAAGGTCGCCGGTGCGGGTCAGTTGCTTGAAACGGTCGGCATCCAGGCTATCCAGGCTGATGTTCAGGCGTGTCACGCCGGCGTCGAACAGCGGCTGAGCCAGGCGTCCGAGTTGCGAGCCGTTGCTGGTCAGGCACAGCTCGTGCAGGCCGGGCAGGGCGGCGATGCGCCCACACAGGTCGACGATGCCCTGGCGTACCAGTGGCTCGCCACCCGTCAGGCGGATCTTGCGGGTGCCGAGGGCGACAAAGCGCTCGGCCACTTGGAACAGTTCTTCGAGACTGAGGATTTGCTGGCGCGGCAGAAACTGCATGTCTTCGGCCATGCAGTACACGCAACGGAAGTCACAGCGGTCGGTGACCGACATCCGCAGGTAGTCGATTTTCCGGTTGAAGCCGTCGATCAGGGCCCGGCTGTTCTGTTCCACGTTCGCACTCGAATCTCGAAGGGGTTGGGGCATGACTCCAAGCTATAACCTGGGGGCAGGGGCGTCAAATTGCTTTGTCCTACTGGTTGATCGATGGCCTCTATCACTCGGCTTGGCATTTTCAGCGCCAGTGAGATCGAGCGCCGCCCGCGCGGCGCATCGCGAGCTACGCTCGCTCCTACGTTTGTTTCGGGCCAATGATGCCTGGGGGATTTGCGCGCGCACGCCTTGGTGCATGGCTCGATATCGCGTCGCACAAACCAGGCGATCGTGCACGCCTTGGTGCATGGCTCGATATCGCGTCGCACAAACCAGGCGATCGTGCACGCCTTGGCGCATGGCTCGATCTCGCGTCGTACAAACCAGGCGGTCGCGCGCGCCTGTCACAGGCGTCACTGGCCCGAAACAAACGTAGGAGCGAGCGCAGCTCGCGATGCGCCGCGCGGGCGGCGCTCGATCTCACTGGCGCTGAAGATGGCACGGCAAGCACCAGGAAGCCCATGATCGAAACCGCTTATCACGCCGTAAGATCTTTCGATTGGACGCCCCCTCCCCACGCTCCATAGGCTGGAAAAAAGCATCGTAGCGTGAGGATTCATCGCATGAGCCAGGACGAACACATCAGGGACTACAAGGGCGCCGCCGCCGGCTGGGGGGCGCTGAAAAGCGTGACCAAGAGCTGGCTGGGCAGCGAAAATGCCTTCAAGAACCTGCGGGCCATGCTCAAGACCAACCAGAACGGCGGCTTCGACTGCCCCGGCTGTGCCTGGGGCGAGTCGCCGGAAAGCGACATGGTCAAGTTCTGCGAGAACGGCGCCAAGGCGGTCAACTGGGAAGCCACCGGCCGCTCGGTCGACCCGGCTTTCTTCGCCAAATACAGCGTCAACGCGTTGAAGGAGCAGACCGACTACTGGCTCGAATACCAGGGCCGCCTCACCCACCCGATGCGTTACGACGCCGCCACCGACCACTATGTCGAAACCACCTGGCAGGAGGCCTTCGAGCTGGTCGCCAGGCACCTGCATGCGCTTCAGTCGCCAGATGAGGCCGAGTTCTACACCTCGGGCCGGGCCAGCAACGAGGCGGCGTTCCTCTACCAACTGTTCGTGCGCGCTTACGGCACCAACAACTTCCCTGATTGCTCGAACATGTGCCACGAAGCCAGCGGCGCGGGCATGTCGGAAACCCTCGGGGTGGGCAAGGGCACCGTGGTGTTCCACGACCTGGAACTGGCCGACGCGATCTTCGTCATTGGCCAGAACCCCGGCACCAACCACCCGCGCATGCTCGAACCCCTGCGGGAAGCGGTCAAGCGTGGTGCCCAGGTAGTCTGCTTCAACCCGCTGAAAGAGCGTGGCCTCGAGCGCTTCCAGCACCCGCAGCACCCGTTCGAAATGCTCAGCAACGGCTCCGAGCCGACCTCCAGTGCCTACTTCCGCCCGGCCTTGGGCGGGGACATGGCGGCAATGCGCGGCATTGCCAAATATTTGTTGCAATGGGAGCGCGAGGCGCAGGCCAAGGGCGAGCCGGCGGTGTTCGACCATGCCTTCATCGCCGAGCACACCAGCGGCGTCGACGATTACCTGGCGACGGTGGACGCCACGTCCTGGGAGCACATCGTCAAACAGTCGGGCTTGACCCTGGCCGAGATCGAGCTGGCCGCCCGCATGTATCGCAAGGCCGAACGGGTCATCATGTGTTGGGCCATGGGCGTCACCCAGCATCGCCATTCGGTGCCGACCGTGCAGGAAATCGTCAACCTGCAGCTGCTGCGCGGCAACGTCGGCAAACCCGGCGCAGGCCTGTCGCCGGTGCGTGGCCACAGCAACGTGCAGGGTGACCGTACCATGGGCATTGACGAGAAGCCGTCGGCGGCGCTACTCGATGCCATCGAACAACGCTTCCAGTTCAGTGTGCCGCGTACCCATGGGCACAACGCGGTGTTGGCGATCAAAGCCATGGAAGAGGGACGGGCCAAGGTGTTCATCGGCTTGGGTGGCAACTTTGCCCAAGCCACCCCGGACACCGCGCGCACCCACGCGGCGCTGCAGAACTGCGCGTTGACCGTGCAGATTTCCACCAAGCTCAACCGCTCGCACCTGGTCACCGGCCGCGATGCGCTGATCCTGCCGTGCCTGGGCCGTACCGAAATCGACCTGCAGGCCGAAGGGCCGCAAGGCGTGACTGTGGAGGACACCTTCAGCATGGTGCACATCTCCCACGGCCAGTTGCGCCCGCGCTCGCCGCATATGCGCTCGGAGCCCTGGATCATCGCCGGCATGGCCAAGACTACGCTGGGTAACCAGCCGATAGACTGGGAGTTTGCGGTGGCCGACTACAGCCGTATTCGTCAGATGATCGCAGACGTTATCCCTGGTTTCGCCAGCTTCAATGAGCGCTTGCAGCAGCCGGGCGGTTTCCACCTGGGTAACACCGCCGCCGATCGCAACTTCCGAACGGCCACGGGCAAGGCCCGGTTCATGCCCCACGCGCTGCCCGAGGAACTGGTCAACGCCAAGGTGCTGGCCCGGGGTGACAAACCCGACCTGATCCTGCAGACCCTGCGCTCGCACGACCAGTACAACACCACCCTGTATGGCCTGGACGACCGCTACCGTGGGGTGTTCGGCCTGCGTGAAGTGGTGTTCGTCAATGAGGCGGACATCCGTCGCCTGGGCTTCGAACCGGGT
>Ga0182736_1001457_pt1 | contig 22950 bp, 13 predicted proteins | sample eDN5th30CKraftBY_FD_128882 | JGI IMG/M metagenome (GOLD analysis project Ga0182736, IMG submission 128882) | Enriched backyard soil microbial communities from Emeryville, California, USA - eDNA 5th pass 30_C Kraft BY (version 2) (version 2) | ecosystem: Environmental > Terrestrial > Soil >... | reverse complement strand
GTGCTTGTGAGCTGCGCTGTCCCTGTGGGAGCCGGCTTGCCGGCGATAGGGCCGGTACAGGCAACAAAAAAGCGCCCCGAGAGGCGCTTTTTTCATACCAGCAGTATTACTGCACGGTCGGCGCTTCGCCGGCTTCCTGCATGCGCTGCATTTCTTGCGCGTACAGGGCGTCGAAGTTCACCGGCGACAGCATCAGGGCCGGGAACGAACCACGGGTCACCAGGCTGTCCAGGGTCTCACGTGCATACGGGAACAGGATGTTCGGGCAGAACGCACCCAGGGTGTGGCTCATCGACTGGGCATCGAGGTTCTTGATCAGGAAGATACCGGCTTGCTGCACTTCGGCGATGAAGGCCACTTCGTCACCGTTCTTGACGGTCACCGACAGGGTCAGCACCACTTCATGGAAGTCGCCTTCCAGGCCTTTCTGCTTGGTGTTCAGGTCCAGGGCAACGCTCGGCTCCCACTGCTGGCGGAAGATCTGCGGGCTTTTCGGCGCCTCGAACGACAGGTCACGCACGTAGATGCGCTGCAGGGAGAACTGAGGGCTGTTGTCTTCGGCGGCTGCGCCGTTGGTCTGTTGGTCAGTCATGGCAGGTCCTTATCCTAATGTTTTTGAATGCAGTGCAAATCAGGCCGCCAGCAGCGCGTCGAGCTTGCCGGCGCGCTCCAGGGCATAGAGGTCATCGCATCCACCGACATGGGTGCTGCCGATCCAGATCTGCGGCACAGACGTACGGCCGGCTTTCTGACTCATCTCGGCGCGAACCTGCGGCTTGCCGTCGACCTTGATTTCCTCGAAGGCCACGCCTTTGCTCTCGAGCAGGTACTTGGCGCGCATGCAGTAGGGGCAGTAGTCGCTGGAATAGACGATGACAGGCTTCATATCACTTCACCAGGGGCAGGTTATCGGCTTTCCAGCTGGAAACGCCACCGCTCAGTTTGGCGGCGTTGTAACCAGCTTTGAGTAGCTCGCGGCAAATAGTGCCGGACTGCTGGCCCATCGCGTCGACGACAATCAGGGTCTTCTCTTTATGTTTGCCCAACTCGGTCATGCGGTTGGCCAGCTTGTCCTGCGGGATGTTCACCGCGCCGACGATATGACCAGCGGAGTATTCCTTGGCCGGGCGAATGTCGATCACCAGGGCCTTCTCGGCATTGACCAGGGCTGTCAGTTGGCCATTAGTCAGGCTCTGGCCACCACGACGGATTTCATTGATGAGCAACAGGACCAGCAGAATGAGGAAGATCGCAACCAGGATGTAGTGATCTGTCGCGAATTGAATCAGGTGAGCAACCATCAGCGGTGTTCCAGGCGATTGAAAATGCCGGCCAGTATACACAGCCCCTTGGTGCCACCAAAGCCCGGCGGGCCGGCCACAAAACCACCTTCATGTTGCTAGCACAGGTGCGCCGGTCGGTGGAATGGGACGAATATTCGCCGCGGGTGGCGTATTTGCCCTAAAATGCGTGTCTTTATCATCTTTGAACAACCGTGAGTTTGATTGATGACGAGCACGCCCAAACCCCTGGTCCTGATTATCCTGGATGGCTTCGGCCATAGCGATATCCCCGAACACAACGCCATCTTTGCCGCCAATAAACCGGTCTATGACCGCCTGTGCGCCACCCAGCCGCATGGCCTCATTTCCGGCTCGGGCATGGATGTCGGCCTGCCGGACGGGCAGATGGGCAACTCCGAAGTCGGTCATATGAACCTCGGCGCAGGTCGCGTCGTCTATCAGGACTTCACCCGGGTGACCAAGGCCATCCGCGACGGCGAGTTCTTTGAAAACCCGGTGCTGACCGGTGCTGTGGACAAGGCAGCCAGTGCTGGCAAGGCCGTACACATCCTCGGGCTGCTGTCCGATGGTGGCGTACACAGCCACCAGGACCACTTGGTGGCCATGGCCGAACTGGCCGCGCAGCGTGGTGCCGAAAAGATCTACCTGCACGCCTTCCTCGATGGCCGCGACACCCCGCCACGCAGCGCGCAGTCGTCCATCGAACTGCTCGACGCCACCTTCGCCAAACTGGGCAAGGGCCGTATCGCCAGCCTGATCGGCCGCTACTACGCCATGGACCGCGACAACCGCTGGGACCGCGTCAGCGCCGCCTACAACCTGATCGTCGACAGCGCTGCCGAGTACACCGCTGACACGGCTCTGGCAGGCCTGGAAGCCGCTTATGCCCGTGACGAGAGCGATGAATTCGTAAAAGCCACGCGCATTGGCGAAGCAGTCAAGGTCGAAGATGGCGATGCCGTGATCTTCATGAACTTCCGCGCCGACCGTGCTCGCGAACTGTCGCGTGCATTTGTAGAGCCAGACTTCACGGAATTCGCCCGTGCGCGCCTGCCGAAGATGGCGGCGTACATCGGCCTGACCCAGTATTCGGCGAAGATTCCGGCACCGGCGGCCTTTGCGCCGTCCAGCCTGAACAACGTGCTGGGCGAATACCTGGCGAAAAACGGCAAGACCCAACTGCGCATCGCCGAAACCGAGAAATACGCCCACGTCACCTTCTTCTTCTCTGGTGGCCGCGAAGAGCCGTTCGAAGGCGAAGAACGCATCCTGATCCCGTCGCCGAAGGTTGCCACCTATGACCTGCAACCGGAAATGAGCGCACCAGAGGTCACCGATCGCATCGTCGAAGCCATCGAACAGCAGCGCTTCGACGTCATCGTGGTCAACTACGCCAACGGCGACATGGTTGGCCACACCGGCGTGTTCGAGGCGGCAGTCAAGGCCGTCGAAGCGCTGGATACCTGCGTAGGCCGCATTGTCGAAGCGCTGGACAAGGTCGGCGGCGAGGCGCTGATCACCGCCGACCACGGCAACGTCGAGCAGATGGAAGACGAGTGCACCGGCCAGGCGCACACCGCACACACTACCGAGCCGGTACCGTTCATCTATGTGGGCAAGCGCAACGTGAAAGTGCGTGAGGGCGGCGTGCTGGCCGACGTGGCGCCAACCATGCTGAAGCTGCTGGGGCTGGAAAAGCCGGTGGAAATGACCGGTACCTCGATTCTGGTCGACGCCTGAATGTCGAAAGGGGCTGCGTTGCAGCCCCAATTGCACATGAATTCCAGACAAACGCCCCCCTGCATCCGCAGCGAGGCGTTTTTTTTGCCTGCCCACGCGGGCATACTAGGCCAGTCTCCATCCTTGGTACGCCAAACCCCATGCTTCGCGCCCTGATCCTCCTAGCCCTGTCTTGCCTGCTCAGCCCGGCCTTCGCCGATGAGCGCGCGCAGACCCAGCAGCAACTGGATGCCACCCGCCAGGACATTGCCGAGCTCAAGAAGACGCTGAGCAAGCTCCAGGAAGAAAAGGCCGGTGTGCAAAAGGACCTCAAAACCACCGAAACCGACATCGGTAACCTCGAAAAGCAGGTGGAGGCCCTGCAGCAAGAACTAAAAAAGACTGAAGGCGAGCTGGAGCGCCTTGATACCGAGAAAAAAAAACTCCAGAGCGCCCGCGTTGAACAACAACGACTGATCGCCATTCAGGCCCGCTCGGCCTACCAGAACAACGGTCGCGAGGAATACCTCAAGCTGCTGCTCAACCAGCAGAACCCCGAGAAGTTCGCCCGCACCCTCACCTATTACGACTACCTGAGCAAGGCGCGCCTGGAGCAATTGCGCACCTTCAACGAGACCTTGCGCCAACTGGCCAACGTCGAACAGGAAATTTCCAGCCAGCAACAACAGCTGTTGGCCCAGCGCGCCGACCTCGACAGCCGCCGTCAAGAGCTGGAAACCGAGCGCGCCAAGCGCCAGCAGGTACTGGCCAAGCTCAACAGCGATGTAAAGGACCGCGGTCAAAAGTTGCAAGCGCGCGAACAGGACCAGGCCGACCTGGCCAAGGTCCTGAAAACCATCGAGGAAACCCTCGCCCGCCAGGCCCGTGAAGCTGAAGAAGCGCGCAAGAAGGCCCTGCTGGCGCAGCAGGAAGCGGAAAAGCGCCGCAAGCAGGAAGCGCTGGCCGCTGCGGCTGCCCGCGACCAGGCCCGTGAGCCAGCGGAGCCGCCGAAAAAGGCCCGCACCACCCTCGGGCCGATGGTTTCCAGCGATGGCGCGAACTACGGCGGCGCATTTTCTGCTGCGCGAGGCAAACTTCCATGGCCAGTCAATGGTCGACTGCTGGCACGCTTCGGTGATGCCCGCGGCAGCGACGCCCGCGCCAAGTGGGACGGGGTGATGATCAGCGCCACACCGGGCACTCAGGTACGTGCCGTGCACGGCGGGCGTGTGGTATTCGCGGACTGGTTGCGCGGCGCCGGGCTTCTGGTCATTCTCGACCATGGCAACGGTTACCTGAGCCTGTACGGCCACAACCAGAGCCTGCTCAAGAATGCCGGTGATATCGTCAAGGCCGGTGAGGCCATTTCCACCGTTGGCAACAGCGGTGGCCAGGAAGCGGCAGGCTTGTACTTCGCTATCCGCCAGCAGGGCCGCCCTACCGACCCTTCGCAGTGGTGCCGAGGCTAGTCAAATTTCTACGGCGCAGCTTGAGTGCTGCACCGATGCTCCTCAAGGAGCACCTACAGGATCAGGAGTTCGTTCGACATGCTGCACTCGCCTCGTCTCACCCAGCTGGCCCTGTCCATCGCCCTGGCGGTCGGCGCGCCCCTGGCCACCGCCGCAGAGCCGGCCAAGGTCGCCGCAGTGCCAGCCACCGAGGTGACCGCCAAGGCGCCACTGCCGCTGGAAGAACTGCGCACCTTCGCCGAGGTTCTGGACCGTATCAAGGCCGCCTACGTCGAACCGGTAGACGACAAGACCCTGCTGGAGAACGCCATCAAGGGCATGCTAAGCAATCTTGACCCGCACTCGGCCTACCTTGGCCCCGAGGACTTCCAGGAGCTGCAGGAAAGCACCAGCGGCGAGTTCGGCGGGCTGGGCATTGAAGTAGGCCAGGAAGACGGCTTCATCAAGGTGGTCTCGCCAATCGACGACACCCCTGCCTCGCGGGCCGGCGTGCAAGCTGGTGACCTGATCGTCAAGATCAATGGCGCCCCGACCCGCGGCCAGACCATGACCGAGGCGGTCGACAAGATGCGCGGCAAGGTCGGCGAGAAAATCACCCTGACCTTGGTGCGCGACGGCGGCACCCCGTTTGACGTGACCTTGAGCCGCGCGGTCATTCAGGTCAAGAGCGTGAAGAGCCAGCTACTGGAGAACGATTACGGCTACATCCGTATCACCCAGTTCCAGGTCAAGACCGGTGACGAAGTGGGCAAGGCCCTGGCCAAGCTGCGCAAGGACAACGGCAAGAAGCTGCGCGGGGTAGTGCTGGACCTGCGCAACAACCCGGGCGGCGTGCTGCAGTCGGCGGTGGAAGTAGCCGACCACTTCCTGACCAAAGGCCTGATCGTCTACACCAAGGGCCGCATCGCCAACTCCGAGCTGCGATTCTCGGCCGACCCGGCCGATGCCAGCGAAGGCGTGCCGCTGGTGGTACTGATCAACGGTGGCAGTGCATCGGCATCGGAGATTGTCGCCGGCGCCCTGCAGGACCAGAAGCGCGCCGTGCTGATGGGCACCGACAGTTTCGGCAAAGGCTCGGTGCAGACCGTGCTGCCACTGGCCAACGACCGCGCCCTGAAGCTCACCACTGCGCTGTACTACACCCCCAACGGCCGTTCGATCCAGGCCCAGGGCATCGTCCCGGACATCGAAGTGCGCCAGGCCAAGCTCACCGCCGAGGCCGACACCGAAAGCTTCAAGGAGGCCGACCTGCAGGGCCACCTGGGCAACGGCAACGGCGGCGCCGACCGCCCGACCGGCAGCAGCAAGCGCAAGGAACGCCCGCAGGATGACGACTTCCAGTTGAGCCAGGCGCTGAGCCTGCTCAAAGGCCTGAACATCACCAAGGGCGACTGATCTACCCTATGCGTTATCTGCTGTGTCTGTTGTTTTGCCTGATGGCCGGAATCGCGCAAGCGGCGCCGGCCAACAACGCCTACATGAGCATCATCATCGACGATCTGGGCCAGAGCCCCGAGCGTGACAGCCGCACCCTGGCGCTGCCCGGGCCGGTGACCATGGCGATCATGCCCGACACCCCCCATGCCACCGACTTCGCCCGCCAGGCGCACAAGGCCGGCAAGACGGTGATCCTGCACATGCCCATGGACCCGGCCACCGGGCCCTATGCCTGGCACCCGGATATCGCCATCGAAGAACTGGCGCGGCGCCTGGACGCAGCATTGGTCAAGGTGCCCTACGCCGCCGGCATCAACAACCACATGGGCAGCCGCATGACCGCACAGCGTGAACCCATGGCGTGGTTGATGGGCGAACTGCAGCGGCGCCAACTGTTCTTCGTCGACAGCCGCACCAGCGCCGCCACGGTCGCCGCGGCCGAGGCTCAAGCACACGATGTGGCGCATGTGTCGCGGGATGTATTTCTGGATGACGTGCGCACACCGGAAGCCATCGACGCTCAGCTGCAACAGGGTATTGCGCTGGCCCGCAAGCAAGGCTCGGCCGTGTTGATCGGCCACCCCTACCCGCAAACGCTAGCGGTGCTGGAAAGGCAGATTCCACGGCTCAAGCAATTGGGTATCGAACTGATCACGCTGCAACAGATGATCGCCACACGGGGCAACCAGGCCATGCCTGCACACGGTAAGCATGGCCGTTACAGCAATCGCTAGCGTTGCCGATCGCGGGTTACCACTGGGCTGAAAGTGCAACTGTTCAGAGGTTGAACGGGATCACATCCTTGGCCTGCGCATAGGTCAGGTTACCTCGATAGATGCTCAGTACCTGCCCCTCGCTCGCGGCCTTCATTTGTTCGCGATACCCCATCTTGCGCTGGCTCCACAGCTTCAGATGGCCTTTGCCAAACGCCGTGGGCGCCGCCTGCGAGTCGGCAAAGTGGAAATGCGCGGCCCACAAGGGTCTACCCTTGGCCTCGCCGGGAGCCCGCAACAGGCTGATCCGGTACTCGTCCAGATAGCCATCGGAGACCACCTGCCGAGGCCCGACATATTCCACGGCGAGCAACCCCTGCTGATGGAGAAAATTCAGCCCTCTGGAACCTGGGTAGCGCGTCTTGCTGTAAAGCGCTACCAAACAGTCGCGGCGGGCCTGGCGCAACTGAATCAACGCATCGTCCATGCCTGCCAGCAGCGCGTGCTCTGCGTCGGCATCGCTGAGCTGTTCCCGCAGCTCGGCCACTTCGTTGATCTGGCCGTCCAGCATCGACATCAGGCCCATGTCGTCAGCATCCTTGGCAACCAGGGCTCTGGCTTGAGCGATGACATTTTCGTTCTGTGCCAGCATGGCCTCGGCCAGTTCCCGGTTGTTCCTTTCGGAGTCCGGCGTAGAATTCCGCGACTGCTGTTCCGGTTCGCCCGCGGCGACCTCTTCAACCCAGGTGTTTCCCTGCTTCTGGAAGCGATGCAGCGCGCTCTTGTTGAAAGCCGCTACAACTTGCAGCACAGCCTGCCCGTCGATTACCGATTCGCTGCCAATGACTATCTGACCAGCCTGTGTATGGGCCACCTGCAGGCTCTTTCGTGAATAGACTGCACGACGTGTGCCACGGACCTGCCCGTCCGCCTGCTCACGCATGGCCTCGACCAACGCCTCACCGGCTATGGTTTTCAGTTCCACCATCTGTTGCTTGTAGGCCTCAAGGCGCTGGACATCGATGAGCTTGCTGCCGAGTGTCTTGATCCGTTCGGCGTTGAGAATCGCCGCGAGGTATTCGTCCCACGCACTTTGCAGCACCTCGATTCGTTCGGCGACAGGCAAGTCACAGAACATCAGCAGATGATGCGTTTGTGCGGCCACCCGCAAACGCTGACTGGCGAGCGCATGGCGGAAAATCATGTAGTGCTGGGTAGGCGTGCCTTTGTGCCACTGCAGGGCGAGCTCGACCAGGCCCATGGCCTGGAAAAACCGGATGTTGATCGTGGTCGTCTTGCGGCTCTCGATAATGCTCGAAACGGTCAGCGTGGTATTGACGTAAGGCACTTGCATGTCGATATCGGTGATGGCCAACAGGCGATCCAGCTGGCTGGAGACATTGATGATCCTGGGCTGCTCTTCAAGCAACTTCTCCAACATCGTCCGGAACCTGGCATACAACTCGGCCTGTTTCTCTGGCGGTGCCTCATTGAGCGCATTGGTGAGTTGGTCGTATTCCCTGAACCCACCCAAGGCCAGGAGCTCATCAATGAAGAACATGCCAAAGCTGATCAGGTTCTTGCGGACCTGGCCCAAGAGTATCCGTTGATCTCTCACGCTGCCGCCCTGCGTCGAGGCGCTCGTCTTGTCGAGCACGTAGATAATGTTGCGTTCAGCCTCGAGATACCCCTGGAATAGACTGTCGTTCACCGCCAGGCGCCGGGTGCGCAGCGCATTCGTCTGCTCGTGCAACTGCTGGAGTTTGCGCTTGAACAACTCGGTAGCCTGCTCGAATTGCGCACGTTCGCCCGGGTCGGTTGGTGGCGCCTTTTGCAACCGATCCTCGACTTTTTTTACCGGATCACGCAAACCGACAACCTGCTCGCTCAACGCGTTGAAATCCTTCGTGGCAGCCTCCGCGGCCAAGAGAAGCCGCTCTATCTCGGCCTGAGCCTTGGCGATCGGCCCGCTTAGTTTCTTGCGCAGTCGCTCGCGGGCCAACTCGCCGGAGCGATCATTGCCACCGTGCAATCGCGAATTATTGAGGTGCCAGACATTGCCGTCGCGCATCAGGTATGGCCCAACCGTGCCGTCCGGACCGATGATGCGAAACGCTGCGCTATCAAGGCTGACTCGGTAGACATCACCGTCCAGAGACACATAGAAATCATCCCCAATCCGCACCAGGCCAGCAGCCACGCCCTGCGTCTGCGGTTCACGCCCCGCCAGCGAAACGCTGGTCGCCAACGCCCGCATTTGACCGCGCTGGGCACTCGACAGGCCGTTGAGCCCCCCAGCCCCACGCCAGGAAAAGTCGAGGTGGGTGTTGGCCATCGCCTGCAGCCTGTCGACCGAGGTACTGGGCTCCCGCGTTGCTGTGGAAAGGCTCGCCAACTCGATCCCGTTACCTGGAGGTGGCCCCTGGAGCAGCGATGGCGGCAGGTCACCAGAAACGGCCGGCGCTGCCAGTTTCGGCGTCTGCAGGTGTATCAGCGCCAGCAAGGTGTTGTTCAGCACATCGACCATCGCCTGGATTCGCTCGTCGAGATGCGGGCTGGCCAGGCCCTGCACATCGTTGATCAGGCTGCGCATGCCGATGTAAAGCCAGGCAACCGAGGTGAGCGGCCCGGGCAACACCGGAAACACAACATTCAGCAGCTCCCAGGAAAATGCCGTGACCAGCCGCCAGCGCACCTCGCTGTTGCTCATGGCGCTGCGATCCGCCAGCTCCAGCAACATCCGGCCCTTGGCTTCGAACATCTGCCGATCCACGTCCTGCGCCCAGAACTGCAGCGCCAACTGAACAGGCTGCGGTTTCGCCGGGAGGGTGTAAGGGTCGAGCAGCCATTGGGGCAGGTGCGGCTCCCGGAAGCCGCCATTGTCGTAGACTCCGCGCTGAGCTTGCTCGATCCACAGCAGCACGCTGTCCTGCAACGCCCCCGGGCGGCTGATCGCATCCAACAGCGCCTGAGCGCTGTCGAACTGAATCAGCGCCTTGTCAGTGTACAGCGGGCAATACAACAGATGAGCCCCCAGCTCGATGAGTTCGATCACGTAGAAACCATGCGCCACGTCGACCCTCTCTGATGTCGGCGAGCGTTTGAACGCAAGCGGTGCAATCCGCACAGCCGCTGCACCTTCCTGGCCACTACGGCAGAATTCTGCCAGGGCGCCGTAGGCGAACTTGTCGAGCCGCTTGACTGCCCGCGCCCGCGCAGCATCGAACATCAGGGTGATACGCCAGCGTATGGCAAATGCCGAGATGTGTTCGGCCCGGCTCGCCGAGCGATCGAGCATCGACTGTACATGACGTGGATAACTGCCGCCGATGTCGACTCGCTGCACCAGCTCACGGACGTAATCAATAGTCATCCACTTCATGATCAGCTGGTTTTCCCGGTGCGCGATATGTGTCACCACCCCTCCTGCGGTGGCATCCAGGCGGCCGATCGCCAGTTGCGTCAAGGTCAGCTTCTTTTCACCGGTCTTCTGGCCGAAGCCCAGCCCGTGACCGTCACTGACAAAGGTCTCGACAGTGAGGATAAGGTCGTCAGGGAAGTAATTGGCGTCTACCGGGTGGTCATGCAGCATCTCCTCGCGCAGGCGCGTCGCCGCATAGGTGTGCAAGTCCGGCAGACCGTCCTGAATGCCCTGGGCTGGGCTGTGCTGTTGCAGTAGCGACAAGTCGAGCATGGCTTGCAGATAGGCGGTCTGGCTATCCGTATCGGCTCGCGACAGGCCCTTGGGGAGCGCCAGGCCCAGCCCACCGGCGCCATAGTCACTGAACTCGGCAAAAAAGGACGCGGGGTCGCAGGCCACATGGCAGTAATGCTCCAGTTGGTCGACGCTGTCGATCGCGCTCCAGCGCAGGCGGGCAACGCGCTCGAGCAAGATTTCCAGCAACAAGGCGCTGTACAGGGCGAAAGCGTCGCCCTCCACAGTCAGGCCTTGCCAGCTCAACTCATCAAACCGGTAACGTCCAGCCATCTGCATTTGCAACGCCGTGACGAACGCGGCCTGGGGGTCGTAACTGCGGACCAGACCTTCGGGAGAACACCAGAGTGTCAGTTCGCGAACTTCACTGGAGGCGGTAATCAGCAAACCGGGCAACAGCTCATGGAAAGTGTCTTCGCCCTCACGTAACGCAACCCGCACCAGCTGCACATCGAGCCCGGTACGGTTACCCATCATCAGGTCACGCAGCAGCTTGCGTTGTTCGTCGTCCAGCGCTTCGTCTTTCAGGCCATCGAGCAGGTTGGCGCGCAACAACTGCTGCAACCACAGGTCGCGGTCGATCGTGGCGTCGCCGTTCCAATAGTCGATCTGCGCTCGCTGGAAGTGCCAAAGCAGCACCGGCAGCAACGCGTTGAGGCCATCGGTCAGGCGCGCGGGCTCGATCAAATCGCCCTCGGCAGTTTCAAGGCTCGACTCGATGGCGAAAAAGCGCCGGGGCGGGTTCAGGCTAAGGCGGTAGTCACCCGCTGGGGTGAGGTCCAGTGGTTTAGCCTCAAGCAGGGCCTGCAGCACCACATCCACCAGCGGCTGAGGGTGCCAGACACCATCCGGCTGCAGGGACATCAGGTACAGCGGTGCAGCCGAGGCCATTTCAGGGCGATGCACGCCAACCAGAGGATAGTGCTCCAGGATCACCTTCATGACCTGTTCGCCTACAACCTGGCGGAGCGTGGGACGGCTGGCGAACTGGGTGGCGACTGCGTGTTTGAGGTTGTGCGCGTGAGTGGCGGGCATGACCAGGACTCGTTATGGAATGAACCACAAAGCGTCCTGGAGATGTTATCGAACGAGGTGCTACATATTGCTGCTGGCAGGCCGCGGCACCTGGCAGTGCGGCGGCCTGCCGGGCATTCAGCTATAGACGCGGCCAAGCACCTGGCGATGGCTCTCGAACTGATCGAGCACATCACGCACGATCTGGTCTGGGACAAAGCCCATCAGGTCGTATTCCTGACTGCCGTCATGCAGGTAGACCTCGGCGCGGTAGAAGCGCTGGCGCAGTTCAGGCTCACCCTCGACCGGCGCCTCGCTCGGCGCGGCCATATAGCCATCAAGGCTCACTTCGTAGACGAACGGGTTGCCTTCTTCCATCATCACCCGCAAGCCCATCAGGTTGCGCGACTGGCCGACACGGGTTTCCACCTCGAAGCCCAACGTCTGCAGCTGCGCTGCGGCTTCTTTCAACGCCGGGCTGACCTGCTTGTCCATGAAGCGCTGCACCACGGCCTGGGTGGGCTGCAGTTCCAGCTGGGTCAGGCGCTCGCTAAAGCCGCGACGGCCACGGGCGGCCAGTTCAGCGCGCTCCTGCTCGATCACCACGTCCTGCTTCATGGCCTTGTACAGGCCGAACATGAACAGCACCAGCACCACCGAGAACGGCAGGCCCGCCAGCACGACCATGGTCTGCATGGCCTCGAAGTTACCGGCGAACAGCAGGCCGATGGTCACCAGAGTGATAACCACGGACCAGAACACCACCATCCAGTGCGGGGCGTCTTCGTCGACCTTGCCGCCTTTGCACGACAGGTTGGCCATCATCACCGCGCCGGAGTCGGCCGGGGTGAGGAACAGCACGAAACCGACGAACACTGCCACACCAATGACGATCTTGGCTGCCGGGAAGTATTCCAGCAGCTGGTAGATCGACATCGACGGCTGTTCCAGCGCAGTCTTGCCTAGCTCCACAGCGCCCTGGTTGATCACCAGGTCCAATGCGGTATTGCCGAAGATCGACAGCCAGGCCAGGGTGAAGCCCAGCGGAATCAGCAGCACGCCCATTACCAACTGGCGCACGGTACGACCCTTGGAGATACGCGCAATGAACATGCCGACGAACGGGCCCCAGGAGATCCACCAGGCCCAGTAGAACACGGTCCACAGGCCCAACCAGCGCTCGGACTTGCCGGCTTCGCCTTCATACACATACAGGTCGAAGGTTTTCAGCACGATGCCGTTGAGGTAGTCGCCGACGTTCTGCACGAGACCATTGAGCAGGTGCAGGGTTTCGCCGCCCAGCAATACGAAAATCAGCAGCCCGCTGAACAGCACGATGTTCAGGTTGGACAGGCGACGAATGCCGTTCTCCACACCCGAGACCGCAGCCACGGTGGCCACACCGGCCATGACCAGAATCACCACCAGCAGGTTGGTCTTGCTGTGGTCCATGCCGAACAGGTATTCCAGGCCCGAGGATACCTGCATCGAGCCGATACCCAGGTTGGTCACCAGGCCAAGCAGGGTGACGAACATGCCGAAGATGTCGACGGCATTGCCGGCAGCACCCTTGACCCAACGCTCGCCCACCAGCGGGTACAGCGCCGAGCGCAGTGCCAGCGGCTGGTTGTGGCGGTAAGCGAAGTAACCCACGGCCAGGCCGACCAGGGCATAGATCGCCCAGCCGTGCAGGCCCCAGTGCAGGAAGGTCAGCTGCAAGCCCTGGCGCGCGGCCTCAAGGCTGGCCGGTGTGCCTTCCGGTGGGTTGAAATAGTGGTCCAACGGCTCGGAGGCGCCGAAGTACAGCAGCGAAATACCGATACCGGACGAGAACAGCATGCCGGCCCAGGCGCCATAGCTGAAGTCCGGCTGGTCGTCCTTGCCACCCAGCTTGAGGCTGCCGTAGTCGGAGAAAGCCAGGTAGACGACGAACAGCAGGTATCCGCAAATGACCAGCATGTAGTACCAGCCGAAGGTGCGCGTCAGCCACTTCTGGGCCACGCCCAGCACCTGGCCGGCGGTTTCGGGTGCAGCGATCAGCAAGGCAGTCAGAACAAGGATCATCAGCGCAGAGGTGAAGAACACCACGCGGTTGACCCGTACCCTCTCGGCGGGGGGCTTGATAAGTGAGGCAGAACTCATTGCACGAATGCTCCGGGCAGTGCGGCTGTGGAGGCTAATCAGTCTTTCCCGAGCAATTGGTGGAATATCCCCACTGCATCAGGTGTTATAAATGAACCCTGGAAACCGTGATCCCGAATCGATACGTTGCCAAAAACAGACAGGTGGCCCGCTGAAAATGCCACGCCTCAACGCAGGTGCGCGCATTCGTCACAGGTCACCCCGCCCGCTCCAAGGGCCTGTCGCAGGACCAATGGCCGTACGGCAGAATCTGCATTTCGCATCGCTCACGCCCGTCAACGCCTTGTTTTCCGGGGGTTACACGATTTCCTGGGGTGTCAATCCGTGCCTTCTCGACCGCCTGAAAAACTGTCAATGGCACAAATTGTCGCAGAGCTTATTCTTTATTGATTGAACGTTCAATCAAAACAAAATAGACTGGCCTTCGCCGAGTCAGCCGCCTGTCGTCTGCTCGCAGGCCTGAGGAGATAGCAAGATGCCCAAGGTCGGTATGCAACCCATCCGGCGCCAGCAGTTGATCGAAGCCACATTGCAGGCAGTCGATCAGGTCGGACTGGGGGACGCCAGCATTGCGCTGATTGCCCGTTTGGCCGGTGTGTCGAACGGCATCATCAGTCACTACTTTCGGGACAAGAACGGCCTGATCGCAGCGACGATGGGTTACATCATGAGCATGCTCAACGAAGGCGTCAGAGCACGTCGCCAGGCCCTGAAAGACGACAGCCCGCGCGCTCACCTGAAAGTGATCATCGAGGGCAACTTCGATGCCAGCCAGGTAAACGGCCCGGCAATGAAAACCTGGTTGGCCTTCTGGGCTTCCAGCATGCACCAGCCCGATTTGCACAGGTTGCAGCGGATCAACGACCACCGCTTGTATTCCAACCTGTGCTGCCAGTTCCGCCGCGCCCTGCCGCTCTACCATGCGCGCAAGGCAGCCCGCGGCCTGGCAGCCCTGATCGACGGTTTGTGGCTGCGTGGCGCCCTGTCGGGTGATGCATTCGACACCGACCAGGCGGTACGGATTGCTTACGAATACATGGAACTACAACTGGCCAAGCAGCACACCCTGGCCACAAACGACCAGGCTGCTGACCATGCGCGCAGGGCCCTTGCCAACCCGGCAGGAGCATGACGCGCGAGCCAAACCACACACTGCACTTGCGAGGACACTATGGCCCGTTTCGGAACGCAAAAACTCTACATTGATGGCGCTTACGTCGACGCTGGCAGCGATGCCACTTTCGAAGCCATCAACCCGGCCACTGGCGAAGTCCTCGCCCACGTACAGCGTGCTACCGAGGCAGACGTCGAGAAGGCCGTTGAAAGCGCCGAGCGTGGCCAGAAGATCTGGGCCGCGATGACCGCCATGCAGCGTTCGCGCATCCTGCGCCGCGCCGTCGACATCCTGCGCGAGCGCAACGATGAGCTGGCCATGCTGGAAACCCTGGACACCGGCAAGTCGTACTCCGAAACCCGCTACGTCGACATCGTCACCGGCGCCGACGTGCTGGAATACTACGCAGGCCTGGTGCCGGCCATCGAGGGCGAGCAGATCCCGCTGCGTGAATCGTCCTTCGTCTACACCCGCCGCGAGCCGCTGGGCGTGACCGTGGGTATCGGTGCCTGGAACTACCCGATCCAGATCGCCCTGTGGAAATCTGCCCCGGCCCTGGCCGCTGGCAACGCGATGATCTTCAAACCGTCGGAAGTCACCTCGCTGACCACCCTGAAACTGGCCGAGATCTACACCGAAGCCGGCCTGCCAAACGGCGTATTCAACGTTCTGACCGGCAGCGGCCGCGAAGTCGGCACCTGGCTGACCGAGCACCCGCGCATCGAAAAAGTGTCCTTCACCGGCGGCACCACCACCGGCAAGAAAGTCATGGCCAGCGCCTCCAGCTCTTCGCTGAAGGAAGTGACCATGGAGCTGGGCGGCAAGTCGCCACTGATCATCTGTGCCGACGCCGATCTGGACAAGGCTGCTGACATCGCCATGATGGCCAACTTCTACAGCTCGGGCCAGGTGTGCACCAATGGCACCCGTGTGTTCATCCCGGCTGAAATGAAGGCGGCCTTCGAAGCCAAGATCGCCGAGCGCGTTGCCCGCATCCGCGTTGGCAACCCGGAAGACGAAAACACCAACTTCGGCCCGCTGGTCAGCTTCCAGCACATGGAAAGCGTGCTGGGCTACATCGCCAAAGGCAAGGAAGAGGGTGCCCGCGTCCTGTGCGGCGGCGAGCGTCTGACTGCCGGTGACTTCGCCAAAGGTGCCTTCGTTGCCCCAACCGTGTTCACCGACTGCACCGACGACATGACCATCGTCAAGGAAGAGATCTTCGGCCCGGTGATGAGCATCCTCACCTACGAAACCGAAGAAGAAGTGATCCGCCGTGCCAACGACACCGACTACGGCCTGGCCGCTGGCGTCTGCACCAACGACATCACCCGCGCCCACCGCATCATCCACAAGCTCGAAGCCGGTATCTGCTGGATCAACGCCTGGGGTGAATCGCCGGCCGAAATGCCGGTAGGTGGCTACAAGCAGTCGGGCGTCGGCCGTGAAAACGGCGTCAGCTCGCTGGCTCAATACACTCGCATCAAGTCGGTCCAGGTCGAGCTGGGCGGCTACAACTCGGTTTTCTGAACCCTGTCTAGCCACGCCCGTGCCACCGCGCACGGGCGTACCCGCTCCCCGATCACCGCCAACACGAGGGTACTTTCATGTCCCAAGAATTCGATTACATCATCGTCGGTGCCGGCTCGGCCGGTAACACCCTGGCGACCCGCCTGACCGAAGACGCCGGCGTCACCGTCTTGCTGCTGGAAGCCGGTGGCCCCGACTACCGCTTCGACTTCCGCACCCAGATGCCAGCGGCCCTGGCCTTCCCGCTGCAAGGCCGCCGCTATAACTGGGCTTACGAGACCGACCCAGAGCCGCACATGGACGGCCGCCGCATGGAATGTGGCCGTGGCAAGGGCCTGGGTGGCTCGTCGCTGATCAACGGCATGTGCTACATCCGCGGCAACGCCATGGACTTCGACGGCTGGGCAGAACTGCCAGGCCTGGAAGACTGGACCTACCTCGACTGCCTGCCGTACTTCCGCAAAGCTGAAACCCGTGACATCGGCCCTAACGACTACCACGGTGGTGACGGCCCGGTCAGTGTCGCCACGCCAAAGGCTGGCAACAACCCGCTGTTCCACGCCATGGTTGAAGCTGGCGTGCAAGCCGGTTACCCGCGCACAGAAGACCTCAACGGCTACCAGCAGGAAGGCTTCGGCCCAATGGACCGTTCGGTGACCAAGAACGGCCGCCGCTCCAGCACCGCCCGTGGTTACCTGGACCAGGCCAAAAAACGCCCGAACCTGACCATCGTCACCCACGCCCTGACCGACCGCGTGCTGTTCGACGGCAAGCGCGCCGTAGGCGTGACCTACCTGGTCGGCGACAGCGAAGAACGCGTTGAAGCCCGCGCCCGCAAGGAAGTGATCGTCAGCTCTGGCGCCATCGCTTCGCCGCAGCTGCTGCAGCGCTCCGGCGTCGGCCCGCGCGCCCTGCTGGAAAGCCTCGACATCCCGGTTGTGCACGACCTGCCGGGCGTTGGTGAAAACCTGCAGGACCACCTGGAGCTGTACCTGCAGTACGCCTGCACCCAGCCAGTATCGCTGTACCCATCGCTGCTGTGGTGGAACCAGCCGGCCATCGGTGCCGAGTGGCTGTTCAATGGCACCGGCATCGGCGCCAGCAACCAGTTCGAGGCCGGTGGTTTCATTCGTACCCGCCCTGAATTCAAGTGGCCGAACATCCAGTACCACTTCCTGCCGGTTGCGATTAACTACAACGGCTCCAATGGCGTGAAGGAACATGGCTTCCAGGCGCACATGGGTTCCATGCGCTCACCTGCTCGCGGCCGCATCCAGGCCAAGTCGAAAGACCCACGCCAACACCCGAGCATCCTGTTCAACTACATGTCCACCGAGCAGGACTGGCAGGAATTCCGTGACGGCATCCGCCTGACCCGTGAAATCATGGCCCAGCCGGCCCTGGACCCGTACCGTGGCCGCGAAATCAGCCCGGGCGCCGACGTGCAAACCGACGAGCAGCTGGACAAGTTCATCCGCGAGCACGCCGAAACCGCCTTCCACCCATCCTGCTCGTGCAAGATGGGCACCGACGACATGGCCGTGGTCGATGGTGAAGGCCGCGTGCATGGCATGCAGGGCCTGCGCGTGGTCGATGCTTCGATCATGCCGCTGATCATCACCGGTAACCTCAATGCCACCACGATCATGATTGCCGAGAAGATTTCGGACAAGATCCGTGGTCGCAAGCCACTGCCGCGCAGCACCGCCAAGTACTACGTGGCAGGGGATGCACCAGTGAAAGGCAAGCCGATGCGTGAAGTGAAGCAGGGCTGAGACCTTGATCAGGGGCCGCACAGCGGCCCCTTTCACGTTTGCTCAGGCGGGCAGCGTGAGAAAGCATTCCTGCCACTGATCTGCCTGACCAGCCGCTCTCGCCCCGCTGTCGCGGTGGCCTGGTAGCGAAGCACATGGCCCGCCGCCTGGTGCGCCAACAAATAGTGCAAATCAGGAAATTTCCCGAGCAGGCACTGAGCCATCTAGGCGCGGTAAATGGTTTTCCTGCCATTCATGTTACTCGGCTGCCTGACAGTGGACGAACCATTGCAGCCACAAGCTGCAACGACGATGCGGTATCGCTTTACAGCCTGCGTCGGCCTCAGGTTAGAATCGATTGGCACGCGACCTGCTAGCTTTTGCTGAAAAATGCGCTACCAAGTCCCTCCCCCTCGCTGTCTCGGAGTACCTGCCTTTGGATGCAAGCACCATCAATAGCCTGTTCCTGATCGGCGCATTACTGGTGGGTGCAAGTATCCTGGTCAGCTCGCTGTCGTCGCGCCTGGGTATCCCTATTCTGGTCATCATCCTCGCCGTCGGCATGCTCGCCGGTGTCGATGGTGGCGGTATCATCTTCAACAATTACCCAACTGCTTACCTGGTGGGCAACCTGGCACTGGCCGTCATCCTGCTTGATGGTGGCCTGCGCACGCGGGTAGCAAGCTTTCGCGTAGCGCTTTGGCCGGCGCTGTCGCTGGCCACGGTCGGGGTAATGATCACCACCGCCCTCACCGGCCTGGTCGCCGCCTGGCTGTTCCAGCTCAGCCTGATCCAGGGCCTGCTGATCGGCGCCATCGTCGGCTCCACCGACGCCGCTGCAGTGTTCTCGCTGCTCGGCGGCAAAGGCCTGAACGAGCGGGTTTCTGCTACCCTCGAGATCGAGTCGGGCAGCAACGACCCAATGGCGGTGTTTCTCACGGTCACCTTGATCGACATGATCGCCAGCGGCGAGACCGGCCTGCATTGGAGCCTGCTGGGCCACGTGCTGCGTGAGTTCGGTATCGGCGCGCTGGTGGGCCTGGGCGGCGGCTGGCTGATGCTGCAACTGGTCAATCGCATCAATCTGGCCGGCGGCCTGTACCCCATTCTGGTAGTGGCCGGCGGCCTCGTGGTGTTTTCGCTGACCAACGCCCTGCATGGTAGCGGCTTCCTCGCCGTATACCTGTGCGGCCTGGTGCTGGGCAACAGGCCGATCCGTAGCCGCCATGGCATCCTGCATATGCTCGACGGCATGGCCTGGCTGGCCCAGATCGGCATGTTCCTGGTGCTGGGGTTGCTGGTCACGCCGCACGACCTGCTGCCCATCGCCCTGCCAGCACTGGGCCTGGCGCTGTGGATGATCCTGGTGGCACGGCCACTGTCGGTGGTTGCTGCCCTGCTGCCGTTCAAGGCTTTCCACGGCCGTGAAAAGGGCTTCATTTCGTGGGTCGGCCTGCGCGGTGCGGTACCGATCATTCTGGCGGTGTTCCCGCTGATGGCGGGCCTGCCAGACGCCCAACTGTTCTTCAACCTGGCCTTCTTCATCGTGCTGGTATCGCTGCTGGTGCAAGGCACCAGCCTGCCGTGGATGGCCAAGCTGTTGAAAGTGACGGTACCGCCAGACCCGGCGCCGATCTCCCGTTCCGCCCTTGAGGTGCACATCACCAGCGAGTGGGAAATGTTCGTCTACCGTCTGGGCGCAGAAAAATGGTGCATCGGTGCTGCCCTGCGCGAACTGAAAATGCCCGAAGGCACGCGGATTGCCGCGCTGTTCCGTGGCGAGCAACTGCTGCACCCGTCGGGCAGCACCGTGCTGGAGGTTGGCGACATGCTCTGCGTGATCGGCCACGAGCACAACCTGCCTGCCTTGGGCAAACTGTTCAGCCAGGCGCCGCAACGTGGCCTGGACCTGCGTTTCTTCGGTGACTTCGTGCTCGAAGGCGATGCCGAACTGGGTGCCGTGGCGGCGCTGTACGGCCTGAAACTCGATGGCCTCGACGCGAAAATGCCGCTGGCGCAGTTCATCCGACAGAAGGTCGGAGGCGCTCCAGTAGTAGGGGACCAGGTCGAATGGCATGGCACGATCTGGACCGTGGCAACCATGGACGGGAACAAGATCCAGAAAGTAGGCGTCAGATTCCCCGAAGGAACGCGACCCGGACCAGGATTGTTCCTCTAAACTTCGTTTCAGCCGGATCCACAAGTAGCCTGCCTATGTCCCTGCGCGTGTACCTTCGCACAGCCCTGCTCGGGTTGTGCCTGTCCCTTTCTTTTGCGGCTACTGCGGCAGAAGCCCCGACCACCGCCAGCATCCAGAACAGCCTCGACAAGATCGCCGAGCGCAAGCTGCCCGAGGCGGACCAGAAGGCGCTGCAGCAGGTGCTCGAACAAACGTTGAGCCTGCTTGCTGCCAAGGAAGATAGCGAGAAGAAGCTTGCTGCACTGAAGCAGCAGTTGAGCAGTGCCCCCAAAGAGACCAGTGACAGCCAGAAGGAGTTGGCCAGGCTCAAGGAAACCAAGGCACAACCGGTGGCCCAGCGCTACGCCAACCTCACCGTGCCACAGCTTGAACAGATGCTCAGCGAACGCAACACGCAGCAGGGCGAACTGCAAAAGGCGCTGTCTGAAGCCAACAGCCTGATCATCAACTCGCAAACTCGCCCCGAACGCGCCCAGGCCGAGATCAGTAGCAGCCAGACTCGCACCCAGCAGATCAACAACATCCTCAAAACCGGCAAGGACGGCGGCAAATCCATCAATGCCGACCAACGCAACCAGCTCAACGCCGAGCTGGCCTCGCTCAACGCGTTGACCCTGCTGCGCCGCCAGGAACTGGCCGGCAACAGCGTGCTGCAAGACCTCGGCAATGCGCGTCACGACTTGCTGGTCGAGCGTGCTGCGCGCCTGGAGCAGGAAATCCAGGACCTGCAGACGCTGATCAACGACAAACGCCTGGCCCAGTCCCAGGAAGCCGTCACTCAGCAGTCGATCGAGGCTCAGAAGGCCGGCGGCAGCAGCCTGCTGGCCACTGAAAGCGCGGTCAACCTCAAGCTTTCCGACTACCTGCTCAAGAGCACCGATCGCCTTAACGAATTGACCCAGCAGAACCTGCGCACCAAGCAGCAGCTCGACAGCCTGACCCAGGCCGACCAGGCGCTCGACGAGCAGATCAACGTGCTCAAGGGAAGCCTGCTGCTGTCGAAGATCCTCTATAAGCAGAAACAGACCTTGCCGCACCTGAAGGTCGACCGCGACCTGGCCGACCAGATCGCGGACACCCGCCTGTACCAGTTCGAAGTCAACCAGCAACGCGAGCAGATGAGCAGCCCGGTCACCTATGTCGACAAGCTGCTGGCGGCGCAACCCCAGGAAGATGTGACCCCGCAGCTGCGCAAAGCCCTGCTGGATGTAGCCATCACCCGCAGCGACCTGTTGGAGCGGCTGAACCGCGAGCTGTCGGCGCTGCTCAACGAATCGATCACCCTGCAACTCAACCAGAAGCAACTGCTGGGCACCGCGCAGAGCCTGCGTACCACCCTCGACGAGCAAATGTTCTGGATCCCCAGCAACAAGCCGCTGGACTGGGACTGGCTGCAATACGTGCCAGCGCGCCTGGCCGACCAGGTCGCCAACCTGCCGTGGGGCTCCAGCCTGAAAGAGCTGGCCGATGGCCTGAGCCAGCGCCCGTTGCTGTTCCTGCCGCTGCTACTGGTGATCGGCGCGCTGTTGTGGCGGCGCAAATACCTTTACCAACGGTTAGGCAAAGTGCACCAGGATATCGGCCACTTCCGCCGTGACAGCCAATGGCACACGCCCCAGGCAATTCTCATCAACATTCTGCTGGCGATGCCGGTCAGCCTTGGCCTGGCGCTGTGCAGCTACGCCCTGCAGATCGACGCCCGCGGGCAGAATGCCAACCTGGGTGCCGCACTCTGGCAGCTGGCCCAGGCCTGGCTGGTGTTCTACACCGCCTATCGTATCCTCGCACCCGGTGGCGTGGCGGAAGTCCACTTCCGCTGGCACAAACCGCAGGTCGAGTTCCTGCGCGGCTGGGTTCGCCGCCTGGGCACCGTGGTGCTGGCACTGGTCGGCGTCGTTGCGGTGGCCGAGCACCAGCCTTCGGCACTGGCAGACGACGTATTGGGCATCGGCGTGGTGCTGACCTGCTACGCGCTGATGGCCTGGCTGCTCAGCCGTCTGCTGCTCAGCAGCCCGGCACACCGTGACACCTCGCTGTTTCGCAGGGCCGTGGGCGTAGCATTCACCGCCCTGCCCGTCGCCCTGTTTGTCGCCGTGTGCTTCGGCTACTACTACACAGCACTGAAGCTCACCGACCGTCTGATCTATACCCTGTACCTGCTGCTGTTCTGGCTGGTGATCGAAGCCGCCTTCGTGCGCGGCCTGTCGGTAGCTGCACGACGCCTGGCCTACCAGCGTGCGTTGAGCAAGCGTGCGGCGGCCAAGGAAGGGCTGGATGGCGAAGTCATCACCGAAGAGCCAACGCTGGATATCGAACAGGTCAACCAGCAGTCGCTGCGCCTGATCCGCCTGGCCCTGCTCGGCGGCTTCATCGCCGGCCTGTACTGGGTATGGGCCGACCTGATTTCGGTGTTCGCCTACCTCAACAATTTCGTCCTCTACGAATACACCAGCGGCACCGGCGCCGCCGCCAGCATGGTACCGATCAGCCTCGGCGACCTGCTCGGCGCACTGGTGATCGTCGGCATCACCTTCGCCCTGGCCGGCAACTTGCCAGGCCTGCTGGAAGTACTGGTGCTGTCACGCCTGAACCTCGCCCAGGGCAGTGCCTACGCCACTACTACGTTGCTGTCGTACACCATCGTCGGTATCGGCATCGTCAGTACCCTGTCGACCCTGGGGGTGAGCTGGGACAAGCTGCAATGGCTGGTGGCCGCGCTGTCAGTAGGGCTGGGCTTCGGCATGCAGGAAATCTTCGCCAACTTCATCTCCGGCATCATGATCCTGTTCGAGCGCCCGGTACGGATTGGCGACACCATCACCATCGGCAACCTGTCGGG
>Ga0182736_1001455_pt1 | contig 22964 bp, 30 predicted proteins | sample eDN5th30CKraftBY_FD_128882 | JGI IMG/M metagenome (GOLD analysis project Ga0182736, IMG submission 128882) | Enriched backyard soil microbial communities from Emeryville, California, USA - eDNA 5th pass 30_C Kraft BY (version 2) (version 2) | ecosystem: Environmental > Terrestrial > Soil >... | reverse complement strand
TGGCGCCTATATCGGCGACGGCGCCGTGGTCGATCATGAGTTCGGCACCACCGACGTGCTCATCGTGCTGCCGGTGGCGGCGATCAAGCAGCGCTACATGGAACACTTCGACCTGAGCCGCCGCGCGGCTTAACTGTCATTCGCCTACAACCTGCGCAGTGAAACCTGCTCGATCTTGTGCGAGCCGGTCTTTTTCAGAATCAGGTCGGCGCGCTGCCGCGTCGGCAGGATATTCTCGTGCAGGTTCACGAGATTGATGCGCTGCCAGATGGACTCGGCCGTCGTGGTCGCTTCCTTGTCGGACAATCCCGAATAACGATGGAAGTATGATTTGGGATCGCGGAACGCCGTGCCGCGCAAGGTCAGAAAGCGGTCGACATACCAGGCGAGCAACACGTCTTCGTCGGCGTCGATATAGACCGAGAAATCGAAGAAATCCGACACGAACGGAATCGCCTTGCCGTCCTTCGGCAAACGTCCGGTCTGCAACACGTTGAGGCCTTCGACGATCAGGATGTCGGGGCGGTTCACTTCGACCCACTGGTTCGGCACCACGTCGTAAGTCAGATGCGAATAGATCGGCGCGCGCGCCGGACGGCGGCCCGCCTTCACGTCCGACAGGAAGCGCAGCAAGGTCGCGACGTCGTAACTTTCCGGAAAGCCCTTCTTTTCCATCAGGCCTTCGCGATCGAGCACGGCATTGGGAAAAAGGAAGCCGTCGGTCGTTACAAGATCGACCTGCGGCGAACCCGGCCAGCGCGCCAGCAGCGCCTGCAGCACGCGCGCGGTGGTCGATTTGCCGACGGCGACGGAGCCGGCGACGCCGATGATGAAGGGCATCTTCTCGTCGGTGACGTGGAGGAAGCGCTCCTGCGCGCGGAACAGCCGCTGCGTCGCGGTGACGTAAAGCGACAGCAGCCGCGACAGCGGCAGATAGATCTCCTCGACCTCCTGCATGTCGAGACGGTCGTGCATCGAGCGCAGCCGCGCCACCTCTTCCGAGGTCAGCGTCATCGGCGCGTCTTCACGCAGCGCCGCCCACTCCTCGCGCGAGAAGCTGCGATACGGCGACAGATTGTCGGTGACACGCTGTTCCATGAACTCAGCCTCTGGGCCGGGACGCCTTCTCGGCGTGACCCGACTGCGCGGTGCGCCGGTCGAGTTCGGCTTCGACGTCGGCAAGCGTCACGCCACGCACTTTCATCAGAACCATCAGATGGTAGACGAGATCGGCGGCTTCCGACACGAGCCGGCCCTTATCTTCCTGCACGGCGGCTATCGCCGTTTCGAAGGCCTCTTCGCCCATCTTCTTGGCGCAATGCGCCGCGCCCTTGTCGATCAGAGCGCGCGTATAGGACTGCTCGGCGCTGGCGCGCGCGCGGTCCTCGATGCGTTTTTCAAGATCGGCGAGGGTGAAGCTCATACGGCCTCCTTAACATTTCTCACTGGCGCCGTCATTCCGGGGCGCGGACGAAGTCCGCGAGCCCGGAATCCATAACCCCAGCGCTGCGGCGTATGGATTCCGGGCCCGCTCGCTTTGCTCGCGTCTCGGAATGACAAGAACCCTACGGATCCAGCCGCATCGGCAGGCCGGCCTTGGCCATGAATTCCTTGGCTTCGCGCACCGAATATTCGCCGAAATGGAAGATCGAAGCCGCCAGCACCGCCGTGGCATGGCCGTCGCGGATACCGGCCACCATGTGATCGAGATTGCCGACGCCACCCGAGGCGATGACCGGCACCGGCACCGCATCGGCCACCGCGCGGGTCAGCGCGATGTCGAAACCGGACTTGGTGCCGTCGCGGTCCATCGAGGTCAGCAGGATTTCGCCGGCGCCCAGCGACACCACTTCGCGCGCGTAAGCGACGGCGTCGAGGCCGGTCGGCTTGCGGCCGCCATGGGTGAAGATTTCCCAGCGCGGCGGCTCGCCCTCCTTCGACACCTTCTTGGCGTCGATGGCGACGACGATGCACTGGTCGCCGAACTTTTCGGCCGCTTCCTTGACGAAGGCACGCCGCGTCACCGCCGCGGTGTTGATCGACACCTTGTCGGCGCCGCAGGTGAGCAGCTTGCGAATGTCCTCGACGGTGCGCACGCCGCCGCCCACCGTGAGCGGCATGAAGCAGGCTTCTGCGGTGCGCGTCACCACATCGAAGATGGTGTCGCGGTTCTCGTGGCTGGCGGTGATGTCGAGGAAGCACAGCTCGTCTGCGCCTGCGGCGTCATAAGCCACCGCCGCCTCGACCGGATCGCCGGCATCGCGCAGATCGACGAAGTTGACGCCCTTCACGACTCGGCCGTCTTTGACGTCGAGGCAGGGGATGACGCGGACTTTGAACATCAGCCTGCAACCTCGGCGTCGCGCAACATGCGCAGCGCTTCCGGCACGTCGAGCCGTCCGTCATAGATGGCACGACCAGCGATGGCGCCTTCGAGCTTGCGCGCGCGCGGCTCCAGCAGCGTGCGGATGTCGTCCATCGAAGCAAGCCCGCCCGACGCAATCACCGGAATGGAAATCGCTTCGGCGAGCGCGATGGTCGAATCCCAGTTGATGCCCTTGAGCATACCGTCGCGCGCAATGTCGGTGTAGATGATCGCCGATACGCCGGCATCCTCGAACCGCCGCGCTATATCGAGCACGGTCAGCTCGGACGCTTCGGCCCAGCCCTGAACCGCGACCTTTCCGTCCCGCGCATCGAGACCGACCGCGATGCGGCCATGATACTTCTTCGCGGCTTCCTTGACGAAGGCGGGGTCGCGCACCGCGGCAGTGCCGATGATGACGCGGTCAACGCCCTTGCCGAGCCAGCCTTCGACCGTCGCCATGTCGCGCACGCCGCCGCCGAGCTGCACCGGAATACCGATGGTCTCGAGAATGCGATCGACCGCGTCGGCATTCACCGGCTTGCCGGCGAAGGCGCCGTCGAGATCGACGATGTGCAAATAGCGGAAGCCCTGCATCTCGAAGGCCCGCGCCTGCGCCGCCGGGTCGCGATGAAACACGGTGGCGCGCGCCATGTCGCCCTGCTCCAGGCGTACGGCGAGGCCTTCCTTCAGGTCGATGGCGGGAAAGAGGATCATACTGTCCCTCCGTCATTCCGGACGACTTGCGGAGCAAGTCGATCCGGAATCCAGCGCTGGATTCCGGATTCGCGCGTTTCACTCGCGCCCCGGAATGACAACTGAATTTGCATCACGGCGTCCATTTCAAAAAATTCGCGATCAGCCGCAGGCCGAGTTTCTGGCTCTTCTCGGGATGAAACTGCGTGCCGACCATGTTGTCGCGCCCGACGATGGCCGTGAGCGGTCCGCCGTAATCGGCCTGCGCGATGAGATCGCCCTGGCGTGCCGTCTTGAACGCATAGGAGTGAACGAAATAGGCGTGCAGGCCGTCCGGCCCGAGCGGGATCTCGTCGAGCAGCGGATGCATCGTCTTGAGGTCGAGCGTGTTCCAGCCCATGTGCGGAATCTTGAGCGAGGCATCGGACGGCGCGATCTTGTCGACTTCGCCAGCGATCCATCCGAGCCCCGGCGTCACTTGATATTCGAGCCCGCGCTCCGCCATTAACTGCATGCCGACGCAGATGCCGAGGAACGGCTTGCCCCGCTGCAGCACCGCCTCGTTCAGCGCCTCGACCATGCCCGGAATGTCGCCGAGCCCGCGGCGGCAATCGGCATAGGCGCCGACGCCCGGCAGGACGATACGGGTCGCGTCCTTCACATCGTCCGGATTGGACGTCACGCGTATTTGCTGATTGTGACCGCTCTCGCGCGCCGCGCGTTCGAACGCTTTGGCCGCCGAGTGCAGATTGCCCGAGCCGTAATCGACGATGACGACGCTCATCGCCAAGATCCTGTTGGAGAACTTCCCGGCTCGGGAAACAGTCCGATGACATCGGACGACGACGGCGAACCACGCAATACGGGCGCGGCATAAACGGGCGCAGGCTCGGTGGACCTGACGCTTGCCGTGGCACCTTGCTGCCACGTCGCGAAGAAGCGGCGCTCCGCCAGTTCTTCGTCTTCAGCCACGACGAAGCCGAGCGTCTTCCACTTGCGCAAGCTCCAGCGCTGAATGGTAGCGGCCTCGAAACCGACCACCAGCATGAACATGAACTCGGCGATGAAACGTCCCGACGACGGCACCTTGGCCCAGCTCATCGCATAAGCAAGGCCGACGGCCACGATCATGTAAAGAATCAGCGCCACCCATAACCGCTTGGCGATGAACCACAGCGGCGGCAGCAGGAACGCCCAGAAGTGGAATCCATCGCGCACGAAGACGAAGCGTTCCGGGTTAGCGGCGCTCTCTTTCTTCCGCCGCGGCGGCTCATGCACGGTGTAGGTGGGCATAGGCGTCTCTGCACTTTCTACACTTGTCATGGCCGGGCTTGACCCGGCCATCCCGCTTAGTTGGGCACTGCCCCCTTATCGGGATCGCCGGGTCAAGCCCGGCGATGACAGCGGTTAGGTCGCGTCAAGCGGCTACCGCTATATCAATTCCCCAGCGTTCCCTTGGTCGAAGGCACTTCGTCCTTGGTGCGCTCGTCGATCGCCACGGCGCTACGCAGGCAGCGCGCCAAACCCTTGAAGCAGGATTCGGCGATGTGGTGGTCGTTGGTGCCATACAGGCATTCGACATGCAGCGTCACGCCGGCATTCATGGCGAAGGCCTGGAACCACTCCTGCACCAGCTCGGTGTCAAACTGGCCGACCTTGTCGCGGCCGAACTCGGCCTTGAATACCAGGAATGGCCGGCCCGAAATGTCGAGCGCGACGCGGGTCAGCGTTTCGTCCATCGGCATGTGGACGTCGGCATAACGGCCGATGCCCTTCATGTCGCCGAGCGCCTGCTTTACCGCCTGGCCGAGCGCGATGCCGGTGTCCTCCGCCGTGTGGTGGAAGTCTATATGCAGGTCGCCGACCGCCTTGACCGTCATGTCGATGCGCGAATGGCGCGCCAGCAGGTCGAGCATGTGGTCGAGGAAGCCGATGCCGGTCGCGATTTGCGAACGGCCCTTTCCATCGAGATCAATTGTGACCTCGATGTCGGTTTCCTTGGTCTTGCGCTTGATGGTGGCGGTCCGCATCGCGGCTAAATCCTCGTTTCGGCGGCCTTTTATCAGGGGTTGCGGGGTTATGCCACAGCAAGGCAGACCCGCCGCCGCCGAGCGGTCATTCGACCCGCAGCACCGTTAACGAACGCCAGCCACCGCCCGGCGTCTGCCATTCGATCGATTGGCCGACCGGGAGGCCGATGAGGGCGGCGCCGACGGGCGTCAGGATGGAAACCCGCCCTTCGGTCATGTCCGCCTCGTCCGGATAAACCAGCGTGATGGTACGGTCCTGGCCGGTGGCGTCGTCCCGGAAGGTGACGCTCGACCCCATGGCCACGACATCGCGCGGGGCGGTTTCAGACGGCACGACGGTCGCGCGGGCCACCTCGCGCGCCAGGAAGTCGGCGGTCGGCGACGAGGCCGCGGCGCTGGCGAGACGGTCGAGGCGGTCGCAATCCGACCGGGTCAGGGTAATGGGCGGCAATTCCTTGCGATTCATGGCTGAATCCTTTCTTCGGGGTTGAATGAGCGAAGCGCGCCGAGGCTTTCGACACTGGCGACGTGCCTGACGCCTTCGATACTGCGGTAGGCCATCTCGCTGCCCACCCGCAGGCCGATCAGCGCCGCGCCGAGCGGCGACAGCACCGACAGATGCAGCTCGGCGAGCTGGTAGTCCTCCGGGCACACGAGCAGGCGCCGTTCCGGCCGCCAGCCGCGATCGGGACGGAACGCGACCCAGCGGTCCAGCGCGACCGTATCGTCGGGAAAGTCAGCCGCGGGCAGCACATTCGCCCGCGACAGCTCGCAGGCGAGAAACGCCGCGACCGGATGACGGTCCGCCGCGGCCTGACGCACGACGTCATCGAGACGGCGGCAGTCGGGTTCCGGAATGCTGACCGGTGGTAACGATACGTAATTCATGAAAGCGCTCGCAGGCTGGCGCCCTCTTGCGAGAGCAATCAAAGTCACTGATCGACGATGATGGACGTCAGAAAAGACCCGGGACGACAGACGTCGCCCGGGCTACCTGCCTGCGTGCAGGTGACCCGCTCGGGAAAAACGGCGTGCAGCGTGGCGCGCGTGCGTGATCATGGTGTGAAATCTAGGCAGCGCGGGGGCATTGTCAATGTTCGCGCCGGCGCGGCATGCGGCATTGCGGCCTGCCGGGCGGTTTGCATACGCCCTGCGGGACGCCTACATGTCGGGAACCAAAGGGTTATCCATATATGGCATCCAACGACACGCCTTCCTGGCACGGCACAACAATTCTGACGGTCCGCAAAGGCGGCACCGTGGTGATCGGCGGCGACGGCCAGGTCTCGATCGGCCAGACCATCGTCAAGGCCAACGCCAAGAAAGTTCGCAAACTGGGAAAAGGTGACGTGATCGGCGGTTTCGCCGGCGCCACCGCCGATGCGTTCACGCTCTTCGAGCGACTCGAGTCCAAGCTCGAGCAGTATCCGGGGCAATTGCTGCGCGCCGCGGTCGAACTCGCCAAGGACTGGCGCACCGACCGCTATCTGCGCCGCCTCGAAGCGATGATGATCGTCGCCGACGCGCAGGTGTCTCTGGTGCTGACCGGCAATGGCGACGTGCTCGAGCCGGAAGCCGGCGTCGCCGGCATCGGCTCCGGCGGCAATTATGCGCTTGCTTCCGCGCGCGCCTTGCTCGACACCGATGCCGACGCCGAGGCGATCGTGCGCAAGTCGCTCGATATCGCCGCCGACATCTGCGTCTATACCAACCGCAATGTCACGATCGAGTCGCTGAAGACGGCCTGATGACGCCAGACACCTACCAGTTTCGTCCGATGACCGCCGGCGATCTGCCGCTGGTGCGCGACTGGTTGAGCGTGCCGCATGTCGCGCAATGGTGGCACGACGCCGATGAATTCGAATTCGTCAGCGGCGACCTCGATCATCACGACATGGGCCAGTTCATCGTCTCGCATGCGGATCACCTGTTCGCTTATCTGCAGTGCTACCGCATCGGCGGCTGGCATGCGGGTTTCGGCGCGCAGCCGGACGGCACGCGCGGGCTCGATCAGTTCATCGCTGATAAGAACATGGTCGGCCGCGGCCATGGCTCGGCTTTCATTCGCGCTTTCAGCGACAGACTTCTGGAGGCCGGTGCGCCGCGCATCGTTCTCGATCCCCAGCCCACCAATGCTCGCGCCATTCGCGCCTATGAAAAGGCTGGTTTCAGGCCCACTTCTGAAATCGATACGCCGGATGGCCGCGCCCTTTTGATGGTACGTGACGCATGACCGACTTTTCTCCGCGTGAAATCGTTTCCGAACTCGACCGCTTCATCGTCGGCCAGCACGACGCCAAGCGCGCCGTCGCCATTGCGCTGCGCAATCGCTGGCGCCGTCAGCAACTCGACGACAAACTGCGCGAGGAAGTGCTGCCGAAGAACATCCTGATGATCGGGCCGACCGGCGTCGGCAAGACCGAGATTTCGCGGCGTCTGGCCAAACTCGCCGGCGCGCCGTTCCTGAAGGTCGAGGCCACCAAGTTCACGGAAGTCGGCTATGTCGGCCGCGACGTCGAACAGATCATCCGCGATCTCGTTGAAATCGCCATCTCGCTGACGCGCGAAAAAAAGCGCAAGGACGTCCAGGTCCGCGCCGAGCAGGCCGCGGAAGAGCGCGTGCTCGATGCCCTTGTCGGCCCCGGCTCCGGACCTTCGACGCGCGAGAGCTTCCGCCGCAAGCTGCGCGCGGGCGAACTCAACGACAAGGAAATCGAGATCGAGTTGCAGGCCGGCGCGCAGGGCATGCCGATGTTTGAAATTCCCGGCATGCCGGGCGCGCAGATGGGCGCCATCAATATCGGCGACATCTTCGGCAAGATGGGCGGCGGCCGCACCAAGACGCGGCGCGTCACCGTGGAGGAGTCGCACGACATCCTGCTCAATGAGGAGAGCGACAAGCTGCTCGACAGCGATCAGCTCGTGCAGGAAGCGGTCCGCGCCGTCGAACAGAACGGCATCGTCTTCCTCGACGAAATCGACAAGATCGCCGGCTCGGAACGCCGCGGCGGCGCCGACGTATCGCGCGAAGGCGTGCAACGCGATCTGCTGCCGCTCATCGAAGGCACGACGGTCAACACCAAGCATGGCCCGGTCAAGACCGACCACATACTGTTCATCGCCTCCGGCGCCTTCCACATCTCGAAGCCGTCGGATCTGCTGCCCGAGTTGCAAGGCCGTCTGCCGATCCGCGTCGAACTCAAGGCACTGACGCGCGACGACTTCCGCCGCATCCTCACCGAGCCGGAAGCGTCGCTGATCAAACAGTATGTCGCGTTGCTCGGCACCGAAGGCGTTACGCTCGATTTCTCCGAGGACGCCATCGACGCCATCGCCAATATCGCCGTGTCGGTGAACGCCTCGATCGAGAATATCGGTGCGCGGCGCTTGCAGACGGTCATGGAGCGCATCCTCGACGACATCTCCTTCGCCGCCACCGACCGCGCCGGCGAGACCGTGCGCATCGACGCGGCTTATGTCGAGAAGCACATCGGCGATCTGGCCAAGAACGCCGACCTGTCCCGCTTCATCCTGTAAACCATCCCGGCGCCCATTCCCGCATGCGAGTGGTAAACGCGTTCACCCTGTCCGGGGTGGCGCGGTGCGGCCTCCCCGATTCGCGGCTACAATTATCGGTTGAAGTTTGACCCCGTTTTTATACCGGGCGGGGTAGGAATAAACTTGGCCGGGGAGCTAGAGGCATGGCCGCAGGCAGGCGGGGCAAGACCAACCCCGAAACGACGATCGCGCGCACCGCGCCGGGCGCGCATCTTCGCGCCGAACTGCGGCGCCTCGGTCTCGATCAGGTGGCCGTCAGCAAAGCAACCGGCGTATCGCGCCAGTCGGTCAACAACATCATCAATGGCCGGCAGACGATTTCGCGGGCCATGGCCGGCAAGCTCGGCCGCCTGACCGGACACAGTTCGGATTACTGGCTGAGCGAATGGTTCAGCGAAGTCGGCACGCCGGTTCGAACGGCAGTGACCGGGGTACTTGTCAATCATCAGATCGCGCGCGCCGTGAACGATGGCGTCATTATCATAGAGCCCTTCAATGCTGGGCTTTTGCGAGCCGCGTCGATCGAACTCACGCTGGCTCCCGAGGTGCTGAGCAAAGGCAAGAAGCACACGCTGTCGCCGCGACGTGCCTTTGCGCTGCTGCCCGGTTGCAGCTTGAGCGCCAACACTGCCGAGCATGTCGAACTTCCCTCCGACCATCTCGGCCGACTCGGCGGCCTGGCTTCACTGTCCGGCGCCGGTCTGGTCGTGAGCGCGCCGTTGCAGATCGCGCCGGGCTTCAAGGGGGCGCTCACTTTCGCACTGTTCAATGCGGGACCAACGGCCATCCCGTTGCATGTCGGCAAGCCGGTAGCCGCCCTCGAGATCGTTCGGTTGGCGGCCTCACCCGAGGCGACCTGACGCGGCCAAATGTCAGACTGGGTGTAAAGCCTGATATAAATTACCCTTGACACCTGCATTTGCCCCGGACCTATACTTGCAGTTGTAAAAACGTCTGCTGACAGGGGGTACCTCGATCATGAGTGCACGCAAGGAAGGTTCGTTTCAGCCCAGCGCCGGCGACCGGCGTCTGAGCGAGGAAATCAAGGCCGACGTGTTCGAGATCTGGGTGGGCGTGTCGCGCCTGATGTCGCGGCTGAGCGAGCCAGGGCCGGGTAAAGGCAGCCGGCGGCCAGCCCGCCGCCGACGCACCACTCGGCCGGAAGAAACGATCTGAGCGGCGCGCCCTACTTGATCGTCGTCGTCGGATCGGTCAGCGCCACCGGGTCGGATGCCGGGAAGGTCTCCATCAGCCCTTCTTCCAGCTCGCGTTCGACCATCGCCTGCTTCGCCGTCTTTGGTGGCGACGGCCTTCTGGCGGCGACTTTCTTCTTCGATGTCCTGACCGACTTCTTCGCGACTTTCTTGACGACTTTCTTCGCAGTTTTCTTGACAGCTTTTTTCGCGGTCTTCCGTGTTTTCCTTGGCGATGAGCGCTTTGCTGTCTTGGCCGCCTTTTTCTTGCTCGCCGTCCTGGTCTTCAGCTTCTTCTTGCGCTTCTTGGCCATGTTCGATCCTCTTGACCCTGTTTGCGGTCAGTCCCGTCCGCGCCGCACCCGGACATAGAGCGCGCCTTCGCCGCCATGCGCGATATGCGCATCCTCGAAGCCGACAACATAATCCCGAAACTCGGGCAGCGACAGCCATTGCGGCACCTGCCGCCGCAGCACGCCACGCTCGCGTTCGCCGTGTTCGTATGAACCCGCCTTGCCTTTGCCAGTAATCACCAACACCAGCCGCGCATCGCGTGCACTTGCCGTACGCAGGAAGCGCAGCAAGGCATGGTGCGCCTCGCTCTGCGTCAGCCCATGCAAATCGAGCCGCGCATCGATCTCGTGCTTGCCGCGCGCCACGTTGCGTTTGGCGCGCCGCGACAGTGGTGGCGCGATCGGCGCGGGTTTCGGCGGCGACGGCGCTACCAGCGTTTCGGGGTGTTGCGGCCTGATTTTCTTTTCGCGCTTGCCTGGCGGTGGCGGCGCCGGCGGCGTTGCCGGCTCAGAATCGCTCCGCGTTTCGTCCGGCCGCAGCGGCTTCATGCTCTGCGTCACGGCCGACCAGAGCACCCGCTCTTCGTAGCTCAGAACGCGGCGTCTGCCATCGCGGCTCATGGTCCGGGCCTGTCAGGGCCGGGAGGCGACGTCAGCGACGACCGCGCCGGGCCGCGGCTTGGGCAGGGGCACGTCTCTCGACAGGGCGCCGGAGCCAGTGAGCGTTACTTCGCGCGGCACCAGCATGACGAAGCGGCCGAACTGCTTGACCCGGCCGGCGATGCTGCCGACATCGTTGCCGAAGCCGAAATAGATATCGGCGCGCGCCGGTCCGAGAATGGCCGAGCCGGTGTCCTGCGCGATCATCAACTGGCGCAGCGGCGTCTCGGGCTTCTCATTTGCGATCGGCAGCTCGGCGTCGATCCAGACCGGCGTGCCATAGACATGCAGCGAGCGGTCCACCGCGATCGAGCGCATAGGTGTGAGCGGCACGCCTTGCGCGCCGATGCACTCTTCATGTTCCTCGAGCGGCTGCTCCTTGAAGAACACGAAAGAGCGGTTCTTGCGCCGCAGCTCCCGCCCTTCTTCCGGATTGGTTTCCATCCAGTGGCGGATGCGGTCCATCGACATGTCTTCCTTGGCGATGATGCCGCGGTCGATCAGGTCACGCCCGACGGGCGTGTAGGGATGGCCGTTACTGGCGATATAATTGAGCCGCATGGTCTTGCCATCGTCGAGACGCACGCGCGTCGAACCCTGGATCTGCGCGAAAAACAGATCAACCGGATTCTTCACCCAACAGATCTCGAGGCCTTTGCCGGCAAGGGCGCCTTCCTCGATTTTGGTGCGATCGAGATGGGGAAACACCTTGCTCAGCTTCGCCTTGATGGCGTGAGCCGGCGCCGTATAGACCGGGACCTTGTACTCGTCGGTGCGCGTGCGCGAGCCGAGCACTTCGGATTCGTAATAGCCGGTGAAGAAGCCTTCGCTCTGGCCGGTGGCGGCGACGCGATAGGCGTTGAACTCTTTTTCGAAGAAGGCGCGTGCCTTGTCGCGATCGAGCCGGCCGAGCGCAAGCGCGTTCGTGCAGGCCGTGTAGAGGCCGCCATAGATCGGCTTGGCCTTGCGCATCTTCGGCGTGCCATGGCGGATGGCGCCGCAGCTTTTCAGGAAAGACGCAAAGGCCGCTGCGTGATCGTCGTCTTCCCAGCCGGTGAGCGCGGTGAATTCGACCGGCTCGACCGCGGCCTTGGGCAGGGTGACGGTCTTGTTGCCGCTGGCGGATGCAGGCACGACACTCGCGCTGATAAGAATAGCCGCAACTATCTGCGTCAGTTCGCGACGGCGCGTCGTGGCGCCCCGGAATGACCTTGAGAAGGCTTCGCCCCCCGGCATGCCGTTACTGCCCGGCTTCGGTCGCGACCAGTTTCCAGTTCGGGTCGCGCGAGGAGGCATCGCGCGCGAAGGTCCAGACATCGGTCACGTCGGTGACGCTCTCGGCATTGCCGTCGATCACCTCGCCGGCCTTGTTGCGCGTCGCGGTCACCAGCTTGGACTGGAAGCGGACGGTGATCTGCACGCTGCGGCCGCGGACCTCGGCACCCGTGATCGTGGCCTTGTCGATCGACACGAAGCGGCTCTCGACCACGTCGCCGCGCTTCTCGCGATCGGTGATCGCGGCCTCGAAGCCGTCATAGACCTCCCGCGACAACAGATTGCGCAAGGTGCGCCGGTCGCCCTCGGCATAGGCGGTGACGATCATCTCGTAAGCGGCGCGGGCGCCGGTGAGGAAGTGGTTGGCGTCGAAGCTGCGGTCGGCGACAGCCACCGCATCGAGCCCGTTGGCGACGGGCGAGCCGGGCTCGGCAATGCCCTTCCAGCGCTCCGCCGGCGCGGCTTCCTCGGCCGCCTCGTCGGGCTTGCGCGCGGCTTCCGCGCCGCGGTTCGGGATCTGCACCACGTTGTCGGTCGTGGGGCGGGCCGGCTCGCGGGCGGCATAGGGATCGTAGGGCGGGCGCTCACGGCCGGTGCGCTGACCGAGCACGCTGCGCAGCCGCAGGAAAATGAACACCGCAAGCGCCAGAAAGATGATGGTGTAGATATCGAACACGTCTTGCATTCTTTCGGCTACCGTCCCGGAAGGCGCTTCACGTCAGCCTGCCGGCTTGTCGAAAATGGGCCGCGAGGCGAAATGGCGATTATCGCGTATCCGCCTTATCTAAACCCGCGGACGCGCCGATCCAGAGGTTTGGCACCGATTTCGCGGCGCATTTGGACCTGCCGGACCATAAACGATCGGCGCCTGAACGCCAATATCGCCGGCCGATCAGAGGAATACAGATGAATGTGGCAAAATGGCTGGTGCTGGCCCTACTGGCCCTGCCGCTGGCTGAACTGGCGGTGTTTATCGCGGTCGCTGCGGCCTGGGGCTTCGTGCCGGCGCTGGCCGTGCTGATCGGCCTGTCGCTCGCCGGCGGTGTGATTTTGCGCCGTGCCGGCGGCAATCACATACAGCGGGTGCGCATGGCCATGCGCGACGGCTTTGGCCGCCAGGAATTCACCGCCCTGAGCGCCGACAGCACCGGCGGGCTGACGCTGCTGGGCGGGTTTCTGCTGGCGGTTCCCGGGCTGATCACCGGCACCATCGGACTGCTGGTGCTGCTGGTGCCATTGTGGCGCAGCCTGACCGGGGCGGCTGTTGGCCGCAGGCCACCATCGACGGCGCCCGACGGGGTGGTCGACCTCGAGCCCGAGCAATGGCGCCGGGTCGAGGACCCGCGGCTGCCCGGCCGCGAGCGCGAGGGCACCGATCGCTGATCGGCGCATTTACGATGATCGGAGCCAGCCGCGGAGACGGGCTCCATCGCGAGCCGGCATCCTTGTTCGGCCCCGGGTAGCGTGTTAGCCAACCGCCGCGAAAACAGAGGGAACTTCGATGACGACCACGAATGGCGGCCACAGCGAGGAATTCAACCCGGAGCAGGCGCCGCAGCTCAATGTGGTGGCGCAGTACATCAAGGATTTCTCGTTCGAGAATCCGAACGCGCCGAAGTCGCTCGTCACCGGCCAGCAGCCGCAGATCGGCATCCAGATCAACGTCAATGCCGCGCCGGTGTCCGACACCGACATCGAAGTCGTGCTGCATCTCTCCGGCAAGGCGGAGAATTCCGGCAGCCTGCTGTTCAGCTTCGACCTCGCCTTCGGCGGCGTCTTCCGCATCCGCAACGTGCCGCAGGAAAGCCTGAACGCCGTGGTGCTGATCGAGTGCCCGCGGCTGCTGTTCCCGTTCGCGCGCGAAATCATCGCGACCACCGTGCGCAATGGCGGCTTCCCGCCGCTGCTGCTCGATCCGGTCGACTTCGTCGCGCTCTATCGTCAGAAGATGGAACAGCTCGCGGGACAGCAGCAGCCGGCCGGCAACTGACGTAACGTCTCTTCGCGGAACTTTTTTCGGCGCAGCCATCGCACACAAAGGCGTGAGATGGCCGCGGCCGCTTATGCCCCATAAGGGTTCTTTAACGACGTTTTTTGTATAGCGGTGAGACCACAGGTTTCCCGCTTTGAAATGCCCGTCGCCGCCCCGCGGCAAAATCCTCGACATCGCTTTTCTAATCGTCGTGACGCTTGGCGGCTTCGCCGCCAGCGCGCGGATCGGACTCGTGCCGCGAACATCAGATGACGGCGTCGCCGTGATGTTCGCGCCGTGGACGACGGCATCGGACAGTTTGTCGCGGGCTACGGCGAGCGGCGGCCGCTTTGTCAGATTCGGCGGCTTGCCTTTTATCGCCGTCGTGATGCCACCCGACGCTGGCTATGCCGACCGCCTGTTCGCGCACGGCGCCTGGCTGGTGATGGATCCCAAACTCATCGCCGCCTGTGCCGCAGCATTGCCCTTCAGTGAGCCGACGTCATGACCACCCTGGAGCAGCTTCGCCGGACCGTGGCTATCGCGCTGATCGCTCTTTCGATCGCGGCCACGCCAGTGCTTGCGATTGTCGCATTCTCGTTCGGCCGATCCGTGCCGGGCACGATCGTCGTCTCGCTGGCGCTCGCGGCTGCACCGGCATTGCTCCTGATGCTCAAGCGGCCGATGTCGTCCGTCACCTACGGCATAGCAATCGCGCTGGTCGGCCAGACTTCGTTACTCGTCTTTCTGTTCGCGGATCATGCGTGGCAGATCGAGATGCACTTCTACTATTTCGTCGTGCTGGCGCTGGTGTCCGGATTCTGCGATTCAATGTTGCTGGTGGCCACGGCGCTGTTGATCGCCGCCCAACATCTTTCTCTCAATTATCTCCTTCCCATGGCGATCTTCCCGGGCGGCACCAGCACCTGGCGGGTGATCGTGCATGCCATTGCCGTCGTCTTCGAGACGGCAATGCTGATCGGCATCACCCAGGCCATCCGCGCCGCATTTCATCGTGCCGAAGCCGCGCAGCGCGCATCCGATCTGGCGGCGACGGAACTCGCCCGTATCGGCAAACATCGCGAACTTGAACTCGCCGCGACAAGACATCGCGCCGAACAGCTGAGTGGCCTGCTGACCGGCTTCCGCAACGCCATCGAGCAATCGACCGGCATACTCCACGATGCCGCACAGACGCTGCAGCAGGACGCCAGCCGTCTCGACAGGACGGCCAACGACGCAAGCTTGCAATCCAAGGCCGTTTCGGTTGCATCTCAGCATACGGCCCATATCGTCACGAGCGCCGCCACCGTCGGCGAGAAACTCGCCGCCGCAATCGCCGAAGTCGGCCAGAATGCATTGCAATCATCGCAGCTGGCCACCAGCGCCGTGACGCAGGCCGGTCGCGCCAAGGACACGATCGACCGGCTCGCCGCCACCACGCAGGAAATCGGCAAGGTGACCGGCCTGATCAATGCCGTTGCCGCACAAACCAACCTACTGGCGCTGAACGCCACGATCGAAGCCGCCCGCGCCGGCGAATCCGGCAGGGGCTTTGCCGTGGTGGCGCAAGAGGTGAAGTCTCTGGCCGGCCAGACGACCCGCGCCACCGAGGAAATCGCCCGCAGCATCGAGGCCATGCGCGCGGAAACCGCCACATCGGTGCAGGCCATCGTTTCGATTTCCGAGACCATCAAGAAGGTCGACGAGTTCTCGGCCCGCATCGCCGAAGCGGTCGACCGCCAGGCTGTTGGCGCGCGCGACATCGCGGTCAACGGTTATACTGCGGCGGACAGCGTCAACATGGTCGGCGGCTCAATGGCGCGGATCGAGAACATTGCCGTTGAGGCCTCACGCGCAGCGACCAAGGTCAGCGAAGCCTCGACCGGCGTCGCCGATCAGACCCGGGTCATTCGCGAGCAGGTGCAACGGCTCTCTGACGAGATCTCGGCGATACCCGCCTAGCGAAGGTGCGGTGCTGTCAGATCAGGCGCGGTAATTCAGCCACAGCGCCTGTTCGCCGAGCGTGCCGACGAATTCGCGATGCGCGGCGAGTTCGGCTTCGGTCAGGCGCGGCTCGAGCGGCGCCGGCCGCGTCCGCACCGTCGTGGAGCCGCTGACCGCGAAAGCGCTCGGCGTCACGCTTTCGGCCAGACCCAGCGAGGCCTGGCGGCCGCCGAGCAATTCAAGATAGACCTCGGCCAGGATTTCGGCGTCGAGCAGCGCGCCGTGCTTGGTGCGGCGCGAATTGTCGATGCCGTAGCGGCCGCACAGCGCGTCGAGATTGTACGGGCCGGCCGAATGCTTGCGCCGCGCCAGCGCCAAGGTGTCGACGAGACGTTCGCGCGCGATCAGCGTGCGCTTGACCAGCTTGAGTTCGGCGCAGAGGAATTTGTGGTCGAACTCGGCGTTGTGGATCACCAGCGGCGTGTCGTCGCCGATGAAGGCGAGGAAGTCGTCGACGATCTCGGCGAACTTGCGGTGCCCGCTCAGGAACTCCGCCGACAGGCCATGGACGTTGAAGGCCTCCATCGGCATGTCGCGCTCGGGATTGACGTAGACGTGGAACGTCTGCCCGGTCGGAATGCGGTTGAGTAATTCGACGCAGCCGAGCTCGACCAGGCGGTGGCCCTGGTTGGGATCGAGGCCGGTGGTTTCGGTATCGAGAACGATTTCGCGCATGGTTCCGTGCCGCGACTCAAGGCGCCTTGAACGGCATATTACGCAACTGGCTGAGAATTTCACGCACCTGCTGCCGCGCGGCATCGAAGCCGCGTGACGTATCCACGACGAAATCCGCCCGCGCCCGCTTGTCCGCATCCGGCATCTGCTTGGCCAGAATGGCGGCGAAACGCTCCTCGCTCATGCCGGGCCGCGCCAATACGCGTTCGCGCTGCACCTCGGCGGGCGCCGAGACGACGACCACTGCGTCGCAGTTGACGTCACTGCCTGTCTCGTAGAGCAGCGGAATATCGAGCACCACGATATCGGCACCGGACTTTTCCGCCCCGGCCAGAAAGCTGTCGCGCTCCTGCGCCACCAGCGGATGGACGATCTTCTCCAGCGTGGCCATGGCCTCCGGCTTGCCGATCACCATCGTGCCGAGCTTGACCCTATCGACCTTGCCGTCCGCGGTCGTGCCGGGAAACGCCGCTTCGATCAGCGGCGTCGCCTTGCCTTCATAGAGCGCATGCACCGCGGCATCGGCGTCCTGCACCGGTACGCCCTCCTCGGCGAACATCTTCGCCGTCGCCGTCTTGCCCATGCCGATCGAGCCGGTCAGGCCGAGGATAAACATCACGCGATCCCTTGTCCCGGACGCAGCGCCTCAACCATCGACATAACCGCTCTCGCGCAGGAACGTCAGTAGCGGCAACAGCGGCAGGCCGAGAATGGTGAAGTAGTCGCCCTCGACGCGGTCGAACAGATGGATGCCGATGCCTTCGAGCTGATAGGCGCCGACGCTGGTCATCGCGACATCGCCGGTCATGTCGAGATAGTCGTCGAGAAAGCGGTCGGAAAAATCGCGCATGGTCAGCCGCGCGGTGTCGACGAGATCGAACAACACTTCGCCGTCGCGCACCACCGCAATGCCCGAATGCAGCTCATGGGTCTGGCCACGCAAGGTGCGCAGTTGCGCAGCGGCGTCTTCGCGATTGGCCGGCTTGGTCAAACGCATCGACCCATAGGCCAGCGTCTGATCGGCGCCGAGCACGATATGGCCCGGCATCTGCGCCGCCACCGCCATGGCCTTGGCGCGCGCCAGAAGTCGCGCGGCGGCAATCGCGTCGCTGACTTTCGCCTCGGCTTCGACCGCACGCTCGTCGATCTGCGCCGCGCGAATGCCAAAGCGCAGACCGGCCGCGGCGAGAATCTTGCCGCGAATGTCGCTTTTCGATGCGAGGACCAAAGGCTGTTGGCCTAACCAGAGAGGCATGAGTTTTCTTTCGTCGGACGAATTACATCGACGCCGGCTGCCGACGCCGCTCGCTGAGCAGCTTGACGATAGCGGCCGCGGTTTCCTCGATCGAGCGCCGGGTGACGTCGATCAACGGCCAGCCATGCTTGGTGCAGAGCCGCCGCGAATAAGCGACTTCCTCGGCAACCGCGGCCCGGTCGATATAGGCATCGTCGTCGCGGTGTGCCTTGAGGCCGAGCAGACGATTTTCGCGGATCTGCACAATGCGCTCCGGGCTGGCATAGAGCCCGACCACCAAAGGCCGCTTCAGCTTCTCGACTTCCGGCGCCAGCGGTACGCCCGGCACCAGCGGCACGTTGCCGGTCTTGATGCCGCGATTGGCAAGGTAAATCGAGGTCGGTGTCTTCGAGGTGCGCGACACGCCGATCAGAACCACATCGGCGTCGTCCAGGCCGGAGACATGCTGACCGTCGTCATGCATCATCGTATAGTTGAGCGCGTCGATGCGGTTGAAGTATTCGGCATTGAGCACGTGCTGGGCGCCGGCGCGGTGGATCGTTTCGGCGCCGAGATAAGACTGGAACAGACGCAGGATCGGCCCCAGCACGGACATGCAGGGCAGGCCGAGATCGCGGCATTTGTTCTCGAGAAGCTGGATCAGGTCCTCTTCCAGCAGCGTATAGAGGACAAGGCCGGGCGACTCGGTAATCTCGGCCAGGCAATGATCGAGCTGCTTCTTGGAGCGCACCATCGGATAAAGGTGCTCGACGGGCGATACATTGGCATATTGGGCCGCGGCGGCGCGCGCGACCGTGATCAGTGTCTCGCCGGTCGCGTCCGACACCAGATGCAAATGAAAGTAGCCTGTATCGGACATCTGTATGGTGGCCGGACGAAATGTGGATTACCGGGGACGAAGTCGGCCCCTCGGCGGGCATGTAAGCGGGCGCGGCGGGACAGGTCAATTTTTGTCCACACCGCCGTCTCCCGGGACGAACGAAAGCAGACCGGGCGTCAGCTCGCGGCCGGATGTGGATGGCGGTCTGGGGACAGTGTTGGATAAGTCGCCCAAATGGCGGTATCGCGCGCTTTTTGCCGGGGATGTTGCGACGAGGAAAAGCAGGGGAAACTGAACGACGACCGGCATCGCAGTGGACAGACTGTTGACTGCGAGTCATGAGTCCAATCGACAGCCCAACTACTACTACAAATAGATCTTAAGGATTCTTTAGGAAGAGCATGGTGACCGCGAACTCCGTGGGGACAAAACCCCTGCTGCAAGTCCTGGAAGGTCGCGCGCAGGACATTCCGCCGGTCTGGATGATGCGCCAGGCCGGCCGATACCTGCCCGAATATCGCGAGCTGCGTGCCAAGGCAGGTGGCTTCCTCGATCTTTGCTTCAATCCGGAACTTGCGGCTGAAGTCACCTTGCAGCCGATCAGGCGATTCAACTTCGACGCCGCGATTTTGTTCTCGGATATCCTGGTCATGCCATTGGCACTCGGCCGCAAGGTAGAGTTCCTCGCCGGCGAAGGGCCAAAACTCGAACCGATGAAGGATGCCGCATCGCTGTCAGGCTTGCGCGACCGCGTCGATCACGATGTGCTGGCGCCGATCTACGAGACGGTGCGGCGGGTCAAGGCAGGGCTGCCCGAGAACACGGCGCTGATCGGCTTCTGCGGCGCGCCCTGGACGGTGGCGACCTATATGGTGGCCGGTGAAGGGACGTCCGATCAAGGACCGGCGAGGCTGTTTGCCTATCGCGATCCGGAGAACTTCAAGCGCATCATCGATCGCCTCGTGCAAGGCTCGATCGAATATCTGGTGGCGCAGCTCAATTCCGGCGCGGATTGCGTGCAGATTTTCGATACCTGGGCCGGCATTTTGCCGCCGGAGCAGTTCGACCGCTGGTGCATGGAGCCGACGGAGCGCATCGTCACCGGCGTGCGCGCCCAGGTGCCGGGCGCCAAGATCATCGGCTTTCCGCGCGGCGCCGGCGCGATGGCGCTGCCTTACGTCGAAATCACCGGCGTCGATGCCATCGGCCTCGACTGGATGTTCCCGCGCAGTCTGGCGCACGACATCCTGCAGCCGCGGGTGCCAATTCAGGGCAATGTCGATCCTTTGGCGCTGCTTGCCGGCGGCGCGGCCCTTGATCGTGAAGTCGAGGATGTTCTGACGATGGCCGACCGGCCGCTGATCTTCAATCTCGGTCACGGTATTCTGCCGGAAACGCCGATCGCGCATGTCGAGCAGATGCTGAAGCGGGTGCGGGGCTAGCGGTTCGCGGGTTTCTTCGCCGGTTGTTGTTGCACTTGCGGGAGTGGTGCCGCCGGCGGCGTTGCGATGCTGATGCCGAACAGCAGCCAGTGGCCGTCGACGTTCTGGAACAGCAGGTCGAAATCGATCTGCAGCGGGCGCGTTGGAAAAAACCCGGTAAGCCTCAGCATGCCATTGGCATCGAGTTGCGGCTGTGCCGTCATCGTCGGGGCCAGCAGGGCAGCACCGAAAAGATCGAAGCGCCGTTGTCGCAGATCGACGAAATTCAACGCGAGATCGGCGGCGCTGTTGCGCGCCTGGAAGGCTGGCGCCGCGAGGTCGCGAAGCACGGTGTAATTGCCGGAGCGGTTGGCGTCGTTCAACGTCAGCAATGTCGAGCGGATCAGATAGAGCGCCTGGCTTAGATCGACCGGCAGTTTCTGAGTTGCGGCATTTTGCTGGGTATTTGCGGGTGCCGGCTGTGCCGTGGCCGGCTGCGCGACGAGCGGAAGGTTCAGGCTGAGGCCAACCGCCAGCGCGACAGGCGCTGTCTTCCGGATGAGCATTCCATATTTCCAGTTCGATCAGTTCAGTGTCAGCGACATGCCCATGCTGGCGCCATAGTCGCCGATAGCCGGGGCACCGCTGAAGGCGGCATTGAATTTCAGGCGGTCGCTAAAAGCGTAACCGATACCCGTGGCAAGGCCGGTCTCGCCCTTGAAATGGCCGAGGGCTGCCGACAATGAGACTTTACCGGGGCGGCTGTCGAATTGCCGGCGCGAGCCTCACGGCGGTTGTCGTTGATCTGCGTCTGCATCGAGGCGAGTTGTGAGTTGATGGTGCTGATATCGTTGTTCGAGGCAATGCCGAGGCTGGCAAGCGTCGTCGTGGCGAGGTTGCCGGCGCCGTCGGATGTCACAATTTGCGTCGGACCACTCTGCGCGGCCTTGCTCGCAGACGATGTGATGCCGCTCATGGTGTAGGTGCTGGTCGAGGTGCCGAAGGATTGTTGATTGGCGCGCGTCGTCGTCGCGCCATTGCCTATGGCAACGGAATTGGCGAAGCCTGCCGATGCACCGGTGCCGAGAGCAATGCCGTCCGCGCCTGCGACCTGTGCGCCATTGCCCATGGCGATGCCATTGGCGCCGGTGACGGCGATCGCGTTGCCGACCGCCACGGCGTTCATGGCATTGACGGTGTTGTTGTAGCCGACCACCGAGGAGCCGGAGGCGTTGGCTGTGCTGGCGACGGTGTTGCTCGAACCGACGATCTGAATGCGGTTGCCCCAGGCGACCTGGTTGGTGTTGTTGACGGTGTTGTTGCCGCCGAAGGCGCTGCTGTCGTTGCCGTTGACGGTGTTGTTGGTGCCGACGGCGTTGTTGTTGGTACCGGCGGCGTTGTTGTTGTTGCCGATCGCCGTGCTGGCGTAACCGCTGGCCACGGATTGGTACCCATAGGCCGAGCTCATAAACCCGCTGGCGGAGCTGTTGTGGCCCGCGGCCGTGGCGTAGGTGCCGGAGGCCGAGCTCATCCCTCCGACGGCTACGCTGAAGGAGCCGCTGGCGGTGCTTTGGTAGCCGACGGCGGTGCTTCCGCCGCCATTCGCGGTGCTGTTGCCGCCGATCGCGGTGTCCGCCGAGAGCCCAGCGTTGGCCGCGTTGCCGAAGGCGGTGTTGTGGGTACCGGTTGTCGCGGCCGTGGCGTTGGTGCCGCAGGCCACGCTCTGCTGACCGGGTGCGGTGGCGCCGCCGGTGCTGTTACTGGCATCGGTGCAGACGAACTGCGCGTATGCCGGCGCCGTCGCGACTGGCGACAAAGCAAGTCCAAGTGAGAGCGACGCTGCCATTGCCGCAACAAGGCGGCCGAAGGTCATCCGATAAGCCATTGATACGCTTCCGCCATATTAGAATACCACCTTTTGGATGGTACAATCCGACCGGATTCCCGTCAAAATGGTGAGAAGCAGATTGGCGTGGCGAGAGGACGCAGCCTGCAAGGCCTGCGATCGGGATTCGACCGCTATCCCCACGTGGCTGATGTGCGCCTTGGACTCGCGGCTTCCAGACCGCTACGGACGTGGTGTGCCCACCCGCTGCGCCAGCAAGGACCGACGATCGCATGTACCTCTGGATCAAAGCCCTGCACATCGTCGCCGTCATTTCGTGGATGGCGGGGATGCTCTATCTGCCGCGGCTGTTCGTCTATCACGTCGCCGCGGAGCCGGGCTCGCAGCAGGCCAGGACCTTCGAGGTCATGGAGCATCGCCTGCTGCATTTCATCATGACGCCGGCCATGGCGGTCACCTGGATCGCCGGCGTGGTGCTGATGCTCGAAGGCGGCTGGCTGGCGTCCGGCTGGCTGCACGCCAAGCTGACGGCGGTTATCGCCATGAGCGCCCTGCACGGCATGCTGGGACGCTGGGCCAAGGACCTGGCCGCCGGCCGCAGCACCAAGAACGCCAAATTCTTCCGGATTATCAATGAAGTACCGACACTCCTCATGATCTTCATCGTGATCATGGTGGTGGTGAAACCGTTCTAGGCGTGGGCTCCGGGAGACCCAAGGTTGCGGCCTTGCCGCTCGCCTCTTGCGCCAAAACCCGGGCTCACATATCTTTGTGACATCCCACCGAACGCAGGCGGATGAAGTCGCGTACCGGAACCGAGCCGTTCGGAACCGCCGCAGGCTCCAGGACCTTCTCCTGAAAAGCCCCGCGTCTTCCCAGACCTGCGAACTCAATCACT
>Ga0182736_1001454_pt1 | contig 22999 bp, 21 predicted proteins | sample eDN5th30CKraftBY_FD_128882 | JGI IMG/M metagenome (GOLD analysis project Ga0182736, IMG submission 128882) | Enriched backyard soil microbial communities from Emeryville, California, USA - eDNA 5th pass 30_C Kraft BY (version 2) (version 2) | ecosystem: Environmental > Terrestrial > Soil >... | reverse complement strand
AATCGATCGGCGACGATTTCCGCGAAGGCAAGATCACGCTGCCTGTCATCCTGGCGTACAGGCGGGGCAGCGAATCGGAGCGTGCATTCTGGCAGACCTCGCTTGTCGAGGGCAAAAGCGACGACGAGCACCTCACGCAGGCCGTGGCGCTGATCAAGCGCCATCGGACGATCGAGGCCACGCTCGAGCGCGCACGGACCTACGGCGCCATGGCGAAGGACGCCTTGGGGATCTTTCCGGATACGGCTGCGCGGCAGGCGCTACTGGATGTCGTCGATTTCTGCGTGAGCCGGACGCACTGAGCGCGACCCACTGAGCGCGACCCGCTGAGCTGGTCCAGCCGCCCGCCGGGAGGCGCGCGCGATCGCCCGTTGCCGGTCCTCCTCGTCGTCGTCTTGCGCATGCTTCAGACGTGAAAAAGCCCCGGTCGCAGATGCGTCCGGGGCTCTCTGGAAGATGTGTCGCGTTTGCGATCAGCTCTTCGCCGGGGCCTTCTTGGCGACCGACTTGGCTTTCGCCTTCTTGGCCTTGGCGACCTTGACCTTCTTTGCTTTGGCGACCTTGGCGTTGGCCTTGGCCTTCTTCACGGCCTTGGCTTTCTTCGGAGCCTTGGCCTTCTTCACGGTCTTTGCCTTTTTGGCTGCGACCGCCTTTTTCGCCGGAGCGGCCACCTTCGCGGCCTCAGGCGCCTTCTGCTGCTGCGCGCTTACAACGCCGGCGCTCAGGGCAAGTGCAAGAGCGGCTGCGCAAGCGCTGGCGCTCCAACGTGCGATAGTCATAACGGCCACCATTTCTATAAGTTGATGCCGTCCGTTTCTTATCATCGAAATCCGGTCCCAAGATACGAAAATGTGATGAACAGGCATTCATAAATATCTTCTTCCGATAAACTTGATGAATGGCGATGAACACTTTGAACCAAACGGGCTTCCCAAGTACAAAGTTCACGTGCGGAAGCCGCCCATTCGAGCCCGCTCAGCGGCCGCCAGCGCGCTTCGCGCGTGCCTCGATCCGCCCAGCCATTGCGAGGATGCGCTCGGCTTTGATGACGATGGGAATGTCGATCATCTTGCCGTCCAACTGGACGGAGGCGCGGCCCTGGCTCTTGGCGGTCTCGTAGACGTCGATGACGCGCTGGGCCCAGGTCAACTCATCGGGCTTGATGCCGAACTCTTCGTTCAGGATGGCCACGTGGTTCGGATGGATGCATGCGGATCCGCGAAAGCCCATTCGACGGGCGAGACGGGCTGACGCGCGATAGCCGTCCAGGTCGCGGAAGTCGGCGACCGAGCCAATGATTCCCATGGCCATCAGCCCGTTGGCAATCGCGGCGATCGCCACGCGCTGCTTCGGGTAATGGAGGATGTCGGTCGCGGCCTCGCCGCCCATCTCCATGGCGAAGTCCTCGGAGCCCAGGCCGACCGAGATCAGGCGAGGATGGGACGCGGCGATCTCGTCCGCGCGGGCGAAGGCTGATGGGGTCTCTATGAGGGCCATGAAGCGGGTATGGCCGACGCGCATGCCTTTGGATGCCTCGATGCGATCCGCGAGCTCGGCCAGCAGCCGGATATGGCTTGCCCCGTCGATCTTGGGGAGGATCAGGGCCGACACGGCGGGCGAGATTGCCGCCTCCATGTCACGCACGCAGAGCTCGATCGGCTGGTTCACGCGGACGACCACGTCGGCGCCACTTTGCGCAACCTTCGGTGCCGCGGCATCGATCAATGTCCGGGCGGTCGCCTTCTCGGCCGGGGGCACGCTGTCCTCGAGGTCGAGAATGACCGCATCGGAGCCGCGCGTGTGAGCCGTTTCGACGAACTTCGGCACATTGACGGGCACGAACAGCATGGATCGCCAGACAGGGAGCTCTCCGGCTGAAAGCTGGGTGGACATGAGCGGACTCCGCTTGAGGGGGCACATAACGATAGCGGCGACGGGGTGTCCGCTCCTCTTGCGAGGCGCAGGCCCGTCGCCGCGCTGGTCTAGGATGTCGTTGCCGTCACTTGGTGATGCGCGTCTTCGCGCGCTCCTCGAAATCCTTGATGAGAATGTTCGAGCACGACTGCGGGCCGTGGCTGTTCATCGCGACGTTGTGCAGCTCCTCGACGACGCGGCCGATAATCATCGGAACCCCGGTATCGCGGCCGAGCTGATTGGCGAGCCGTACGTCCTTGGTCATGAGACCCAGTGCGAACGAGTTCGGGAATTTTCCGTCGACGACGTCCGCGAGGACGCGCTCGGTGGTGCCGTTCCGGCCGGAGCTCTTGTTGAGGACGTCCGTTGCGAGCTTTGGATCGAGGCCGTTCTTCACTGCCAGCGCCATCGCTTCGAACGTGATGGCACGGCCGGCGGCCAGCATCAGGTTGTTCACGAGCTTCATGGTCTGCCCGGCGCCGAGCTCGCCCAAGCGAAAGACGTTCGGGCCGACCTTCTCGAAGACGGGCTTTATGGTCTCGTAGGTTTCGACCGGCCCGCCGACCATGATCGCAAGTGTGCCGGCGCGCGCTCCGGCCGGGCCTCCCGACACGGGAGCGTCGATCAGCGTTACGCCCTGCTTGGCGAGTTCCTCAGCCATGGCCTTCGTCTGCAGCGGGTCGCCGGTGGTCATGTCGGCGATGATCGTGCCGGGCTTTGCGCCCTTGGCGAGGCCGGTCTCTCCGAAAATCGCCGCGCGAACGTGCTCAGACGTCGGCAGGCAGAGGCAGACGATGTCGGACTGCTCGGCGAGAGCGGCGAGGCTCTGTGCCGGCTGGCCGCCCGCTTCCGCCACTTCGGACACCTTCTTGGGGTCGAGGTCGAAGACGCGTAGAGGCTGATTGTTGAGGAGCATGCGCTTGGCGATGGCGCCACCCATGCTGCCGAGGCCGACGTAGCCGACGTTCATTCGAATTGTCCTCTCGAGGTGCTGAAGATTGGGACCGCTGATCCAACGCGACAGGGTCGCTCCAGGAACGCGATCGCGTCAATCCCGCGTCGTGTGCGGCCATTGGTGCCGTCGGGCCGCTGCTCTGCTGGCCCGACGTTCGCGTCGGTGGCGAGGATGCGACAGGCTCGCCGTCAGGCGGCCTGCTGCTCGACCGTCGGGGCGTCGCCCATCAGGGTCGTGCGCCGCACGTCGCGCGGCTCGTCGTGCGGGAAGGGGCGGGCGCGGTGCATCGTCCGGCGGTTGTCCCAGACCACCAGATCGCCCACGGCCCATTTATGACTGTAGGTGAACTCGCGCTGGGTGGCCTGCTCGCTGAGATCCATGAGGAACGCTTTCGCCTCCGGCTCCGGCCAGCCGATGATCTTGCCAGCGTGGGAGGACAGGTAGATCGACTTGCGGCCCGTCGAGGGATGAGTGCGAACGAGCCGCTGGAGGACCGGCTTGAAGCGCTCGCGTTCTTCCGGCGAGAACTCGATGAAGCCGAGACGCGCCCGAGAGTACATCTGCGAATGCTCGCAGATCAGCGGTTCGCATACGGCTTTGGTTTCCTCGTCGAAGGACTCCCAGGCCGCACGCATGTCGGCAAATTCGGTGTTGCCGCCCTTGGACGGGAGCGCACGGGCGTGCAGCAAGGAATACTTCGCCGGAATGCGCTTGAAGGAACTGTCCGAGTGCCACAGCCGGTTGCCGATGGCGAACTGCCACGTTCGGCTATCGCGCTGGATCACCTTGCCGTCCTTGTCGAGATTCGACACGTCGGCAAAATGCGGCGAGGCCAGCCGATCGCGATCCTGGAGCGTCGCGCCGCGGGCCGTCTCCATCGGTCCCAGGCTCTGGGTGAATGCGAGCTGCTGGTCATCGTTGAACGACTGGTTGTGGAATATGAGAACCGCGTATTCGTCCATGCCGGCATTGATGGCGGCGATGTCCTCGGGAGACAGCGGTTTGGTGAGGTCGAGGCCCGATGCTTCGCCGACGAAGCCTGGGCCGAGTTGGCGGATCGACAGTGCCATGGAGCGTTCCAATCCCTGTTGATTATTATGTTCCGCAGCAATTCTAGTGCCGTCAATCGAGCGCTGTCACCTGGATAGCGCAGCGTTACGCCGGTCGTCCGCAATGCCGGTCCGGGCGCTGTGTCCTTCGCGGGGCGAGTGAAGAAGAGCTGCCATTCAGCTTGCCAACCGCCGGCCAGATGCGAGTATCGCGGGCAGGCCACGAACGGGGGTTCGATGTCATGGTGACACGCGCCAACGAGGAGTTGCGCGCCTTTGCCTTCTGGTCGGACGCGCTGACCGCGGATGAGGCGGAACGTGCGAAGCGCGGCATAGCCGAGCGCCAGTTTGCGGCGGGGGCCTACATATGCCACCGAGGGGACAAACTCGATGCGTGGACGGGTGTCATGTCCGGGCTGGTCAAGATCAGCGCCATCTCCGCGTCGGGCAAGGCCATCACCTTCGCGGGCATCGGCGCGGGGGGATGGTTCGGTGAGGGCTCGGTGATCAAGGGCGAGGCGCGCAAGTACGATCTCGTTGCGTTGCGAACCACCCGGCTAGCCATCATGAACCGGTCGACCTTCATGTGGCTGTTCGATAACAGCGTCGGTTTCAACAAGTTCCTGGTCACGCAGCTCAACGAGAGGATGGGCCAGTTCATCGCGACGATCGAGCATGACCGGCTTCACGATCCCGTTGCGCGGGTCGCCCGCAACATCGCCTGGCTGTTCAATCCGGTGCTTTATCCCCGGCTTCGCGGGCACATCGACATCACCCAGGAAGAACTGGCGCTGCTCGCCGCGGTGTCACGGCAGATCGTCAGTCGTGCGCTGCGGGTTTTGGAGGACAAGGCCATGCTTCGGGCCGAGCGGGGTGGCCTCACCGTTCTCGATGTCGACGGACTTGCGACCTACGAAGGCGACTGACCGGATCAAGGAGAGGCGCGCGATACTGTATGTCGGACACCGAATGGCACGTCCGGACATCAGCATTACTGTTTATAATAACATAGTTTTGTCGTTCGGTCTGTCCAGCCAAATCTTGAGCCCTGATTCAAAGCGTGAGCATTTGGAGTGAGAGCACGAACGGGCCGCGTTTCCATTTGCGGCTCAAGAGGACGATCGGTTTCGCCGGAGCGCCGGCGGAGGCTCGTACGTCCCGTTTCGTCAGGGAGGATCGCACGTGACTGCCGGAGCAACCGGATCGCAGACCGATACGATTCCGAAACTTTTGCAACGCAACGCCCGCGTCTACGGCGATCGTCCGGCGTTCCGCGAGAAGCACCTCGGCATCTGGCAGACATGGACTTGGAGCGAGGTCCTCGAAGAGGTGCGGGCGCTGGCTCTCGGGCTCCAGGCCATCGGGCTCAAGAGCGGCGATGCGGTGGCGATCATCGGAGACAACCGGCCCCAGCTCTATTGGACGTTCACGGCCGCTCAGAGCCTTGGGGCCGTTCCGGTGCCGCTCTATCAGGATTCCGTCGCGGACGAGATGGCCTATGTGCTGGAGCACGCCGAGGTTCGGCTGGCTGTGGTCGAGGATCAGGAACAGGCTGACAAGCTGCTGTCGATCGCCGATCGCCTGCCGCGGCTCGAGCGCATCGTCTACGACGATCCTCGCGGCTTCGAGGACTACGATCCATCCCGGCTGCATGCCCTGTCGGCTCTTCAGGCGTCAGGTCGCGAGATGCAGGCGCGCGATCCCGGAGCGGCAGAGGCGTGGGAGAAGCTGGTCGCGAAGGGGAGCGGCTCCGACATCAGTGTCATTCTCTACACGTCCGGCACGACGGGCCGGCCGAAAGGCGTGATGCTGACCCACGAGAATGTCGTCGTCTCGGGCCGCAACGCGAACCTCTTCGATCACTTTACGCCCGACGACACGATGATCGCCTATTTGCCGATGGCCTGGGTGGGCGATCACATCTTCTCGTATGGACAGACATTCGCGGGTGGGTTGACGGTGTGCTGCCCGGAAAGCCCGGAGACGGCCACCGACGACCGGCGCGAGATCGGCCCGACCTATTTCTTTGCGCCGCCGCGCGTGTTCGAGGCGATGCTGACCCAGATCATGGTTCGCATGGAGGACGCCAGTCCGGCGCGCCGGCGGATGTTCCGCTATTTCCTCGACGTGGCGCGACGTGTCGGCGAGCCGGTGCTCGATGGTAAGCCTGTCGGTTTTGTCGATCGCGTGCGCTATGCGGTTGGCGATTTCTTCGTCTACGGGCCGCTGCGCAACCGGATGGGATTCTCCAATCTGCGTGTCGCCTATACGGCGGGTGAAGCGATCGGTCCGGAGCTCTTCTCGTTTTTTCGGGCTCTCGGCATCAACCTGAAGCAGCTTTACGGGCAGACCGAGGCCAGCGTGTTCATCACGCTCCAGCCCGACGGCGAGGTCTATCCGGAGACGGTCGGCAAGCCCGGCCCCGAGGTCGAAATCAAGATCGAGGAGGGCACGGGCGAAGTGCTCTTCAAGAGTCCCGGCGTCTTCTACAAATATTTCAAGAACGAGGAGGCCACTGCCGCCACCAAGACTCCGGACGGCTGGGTGCGTACGGGCGATGCGGGGTTTATCGATCACAACGGCCATCTCAGGATCATCGATCGCGCGAAGGACGTGGTGCGACTGAAGGACGGCTCTCTCGTGGCGCCCAAGTACGTCGAGAACCGCCTGAAGTTTTATCCCGAGATCAAGGAAGCCGTCGTTTTCGGCAGCGATCGCGATTATGTGACCGCCTTCATCAATATCGATCTTACCAGCGTGGGCAGTTGGGCCGAGCGCAACAACGTGATCTACGCGAGCTATCAGGATCTCGCCAGTCATCCTCATGTGCGCGAGATGGTCGAGCGACGCGTCGACGAAATGAATCGGGCGCTCGCGCGTGAGCCGATGGTTGCCGGATCGCAGATCCGCCGCTTCCTGATCCTGCACAAGGAGCTCGACGCGGACGACGGCGAGTTGACGCGCACCCAGAAGGTGCGTCGCGGCTTCATCGCCGAACGCTACGCGCCGCTGGTGGGGGCCCTCTATGACGGCTCGCGCAATGCGCACATCTCGGTCGAGGTCACCTTCGAGGACGGGCGCAAAGGCAAGATCGAAGGCGATGTCGAGATCATCGAGGCGACGACGTATCCCGCTGGAGGCGTTGCAGTGAAAGAGGCGGCGGCATGAGCGTGGAGGCCGACGTACCGGTGGCGGCAATCGGGGCGATAGCGTCTCTCGGCGATGCCATGGCGGCGGCCGACAACGACGCACGCGTTCAGGCCGAACAGCGCCGGATCGGCGACGTCCTGCTTTCCGTCGATAACGTCTCGCTGTCGTTCGGCGGCGTGCGGGCGATTGCGGACGTCTCGTTCGATATCCGGAAAGGGGAGATCCGCGCGATCATCGGGCCGAACGGTGCGGGCAAGACGTCGATGCTGAATGTCATCAACGGTTTCTATTTTCCGCAGCAGGGCGTCATCACGTTCAAGGGCGAGAAACGCCGCGAAATGAGACCCTATTTCGCGGCGACGTCGGGAATCTCGCGGACCTTCCAGAACGTCGCCCTTTTCAAGGGAATGACCACCCTCGACAACATGATGGCGGGGCGTACCCTCAAGATGCGGCGCGGTCTCTTCTGGCAGGCGTTGCGCCTGGGGCCGGCCGAGAAAGAGGAAATCGAGCATCGCGCCGTCGTCGAAAAGCTGATCGACTTCCTCGAGATCGAGCACATCCGCAAGGTGCCGGTGGGGAAGCTGCCTTATGGCCTGCAGAAACGGGTGGAGCTGGGCCGCGCGCTCGCCATGGAGCCGGAGCTCTTGCTGCTCGACGAGCCCATGGCCGGCATGAACCTCGAGGAGAAAGAGGACATGAGCCGCTTCATTCTCACCATCAACCAATCGCTTGGAACAACGATCGCGCTTATCGAGCACGATATGGGCGTGGTGATGGATCTGTCGGACCGCGTCGTGGTCCTGGAGTACGGGCGTAAGATTGCGGACGGCACGCCGGATGAGGTGAAGCGTGATCCGAAAGTCATCGACGCCTATCTCGGCGTTTCTCATTGATCTTTCCCAACCGCGGGTGTCGGGCAACACATGTCGGCGATCAGTCTTGCAATTCCTGGCGGTATCGGGGCTGTTCTCGCCGCCTTGATGTTCGCGTTGCTGAAGGGCGACCGGAGATCGACGGTCGATACCGCCGTTCACGCCGCCTTGGCGATGGTCGCGGCGTTGTTCATCGGATTTCTCGCGGCGAGGGCGATCGATAATCCCGGTAGTTTTGTTGAAATCCTGGTCGGGGGGCTTCTATCGGGCGTGCTCTATTCGCTGGTCGCGCTGGGCTTCGTTCTGATTTTCAAGGCGTCCGGCGTTTTCAATTACGCGCAAGGCGCGATGGTTCTGGTTGCCGGGCTGGCTCTCGTGCGATCGCTCGATTTTCTCACTGGACACGGCATCGCGACCATCGTGGCGGTTCCACTCGCCATCATCTTCTCTGGCGCCGTGATGGCACTTTGCGCCTTCGTCATTGAAAAGTGGGTGCTGAGGCCGCTTCTCAATCAGGATGGGCTTACCCTTTTCATGGCGACGATCGGAGCCACGTTCGCGCTCGAGGGCGTTGCGCAGCTCATCTTCGGCTCGGACGTTTATCCCCTGAAGCTCTTTCCGATCGATCCGATGATCGTGTTCGAAAGCGTGTTTCCCGGCGGCATTCTGATCAACAAGCTGGACGTGTGGGGGGCGGTGATCGCCGGCGTGCTGGTGGTGACGCTGGCGCTGTTCTTCCAATATACGAAGACAGGACGCGCCTTGAGGGCGGTCGCCGACGACCATGCGGCCGCGCAGTCGGTCGGCATACCGATCTCATGGATCTGGTTCATCGTGTGGCTTGTCGCGGGGCTTGTCGCGCTGGTCGCGGCGACGGTCTGGGGCACGAAGCTCGGGGTCCAGTTCTCCATTACGTTTCTTGCACTGAAAGCGCTGCCGGTGCTGATCATCGGCGGCTTTACGTCCGTGCCTGGCGCGATTGTCGGAGGTTTGATCGTGGGCGCCGGCGAGAAGCTGGCGGAGCTCTATCTCGGCGAGTTGATCGGCGGCGGCATCGAGTACTGGTTCGCCTACGTGCTTGCCCTGGCGGTGCTGCTCGTCCGGCCGCAGGGCCTCTTCGGCGAAAAGATCATCGAGCGGATCTGAGAGGCGGCACACCATGCTCTACCGCGAGACGGGCCAGTTCAAATCGACTTACGCCTCCGACATGGCGATCTTTCCGTTGCGGCAGGATCGCAACGCGCTCTATGCCCTGCTCGCGGTCGCGTTCATCGGCGTGCCGCTGCTGGCGCATTTCCAAATCTGGCCGTTCGGCGGCGAATATCTTCTCAGAGCCATTCTGCTGCCGTTCCTCATCCTGTCGCTGGCGGCCATCGGCGTGAATATCCTGATCGGCTACTGCGGGCAGATTTCACTCGGCTCCGGCGCCTTCATGGCGATCGGCGCCTACATGGCCTACAAGTTCAGCAACGGTATTCCGGAGGTCGGCCTGCCGGCGTTGCCGGTTCTTGTCTCGGTGCTTCTCGGGGGCCTCTGCTCGGCGATCGTTGGCATACTGTTCGGTATTCCGTCGCTGCGGATCAAGGGGCTCTACCTCGCGGTCGCGACGCTCGCGGCGCAGTTCTTCTTCGACTGGGTGTTCCTTCGCGTCGGATGGTTCACGAACTATGTCCCTTCGGGTTCGGTGAGCGCGCCGGAGCTGAATTCTCTCGGTTGGGTCGTCGACGATCCGATCGAGCGCTACCTGCTATGCCTGATGTTCGTCGTCGTTTTCGCGCTGATCGCGAAGAACCTCGTTCGGGGCAGTATCGGACGGCAATGGATGGCGATCCGCGACATGGATATCGCCGCCGAGTTGATGGGCATTCGCCCGTTCTTCGCCAAGCTCTCGGCGTTTGCCGTGTCGTCGTTCATCGTCGGCGTGGCGGGCGCGCTCTGGGCGTTCGTCTACCTCGGAGCATGGGAGCCGCTCGCGTTCGACATCAACCGGTCGCTCCAGCTTCTCTTCATGGTCATCATCGGCGGGCTCGGCTCGATCCTCGGGTCGTTCCTCGGCGCGGGCTTCATCCTGATCCTGCCTATCCTGCTGAACCAATTGCTGCCGCTGCTGATGGCGCCGCTGGTTGCCCTCGGCAACAGCCTGGGCGCGGCGTGGCTGTCCGGCTTCGCGCACCACATGAGCTCGACGGAGACGGTCTCGCATCTCGAATTCATCATCTTCGGATCGCTGATCTGCCTGTTGCTGATCAAGGAACCGCATGGTTTCGCGAGGCTCATCTCGCTTGCCAAGGAGAAGCTGCGGCTCTGGCCGTTCCCTTATTGACGCCGAATCCTTCCCGGAGCCATGCGGTCGGGCTTCACGAAGCGCAAAGACAAACAGACGCCCGCACTCAACGATCGTCTCTCGGCTCGCCAAGGGACCAATAGGATGGAGGAAACACAATGAGACTGTCGCTTGGCCTCTCGGGGCTCGCCGTTGCGGGCTTGCTCGCGGCGCCTCCGGCGCTCGCCCAGGGCGAGCAGTTCATCCCAGCCCTGGTTTATCGGACGGGTGCCTACGCCGTGAACGGCGTGCCGTGGGCGAACGGAACGGCCGACTTCTTCGAGATGATGAATGCGCGTGATGGCGGCATCAATGGCGTGAAGATCATCTATGAGGAGTGCGAGACGGCCTACGCCACGGACAAGGGCGTCGAATGCTATGAGCGTCTGAAAGGCAAGGGGCCGACGGGATCGGCTTATTTCGCACCGCTCTCGACCGGCATCACGTTCGCTCTCACGGACAAGGCGCCCGTCGACAAAATCCCGCTGCTGACGCTCGGCTACGGCCGATCGGAGAGCCGGAACGGAGCCGTCTTCGGCTGGAATTTCATCGCGCTGGGAAGCTACTGGACCGGCGCCAGCGTGGCCGTGCAGCATATCGCGAAGGAGTTCGGCGGGCTCGACAAGCTGAAGGGGAAGAAGATCACGCTCGTCTATCACGACAGCCCCTACGGCAAGGAGCCGATCCTCGCGCTCGAAGCTTTGGCGAAGAAGCACGGCTTTATCTACAAGGGCATCCCGGTCACGCATCCGGGCGTCGAGCAGAAGTCGCAGTGGCTATCGATCCGCCGCGACCGGCCGGACTACGTCCTGCTGTGGGGCTGGGGCGTGATGAACAGCACGTCGATCAAGGAGGCGGCGGCCGTCGCTTATCCGCGGGACAAGATGCTCGGGATCTGGTGGTCGGGCGCGGAGCCTGACGTGACCCCCGCAGGCGACGGGGCGCAAGGCTACAAGGCCCTGATGCTTCAGCATCCGGCCGGAAAGTTCAAAATCCATGACGACATCAAGACGCACGTCATCGACAAGGGCAAAGGGCAAGGGAAGGAAGACTTCGGGCAGGTGCTCTACAATCGCGGCCTGATCAACGCCTTCATCGGTACCGAGGCGATCCGTACCGCACAAGGCAAGTTCGGCAAGAAGCCGCTCACGGGCGAGCAGGTTCGCTGGGGCTTCGAGCATCTCGACATCAGCGAGGCGCGGATCAAGGAAGCGGGCTTCGAGGGCCTGATGCGGCCGCTCAAGCTGACGTGTGCCGATCACCAAGGGGCCGATGTCGCGCGTGTGCATCAGTGGGACGGCAAGGAGTGGAAGGTGATCTCGGACTTCTACACGGCCGACCGCTCGGTGCTCGACCAGCTCGTCGCGGAGCAGTCCGAGAAGTACGCGAAGGAGAAGAACATCACGCCGCGTGACTGCTCGAAGGAGAGCTGACCGGCAGCATGGCGGCAGGTTCCGGGACCATCCGGACCCGCCGCCCTTCACGGCCAACGCTCGACACGTGCCGCCTGGGATCGATGCGCATGACAGCAGCCTCCGCGTCCGCAACGCCGACGACCGCTCCGATCGTCGAAGTCAACAACATCGAGGTGATCTACAATCACGTCATCCTGGTGCTGAAAGGGGTTTCGCTCGCGGTACCGCAGGGCGGGATCGTCGCGCTTCTCGGAGCCAACGGTGCCGGGAAGACGACGACGCTGCGCTCGATCTCGAACCTCCTGAAGGCCGAGCGTGGTGAAGTCACGAAAGGCTCGATCATCTTCAAGGGGCAGTCGATCGCGGACCTCACGCCCAACGACCTGGTGAAACGGGGCTGTATCCAGGTAATGGAAGGCCGCCACTGTTTCGGACATCTCACGATCGAGGAGAATTTGCTGACCGGCGCGTTCACGCGCCGTGACGGGCGCGGGGCGATCAGCCAGTCGCTCGAGCGCGTCTACACCTATTTTCCGAGGCTCAAGGAACGTCGCGGCTCGATGGCCGGATATACGTCCGGCGGAGAGCAGCAGATGTGCGCCATCGGTCGGGCGCTGATGGCCAATCCGAGCATGGTGCTGCTCGACGAGCCGTCCATGGGGCTGGCGCCTCAGATCGTCGAGCAGATTTTCGAGATCGTGAAGGATATCAATGGCAAGGACGGCGTTTCGTTCCTGCTTGCCGAGCAGAACACGAACATGGCGCTCAAGTATGCGACCTACGGCTACATCCTCGAGAACGGGCGCGTGGTGCTCGACGGAGACGCGGCGGCGTTGCGCGAGAACGCGGACGTGAAGGAGTTCTACCTGGGCACCGGCGGCGGCGGACAGCGCAAGAGTTTCCGCGACGTAAAGCACTATAAGCGGAGGAAACGCTGGCTGGCTTAGGGTTTTCTGGGATTTGAGGTATCAGCAGCCCCGGACAGGGCGGCGAGGGACCACGGCAATCGACGGTGTCGATGCCGACGCCATGCCGTGCTTGACCAACCGATCGCCCCTGTTCCACTTGGGGGCATGCCATCTTGGCGCGCGGCAGGATCAGCGCGACGCAGACCGACGCAGGGAGGAGTGATGGCCCAGGAATATCTCGATACGCTCGAGACGCGCCCTCACGAAGCGCGAGACGCTGCGCAGACGGCTCTGCTGCCGGGCTTCCTGCAGCGCGCGATTGCCGAATGCCCGGGTTGGAAGGCGCATCTGAGCGGGATTGACGTTGCCGCCGTCACGTCGCGCGAAGCCTTGGCGCAACTGCCTCTCCTGCGGAAGTCGTCACTCAAGGACTTGCAGGCCGCGCGGCCACCCTATGGAGGCTTTGCCACGAGCGAACCGGGCCGCCTCGGGCGCGTGTTCATGTCGCCAGGGCCGATCTTCGAGCCGGAGGGGCTCGGGCGGGACTGGTGGCGATCGGCGCGGGCGCTCTACGCGGTCGGAATTCGCCCGGCCGATGTGGTGCACAATACGTTCGCCTATCACCTGACGCCGGGGGGCTGGATCCTGGATGCGGGGGCGCGGGCGCTCGGGTGCACCGTCATCGCCGCCGGGCCGGGTGCCACCGAGCAGCAACTCGACGCGATCGAGCGGTTGCGGCCGACCGTCTACGTGGGTGTGCCGGACTATCTCAAGATCCTGCTCGACAAGGCCGAAGAGCTCGATCGAGACGTTTCGTCGATCCGGCGGGCGATGGTCGGCGGCGGGGCGCTTTTTCCCTCACTGCGCAACGAATGCGCGGACCGAGGAGTGGCTGTCTATCAGTGCTATGCGACCGCTGACGTGGGGCTGATCGCCTACGAGAGTCCCGGCCAAGACGGTGCCGTCGAAGGGATGATCGTCGACGAAGGGGTGATCGTCGAGATCGTCCGGCCCGGCACAGGCGATCCGGTGCCGGATGGCGAGGTGGGCGAGGTCGTGGTGACGGCTTTCAACCGCGACTATCCGATGATCCGGTTGGCGACGGGGGACCTGTCGGCGGTTTTGGCAGGGCAGAGCCCGTGCGGTCGGACGAACATGCGGATCAAGGGTTGGCTCGGGCGTGCCGACCAGACCACCAAGGTGCGTGGCATGTTCGTGCATCCCGAGCAGATCGCGGAGGTGGCGAAGCGCGTTCCCGGCGTCGGACGGATGCGTCTCGTCGTCGGGCGCGCCGGCGAGCAGGACGTGATGACGATCAAGGTCGAGGCGCCCTCGAACCCCGCGGGACTGGCCGAACGGATCGGTGAAGCCGTGCAGGCCGCCACGAAGCTCCGTGCCACGGTGGAAGTGGTCGCCCCAGGGGCGCTGCCCAACGACGGCAAGGTGATCGCGGACGAGCGCAGCTACGACTGACCGTGCCGGGGCATGGGACCGCGCCTGTGATCGTGCGTCGCGTCCGCGCGTCAGCCGGTGGCATCGCCCTGCGCGGCGTGCGCCGGCGGCGCCGCTTCTCCCCAGGCCTCCGGATCCCGGATGACGGCGACGAGCGCATCGCGGCACGCGGCGGCCAGGCGCTCGCCCTTGGCTTTGCTCGCCCGTCGCGCATCGCCCACGACTCCGGTTTCGCTGAATGAGCGGAATGACCGGTAGCGGTCGACCCGAAGCGGGCGCGGCGTCGTGACCGACGGCCCGACGGCCTCAGCGAGCTTTTCGTGGCGGACCAGGGCCGGGGCAAACAGCATCATCAGCGACGTTTCGCCCTCGCATGCGTGCCGGATGCGCTCCTGATCCTCGAGGATGGGTTCCATCGCCGGCTGGGCCAGTTCGAAATACGTGGTCGCGCAGATCTTCAAGCCCGTCTCCACCGCGAAGTCCTGCACGAACGCCGCGAGCGCGCTGATGTTGCCGCCATGGCCGTTGACGATCAGCACCTTCTTGAAGCCGTGACGCTCGATGCTCTTGAGGAAGGCCAGCAGCACCGAGCGATACGTCGGGATATCGAACGTGAACGTTCCTCCGTAAGCCATGTGATGCTCGGCCATGCCGCACCACAACGTCGGGGCGACGATGACCGGGGTCTCATCCTGAATGGCTTCGGCGGCGAGGCGGCAGACGCCTTCGCAAAGAATGGTGTCGACGCCTACCGCCAGATGCGGCCCGTGCTGCTCCATCGAGGCGACGGGAAGGAGCACTGTCGCGTTGCGCTCGGCCAGCGCGCGGATCTCGGCTGCCGTGAGTTCTTTCCACATCGGTGATTGTGTCATGCTCGTGTTCCTGATTGTCATTGTGCGACGGCCGACGGCTTCCGAAGAACCGTAGCGTTCCGGGGGGCCGTGCGGCAATGCGAGCTGCGCGGCGGCGCGGGTCTCGCATAAGCTCGGGACTTCCGGTTGAAGCCATGCGCCGTCCGGCGCGGATCGAACAGGAGCGCACCAGTGACCGATCTCGTTCTCGCCCTCGATCAGGGAACGACGTCCAGTCGGGCGATGCTGTTCGACCGGCGTCTGGCGGTTCAAGGCGTCGGCCAGGAGGAGCTGCCGCAACACTTTCCGTCGGAAGGGTGGGTGGAGCACGAGCCCGACGATATCTGGGCGACGACGATCTCGAGCGCGCGCACGGCCTTGCGGAAGGCCGGGGTCGCGGCAGGCGAGGTGGCCGGCATCGGCATCACGAACCAACGTGAAACGGTGGTCGTCTGGGATCGGCGGGACGGACGTCCGATCCACCGGGCCATCGTCTGGCAGGATCGGCGAACCGCTGCCGCCTGCGCCGCCCTCAGGGCGGATGGCGCGGAGCCCCTGGTGCGGGAGCGGACCGGACTGGTGCTCGATCCCTACTTCTCGGCCTCGAAGATCGCGTGGCTTCTCGACGAGGTCGCGGGCGCGCGCGCGGCGGCGGAGGCCGGGCATCTGGCCTTCGGGACGGTCGACAGCTATCTCGTCTGGCGCCTGACGGGCGGCCGCGAGCATGTGACGGATGCGACCAATGCGTCGCGCACACTGCTCTACGATATTCACCGGGGCTGCTGGGACGATGATCTGCTGCGTCTGTTCCGTGTGCCCCGGTCCATGCTGCCGGACGTGCGGGATACGGCCGGGGACTTCGGTACGACCGAGCCGGGCATCCTCGGGGGGCGGATTGCGATACGGGGGGTGGCTGGAGATCAGCAGGCCGCAACGATCGGTCAGGCGTGCTTCCGCCCCGGCATGATGAAGGCGACTTACGGTACCGGCTGCTTCGCTCTCCTGAATACCGGCGATACGCCCGTGGCATCATCGAGCCGGCTGCTGACGACGGTGGCATGGCAGCTCGACGGGCGCCCGACCTATGCGCTCGAAGGTGCGATTTTTGTCGCCGGGGCCGCGGTCCAGTGGTTGCGCGACGGGCTGCGGATCATCCGCTCGGCAGAGGAAACGGGCGGGCTCGCCATGGCGGCGGATCCGGGACAGAGAGTGGTCCTGGTGCCGGCTTTCGTCGGGCTCGGGGCACCGTACTGGGTGGCGGAGGCGCGAGGGGCGCTGCTCGGACTGACGCGGGCGACGGGGCCGGAAGAGCTCGCAAGAGCGACACTGGAGGCGGTCGGCTACCAGACGCGCGACCTGATGGAGGCCATGCGCCGCGACTGGCCGGGGGTCGCCGAGACCGTGATCCGGGTCGACGGCGGCATGGTCGCCAGCGATTGGATGCTGCAATTCCTCGCCGATATGCTGGCGGCACCGGTCGACCGGCCAACCCTGCTGGAGACGACGGCGCTGGGCGTTGCCTGGCTCGCCGGTCACGAAGCCGGCGTGTGGCCGGACCAGGAGGGGTTTGCAGCTCAGCTCCGGGTCGACAGACGGTTCGAGCCGCGAATGGCAGGGCAAGAGCGCGACGGGCGGTATGACGACTGGCGACGCGCCGTGGCCGCCGTCATCGGCTACGCGGGCGGCGACCGGGCGTAGGCGCGGGGGCTCGCGGACCGGGGGCATATGAGTTGGCAACAGCGGCGGGGGAAGAGTAACGTTGCGCCGCATCAACTGCTTGGCTCTGCCAGCACAGATCGGACCGAGCCCATGCCTGAGATCACGGTCACCGTGAACCGCGCGGCGCATACCGTCGAGGTGGCTGACAACATGCTGTTGTCGACGTTGCTGAGGGACGTCCTGCGGCTGACCGGCACGCATATCGGCTGCGATACGAGCCAGTGCGGCGCGTGCACCGTGCACGTGGACGCGCGCTCCGTGAAGAGCTGCACGATGCTTGCCGTCGAGGCGGACGGAAGTGAGGTCACGACGATCGAAGGCCTGGCTGATGGGGACGCGCTCCACCCGATGCAAGCCGCCTTTCGTGCGCATCACGGATTGCAGTGCGGTTTCTGTACGCCTGGGATGATCATGGCCGCCGTCGCATTCGCCGAGCGGCATCCGGCGCCGACCGAAGCCGAGGTGCGCGACGGTCTCGAAGGCAATCTCTGCCGGTGTACCGGTTACCAGAACATCGTCGAAGCGATCATGGCGGGTACTCGCGCCATGGCCAGGGCGGGAGCGGACCGATGAATCCGTTCAAGCTGCATCGTGTCCGGAGCCTCGATGAAGCCGCCGACGCCTTCAAGGGCGCGGAGGAGGCACGTTTCCTGGCGGGCGGGCAGACGCTTATTCCCGTGCTGAAGCAGCGTCTCGCGGCTCCGAGCGATCTCGTTTCGCTGGCGCGTATCGACGGGCTCTCGGGGATTGCGGCGGGTGACGGCCAGGTGATCGTGGGCGCCATGACGCGCCACGCCGACGTTGCCGCTCACGCGGACGTCGCGACGCTCATTCCGGCGCTTTCGGAGCTCGCCGGCGGTATCGGCGATCCCCATGTGCGCAATCGAGGCACGATGGGTGGCTCGCTCGCCAACAACGACCCGGCTGCGGACTATCCTGCGGCCGTGCTGGGGCTCGGCGCGACCATCGTGACCGACCGGCGCGAGATTGCGGCGGATGCGTATTTCCAGGGGCTCTTCACCACCGCCCTCGACGAGGGTGAGATGATCGTTCGGATTGCCTATCCCGTTCCTGAACGTGCCGGTTATGTGAAGATGCCACATCCGGCCTCCCGCTATTGCCTCGTCGGGGTGATGGTCTCGAAGGGGCCGGCCGGCGTGCGCGTCGCGGTCACGGGGGCCGGCCAGGACGGCGTTTTCCGGGTGCCGGAGATGGAGGCGCGGTTGGAGCAGGACTTCGCGCCGGGCGCGCTTGCGGGGCTGAAGGTGCCGGCGGACGACCTCATGACCGACATTCACGCAGGGGCCGAGTATCGCGCGCACCTGATCGGTGTGCTGGCCCGGCGTGCGGTTGCCAAGGCCACGGCGGCGTGATGTGTCCGGCCCGGTCGGCCGGGAGCGGCGCGGGCGCATAGCCCCCGCGCGCGGTCCGGACGAAGCGTCGCCTTCAGGCTCAGAGCGCCAGGTAGCGGGCCTTGACGTCCTCGTTCGCCTTCAGTGCGTCGATCGTGTCGCGATAGACGATCTCGCCTTTGTCGATCACCGTCGCATGGCTGGCGATCCCGAGGCAGAAGTGCAAGTTCTGCTCGGCGAGCAGAACCGTCACGCCCATATCACGCAGCTTGCGCAGAAGAGCTCCGATTTGCTGGACGATGACGGGGGCCAGACCTTCGCTCGGCTCGTCGAGCAGGAGGCACACCGGGTTGCCCATCAGCGTCCGGCCGATTGTCAGCATCTGCTGCTCGCCGCCCGACAGCCGCCCGCCCATGCGATCCTTCAAGGGAACGAGCAGCGGCAGCACCTCGTAGATGCGCTCCAGCGTCCAGTAATCCTGTCCGTCCGGGCCTTTCTTGGCGCCGATCAGGAGATTGTCCTCGACCGAGTGCTCCGGAAAGACCTGCCGGTCCTCGGGTACATAGCCGAGACCCGCCCGTGCGATCTGGTACGGTTTCCTGCGCTGCATCTCGCTGCCGAGAACAGTCACTTTTCCGCGTCGCGGCGGCGCGATCCCGGCGAGGGCCTTGATGGTGGTGGACTTCCCGGCGCCATTGCGGCCGAGAAGCGCCATGGTCTGCCCTTCCTCGACCGCGATCGAAAGGTCGAACAGGATCTGGCTGGTGCCGTAGAAGACGTCGATGTTTTCCGCCGAGACGATTGTGCGGCTGGCATTGGTCGTCATGCGTGCGCTGCCTCGAACTCGTCGCCCAGATAAGCCTTGATGACCTCGGGATGCCGGCGGATCTCTTCCGGCGTGCCCTCGGCGAGCACGCGTCCGTAGCTCAGCACGGTAATGTGCTGGGCGATCTTGAAGACGATCGACATGTCGTGCTCGATGAAGATGAGCGTCATGCGCTCCTGCTCCCACATGCGATGCACGGTGTCGATCATCGCCCACCGCTCCTCCGGGCCCATGCCGGCGGTCGGCTCGTCGAGCAGCAGAACCCTCGGCTCGAGGACCAGGGCGAGGGCGATGTCGAGCAGCTTCTGATCGCCGTGCGAGAGATTGCGCGAGAGGGCGTAGGCCCGCGGGGTCAAACCGACGAGATCCATCACGTGGGTCGCCCGGTCCGCCGTCTCCGCCAGCGGGAAGCGGCGCCCCATGATGGTGTGTTGCCGCGTGTGGGCCTGGACGGCGCACAGGATCGCATCGCGTACCGTCATGGTCGGAAAGATGCGCGCGATCTGGAAGGCGCGGCCGATGCCCCGCCGGACGATCTCCGGTGGGGAGAGGCCGGCGATGTCCTGGCCGTCGAGAAGGATCCGTCCTCCGTCGGGCCTGAGTGCGCCGGTGATCAGGTTGAAGAATGTCGTCTTGCCCGCACCGTTGGGTCCGATGACGGCCGAGAGCGAGCCCTTCGCATAGTGCACCGACACGCCGTTGGTGGCGGCAATGCCACCAAAGGATTTGGAGAGGTTTTCGACTTTCAGCATCGGTCTACTCTCCGGCCGGTGCAGGCTTTGCGCCTGGAGCGTCTGAAGACGTGCGGCTCGCCGCCGTCAGCTCCGACTGCCGTCGGTCGCTCAGGCGATCGGATACGAAGTCGAGAATGCCTTTCCGCAGTCCGAGCGCAAACAACAGGATGACGCCGCCGAGAAAGATTCCGTAGTGCGTCGTCAGCTTCGTCACCACGTCATTGAGCACCAGGAACAGGGTTGCGCCGAACAGCGGCCCCAGGAACACCGTGATGCCGCCCAGCATAAGCATGAAGATCGCCTCGCCCGAGATGGTCCAGTAGGCGAAGTCCGGGAAGGCGCCCGAGACGAAGAGGCTCATGATGATGCCGCCGACCGAGCCGAAAGCACCTGCGATGACGTAGGCCATCAGGCGCACGCGGAAGACGTTGACGCCGAGGAACGGCGCGCGCGCGGCGTTGTCGCGGATCATGCGCAGCGTATAGCCGAATGGCGACTGGACGATGTGGTACATCGCCAGCAGGCAGACGACGAGCAGGCCCGAGCTGAACAGATAGACGTGATAGTAGTCGTCGAGCCTGATGCCGAGGAAAGGTGGTCGCGGTACGCCGCCGGTCAGGCCCTGGTCGCCGCCTGTGATGGGTGTCCAGGCGATGATGAGACTGTGCAGCAGCATCTGGAACGCCAACGTGAGAAAGGCGAAGTAGATCTCGCTCAGGTTGACGCAGATGGCGCCGACGACCAGCGCAACGACGATGGACAGCGCGATGGTCAGCAGAAACGCCACCGGAATGGATACCGGGAAGTTCTGCATGATGAGCGCGAAGCTGTAGCAGCCGAGGCCGAAATAGAGGCCATGGCCGAAGCTTTCCATGCCGGAATAGCCGACGAGCAGATTGAGCGACGTGGCAAAGATGCCGAACGCCGCGAGGCGGACCAGGAAGTCGGTGAAGCCGCGCGAGGGGAAGATGTAGGGCAGGGCGGCGAGCACCAGGAAGGCGATCAGCGCGATAAGGCAATCACGCGCGAGAGAGGAGCGGAACGTCATGTCAGCGTCCCTCCCTGCCGAAGAGGCCGCTTGGCTTGAGGATCAGGACGACAGCCATCATGAGGAACATGAGACCTTCGGTGAAGAGCGGGAACCCGATGCTGCCGAAGCTTCTCACGAGACCGATCAGCAGCGAGCCGACGAGGGCGCCTGCCACGGAGCCCATGCCGCCGATGACAGTTACGATGAAGCTTTCGATCACGATGGCCAGTCCCATGCCGGCGGTGAGCGACCGGACCGGTGCGGCCAAGCCGCCGGCCAGTCCCGCCAGCAGTCCGCCGAGGACGAAGACGCTGGCGTAGATCACGCCGGTGTTGATGCCGAGCGCCGAAACCATCGTCGGATTGACGGCGGCCGCGCGGATGATCTTGCCATAGCGCGTTCGCGTGATGAGAAGGCCAAGCAGCGCTGCGATGACCAGCGTCACGAGAATGAGAAAAAGGTAGAACACCGGGATGACGCCGCCGGCAAAGACGATCGGTAGCGAGCGGAATGCCTCGGGCATGCCGAACGACAGGAAGTCGGGCCCCCAGATGAGTTTCACGACATCATCGAGGATCAGGATGACGCCGTAGCAGACGAGGATCTGCATCAGGACCGGGGAGCCATAGACGCGCGAGATCAACAATCGCTCGAAGATCAGGCCGAATATGGCGACGCCCAGGCCGCCCGCGAGCACCGCGACAGCGTAGTTGTCGGTTATCTGATACGCCGTGTAGGCGAAGTAGGCGCCGAGCATGTAGAACGTGCCATGCGCGAAATTCACGACCTTCAGAACACCGAAGATCAGCGATACACCCGCCGCTACCATGAAAAGCAAAAGGCCGATGATGAGGCCGCTGGTCGTTTGCGTGATCAGGCACGAGGTCGAGATCAAACAGTTTCCGAGAGCGCTGAGATCCAAGAGGCACCTAGTCGATGATCGAAGGTCGACACATGAAACGGGCGGTGCGAAGCCCCGCCCGTCACGTTGCTTTCGCGCGTCGCGCTCAGGTGTATTTCATCTCTTTCTTCCACTCATCCTCGAGCTCGAGGATGACCTTCCAGTCGACCGCCTTCACGTCGGGAACGTAGGGATCTTTCTGGATGGTCTGGCCCCATCCGGTGGCATAGTTGACGATCGTATGATCGTCGCCCCGCATGGTGATCTTGCCGCCGACGCCGAAGGGCGTATCGATGCTCGCGCCCTTCAGCGCTTCTGCGAGCTTCTTCGGATCGGTTGAGTTCGTCTTGCGCAGCGCCTCGATGACGAACTGGGCGCCGACCGAGTTCTCCCACGACCAGTTGAGCGGGAACTCGTTATTGAACTTGGCGCGGTAGGCCGCCGACCAGTCGGCATTCTCCTTCGTCTTCGGGAAGGTCGCCAGATAGCGGCTGCCCGAATGAATGCCTTTGGGCAGGTTCTTGATCGCGGTCAGGATGGCGTAGTCGGCGACGTTGATCGCGAACACGTCCATCTGGGCGAACAGATTGTAAATGCTGGACTGGTCGATGAAGGCGGTGAGATCGCCACCCCAGAAGCAGGAATAAAGAGCCTGGGGCTTCGTCTGCAAAATCTTCGTGAGCTGCTCGGTATAGTCGGGCTGGGCGAGCTTCGGCCAGGTTTCGCCGATGACTTCCGCATCCTTGTGATTGCGCTTCAGATACTTGAAGAAGAGGTTGTTGCTGTCGCGGCCGTAGGCATAGTCCGGCGAGCAGCCCATCCACTTGTTCAGCTTCTTCTGCTTTGCAATTTCGCCTGCGTACGATCCGCCGGCGATCGAGTCGTGGATGCCCTGGCGGGCCGAACGGAATGCGGTCGGAACGTGCAGCTTCGGGTCCGCCGTCAGAGACGAGGTTTCCGAATTCATGTGGATCGTGAGAGCGCCGGTCTCTTTCGCCACTTCCTGGATTGCGAAAGCGGCCGCGGAACTGTCCGCATCGAAGATGACCTCGCAGCCATCGCTGTTCGCAAACTCGCGAGCGAGACGTGCGGCTTCCTCGGGCTTGCCCTTGCTATCCCGGATGATGAGCTCGATCTTGCGGCCGTTCAGTCCGCCGGCGGCGTTGAACTTGTCGATCTCCATCAGAGCGCCCTTGGAGGACGATGACCCGATCATCGCAAAGCGGCCGGACTGGATGGTGACCATGCCCATCTTGATGGGCTTGTTCTCGGCGCGGGAAACGAACGGAAAGCCGGCGACGGCCGTAGCTGCCGCTGCGCCTTTGAGCACACTGCGCCGACCGACGCCCGGTCGGTTGCGATTCGTCATTGATTTCCTCCCACGTATTGCAGCCGCCCTTGTAGCGGCCGAGCTTTGGGGGAAGATAGCAAGGCTTTTACGTATGTCCAGCGGGTGATCGCGAGACGAGCGATGCCACGCGCGCGCCGTGCCTTCGGCGGTGCAATAAGGTGGCCGGGGCGCGCTTCGATGGTGCACGCGCTATT
>Ga0182736_1001453_pt1 | contig 23018 bp, 16 predicted proteins | sample eDN5th30CKraftBY_FD_128882 | JGI IMG/M metagenome (GOLD analysis project Ga0182736, IMG submission 128882) | Enriched backyard soil microbial communities from Emeryville, California, USA - eDNA 5th pass 30_C Kraft BY (version 2) (version 2) | ecosystem: Environmental > Terrestrial > Soil >... | reverse complement strand
TTTGCGTGATCGTCAGATGCGGAAACAGCTCGAAGTGCTGAAACACCATGCCGACCTTCGAACGCAGCTTCGACAGATTCGTCTTCTTGTCGGTGAGCGACTGGCCGTTGATCGTGATCTCGCCCTTCTGGAACGGCTCCAGGCCGTTCACGGTCTTGATGAGCGTCGACTTGCCCGAACCCGACGGGCCGCACACCACGACGACCTCGCCCTTCTTCACTTCGGTCGTGCAGTCGGTGAGCACCTGGAACTGCCCGTACCACTTGGAAACATTCTTGATAGAGATCATCTTGCGACCTTTTTCTGAAGACTTTTGACGAGCGCCGACGCCACCACGCAAATCACGAAATAGCACGCGCCCGCGAACAGAACCATTTCGACGGACGTGCCGTCTCGATCCCCGATGTTCGTCGCCGTGCGGAAGAAGTCCGCGAGACTGATGACGTAGACGAGCGACGTATCCTGAAACAGGACGATCGCCTGCGTGAGCAAGAGCGGCACCATCGCGCGGAAGGCCTGCGGCAGCACGACGAGCTTCATCGCCTGGCCGTAGGTCATGCCGAGCGCGAACGCCGCGTTCACCTGACCGCGCGGCACCGCTTGAATGCCGGCGCGGATGATTTCCGAATAGTACGCGGCTTCGAAGAGCGAGAACGCGACCATCGCCGAGGCAAGACGGATGTCGATGTCGGCCGACAGTCCGAGCACGTTTTGCAACAGCTGCGGCACGATCAGGAAGAACCACAGCAGCACCATCACGAGCGGAATCGAGCGGAACAGCGTGACGTACGCGCTCGCGAACCATTGCAGCGGCTTCACGCCCGAAAGGCGGAACAGCGCGAGAATCGTGCCCCAGATGATGCCGACCACGATGGCGAGCACGGTGATCTGCAGCGTGATCTTCGCGCCCGTCATCAGCGTGGGCCACGACGCGAGCACACCGCTCCAGTTGAACTGATGCATTTATTTGCCTCCGATGTAGCCAGGCAACCGCGTCTTCGCCTCGACCCAGCGCATCAGTTGCATCACGACGAGGTTGATGAGCATGTAGGCGATCGTCACCGCGATGAACGATTCATACGTCTGCGCCGTGTAATCGACGAGCTGGCGCGCCTGAGCGGACAGATCCAGCAGACCGATGGTCGACGCGACCGCCGAGTTCTTGAACACGTTGAGGAACTCGGACGTGAGCGGCGGCACGATGATGCGGTACGCGACCGGCATCAGCACGTAGCGATACGTCTGCCATTGCGTGAAGCCCATCGCGAGACCCGCGTTGCGCTGTCCGCGCGGCAGCGCGTTGATGCCCGAGCGGACCTGCTCGCACACGCGTGCGCCAGTGAAAAGCCCGAGACAGATGATCGACGACGAAAAGAACTGCGCGGTGGGCGGCAGTTGCTTGAACCAGTTGCCGATGGAAGGCGGCAGCAATTCCGGTATCACGAGATACCAGACGAAGAACTGCACGATCAGCGGAATGTTGCGGAAGATCGCGACGTAGACGGTGCCGATGCCCGCCAGCGTGCGATTCGGGACCGTGCGCAAGATGCCGAACAACGAGCCGACCACGAGCGCGATCACCCAGGCCGCGAGCGACACGGTGATCGTCACCCAGAAGCCGGAAATCAGCCAGCCGAGATAGGTGGTGGGCTCGCCGGTCGAAACCGGACTCAGCAGGATGCCCCAGTTCCAGTGATAAGACATGGACTCACTCCAAAAAGAAACGGAAGAAGCAAGCTCCTTCCGTTTCGTCTGTTCGATTACCGAACCGGTTAGTCGATTGCCTTGTCATTCGGGCTCTTGTAGAGAGCCTTCATGTCTTCACTTTCGGGGAAGTTGAGGTTGAGACCCTTCGGCGGAATCGGGCTTTCGAACCACTTCTTGTAGATCTTGTCCGCTTCGCCCGAGGTTTCGACCTTGGCGATCGCGTCGTCGACGACCTTCTTGAACTCCGGATCGTTCTTGCGGATCATGCAGCCGTACGCTTCATGCGATTGCGGCGCACCGACGATCACGAAATCGTTCGGGTTGTTCGACTTCGCGCGCTCGCCCGCGAGCAGCGCATCGTCCATCATGAACGCGACGGCGCGGCCGGTCGACAGCGTCAGGAACGACTCGCCGTGATCCTTCGCGCTGATGATGTTCATGCCCATGTTCTTGTCCTGATTCATCTTGCGAAGCAGGCGCTCGGACGTGGTGCCGGCGGTCGTCACGACGGTCTTGCCCTTCAGGTCGGCCCAGTCCTTCACGCCCGAATCCTTCTTGGTCATGAGGCGCGTGCCGATCACGAAGATCGTGTTCGAGAAGGAAACTTGCTGCTGACGCTCGGCGTTGTTCGTCGTCGAGCCGCACTCGATATCGACGGTGCCGTTCTGCACGAGCGGAATGCGGTTCTGCGAAGTGATCGGCGTGAGCTTCACCTTCAGGTCGGACATGCCGAGCTTCTGCTTGACCGCGTCCACGACCTTCAGCGCGAACTCATGCGAGTAGCCGACGACTTGCTGCTTGTCGTCATAGTAGGAAAACGGAATGGACGATTCGCGATGCCCCAGCGAGATCACGCCCGTGTCCTTGATTTTCTTCAGCGTGCCGGCGTCTTGAGCGTATGCGCCGGTGGCGAGAAACCCGAGCGCGGCGACGAGCAGCGCAGCCTTTTTAACCTTCATGTGTTCGATCTCCTGTGGCGAAAAACCGGGGCAAGTTTAGCAGGGTAATTATTCTGAAAGAATGATTGTTAACCCACGACCGTCTTATTTCTGAGACGCTGTCGCCGTAAGGGTGCAACCCGGTGCGACCGCGCATATTACTGGCGTTTTTGTGACCATGCTTGACCGAATGCAGCGAGTCGGCCGACTTGTCGCTTTCATGCAAATGCGGGCGGCATTCCGAATGAAATGCCGCCCGCAATCAATTAAAGGGCACGACCGCCTGACACCGAATCAGGGATACAGCCCGCGCATCTCGCGCGCCTGCAGAATGCGCGTACACGCGACGATGAACGCCGCCGTGCGCACCGATACCTTGTGCTCGCTCGCGACCTGCCACACGCCCGCGAACGCTTCGCGCATCACGCGCTCGAGACGCTGATTGATCTCGTCCTCGGTCCAGAAGAAGCTCGAGAAGTCCTGCACCCATTCGAAGTACGACACGGTCACGCCGCCCGCATTCGCGATCACGTCCGGGATCACGAGGATACCCTTGTCGTTGAGGATGTCGTCGGCCGCGGTCGTGGTCGGGCCGTTCGCGCCTTCGACGACGATCTTCGTGCGGATCTTCGACGCGTTCTTCTCGGTGATCTGGTTTTCCAGCGCGGCCGGAATGAGGATGTCGCTTTCGATCATCCAGAATTCTTCCGCCTGTACCGGATCCGCGCCCGCGAAGCCGCCCACGCCGCCGTTCTTCGCGACGTGATCGAGCAGCGCGACGGTATCGATGCCCTTCGAGTTATGAATCGTTCCCGTGTGATCCTGCACGGCGATGACCTTCGCGCCCGCTTCCTGGAACAGCTTGGCCGCGATGCCGCCGACGTTGCCGAAGCCCTGCACCGCGATGCGCGCGCCTTCGATCTCCATGCCGATGCGCCGCGCCGCTTCCGTGCCGACGACGAACACGCCGCGCCCCGTCGCTTCCTTGCGGCCGAGCGAACCGCCGAGCGAAATCGGCTTGCCGGTCACGACGCCGGTTGCCGTCTGGCCCTGGTTCATGGAGTAGGTGTCCATCATCCACGCCATGATCTGCTCGTTCGTGTTCACGTCCGGCGCGGGAATGTCCGTGTTCGGCCCGATGATGATGCCGATCTCGCTCGTATAGCGACGCGTCACGCGTTCCAGTTCGCCACGCGACAGCGTGCGCGGATCGACACGAATGCCGCCCTTCGCGCCGCCGTACGGCACGTTTACCGCCGCGTTCTTCACCGACATCCACGCGGACAGCGCCATCACTTCGGAGAGCGTCACGTCCTGGTGGTAACGCACGCCACCCTTGCCGGGACCGCGCGACGTGTTGTGCTGCACGCGATAACCCTCGAAATGCGCGACGGTGCCGTTATCCAGCTCGATCGGGCAATCGACGACGAGAATGCGCTTCGGGCGCTTGAGGGTTTCGAGCCAGCGGGAGAGAGAACCGAGATACGGGGCAACGCGATCGACCTGTTGCAGATAGTTTCCCCAGGGACCGAGATCATCGGCATGGAGATACGACGGGATGGCGTGTTTTGCGTCCGGCGCTTGCACAGGTTGCTTCGAGGCAGACATTGATGCTCCAGCGGTGAAGGAATTCGCTCATTGTCGAAAAACGTCGTTTCCAAATCCAATGCCGTTTCCTTATCCCGTCATGCAAAACTTGCATAACGTCGCCGAGCCTTATGCCGCGGGCTTCTCCGGCTGCGCCTTCAGCAATTCCTCACCGACCGCGTCCCATAGCGCGCGCATCAATGCCTGTCGCGGCTCTTCGCCCTGCGCTGCGAGCTTGTCGCGATAAAGGCGGATTTCCATCGTCAGCGTGAACTGGCCGGCGGGCGTGCCGCGCGTGCCGCGATCGAGGCGCACGAGCCGACCTTCTTCCACCGCATCCTCGACAGCGCTGTGCGGCAGGAACGCGACGCCATGACCGGCGAGCGCCATCGCTTTCAGACCTTCGGCCATGTCGGTTTCATAGACCTTGTCGAGATAGAGGCGCGTCGGCGCGGTCGCGATGATGACTTCCGTCATGCGCCCGAGATACGCATTAGGCGTGTACGACAGATACGGCACCGGCGATTCGGCCGTCGCGGGCAGCGTGAAGCGCGCGCGTCCGCCTTTGGTCACGGCGGAAAACGGGCTGATCGGTTCGGCGCCGAGCGTGAGCATGTCGTAGCGCGCGGGATCGAGCGCAACCGGATGACTCGGATGGTGATAGCCCATCACGAGATCGACACCGCCTTCGACGAGCGACAGCACCGCATCGTGCACATTGAGCGCGCGCAGCCGCGTGCGGATGCGTCCGAGCCGCGCCTCGATGTGTTCGAGCCAGCGCGGAAAATACGTGAGCGAAAGCGTGTGCGGCACGGCGAATTCGATGGTCGCCGACGGCACGCCGCCTTGTCCGCGCAATAGCGTGCGCGCTTCGTGGAACTGCGAGAGCATCGCGAGCGCCTGCTCGTAGAACACGTTGCCGGCTTGCGTGAGGCGCGTCGGATACACCGACCGGTCGATGAGTTCCGTGCCGAGCCACGCTTCGAGCGCCTGAATGCGTCGCGAGAACGCGGGCTGCGTGATGTGCCGAAGCTCGGCGGATCGACTGAAGCTGCGCGTCTCCGCGAGCGACACGAAGTCTTCCAGCCATTTCAGTTCCATGCGTTTCTCGGGCGCGCGCGGCGCTTCCTTGGCAAAGAACGCATTCTAGCGGGCGCATGAGCCGTGCGAAGGCGCGGCGCACCATTCGCATGCGGTCACGCACGGACGCGGTGCTGTCGGTTTGCGGGACGCGGAACCTCACGCGTGCTCTGATCCCTCGCCGACCCTTGCGCTATCCGGCGCATCGGTAAATATGCATTCCATTGGCATGATGCTTGCAATTTTCGGGGCCGTCGCGTGCTCATTCGGCAGCACGCGCATATACGGAACCCGCAATGTCCAATCTGATCGCATCGCTCAAGAGCGGCAACTGGCGCTCGCTCCTCGCCTGCTTCCTCTACTTCGATACGGGCTTTACCGTCTGGGTACTGTTTGGGCCGCTCGCGCCGTTCATCGGACGCGACGTGACGATGTCCGCCGCGCAGCAAGGCTTTCTCGTCGCGGTGCCGGTGCTGGCCGCCGCCATTCTGCGCGTGACGCTCGGCAACCTCTATCAATCGACCGATGGACGGCGCGTCGCGCTGATGGGCGTCCTGCTCTCGTCGATTCCGTCGATCGTGCTGCCGCTCATGCCCGGCGTGCCGTCGTATGCGGTGTTGCTTGTGCTCGGCGTGTTCCTCGGCATGGGCGGCGCGAGCTTCGCCGTCGCGTTGCCGATGGCTGGCAGCAACTATCCGCCGAAGGTGCAGGGCCTCGTGCTCGGACTCGCCGCGGCAGGCAACATCGGCGCGGTGCTCGACGGCTTCCTGTTCCCGCATCTCGCCGATTCCTTCGGCTGGCAGATGTCGACCGCCGCCGCGCTGCCGCTGCTCGCGATTACGGGCGTCGCGCTCTTCGCATGGGCGTCCGATGCCGGCGTGAAAACCGGCAGCACGATGCGCGCGCTGTCGAGCTTCGCGGTGACGCTCGTGAGCCTGATCGTGCTGGTGCTCGCGGTCAACGCGGGCGTGTTCGGCGGCGGCAAGGCGGGCGTGCTGCTCTTGCCGGTGATCGGCGCGCTCATTGCGATCGCGGTGCTGCCGCGGCATTATCGGTCGGTGCTCGGCGAGCGCGATACGTGGGTCATCATGCTCATTTACAGCATCACGTTCGGCGGTTTCGTCGGCATGTCGTCGTATGTGACTCTGCTGCTTACCTCGCTTTATCAGATGCCGAAGCTCGAAGCCGGCCTCTTCATGTCGCTGCTCGCGTTTCTCGGCGCGATCGTGCGTCCGTTCGGCGGTTATGTCGCCGATCGCGTGACCGGCGTGCGTGCGCTGCTCGTGCTGCTCGCGGCCATCGCCATCGGCGACTTCGCGTTCGCGATCTGGATGCCGCCGGTCGCGGGCGGTCTCGCGATTCTCATCTGCCTGTATATCGCGTTCGGCCTGGGCAACGGCTCGACGTTCCAGCTCGTGCCGCATCGCTGGAAGGGCAAGACGGGATTGCTGTCGGGAATCGTCGGCGCAGCGGGCGGTATCGGCGGGTTCTATCTGCCGGTCATCATGGGCATCGCGAAGGAAAGCACGGGCAGCTATCAAATGGGCTTCGCCACGTTCGGCGTGCTCGCAACGTGCGCGTTCGGCGCGCTCTTCGTACTGCGCGGTCAGTGGCTGCGCTGGTCGTCGACGGCTTCGCAATCGCACGATGGCGTCGCCATCGGCGGCGCGCACGCGATGGAGTGAGGACAGCGCGTCATTCGCCCAGTGTCGCCAGCGCCGCCTCTCCTTCGCCGGAGCTGGCGGCGCGCTGTTGCTGAAGCGCCCACATCTGGGCGAACAGCCCGCCCGCACGCAGCAACTCCGCATGCGTGCCGCGCTCGACGATGCGCCCGTGATCCATCACGATGATCTGCTGCGCATGCACGACCGTCGATAGCCGATGCGCGATGATGAGGGTCGTCCGCTCGCGCGCGATCGAGTCGAGTTCGTGCTGAATCGCGCGCTCGGACTTCGAATCGAGCGCGGACGTGGCTTCGTCGAAGATCAAAATCGGCGGATTCTTGAGCAGCGTGCGCGCGATCGCGACGCGCTGCTTCTCGCCACCCGACAGCTTCAATCCACGCTCGCCGACGGCCGTGTCATAGCCCGCCGGCAACGCCTCGATGAAATCGTGGATATGCGCCGCGCGCGCCGCCGCGATCACTTCGTCGCGGCTCGCCGAAGGACGCCCGTACGCGATGTTGTAATAGATCGAATCGTTGAAGAGCACGGTGTCCTGCGGCACGATGCCGATCGCCGCGCGCAAGGAATCCTGTGTGACGTCGCGAATGTCCTGCCCGTCGATGCGAATGCTGCCGCCCTGCGCGCGATCGAGATCGTAGAAGCGAAAGAGCAGCCGGCCGAGCGTCGATTTGCCCGAGCCGCTGTGTCCGACGACCGCCGTCGTCGTGCCCGCGGGAATCGTGAAATCGACGCCATGCAGGATCGGCCGCGCCTTCTCATACGCGAAGCTCACGTTCTCGAAGCGCACTTCGCCGCCGCGCACGGCAAGCGCGGGCGCGTTCGGCGCATCGGGCACTTCGCGGCCCGCGCCGAGCAGCGTGAACATGCGATCCATGTCGGTCAGCGCCTGCTTCAGTTCGCGATACACGACGCCGAGAAAATTCAGCGGAATGTACAACTGCAACATGAAGGTGTTGATGAGCACGAGATCGCCGAGCGTCAGACGCCCCGCCATCACGCCCTGCGTCGCGCGCCAGAGGATGAAAACGAGCCCCACGCCGATGATCGTCTGCTGCCCGAAGTTCAGCATCGACAGCGAGCGCTGCGACTTGATCGCGGCCGCGCGATAGCGCTGAAGATTTTCATCGTAACGGCGCGTTTCCCACTCTTCGTTGCCGAAGTATTTCACGGTCTCGTAGTTGAGCAGCGAATCGATCGCGCGCGAATTCGCTTTCGAATCGAGATCGTTCATCGTGCGGCGAAAGTGCGTGCGCCACTCCGTCACCTTCACCGTGAACACGATATACGTGACGAGCGCGATGAACGTGACGATCGCGTAATACGCCTCGTACTTCGTCACGAAGAACGCGAGCACGAGTCCGACCTCGACGAGCGTCGGCAGAATGCTGTAGAGCGAATACGAAACGAGCTGCTGGATGCCGCGCGTGCCGCGTTCGATATCGCGCGACATGCCGCCCGTCTGTCGCTCCAGATGAAAGCGCAGCGACAGCGAATGCAGATGCCGGAACACTTGCAGCGCGAGTTGCCGCACGGCGCTTTCCGTGACCTTGGCGAAGAGCAGTTCGCGCAACTCGGTGAAGAGCGACGTAGAAAGCCGCGCGGCCGCATACGCGACGACGAGCAGCCCGATTCCGCCGATCAGCACGATGCCCGGCGAATCGTTCGCGCGTCCGAGCGCGGTGAGATGCTGCACGGAAGCGAGGCCGTCGACGATGCGCTTCATCACGATCGGCACGCCGAGGTTCGCGACCTTCGCGCCGATGAGGCACGTCAGCGCGAACGCGACGCGCCATTTGTACGTCGTGAGATAAGGCAGCAGCGAGCGGATCGTCTGCCAGTCGTTGCGCGGGCCTTGCTGCGCGGGCCCGGGCTCTGCGTTCGGGAAGCGGCGCATGAGTTCGTATCGTTCGAGCGCGTCGCGCGAATGGAGTCGGGCGCGGCGTGGGGAAGGTTTTTATCGTCGAAACGGGCGCAACTTCGTCTGGATGCTTTCCCGTACAATTTGCTGCAAGCCCCTGGCGCGACGTCGCGCGCAATCGGGCTCATTCATAAATAGGCATTGTCGCAGAAGGTTCAAGAGGCCGCTCACGCGCGCCAGCCTTCGCGCCGCCTTGCAAACCGGAACGCCTCCCATGACCGACCATCCCAATCTTCCTGAGAAACACGTCGCGCTGCGCGTCGTGCCGCAGCCCGCCGACGCCAATGTCCACGGCGACGTGTTCGGCGGATGGATCATGGCGCAGGTCGATATCGCCGGCTCCATTCCGGCGAGCCGCCGCGCGAACGGCCGCGTCGCGACCGTCGCCGTGAATTCGTTCCTGTTCAAGCACCCGGTTTTCGTCGGCGATCTGCTGAGCTTTTACGCCGACATCGTCAAGACGGGCAACACGTCCATCACGGTGTCGGTCGAAGTCTGGGCGCAGCGCATGAGCCTCGCCGAAGAAGTCGTCAAGGTGACGGAGGCGACGCTCACCTACGTCGCGACTGACCGCGATCGCCGCCCGCGCGTGCTGCCGTCGCTGGACTGATAAAAATCGATCAGTGGGGCAGCACGCCCTGCTGCAAAAGGCCCGGAATCGCCTCGTGCGGCATCGGGCGCGAGAAAAGGTAGCCCTGCATTTCGTCGCAATCGCGCTCGCGCAGGAAATCGTGCTGCGCGTGCGTTTCGACGCCCTCCGCGATCACCTGCATCTCGAGCGAATGCGCGAGCGCGATGATCGCCGACGTGATGGTTTCATCGTCGCCCGACGAGCCGATATCCGCGACGAACGAGCGATCGATCTTCAGCCGATGCACCGGAAAGCGCTTGAGATACGACAGGCTCGAATAGCCGGTGCCGAAGTCGTCGATTGCAATACCGATGCCGAGCGCCGATAGCTCCGAGAGCATCGTGATCGCTTCCTCGGCGTTGCGCATGATCGCGCTTTCGGTGAGTTCGAGTTCGAGATAGCGCGGCGCAAGGCCCGTCTCTTCGAGCACCGAAGTCACGAGCCGGGCGATGTCGCGCTGCTGGAAATGCCGCGCCGACAAGTTCACCGACACGCGCGCCGGCGGCAGCCCCGCATCCTGCCACGCCTTGTTCTGCCGGCACGCTTCGCGCAGCACCCATTCGGAAAGCGGTCCGATCAGCCCGCTCTCCTCCGCCACCGGAATGAACGACGCCGGCGACACGAGCCCTTGCTCGGGGTCGTGCCAGCGCACGAGCGCTTCGATGCCGACGATCTGACGCGTCGACATGTCGACCTGCGGCTGATAGTGCAGCAGGAATTCGCCGTCGCGCAGCGCGCGCCGCAAGCGCCGTTCGAGATTCATGCGCGCGCCGACGCTCGCGTTCATCTCCGGCTGATAAAACTGATAGTTGTTGCGGCCCATGTCCTTCGCGCGATACATCGCGAGGTCGGCCTTCTTCATCACGGTTTCGGCGTCGTCGCCGTCTTGCGGATAAAGACTCGCGCCCATGCTGCAGCCGACATACAGCTCGGTGTCGTCGATCCACACCGGTTCGGAGATCGCCGCGCGCGTGCGCTCCATCCACACGATGAGACCGGCTTCGTCGGTGATGTCCGGCAGCACGACAACGAACTCGTCGCCGCCGTGACGCGCGACCGTATCGCTCGTACGCGCCGAGCGCGCGAGCCGCTCCGCGATCACCGCAAGCAGACGGTCGCCGACGCTGTGGCCGAGACTGTCGTTGACGTTCTTGAAGCCGTCGAGATCCATGAACACGACTGCGATCTTCGCATCGCGCCGCCGCGCCGTTTCTATCGCGTGCTGCAGGCGATCTTTCAGCAGATTGCGATTCGGCAGGCGCGTGAGCGTGTCGTAATTCGCCTGATATTCGAGCTCTTCCTGATAGCGCATCAGATCGGTCACGTCGTTGATGATGCCGATGTGATGCGTGGTCATGCCCTGCGCGTTCGGCACCGGCGCGACGAAGAGCTGGTTCCAGAAGAGCGCGCCGTCCTTGCGATAGTTGCGCACGACGACGCTCGCTTCCATGTTCGCATCGAGGGCGCGGCGGATCGACGTGAGCCCTTCCTGATCTCCGTCCGGGCCGTGCAAAAAGCGGCAATCCTGGCCGATGACCTCGCTCGGGTCATAACCCGTGATGCGCTTGAACGCCGGATTCGCATACTCGATCACGTTCGCGCCATCGACGACGCCGGTGATCAGAATCGCGTTCACGCTCGCGTCCAGCGCGCGGCTTTGCAGACGCAGCGCGAGTTCGGCGCGCTTGTGATCGGTGACGTCGTGATACGAACCGAGCACGCCGATGGTCTGCCCTTCGCCGTCGAGCAACGGCAGCTTGCTCGAAACGACGGTGCGCAACTGGTCGCCCATCACGATGTCGCGCTCGTGATGCATCTTCGGCACGGTCGTGACGATGACCTCTTCGTCGTCCGCGCGCACGAGATCTGCGAGCGCGCTCCACGGCAAGTCGAAATCCGTCTTGCCGATGACCTGCTCGTTGTACGCGAGACCCGCATCGCGCGCGAACGCATTGTTGCAGCCGAGATAGCGCAGTTCGCGGTCCTTCCAGAACACGCGCTGCGGGATGTTGTCGATGACCGCTTCGAGCATCTCGTTCGAGCGGCGCGCTTCGGCTTCCGCGTTGATGCGGTCGGTCACGTCGTTCGCCAGCATGAAGATGCCCGGCCGGCTCGAGTAGATGAGCGAGTGATGCGACACGTCCGCGCCCACGATCGATCCGTCCTTGCAGCGATAGCGCCAGACGCCCGCCGAACCTCGTCCCGACTGAGCGCGCTCGCCCCGCTCGCCGCCTTCGCCGCCGCTGCGCGCAAGACGCGCGGCGAAGCTGTCGAAGTCGTCCGCATGATGCAGATCGCGCAGCGTCATGTTCATGAACTCCGGCTCGTTGAAGCCGAAGTGTTCGATCGCGGCCTGATTCACGGCAACGAAGCGCATCGTCTCGCTATCGACGATCCACATCGGCACCGGATGCGCCTCGAACATGCCGCGAAAGCGCTCGTTGCTGCGCTGTCGCGCGCGCGCCGCGCCGAGCTTCTCGCGCGATTGCCGCTCGCGGCTCGCGAAGAGCCAGATCAGCACGGCGCTGCCCGCGAGCATCGTGCAGACGAGCAGCAGCATGGCGCCGCTCGACGCCCGCGCGGACTGATCGAGCGCGCCGATCGTCGCGTTGTCGAGGCGCGAGCGCACCGCCGCGAGCTCGTCGTCGACGCCTTGCTGATCCTCGCCGAGCGTAACGAACGCCGCATCGGCCCATGCGCGGGACGCGTCGGGGCTCGCGTTCTTCGCGCGCTCGAAGGCGACGTCGGCGTCGTGCCGCATGACGGCGGCGCGGGCGGCGAGCGCATCGAATGCGCCCATCATGCCGGGCTCCATTTCGAACTGCGCGCGCAGGCCGCTTTCGAGCGCGTCGAGATGCGCCACGCGTTCCTGATGGCCCGCTGCGGTTTCCGCGATGCCGGTCGCTTCGAAGCGGCTCAGTTGCGTCAGCGATTCGCCGAGCGTGCTGCGATAGTTCGCGAGGTCGCGCAGCAGGCTCATCGAGCGCAAGGTGCGCGCGTCGCTTTCACGCAGACCGCCGATCCGCTCGCAGGCGACGAACGCGTTGGCGCCGAGCGCGGCCAGCACGACGGCAATGTTGACGAGCAAACCTCTGGAGAGGAATCGAGTCATGAAGAGCGGGCTAATCCCTTTGATGCGCGCACATCGAACGCAATGCGCGGCGTGGCGAACGGCTCCACGCCCGATTAATGGATAACGTCCATTAACGGCGCCTCTCGCCCGACATTTAGGGCTCACCCGCAAATAATCTGATTAAAGCGGCTGCTTAACGTTTGCGAGCCGCGTGCTCACTCCGTGAGACCGAACTCTTTCATCGCGGGCAGGAAATCGTGATTGACCTTGTCCGTGTTGCGCGAGAGTTTCGCGAGCGCGTAACGCTGGAAACGATCGAGTTGGCCCCAGCGATCGAGACTCGGCGCGCTGATCCCGGAGAGGCTGCTTTGACGGATCACGGTTTCCGGCACGGCATCGGCGTGCATCCACACCGGATCGGGATCGCGTTCGATCTTTTCGGGCGCGGCATTGGCGTGCGTCTTCAGCATCTCTTCAAGCGCGAGGTCGAAGTTCTTCTCGAGCTCGGCCTCTTCTTCGATCGGAAAGCGCGCCAGCAACGCGCGATCTTCGTAAGGAAGCTGCTGCCATTGGTCGAGCGAGATGCGCATGCCGAAGCGGTCGAGATTGAAGCGCACGGCAAGCGGAATGAAGCGCAGATTGTCAGAGGATTCGACTTCGAATCCGAAGAGACGCGCGGCGTCGTAAAGTCCCATAGCGAAGCCTCGTTGGATTGAAGCGGGCGGCGCGGCGCGCGATGCCCGCTTAAGTTATTGTAGGGCCTTGGATCTGGCTGGAACCATTGCAATCTAGCCGCTGTTCGCGTCGCGATGCGTGCGGACAGCAACTTTTGGCAGCAAGTCACATACCCGACTTTACTCGAAGTGAGCGGTCAGGAGCATTGAAGTGGAACAACTCGAAACCGACGACCAACCCGGCTTCGTCGAGCGCCAGGTGCGCAGGCATCGCAAGAACGAAGTTGCGATCGCCGCTGACAACGTCGGTCAGGAATGGCCCGTCGCGCTGGTTTTCAACGGCATTTCGCACGCGGTGATGATGTGCACGCCACGCGATCTCGAAGCGTTCGCAGTGGGCTTTTCGATGACGGAAGGCATAGTTGAGCGCGGCAGCGATATCCACGATATCGAGGTTTATTTGCGGGATGACGGCGTCGCGTTGCCGCATGCGGAAGTGCATCTGCAGGTCGTGCAGCAGGCTTTCGCGTCGCTGAAGGACAAGCGGCGCGCGCTCGCCGGGCGCACCGGATGCGGCGTGTGCGGCATCGAAAGCATCGACTTGCTCGATCTTCAGCCGGAACGCGTGCCGGACACCGGCTTTCTGAATCGTCTCGCGCCCGATGCGATCGAACGCGCCGCGCGCGAATTGCCCGCGCATCAGCAATTGACGAAGCTGACGGGCGGTCTGCACGCCGCCGCGTGGTGCGACGAAAACGGCGCGGTGCGCTACGCCTTCGAGGACGTCGGGCGGCATAACGCGCTCGACAAGCTCATCGGCCAGTTGATCCTGCGCCGCGAGGACACGACGCAAGGTTTCGTGTACCTGTCGAGCCGCGCGAGCTATGAACTCGTGCGCAAATCGGCGCGCGTCGGCGTGCCGATGATCGCGACGATTTCCGCGCCGACCTCGCTCGCCATTTCGATCGCGATGCAGGCGGGCCTGCGGCTCGTCAGCTTCGCGCGCGAGAACAGCTTCGTCGAATACGATGTCGAGTGAAGCGCGCTATTCGAACTATCCGAGCTATTCGAACTTGCTGAAGTCCGGCTTGCGCTTCTCGAAGAACGCCTGAAACGCCTCGCGCGCTTCGGGCGCGACGAGCATCCGCGAGAAATGCGCGGCTTCGTCTTCCATGCGCGCGGTCACTTCGTGCGCGTGCGCGCCTTTCATCAGCGACTTGGTCACGCGCAGCGACGACGCCGGCAGGAGCGCGAGCCGCTTCGCCTTGTCGAACGCGTAGGCGTCGAGTTCGGCGGCATCGATCGCGCCGTTGAGGAAGCCCATGCCGATCGCTTCGTTCACGTCGAACGCTTCGCCCAGCAAGAGCTTTTCCGCCGCGCGCTGATAACCCGCCGTGCGCGGCAGCAGCAGGCTCGACGCCGCTTCAGGACACAGCCCCAGTTGCGAAAACGGCAGCGAGAACTTCGCGTTCGGGCTCGCGTAGACGATGTCGCAATGCAGGAGCATCGTCGTGCCGATGCCGACCGCCGTGCCCGCGACCGCCGCGACGATCGGCTTCGGAAAGCCGGCGATGCGCCGCAGGAACTGGAAGACGGGCGCGTCGAGTCCCTTCGGCGGATCGTTCAGGAAGTCATCGAGGTCGTTGCCGGCGGAGAACGTCGTGCCGTTCGCGCGGATCAGCACCGCGCGCACGGTCGGGTCCATCTCGGCTTCGTAGAGGCCGTCGGCCATTTCCTGATACATCGCCGCGGTGATCGCGTTCTTCTTTTCCGGACGATTGAGCACGATGCTCAGCACGCCGTCCGCGCGTTCGATCTGAATCTCCATCCGCTGTCTCCTTTGTCGGTCCGCGAGCTTTCGGCACTCGCGGACCGTTTGCGTCAAAGCCGCTCGATGATGCCCGCCGCGCCCATGCCGGTGCCGACGCACATCGTCACCATGCCGTACTTCAGGTTGCGGCGACGCAGGCCGTGCACGACCGTCGACGCGCGGATCGCGCCCGTCGCGCCGAGCGGATGGCCGAGCGCGATCGCGCCGCCGAGCGGATTGACCTTCGACGGATCGAGACCGAGATCGCCGATGACGGCGAGCGCCTGCGCCGCGAACGCTTCGTTCAGCTCGATCCAGTCGAGATCGTCCTGCTTCAGGCCCGCCGCCTTCAACGCGGCCGGAATCGCTTCCTTCGGCCCGATGCCCATGATCTCGGGCGGCACGCCGCGCACCGCGAAGCTCACGAAGCGCGCGAGCGGCGTGAGGTTGAACTGCTTCAGGATCTTTTCCGACACGACGATCAGCGCGCCGGCGCCGTCCGACGTCTGCGAGCTGTTGCCCGCCGTCACCGAGCCTTTGTTCGCGAACACGGGACGCAGCTTCGCGAGACCTTCGACCGACGTATCCGCGCGCGGACCTTCGTCGAGCGCGATCTCGCGCGCGTTCACGCGAACCTCGCCCGATGCGAGATCGGGGAAGCGCTCGTTCAACGTGTATGCGGCGATTTCATCGGCGAATTCGCCCGCTTGCTGCGCGGCCAACGCCTTGCGATGCGACTCCGCGGCGAACGCGTCCTGCGCCTCGCGGCTCACCTTCCAGCGTTCCGCGACGCGCTCCGCCGTCAGCCCCATGCCGTACGCGATGCCGACATCTTCGTTGCGATCGAAGATATGCGGCGACAGCGAAGGCTTGTTGCCCATCATCGGCACCATGCTCATCGACTCGCAGCCGCCGGCGATCATCGCATCGGCTTCGCCGACGCGGATGCGGTCCGCCGCCATCGCGAGCGCCGTCAGGCCCGACGCGCAGAAGCGGTTCACCGTGACGCCGCCGACGGTGTTCGGCAAGCCCGCGAGCAACGCGCCCATGCGCGCGACGTTCAGTCCTTGCTCGGCCTCGGGAATCGCGCAGCCGACGATCGCGTCCTCGATCACGTTCGTATCGAGCCCCGGCACCTGCGCGACGGCCGACCTGATCGCGTGGACGAGCAGCTCGTCCGGGCGCGTGTTCCTGAACACGCCGCGCGGCGCCTTGCCGATCGGCGTGCGGCTCGCGGCGACGATGTATGCGTCTTGAAGTTGTTTGCTCATCTTATGCAGCTCCGCTTAGTTACGCACCGGCTTGCCGGTCTGCAACATGCCCATGATTCGCTCTTGCGTCTTTTGCGTGCCGAGCAGCTCGACGAACGCGCGGCGCTCCAGCGCCAGCAGCCATTCTTCGTCGACGAGACTGCCCGCTTCGACATCGCCGCCGCACACGGCTTCGGCGATACGGCTCGCGATCAGATAGTCGTGATCGCTGATGAAGCGCCCGTCGCGCATGTTGACGAGCGACGCCTTGATCGTCGAGATCGCCGAGCGGCCCGCGACCGGCACCTGCTTCGCGCGCAACGGCGGACGATAGCCCGATGCGCTCAATGCGCGCGCTTCCTTCTTCGCGATGTCGAGCAGTTCGTGCACGTTGAAGACGATCGTGTCGGACGGCTTCAGATAGCCCATCGCGCGGGCATCGAATGCGGAGGACGACACTTTCGCCATCGCCGCGTTTTCGAAGGACTTCTGCAGGAACTTGAGCAGATCGCTGGTCGCGTTGACGGCGCTCGCCGCTTCCGCCGCGCGCAGTGCCGCTTCCTTGAGACCGCCGCCCGCCGGCACGAGACCGACGCCCACTTCGACGAGACCGATATAACTCTCGACATGCGCGACGCGCTTCGCCGAATGCAGCAGCAGCTCGCAACCGCCGCCGAGCGCAATGCCCGAAACCGCCGACACGACCGGCACGTTCGCGTATTTCACGCGCATCATGCCTTGCTGGAACTTTTTCACGAACGGCTCGATGCCCTTCGCGCCGCCCATCATGAACGCGGGCATCGCTTCTTCGAGATTCGCGCCCGCCGAGAACGGACCGCCCGGCGCGCCGAGTTGCAGCGAAGTCGGCTGCCAGATCACGACGCCACGGTATTCCTTCTCCGCGAGTTCGATGGCTTGCGTGAGGCCCTCGATCACGCCCGGACCGATGGTGTTCATCTTCGACTTGAACGACACGATCACGACATCGCTTTGATCGTCGTCGAGCCACGCGCGCACGTTTTCGGTTTCGAAGAGCGTCTTGCCGTAGGTCTTCGGATCGGCGCCCGTCTCACCGACGAGCGGCGCGCGGAACACCTGCTTCTCGTACACGGGCAGCGTCGAGCGCGGCTCGAAACGGCGCGCGGCGGGCGACCACGAACCTTCGTCCGTGTGCACGCCGTTCTTCTCGGCGACGGGACCATCGAGCACCCACGCGGGCAGCGGCGCGTTCGAGAGCGCCTTGCCTGCATCGATGTCTTCCTGGACCCACTTCGCGATCTGCTGCCAGCCCGCGGCTTGCCAGCTTTCGAACGGTCCCTGGTTCCAGCCGAAGCCCCAGCGGATCGCGAGATCGACGTCGCGCGCGTTGTCCGCGATCGATTCCAGATGGACCGCGATGTAGTGGAACACGTCGCGGAAGATCGCCCAGAGGAACTGCGCCTGCTTGTTGTCGGTTTCGCGCAGCAGCTTGAAACGCTCGGCTGGCGGGCGCTTCAGAATGCGGCCGATGAGTTCGTCGGCTTTCGCCCCGCCATCGACATAAGAAGCCGTCTTCGGATCGAGAACCTGGATCGCCTTGCCTTCCTTGCGATAGAAACCCGCGCCCGTCTTCTGGCCGAGCGCGCCGTTCTTGACGAGCGCGTCGAGCACGGGCGGCGTCTTGTAGACGGCGAAGAACGGATCGTCGGGCAGGTTGTCCTGCATCGTCTTGATGACGTGCGCCATCGTGTCGAGACCGACGACATCGGCTGTGCGGAACGTCGCGGACTTCGCGCGGCCGAGGCGCGAGCCGGTGAGATCGTCGACTTCGTCGAAGCGCAGGCCGAACTTTTCGGCTTCGGCGATGACCGCGAGAATCGAGAACACACCGACGCGATTCGCGATGAAGTTCGGCGTGTCTTTTGCGCGCACGACGCCCTTGCCGATCACGCTCGTCAGGAACGTTTCGAGTTGATCGAGGATCTCGGGCTTCGTGGATGCGGTCGGGATCAGCTCGACCAGATGCATGTAGCGCGGCGGATTGAAGAAGTGCACGCCGCAGAAGCGCGATTTGAGTTCATCGGAGAAGCCGTTCGACAGCTCCGTGATCGACAGGCCCGACGTGTTGCTCGCGAAGATCGCGTGCGGCGCGATGTGCGGTGCGACCTTCTTGTAGAGATCGTGCTTCCAGTCCATGCGCTCGGCGATGGCTTCGATCACGAGATCACATTCTTTCAGTTTCTCGATGTCGTCGTCGTAGTTCGCGGGTTCGATGTACTGAGCGTCGTCTTTCACGCCGAACGGGGCGGGCGACAGCTTCTTGAGGTTCTCGATGGCCTTCAGCGCAATGGCGTTCTTCGGGCCTTCCTTGGCCGGAAGGTCGAAGAGCATGACCGGGACGCGGGCGTTGATCAGATGGGCGGCGATCTGCGCGCCCATCACGCCCGCGCCGAGCACGGCGACTTTTTTGACGTTCACGGTGGGGTCACTCCGGGGTTCGTGAATGTTTGGGGTTTCGTCTTGCTGCGGCTTTCGCTTTTTTGTTCGCTTTCGCTTTCGCTCGGGTTCGCTTCCGCCTTCGTGCAATCCTGTTTTCGCGTCGGTCCATTAGCACTGCCGCCCCGCACAGGGGCAACGCTAATAGACCGACACGAAAACGGGATCACCCGAAAGCGAAAGCAGAAGCGAAAGCAAAAACATCAAAACAACGCTTCGTCGTAATCCATCATAGGCTTGGCACCGGCCCGAGCAGCGCGAATCGTAGAAGCGGTCTCAGGCAGCAGCTTGGCGAAATAGAACCGCGCGGTGGCCAGCTTGGCCTTATAGAAGGCATCACCGCCAGAGGCACGATCGAGCGCAACCCTCGCCATCCGCGCCCAGAAATAAGAAAACACGAGATGCCCGACAGTGCGCAGGTAGGGCACAGCAGCAGCCCCGACCTCATCGGGATTCTGCATGGCCTTCATGCCGATCTCCATCGTGAGCTTCTGCACCTTCTCGCCGATATCCGCGAGCGGATTGATGAACTCCTGCATCTCCGGCTTCACGCCTTCCTGCTCGACGAAGTCCGCAACCAGCTTGCCGAAGCGCTTCAGCTTCGCGCCCATGTCGCCGAGAATCTTGCGGCCCAGCAGGTCCAGCGCCTGAATGGAATTCGTGCCCTCGTAGATCATGTTGATGCGCGCATCGCGGACGTATTGCTCCATGCCCCATTCGGAGATGAAGCCATGTCCGCCGTAGATCTGCATCGCCATGTTCGTGCCTTCGAACGCGTTATCGGTCAGGAAAGCCTTGATGACCGGCGTCAGCAGCGCGACAAAATCGGCGGCTTCGGCGCGCACGGCTTCATCCGCATGCGACAGTTCCTTGTCGATATTCAACGCCGCCCAATACGTGAACGCGCGGCCTGCCTCGGCATAGGCCTTCTGCGTGAGCAGCATGCGACGCACATCCGGATGCACGATGATCGGATCGGCGGCCTTCTCCGGCGCCTTCGGGCCGGTCAGCGAGCGCATCTGCAGACGCTCTTTCGCGTACACGAGCGAGTTCTGATACGCGACTTCAGTCAGCCCGAGACCCTGCATGCCAACGCCCAGACGCGCGGCGTTCATCATCACGAACATCGCGTTCAAGCCCTTGTTCGACTCGCCGACGAGCCAGCCCTTCGCGCCGTCGAGGTTCATCACGCAGGTCGCGTTGCCGTGAATGCCCATCTTGTGCTCGATCGAGCCGCACTTGATGTCGTTGCGCGCACCGACCGCACCGTTCGCGTCCGGTACGAACTTCGGCACGATGAAAAGCGAGATGCCCTTGGTGCCCATCGGCGCGCCGGGCAGACGCGCGAGCACCAGATGAACGATGTTCTCGGCCATGTCGTGCTCGCCGCTCGAAATGAAGATCTTCGTGCCGGTGAGCGCGTACGAGCCGTCGGGATTCGGCTCGGCCTTCGTGCGCAGAATGCCGAGGTCCGTTCCGCAATGCGGTTCCGTGAGGCACATCGTGCCGGTCCACTCGCCCGAGACGAGCTTCGAGAGATACGTCGACTTCTGCTCCGGCGTGCCGTGCGCATGCAGGCATTCGTAGGCGCCGTGCGACAGGCCCGGATACATCGTCCAGGCCTGATTCGCCGAGTTGAGCATTTCGTAAAGCGCGTTGTTCACGAACGCGGGCAAACCCTGGCCGCCATACTCGGGATCGCATCCGAGCGCGGGCCAGCCTGCATCGATGTACTGCCGATAAGCTTCCTTGAAGCCGGCAGGCGTCTTCACGACGCCATCGCCCTCGTAAGTGCAGCCTTCGCGGTCGCCGCTCTGATTGAGCGGGAACACGACTTCGGAGCAGAACTTCCCGGCTTCCTCGAGCACCTGATTGATGGTGTCGGCGTCGAGGTCGGCATGCTTCGGCATGCTCTTCAATTCGGCTTCCACGTTCAGCACTTCGTGCAGCACGAACTGCATGTCGCGAAGGGGGGCGGCGTACTGTCCCATGAGTCTCTCCAGTTTCTTCAAGCGTCTGGTTGCGCGCCGCCGAACCCTTTGTCGATTCGAACGGCGCCGCTAACGGCTGTCGGTCTGTTGCGATGTCAGATTCGTGGCCGGGATCGGAGTCGGCTGCGCAACGCTTCCATTCGCGCCCGCACTCGACGTCTGATACGACTGAATCGTCTTTTCCAGCGCGTCCCGCGTCAGTTGCACGGCTTCCGGCAGATGCAGGAAGCGCGCGTCGTGATGCAGGCCGAGCGTAAAGCTGTACAGCTCGAACAGCATCAGATGCGGATCGGTTTCCGCCTTCAGATGCCCTTCGTCCTTCGACTGGCGGATCGCGCGCAGCAGCGCCTCGCGCCACATGCTCACGCTATGCACGAGCTGCTCGCGCACGGCGCTCGCGGCGCGGTCGTCGTACTCCACCGCTCCGCTGATATAGATACAACCCGTGGTCACTTCCTGGATGCGTTTCTCCATCCAGCGATTCATCATCGCGCGCAATCGCGGCAGGCCTCGCACCTCACGCAGGCTCGGAAAGAACACCTCATCTTCGAAGCGCCTGTGGTACTCGCGCACCACTTCCACCTGCAAGTCCTCGCGCGACCCGAAATGCGCAAACACACCGCTCTTGCTCATTTGCATCCGTTCGGCCAACAGGCCGATCGTCAGCCCTTCCAGCCCGTCCCGACTTGCCAACTCCAGCGCTGCGTCGAGAATCGCGGCCCGCGTCTGTTCGCCTTTTCGCATGATGTCCCTACCGTTCTTATGTGACCCGTAAAATCGAACGGCCGTTCTATTATTATGGCCGAACGTTGGTGATACAAGCAGATTTTTAGACACGCATTTCTAAAACGCCAAGCCTTGTCTATAGGATAAATCTCAACAATGTCCGGGTTCATTGTCGCGTTTTATGTACGGACTGCCTGTAAGTGACTGCCCGAATTTCCCGATTCGTGGGAAGCCTTCTCCAGCGCTGCTTGTCGGTATGTATTTTTGCGCAATCGCTGCTAAAAGGCAGGTTAATCGTACTGCCCGATGGTGATCACCTTCATCATCAGCCGGTACGTGTTATAAGCCAGCCAATTAAGCGTGCGCTCCGTAACGGGCCGCGCCGCATAGTGTTTTTCATCGATGGGGCGGCCTTCGTCAAAAGCCTGAAGAATGGCGTCGTGCAACCCCGCGATCTCGGAATGATTGACGAGCACCATGTTGGCCTCGTTGTTGAGCACGAGCGAAAGCGCATCGAGATTGGATGAGCCGATGGTCGCCCAGTCCGCGTCCACTACCGCGACCTTGCCGTGAAGCATCGTCTTCTCATACTCGGCGATCCTCACGCCATGCTTGAGCAGATTGCCGTAGAGAAACGGCGTCGCGTAATCGAGCGCGACGAACTCTTTACGACCGATGACGAGGGACACGCGCACGCCGCGCTCCGCCGCGTTGACAAGCGCGCGCCGCAGCTTGCGACCCGGCATGAAGTAAGGATTCGCCAGCAGGACTTCGCTCTCGGCGTTCGCGATCGCCCGCAGATACGCCTTTTCGATCGCGCGCCGGTTGAGCAGATTGTCGCGCGCGACGAACGCGACGCACGGGCGATCGACCGCGTGAATCTCGCCGAGACGCGCGCGCCGGCGTGCCAGCATGGCGCGACGGGCGTTCCATCGGCCGGGCGCGCGATCGCTCTCTTGCGTTTCACAACCCGGCTGCGACGGCTGACGCGGCTTCACGCCGAGCCGGATGCGCTGCCATTGGAGATCGAACGCTTCGCGCACGTCCTTGACGACGGGGCCTTGCGCCTCCATCGCGAAATCCCAGCGCGGACGCTCCAGACGCGTGCCGTTCTGGTCGTAGTCGTCGACGATATTGATGCCGCCGCAAAACGCAAAGGTCTCGTCGATCAGCGCGAGCTTGCGATGCGTGCGCGACCAGCCTTGCGGACCGAACAGCAGATGCGGGTTATAGATGCGATGCTCGACGCCGCGCGCCTTCCAGAGCTCGAACATCGGCAGATTGCTTTCCGTGCCGATGCCATCCGTGATCACGCGCACCGTGACGCCGCGCTCGGCGGCGCGCACGAGCGCATCGGAGACGGCGCGACCGATGTCGTCGTTGGCGAAGATGTAGGTTTCGAGCGACACCGATTTGCGCGCGTTGTCGATCCGCTCGATCAACGCCGGGAAGAACTGCACGCCACCTTTGAAG
>Ga0182736_1001452_pt1 | contig 23030 bp, 21 predicted proteins | sample eDN5th30CKraftBY_FD_128882 | JGI IMG/M metagenome (GOLD analysis project Ga0182736, IMG submission 128882) | Enriched backyard soil microbial communities from Emeryville, California, USA - eDNA 5th pass 30_C Kraft BY (version 2) (version 2) | ecosystem: Environmental > Terrestrial > Soil >... | reverse complement strand
GGCCACCCGGGAGATTATTCAAGAGATCGCCGACGAGGTGATCGGGACGCGTCAACTGCCGTTGCCCGACGGCAGCATCTACGACATTGACGGTGAATGGGCGACGGTGGAAATGTATCCGTCGCTGTCGGAAGCGATCGGCGAGGAGATCACTCCGGCGACATCGGTCGACAGGTTATGGGCCATCGCCGACGACCGGGGAGTCGCAATTCCCCGAGACCGCGGCTATGGGCACGGCAAGCTGGTCGAAGAGTTGTGGGAACACGCGGTCGGCAATGCCCTGAGCGCACCCACGTTCGTCCGCGATTTCCCGGTGGAGACGACGCCGCTGACCCGCCAACATCGCAGTATCGAGGGGGTTACCGAGAAGTGGGACCTCTACATGCGCGGTGTCGAGTTGGCCACCGGGTACTCCGAGCTCATCGACCCGGTGGTGCAGCGCGAACGCTTTGCGGCGCAAGCGCGTGCCGCGGCCGCCGGCGACGACGAGGCGATGGCGCTCGACGAGGACTTCCTGGCGGCGATGGAGCACGCGATGCCGCCGTGCACCGGCACCGGAATGGGCATCGACCGCCTGCTGATGGTTCTGACAGGTCTGTCAATTAGGGACACGGTTTTGTTTCCGATTGTTCGGCGTCACGGCAACTGAACGACGCCGGTGCCTGTTGTGTTGAAGCAGGCGATTTTTTATGGCACATTGGTCCGCGAGGTCGAATACGACTTTGCGCAGAGTTTGCGCGCGGGAAAGCTAACGAGGGGCTACCAATGGCGAAAAAAGTGACCGTCACCTTGATCGATGATTTCGATGGTGAGGGTGCCGCCGACGAAACAGTCGAATTCGGACTGGACGGGGTGACCTACGAGATCGACCTTTCAAGCAAGAATGCCGCGAAACTGCGCGCTGAGTTGAAGAAGTGGGCCGATGCGGGCCGGCGGGTCGGTGGGCGCCGGCGGGGGCGCTCCGGTGGCGGCCGCCGGGGGGCGATCGACCGTGAACAGAGTGCCGCGATCCGCGAATGGGCTCGCCGCAACGGCCACAATGTGTCGACCCGCGGCCGTATCCCGGCCGACATCATCGACGCCTTTCACGCCGCCACCTAATCCGACGGGACTCCCCATTTCGCTTCTGGCGAATCAGGTGACGCTTCGGAACGCAATCCGGGGTGAGCGCGTTGCTCTCTTGCATCAGGTGCCGGGCCTTTCGAGGCCTGTCACCGCAAGCATTCGATTCGGTACGCATTGCCCGGCAGGTCACAGCGCGCCCGGCCGCCCACTACAGTGGACGGCAGGTACGCGAGGCCGAGCCGGCCGACCAAGTGCCGATGGTGAGGGAGAGCAGGTAGCCGCCGATGTTCGAAAGATTTACCGACCGGGCCCGCAGGGTTGTCGTCCTCGCGCAGGAAGAGGCGCGGATGCTCAACCACAACTACATCGGGACTGAGCACATCCTGCTCGGTCTGATCCACGAGGGCGAAGGCGTGGCCGCCAAGTCGCTGGAGTCGCTGGGCATCTCCCTGGAAGGGGTGCGCAGCCAGGTCGAAGAGATCATCGGCCAGGGCCAGCAGGCGCCGTCCGGGCACATCCCCTTCACCCCCCGTGCCAAAAAGGTGCTCGAGCTGAGCCTGCGTGAGGCGCTGCAGCTCGGCCACAACTACATCGGCACCGAGCACATTCTGCTCGGCCTGATCCGTGAGGGTGAGGGCGTCGCCGCCCAGGTGCTGGTCAAGCTGGGTGCTGACCTGACCCGGGTCCGCCAGCAGGTGATCCAGCTGCTGAGTGGCTACCAGGGCAAGGAGACCGCGGAGGCCGGCACCGGCGGACGCGGCGGTGAGTCCGGCTCACCGTCCACCTCGCTGGTGCTCGACCAGTTCGGCCGCAACCTGACCGCCGCGGCGATGGAGGGCAAGCTCGACCCGGTGATCGGCCGGGAGAAGGAAATCGAGCGGGTCATGCAGGTGCTGAGCCGGCGCACCAAGAACAACCCGGTGCTGATCGGTGAGCCCGGCGTCGGCAAGACCGCCGTCGTGGAGGGGCTGGCGCAGGCGATCGTGGCCGGCGAGGTCCCCGAGACGCTGAAGGACAAGCAGCTCTACACCCTGGACCTGGGTTCGCTGGTGGCCGGCAGCCGTTACCGCGGTGACTTCGAGGAACGCCTGAAGAAGGTCCTCAAGGAGATCAACACCCGCGGCGACATCATCTTGTTCATCGACGAGCTGCACACCCTGGTCGGTGCCGGCGCGGCCGAGGGCGCGATCGACGCGGCCTCGATCCTCAAGCCGAAGCTGGCCCGCGGTGAACTCCAGACGATCGGCGCCACGACTCTCGATGAGTACCGCAAGTACATCGAGAAGGACGCCGCACTGGAGCGCCGGTTCCAGCCGGTGCAGGTCGGCGAGCCCACCGTCGAGCACACCATCGAGATCCTCAAGGGTCTGCGGGACCGCTACGAGGCCCACCACCGGGTCTCGATCAGCGACTCGGCGATCGTGGCGGCAGCCACCCTGGCCGACCGCTACATCAACGACCGGTTCTTGCCGGACAAGGCGATCGACCTGATCGACGAGGCCGGTGCGCGGATGCGTATCCGCCGGATGACCGCGCCGCCGGACCTGCGCGAGTTCGACGAGAAGATCGCCGACGCCCGCCGCGAGAAGGAGTCCGCGATCGACGCGCAGGACTTCGAGAAGGCCGCCAGCCTGCGCGACCGGGAGAAGCAACTCGTCGCGCAGCGTGCCGAGCGTGAAAAGCAGTGGCGCTCTGGTGATCTGGACGTGGTCGCGGAAGTCGACGACGAGCAGATCGCCGAGGTGCTGGGCAACTGGACCGGTATTCCGGTGTTCAAGCTGACCGAGGCCGAGACCACCCGCCTGCTGCGGATGGAAGACGAGCTGCACAAGCGGATCATCGGGCAGAAGGACGCGGTCGCCGCGGTCTCCAAGGCCATCCGTCGCACCCGCGCCGGCCTGAAGGACCCGAAGCGCCCGTCGGGCTCGTTCATCTTCGCCGGACCGTCCGGTGTCGGTAAGACCGAGCTGTCCAAGGCGCTGGCGGAGTTCCTCTTCGGCGACGACGACGCGCTCATCCAGATCGACATGGGCGAGTTCCACGACCGGTTCACCGCGTCGCGGCTGTTCGGTGCCCCTCCGGGCTACGTCGGCTACGAGGAGGGCGGCCAGCTGACCGAGAAGGTGCGGCGCAAGCCGTTCTCGGTGGTGCTGTTCGACGAGATCGAGAAGGCTCACCAGGAGATCTACAACTCGCTGTTGCAGGTGCTGGAGGACGGCCGCCTCACCGACGGTCAGGGCCGCACGGTGGACTTCAAGAACTGCGTGCTGATCTTCACCTCCAACCTGGGTACCTCCGACATCTCCAAGGCGGTCGGGCTGGGCTTCACCCAGGGCGGTGGGGAGAACAACTACGAGCGGATGAAGCTCAAGGTCAATGACGAGCTCAAGAAGCACTTCCGTCCGGAGTTCCTCAACCGCATCGATGACATCATCGTCTTCCACCAGCTCAGCAAGGAAGAGATCATCCAGATGGTCGATCTGATGATCGGGCGGGTGGCCCAGCAGCTGCGGGCCAAGGACATGGACATCGTGCTGACCGACAAGGCGAAGTCGCTGCTGGCCAAGCGTGGTTTCGACCCGGTGCTGGGGGCGCGTCCGTTGCGGCGGACCATCCAGCGCGAGATCGAGGACCAGCTCTCCGAGAAGATCCTGTTCGAGGAGCTCCGCCCAGGCCAGCTGGTCACCGTCGACGTCGAGAACTGGGACGGCGAGGGCGCACACGAGAACGCGGTGTTCACCTTCGCCGGCAGCCAGAAGCCGGCGGAGGCCGACCTCGCTCAGGCGGGTGCGCCGGCCGAGTAGCCACGCTTCATCGAGCCTGTAGTTGGCGCGGGAAAGTCCGAGAGGGCAGCGCGCTAACTACAGGCTCGAAGCGTTGGCCTACACCGGCAGCAGACCGAAGGCCTGCTTGGCGATCTGCAGCATCCAGCTGCCGACACTCTTGCCGTGGTCACGCGGCCAGTTGAGCTGAAAGCTGACCACCCACGGCTGGCCGCCCCGATCGACGGCGTACCAGCTGAAGGTCAGATCGCCGGGCAGACCGCCGGCTTTGGCGCCGATGTAGGGCCAGTCGGCGCGGCTCAGGTCGATGCCGCGGACCGCGGACAGGATCTCCTTGACCGGTGCGGCCTTGCCGACCGCCCCGGACTGCAGCGCGACGTGCACCCGGCAGATGTCCTCGGCGCTGCCGTACCACTCGGCGCCATACGCCGACGCCGGAAGGTGCGCGCGGACCGGATCCGGTTCGTAAGGCCGAGAGTTGGCCTGCTGCAGGAGCTTTGCCCGCTCCTGGGGTGAACCGCGCTGCCATTTCTCCCGCAGGTCCGGTTTCCCCCAGCCGACCGAGAACATTTCGTACATGGTCGGGAACGGCGTCATGCTGGCCGGGTCGTGATGGCCGGCAGCGACCAGTGCCCGCTCGACGGCGCGGGTGCCGACGTGGGCGATCAGCAGGTCGGTCGCCATGTTGTCGCTGGTGGCGATCATCTTCTCGGCCGCTTTGCGTACCGATACGTGGGCGCCCTCGGGCAGTTCCTCCAGTCCGGACGACCCGACCACTTTGGCCCGCCCGGTGATGGTCAGCGGATCGTCCCAGGACACCGTGCCGGCCTTCACCTCGTTGGCCACGGCCAGCAGCACATACAGTTTGAAGATCGATGCCAGCGGCAGCGACTGGCTTGTGTTGGTGCCGGCCACCGGCTTGCATGTGCCGCCCTCGATGCGGGAGGCCTGATAGGAGTAGCGGGCGCCGGTGCGGCTCAGCACCGCGTCGACGTCATGCCAGGAATGGATGGGCGGTGTCTCGGTGGTCGGTTTGAACAGGTCGACCATGCCGTTGTCGTCGGTGCGGATCCTGATGTCCTGGCGTGCACCGTAGGAGGTGGTCAGGTGCAAGGTGGCCGCGCCGGCGCGGATGTCGACGCCGTCGAGGCGGAACGGCCGATCCCACCACAGCGATTCCATGGTCGTCACGACCTGCTCGACCTTGTCCGGGGCCGCCAGGGTGGCCACCCCGATCGGGCCGATCGGCCAATCGGAGTTCAGCATGTCCATGGTCTGCTTGGCGCGCAGGCCCGGCGGGGTCTTGGTGGAGATCGTCACTTCGCCCGCGTTCTGGTCGGAAGGCGAAGCGGGGGAGGGGGCGCAGCCGGCGAGCGCCGCCATGCTTACCGTGGCCGTCCATACCGCCAGGTGACGCCGCACGGGGCTAGTCCTGTGCGGCGGTTCCGGCAACGTCAAGCACGACCTCGAACTCCAGCAACGACGCGCCGGTCGCCACCGGGTTGGCCCGCTGCCCGGCGTGGGCTTCGACGGCGGGTCCCTGCGCCCACGCCTGGAACGCTTCGTCGGACTCCCAGTGGGTGACCACGAAGTAGCGATCCTCACCCTTGACCGGGCGCAGCAGTTGGAAACCGAGGAAGCCGGGCTGGTTCTCCACAGCGTGCGCGCGGTGTGCGAACCGCTTTTCCAATTCGGGGCCGGCCTCGGCGGGTACCTCGATTGCATTGATCTTGACCACTGCCATGCGGCCTAGGCTACCGTGCCCCGGGTGAATACCGCCTCGAGTGAGCTGCTGACCTATCGCGGTGGGCACGGGGCGCCGCTGGTCCTGGTCCACGGCCTGATGGGCCGTGGTAGCACCTGGCCGCGGCAATTGCCCTGGCTGACCCGGCTCGGGGCGGTCTACACCTATGACGCGCCGTGGCACCGGGGCCGCGACGTCGTCGACCCGCATCCGATCTCCACCGAACGGTTCGTGGCCGACCTGGCCACCGCGGTGCAACAGTTGCCGGCACCGGTGCGCCTGGTCGGTCACTCGATGGGGGCGCTGCATTCGTGGTGCCTGGCCGCCCGCCATCCGGAGCTGGTCTCCGCGCTGGTGGTCGAGGACATGGCGCCGGACTTCCGGGGCCGCACCACCGGACTGTGGGAGCCGTGGGTGCATGCCCTGCCGGTCGAGTTCGCCCGGGCAGAGCAGGTGGTCGCCGAGTTCGGCGAAATCGCCGGGCGGTACTTCCTGGAAGCCTTCGACCGCACCGAGACCGGCTGGCGGCTGCACGGTCAGCCCGCGCGCTGGGTGCAGATCGCTGCCGAGTGGGGCACCCGTGACTACTGGGATCAGTGGCGCGCCGTGCAGACGCCGGCCCTGCTCATTGAAGCCGGCAACTCGGTGACGCCCCCGGGCCAGATGCGCGAGATGCACCGTGTCGCCTCGGGCAGCACCTACCTGCACGTGCCCGACGCCGGCCACCTGGTGCACGACGAGGCCCCGCAGGTCTATCGCGAGGCCGTCGAGTCGTTTCTGTCCTGACCGGGCAGCGCGTAGCGGTCGTCGCCGAGCCGTTCGACCAAGCCGTCGTCCAGCAGCGAAGCCAGGGCGCGTTCGCGCTGGGCCGCATCGACCGGCCATGCCACGTCGAGTTCGGCCTTTGTGACCGGTAGCGCGTTGTCCCGCAACACATCCAGCAGACGACCGCGAACCTGGCGATCGGTGCCGGCATAGCGTTGGGCGGGCCGTCGCGGTTCGGTGCCGGGCGGGTGCCCGGCCGCGCGCCACCGGCACGAGGTCACCGGGCACACAGCGCAGCGCGGCGCCCGGGCCGTACACACCGTGGCACCCAACTCCATCAACGCCGCCGAAAACCGGGCTGCCCGAGCGGCATCGGGCAGCAGCGCGGCGACATCGGCGTGATCGCGCTTCGCCGACGGGGCGGCGGCGTCGGCACGTCCATGCACGGCGCGGGCCACGACCCGGCGCACATTGGTGTCGACCACCGGAACCGGTTGACGGTAGGCGAAACAGGCCACCGCCCGCGCGGTGTAGCTGCCGATCCCCGGCAGTTGTTCCAGCGTCTCGACATCGTCGGGCACCACGTCGGCGAATTCGCGGGCGATGACCGTCGCGCATTCATGGAGCCGTTTCGCCCGCCGCGGGTAGCCGAGCTTTCCCCACGCCCGCAGTACCTCGGCGGGGGTCGCGGCCGCCGTCGCCGACGGTGTCGGCCAGCGCGCCACCCAGTCCGACCAGATCGGCAGCACCCGCGAGACCGGGGTCTGCTGCAGCATGAACTCGCTGACCAGGATCTGCCACGGAGTCACGCCGTCCGCCCGCCACGGCAGTGCGCGTTCGGCGACGTCAAACCAGCCGAGGAGATCGCCGACGTCGATGGTCATCGCCCGGCCGTGCACAATGTCGGGTATGCCGAATTCGAACCCGATATCCGCGTGGAAGGCACTCAAGGAGGGTAACGATCGCTTCGTCGCGGGCAAGCCCATCCACCCGAGCCAGGATGTGGCGCGGCGTGCCGCGCTGGCCGACGGCCAGAAGCCGACCGCGGTGGTGTTCGGCTGTGGTGACAGCCGGGTGGCCGCCGAGATCATCTTCGACCAGGGCCTGGGCGACATGTTCGTGGTCCGCACCGCGGGTCATGTCATCGACTCGGCGGTGTTGGGCTCGATCGAATTCGGGGTGGCGGTGCTCGACGTGCCGCTGATCGTGGTGCTCGGTCACGACAGCTGCGGTGCGGTCAAGGCAGCGCTGGCGGCTCTCGACGATGGTGCCGTGCCGGGGGGCTACCTGCGTGACATCGCCGAACGGGTCGCCTCGTCGATCCTGGTCGGCCGGCGCGAGGGCCTGCGCAGCATCGATGAGTTCGAGACCTGCCATGTCAACGAGACCGTACGGCAACTGGCGAGCCGATCGACCGTCATCGCCGACCAGATCGAGGCCGGGACGCTGGCGATCGTCGGCGCCACCTACCACCTGTCCGACGGGCGGGTTCAGGCCCGCGATCACATCGGCGATATCGGCGAGGAGTAGAAGCTCAGCATCGGGTTGTCGCGGGACACCCTGGTCGTGCTGGGTCGCTCGTTCTGGTGGCCCGGCCGGGTCGGCGCCGGACGGTCTGAATACTCGGGCCAGGTCACAATGCGGCAACGACACGCCGAGACGGGTCGGACAATTCGCGCTGAGCACGTCCTACCGTGAGAACGTGCTCGATTTGGAACCGCAGGGTCCGCTGCCTTCGCAGATCTACTGGCGACGCCGAGGTCTGGCGCTGGGCATCGCGCTCGCGGTGATCGGGCTGGTGGCGGCCATCGTCTTCGCCGTGATGCACGGCAGCGCGGGTGCCGAGAACGCTGATGCGAACAAGACGAACGCCGCGCAGGACGCCAAGCCGCACGGCGCCTCGCCCGAAGAGGCCAAGACGCCGGTGGTTCCGCCCGCCGAGCAGGCGCCCCCGCCAGCGCCGACTCCGACCGCGGCGGTGATCCCGCCCCCGGTGCTCAAGGAGGGCGACGACTGCCCCGACTCGACCCTGGCGGTCAAGGGCATCACCGGTCCGCAGTACGTGGTGGGCGAGCAGCCCCAGTTCACCATGGTGGTCACCAACATCGGCCTGGTCGCCTGCAAGCGGGATGTGGGAGCGGCGGTGCTGGCCGCCTACGTCTACTCGCTGGACAACCAGCGGCTGTGGTCGAACCTGGACTGCGCGCCGTCGAATGAGACCCTGGTCAAGACCTTCGATCCCGGCGAACAGGTGACGACCACGGTGACCTGGACGGGCATGGGTTCGGCGCCGCAGTGCCCGCTGCCGCGGCAGCCGATCGGCCCGGGCACCTACAACCTGGTGGTTCAACTGGGCAATCTCAGATCGGCGACGGTGCCGTTCATGTTGACCGAGCCGTTGCCGGATGCGCCGCCACCCCCGGCCGCCGACTTCCCCCCGGATGCCGTGCCGCCGGGCAACTGAGCGCTAGGCCCGATCCAGTAACCGCAGCGGCGCCTGTCTGCTGCGATGGTCGGCGATGCTTTTCAGGTGTTGCAGCGCCGCAACGATATTCGCCGCCGCCACCGTGCGCAGGCCGCCCACCGAGGCCGGGGCACCCGGCGGCGTCAGCGCGGTGGTGAACCCGAGCCGGGCCGCCTCGGCCAGCCGACGGTCCATGCCGCTGACCGGGCGCAAGTCGCCGGCCAGCCCCACTTCGCCCACCACCACCGTGGTCGCCGGCAGCGGCAGATCGGCATACGCCGACGCCAAGGCGATGGCGACGGCCAGATCCGTCGACGGATCGGTCAACCGCATGCCGCCCACGGTGGATAGGTAGATGTCAGCGGCCGCGATCGGCAGGTTCGCGTGCTTGCCGAGCACCGCGGTGATCATGGCGGCCCGGGCGTGGTCGATTCCGCTGACCGCACGGCGCGGCGACCCGCCCACCGGGTCCGCCAGCAGGGCCTGCACTTCGCCGATCAACGGGCGTTTGCCATCGAGGGCGACGGTGATCGCGGTGCCGGGCACCGGTTCGCTGCGCTGTTCCAGGAAGAGCCCGGACGGGTCGGCGATTCCTTCGATTCCGCTGTCGCGCAGCAGGAAACAGCCCACCTCATCGGTGGCGCCGAAACGGTTCTTGACCGCGCGCACCATCCGCAGCACCGAGTTGCGGTCGCCGTCGAAATGCAGCACCACGTCGACGAGGTGCTCCAGTGAACGCGGGCCGGCGATCGCGCCGTCCTTGGTCACATGGCCGACCAGGATCAGGGCCACGTCGGCGCCCTTGGCGGCCGCGGTCAACGCGGCCGTCACCGTACGCACCTGGGTGACCCCGCCGGCCACCCCGTCGGTGTCGGCGGCGGCGATCGTCTGCACCGAGTCCACCACCACCAGCGACGGCCGGACCGCCTCGATATGGCCCAGCACGGTCTGCAGATCGGATTCGGCGGCCAGGTAGATCTCGTCATGGCTGCACCCGGTGCGTTCGGCGCGCAGCCGGATCTGCCCGCCGGACTCCTCGCCCGAGACGTAGAGCGCCCGCCGCCCCGCCAGCGCCCAGCGGTGGGCGACCTCGAGCAGCAAGGTGGACTTACCGACGCCGGGGTCGCCGGCCATCAGCGTCACCGACCCGGGCACCACCCCGCCGCCCAGCACCCGGTCCAGTTCGGATACGCCGGTTTGTTGGGGGCGGGCGCAGCCGGGCGCGATGGAGCTGATCGGAACCGCGGGCCGGGCAGGTGTCGCCGGCGGCAGCCCGTTCGACGGAGCGACCGACTCGGCCACGGGGTCGATACCGCCCCAACTGCCGCACTCCGGGCAGCGACCCAGCCATTTCGCGCAGGTGTTCCCGCACTCCGAACAGCGGTACAGCGATCGAGCCCTGGAGGATTTAGCCACCCGCTGACGCTAACCGGTGGGTCCGACAGTGCCGGCCGGCGACGCGGGGAGTCAGTGGTGTGAAAGTGTGCCGGCCGAGATCGGCACGGCCACGCGGATCGGGCCCGCCTTCTTGAAGTCGAAGGTGAAGTCGTAGGTCAGCCCGTTGGAGATCGCCTTGTCCAGTGTCACCGTGGCCGCCGCGGTGCTGGCGTTGGAGACCTCGGGCAGCGCCTTGGAGGCGGGTGCGGTCGGCAGGTCCGGGCCGGCCGGGGCGCTGACGACCAGGACGCCGCCGGCGGGAACCGACTTGCCGCCGGTCACCGACACCTTGCCGACCGAGCTGGTGACCGCGGTGAGTTCATCACCGGTGTCCGTCGACTGATTGCTGGCGACGAACACCAGGTCCACCGTCTGGCCGGCCTCCAGCGCATCGCCGGTCTGCGCCGCCTGGATGCGCACGTCGCGCAGCGCCAGATCACCCACCGTGGCGGAGGCGCCGTTGACCGCGGGGGCCTGGTCGGCGGTCTGGGAGATCTGGCCGGTGCCGCACCCGGCGACTACCGCGGCGAAGGCCAACGCGGTGATGACCCTGTAGAACCGGTTCACTGAAGGCCTCCTGCTCGGCGCTGCGGTTGGTGACTATGCACTGTAGTAGCACGCTTACAGCGGCGGTAGCTCAGGGTTAGGCCTTGCCTCAGAGCGTGATCGAGCTCCCGGAACCGCCCCGCGGTGGCCCACGTCATGCACGGTTTATCGTTGCTGTCAAGCCCCCGACCAGGGCTGCGATGCCCCTGACCTGCACCGTTGATCGTCCGGTGTCTGGCCGACGTGTTAGGATGGGGTAGCGAAAGGGGCTCAAATCAGATGATCTTTAAGGTCGGAGACACCGTCGTATATCCACATCACGGTGCAGCGTTAATCGAGGCGATTGAAACCCGGACCATCAAAGGCGAGCAGAAGGACTATCTGGTCCTCAAGGTGGCTCAGGGTGACCTCACAGTTCGAGTTCCCGCGGAAAATGCCGAATATGTCGGCGTGCGTGACGTAGTCGGCCAGGAGGGTCTGGACAAGGTATTCCAGGTACTGCGTGCCCCGCACACCGAGGAGCCGACCAACTGGTCGCGCCGTTACAAGGCCAACCTCGAAAAGCTCGCCTCCGGCGACGTGCACAAGGTGGCCGAAGTCGTCCGTGACCTCTGGCGTCGCGACCAGGAACGCGGCCTGTCCGCCGGCGAGAAGCGGATGCTGGCCAAGGCACGCCAGATCCTGGTGGGCGAGCTGGCGCTGGCCGAGAACACTGACGACGCCAAGGCCGAGACCATCCTCGACGAGGTGCTGGCCGCGGCGTCCTGAACCGCCGGGGGTACTCGGTGGCAAGCACAGTAGCCGTGGTTCCGGCCGCGGGTTCGGGCGTGCGGCTGGGGGCTGGCGTCCCCAAGGCGTTCTTTCTGCTGGGCCAACAGACCCTGGTCGAGCGCGCCGTGGCGGGTCTGCGGGAATCCGGGGTGGTCGACCAGGTGGTGGTCGCGGTCCCACCGGATCGCACCGATGAGGCCAAGCTGATCCTCGGGCGGACGGCCACCGTGGTCCCCGGCGGCGCGCACCGCGTCGACTCGGTCCGGCTTGCGTTGGAGAGCGCCGGCGACGCCGATTTCGTTTTGGTCCACGACGCCGCACGTCCGTTGACTCCGCCGGACCTAATTGTCCGGGTGGTCGAGGCGTTGCGCGACGGGCACCGCGCGGTGGTGCCCGCCCTGCCGGTCCCCGACACGATCAAGGCGGTCGACGCCAACGGGGTGGTGCTGGGCACGCCCGAGCGCGCCGGTCTGCGGGCGGTGCAGACACCGCAGGGGTTCGCCGCCGATCTGTTGTTGCGGGCCTATCAGCAGGCCGGTGCGGCAGCACAGTTCACCGACGACGCCTCGATGGTCGAGCACATCGGCGGTCAGGTCCAGACCGTCGACGGCGACCCGCTGGCGTTCAAGATCACGACCAGGCTGGACGCGATGCTGGCCGAGGCGGTGATCAGCCGGTGACCGCCCTGCCGCGGGTGGGACTCGGCACCGATGTGCACCCGGTCGAGCCGGGCCGGCCCTGCTGGCTGCTGGGGTTGCTGTTTCCCGACGCCGACGGCTGTGCGGGGCACTCCGACGGCGACGTCGCCGTACACGCGCTGTGCGACGCGCTGCTGTCGGCGGCGGGGTTGGGGGACCTGGGCACGGTGTTCGGCGTCGACGATCCACGCTGGGCAGGAGTAACAGGTGCTGTGATGCTCGGCCACGTACGCGGCCTGCTGCGTGACAGCGGCTTCACCGTCGGCAACGCCGCGGTGCAGGTCATCGGGAACCGGCCGAAGGTGGGACCGCGCCGCGTCGAGGCGCAACAACTGCTGTCCGGGCTCGTGGGTGCACCGGTGTCGGTCTCCGCGACGACCACCGACGGGCTGGGACTGACCGGTCGGGGCGAGGGGCTGGCCGCCGTTGCTACCGCGCTGGTGGCACCCCTGTAGTTCGCGCGGTGTGCGCTAGCACCAGCCGAAGATTCCGAGCACCCCGCAGGCGATGTCGCCACCGACGCTGGCACCCGCGCCGGCGAGGTCCCCAGTGGTGTCTAGGGCCACCCCGGGCACGTCGGCGGCAACACCGCTGGCAGCATCGGCGGCGGCTTGGCCGGCGGCCTCTGCCGCTGCACTGACGGCGTCGGTGGTGGCGTCGGCCGTCAGCCCGGTGGTGTCGGCAAGTGCGCCGGTCAGAAGGTCAGGGTCGAGGACTGGGGTCAGGTCGAGGTTGGACAGGTCGGCGGCTACGGGTGCGGCCAGACCGAACGCGTCGGTCGCCGCGGCCGAACCGGCGAGGTCGGAAGCCGCGGCCGAAGCGGCGTCGGCGGCGTCCGCGCCGGTAGCTGGAGCAGCGCCGAGACTGCCCAGGCCGGACATCAGCAGCGGTGCGCCCATCATCGGCAGATACATCGCCATCATCGGGGCCATCATCGCCATCGAGGTGCCCAGCGAGGCCCCGATCGAGTTCATCCCGCCCGCGGCGGCCGGAGCGGCCGCAGCAGCACCGCCGTCGTCGCCCGGGTGTGCCATCTCGTCCTCGGGCCGTGCCGTGCCGTCATGTGGGTTCGCCATGCCGTCCTGAGCCGGGTTCGCGGCACCGCCCGGGGGCGGGTTCGCGGCGCCGCCGGGGGCGATCGCTGCGGCATCGGCCGGGTTTGCACCACCGGGCTCGGTCGGCTGGACCGCGCCGGCCAGATTCGCCCCGGGCGCTGAATGTGTTGACACCTGTGAGCCCTGATCGGTGGGCTCGTCGGCGTACACCGTTGCGGAGGAGGCGATTGCGGCCACAGCCAGAAGCGTTCCCGAGGCTGCCGCCAGAAGTCTGGTCACTTTGGCAATATATGCGACCGGTGCGCACCTGTCCACACATGTGGCAAGAGGTTTCCGTTCCTGGCAATTGCCTGTTAGAGCCGGGTTCGACGGTTGCTGAGCAGCGGCCGGGACGGCCGAGCCCGGCCCGCCCCGGTAAGCTGGCCCGTCGTGACCGATCGCCCCCGTCTGCGGCTGCACGACACGGCAACCGGCGCCGTTCGTGACTTCGTTCCGCTGCGGCCCGGCCACGCGTCGATTTACCTGTGCGGTGCGACCGTGCAGGCCCCGCCGCACATCGGCCACGTCCGCAGCGGTGTGGCTTTCGACGTGCTGCGCCGGTGGCTGACCGCGCGCGGCTACGACGTCGCCTTCGTGCGCAACGTGACCGACATCGACGACAAGATCCTCACCAAGGCCGCCGCAGCCCGCCGGCCGTGGTGGGAGTGGGCCGCCACCCACGAGCGGGAGTTCACCGCCGCCTATGACGCGCTGGGCGTGCTGCCGCCGTCGGCCGAGCCGCGTGCGACCGGACACATCACCCAGATGGTCGAGCTGATCGATCGCCTGATCGCGTCCGGGCACGCCTACACCGGCAACGGCGACGTGTACTTCGACGTGCTCAGCTACCCCGAGTACGGCCAGTTGTCCGGCCACAAGATCGACGACGTGCACCAGGGGGAGGGGGTGGCCACCGGCAAACGTGACCCGCGGGACTTCACGCTGTGGAAGGGCGCCAAACCCGGTGAACCCAGCTGGCCGACGCCGTGGGGACCCGGCCGTCCGGGCTGGCATCTGGAATGTTCGGCCATGGCCCGTGCCTACCTGGGCCCCGAGTTCGACATTCACTGTGGCGGAATGGATCTCATATTTCCTCACCACGAGAACGAGATCGCCCAGAGTCGTGCCGCCGGCGACGGGTTCGCCAACTACTGGCTGCACAACGGCTGGGTCACCCTCGGTGGCGAGAAGATGAGCAAGTCGCTGGGCAATGTGTTGTCGATGTCGGCGGTGCTGCAACGGGTCCGGCCCGCCGAACTGCGCTACTACCTGGGCAGCGCGCACTACCGTTCCATGCTGGAATTCTCCGAGACCGCCCTGCACGACGCCGTCAACGCCTACGTCGGCATCGAGGACTTCCTGCACCGGGTCCGCTCTCGGGTGGGCGCGGTGATTCCCGGGGACTGGACGCCTCGTTTCGCCGCCGCGCTCGACGACGACCTGTCGGTGCCGATCGCGCTGGCCGAGGTGCACCGCACCCGTGCGGAAGGCAACCGGGCCCTCGACGCCGGCGATCACGAGGGTGCGCTGGCCGCCGCCGGCTCCATCCGGGCGATGATGGGCGTGCTGGGCTGTGATCCGCTCGACGAACGCTGGGAATCACGCGATGAGACGTCGGCGGCGCTCGCGGCGGTCGACGTGCTGGTACGAGCGGAACTGCAACGCCGGGAAACCGCTCGTGCCGAACGGGATTGGCAGCTGGCCGACGAGATTCGCGGCAGGCTCAAAGACGCCGGCATCGACGTCACCGACACCGGTGACGGCCCGCAGTGGTCGCTGATCGTGGACGGGGCGAGCTAGGTGGCCGGCAACTCCAAGCGCAAGGGCGCGGTGCGCAAGCCGGGGACCAAGAAGGGCCCGACGGTGGGCTCGGGCGGCCAGCGCCGCCGCGGCCTCGAGGGCCGTGGCGCCACGCCGCCGGCCCACAAGCGGGAATACCACCCGGCGGCCAAAGCCGCCAAGCGCGCCGCCAAGCAGCGGGCCTACCGGGCCACCAAGCGCACCGACGACACCGAGACCGTGCTGGGTCGCAACCCGGTGCTGGAATGCCTGCGGGCCGGGATCCCGGCGACCGCGTTGTATGTGGCGCTCGGCGCCGAGGCCGACGAGCGCTTGACCGAATCAGTAACCCGGGCAGCAGATTCCGGGTTGCCGATTCTCGAGGTCCCGCGATCGGACCTGGACAAGATGACCACGAACGGCCTGCATCAGGGCATCGCTTTGCAGGTGCCGCCGTACAACTACGCCCACCCCGACGACCTGCTCGCCGCCGCGCGAGAAGACGTCGCGCCAGCGCTGCTGGTCGCCTTGGACAACATCTCCGATCCGCGCAACCTCGGCGCCATCGTGCGGTCGGTGGCCGCATTCGGCGGGCACGGCGTGCTCATCCCGCAGCGTCGCTCCGCCTCGGTCACCGCGGTGGCCTGGCGCACCAGTGCCGGTGCGGCAGCCCGCATCCCGGTGGCCCGCGCGCCCAACCTGACCCAGACCCTGAAGGGGTGGGCGGATCGGGGGCTGCAGGTGGTCGGTTTGGATGCCGGGGGCGACACCGTGGTCGACGAGTTGGACGGGACCGGCCCGATGGTGCTGGTCGTCGGGTCCGAGGGCAAGGGCCTGTCCCGGTTGGTGCGGCAGAACTGCGATGCGATCGTGTCGATTCCGATGGCCGGCCCCACCGAGTCGCTCAACGCCTCGGTGGCCGCCGGGGTGGTGCTGGCCGAGATCGCCCGTCAGCGACGGTGATCCGCCGCGCCGCGGAAAGTTCGCGCCGCCAGCAGACAGAGAATCGCATCAATCTGCGCAACTTTGTGCGACTCTGCGTCTGCTCGGCGCTACTGGCCGCACCGGCCGTCTCGGGCGCCCCGATAGCCCCGATAGCCGCCGGGCAACCGCAGAGCTTCGATCTGCAGGCGCATCGCGGCGGCCGCGGCGAGACCACCGAGGGATCGCTGCGCGGCTTCGCCAAGTCGATCGAATCAGGCGTCAGCACACTCGAATTGGATGTCGTCCTGACCCGTGAGGGCCAACCGCTGGTCTGGCACGATCCGGTGATCGAGCCGTCCAAGTGCGCCGACACCGGTCCGGCCGTTGCCGGCGACCCGCAGTACCCGTATGTGGGCAAGCGGGTGGCCGACCTCTCCTTGGTGCAGATCCACACCCTGGACTGCGGCCGACCACAGCCGGAGTTCCCCGATGCGGAAGTGGTGCCCGGCAACGTGATCGCGACGCTGCCGCAGGTGTTCGCCCTGGCCGACTCCTATCACGCAGACGTGCGCTACAACATCGAGACCAAAGTCGATGCGCACGGTCCCCAGCAGATCGTCGAGGTGATCCTGGCGGCGGCGCGGACCGCCGGCAAGCTGGACGCCATCGAGATCCAGAGCTTCGACTGGCGCACCCTGTCGCTGGTGCGCGCCATCGAGCCGGCCATCCCCCTGGCCGCGCTGTGGGAACACGGACCGGATCCGATCGACGGTGCGGCAGCGGTCGGTGCCGACATCGTGTCCCCGGACTACGCGGTGGTGGACCAGGCGTTCGTCGAGCGGGCACACCGCGCCGGGCTCAAGGTCATCCCGTGGACGGTCAACGACGCCGCTGCGATGCGCGAGCAGATCGCCTGCGGCGTAGACGGGCTCATCACCGATTACCCGGCAAGGCTGCGCACGATCATGGCCGAGCTGGGCATGCCGCTGCCGCCGGCCTACCGCCGAGGCTGATCCGGTGGCGGTGACCCGCCGCGCTTGCGATCACCGCTAGACGCCCAACAGCCGCGCACCCGCCCACAGCGCCAGCACCGCCGCCAGCAGGGTCGGCGGAACCGTGCACAACCCCAGCCGGGTGTACTCGCCGACACTGGCCGGAACGTCATACCGGCGCAGCACCCGGCGCCACAGCAGGTTGGACAGCGAACCGGCATAGGTCAGATTGGGGCCGATGTTGACACCGATCAACACCGCCAGCACCGCCACCGGGCCGGCCGGCGCCACCAGCGGCGCCAGCACCAGCGTTGCCGGCAGATTGTTGACCAGGTTGGCCAGCAGCGCGGCCACCGTCGCGACCGCCAGCAGCGCCACCAGCCCCGAACCCGCCGGCAGCACGGCGCTCATCCGATCGCCCAGACCGTTGTCGACGACCGCGCGCACCACCACCCCGAGGGCCAGCACGAACACCAGAAAACCCACGTTGGCGGACCGCAGGATGCCGGCCGGTGTGCTGCGCCGCAAAGCCAGGCCGCGCCCGGCCAGCACGGTGGCACCGGCGACGGCCGCCCACGCCGGAGCGACACCGAACGTCTCGGCGATCACGAACCCGGCCAACGTCAGGCCGAGCACCACCAGCGCGAACACCGGCACCGGCGGCGGCGGTCCGGCCTGGTGGTGCTCCGGTGTGGCGTGCAGGTCGGCGCGGAAGAACCACCGGAAGATCAGGTAGACGACCGCTGTCGCGGCGAGCCACGGCGTTGCCATCAACGCGGTGAATCTCACGAAGGACAAGCCGGTTTCGTGGAATGCCAGCAGGTTGGTCAGGTTGGACACCGGCAGCAGCAGCGACGCCGTGTTGGCCAAGTGCGCGGTCGCGTAGGCGTGCGGACGCATCGGTGCGTGACGGCGGCGGGCCATCATCAACACCACCGGGGTCAGCAGCACCACCGTCGCGTCCAGGCTCAGCGCCGCGGTCAGGCAGGCCGCGATGACGAAGACCCGGCGCAACAGATGCTGGGGCGGCCCGACATCGGCGCGTGCCATCGCCGCGCCGGCGGCCTCGAACAAGCCCTCGTCGTCGCAGAGTTGCGCCAGCACCAGCACCGCACCCAGGAACGCGACGACACGCAGTAGGGTGGCGGCTTCGGCGGCGGCGTCGTGCACCGAGATCGCGCCGGCCGCAACCAGAATGGCCGCCGCCGGTACTGCGGCGAACACCTCTGGCCAGCCCCGCGGACGGGCCACCGCGAAGCCCAGCACCACGGCGAGCAGCAGCAGCGCAAGAGCCGGCTTCAGGTCCACGGGTCTTCGCGGCGCCACACCGTGGGCAGGTGCAGGGCGACCCCGTCGGCCTCGGCCAGCTCGCTGAGAATCCGCATCGATACGTCCAGGTCATCCCCGGCATAGGGTAAGGCGCGCAACGGCTTTGACAGTGGCCGGAAGAAGTCGTCCCAGTGGGTCAACACCACCGTGCGCGCGCCTACCGCACGCACCGTCTCCGACCAGTAGTCGACCAGGTACTGGCGGGGTTGCAAGCCGAGTTGGCCCACGCCCAGGTACACGACCTCGGCGTGGTGGTCGGCCAAGGCCCCGGGAACGAACCCGGCGCTGCCGACGATCAGCAGTCGCCGGCCCGACGGGCGGTGGGCCACCACGGCCGACCACGCCTCACCGCATCGGTAGGCCCCCACCCGCACCGGGGGAACGACCGGGGCGCTGATGTGGCCCGGGAAGCGGTCCGGCGGGCAATGCCGCGACTCGACCAGCGTGACGTCGTAGGAACCCAACGTGATCGGCTGATCCGGCGTCGCGACGATCAGACGGTCTTCGGCCAACCCGTGGCCGCGTCCGACGTTGGCGGCCGATTCACCGCCGACCAGCATCGCGCCGGTGCGTTCGGCGACCAACGCCGAATCCAGTACGTGGTCGATGTGGGTGTGTACCGCCACGACCGCGGCCAGGTCCCGCACCCCGGCGCGCGCCAGGCAGCCGTCGACCCGGGCCGGCATCGGGGCCACCTTGCCGAATCGCAAGCGCGCCAGGCCAGGCCGGGAGAAATAGCCGTCGGTCAGCAGCGCCGACGATCCGTCGTCGATCAGCTGTGTCGACACACCGAGCCAGGTCACCCGCAGCGGTGCGTCCGGCGCCGCGGCCGGGACGGTGAACCGGTGCGCATACTCGCCCAGGTCGGGGCGGCCGAGCTTGAGGCGCATCGGGCAGCCGGTCAGACCTTGGGCTGGTCGTCGTCGCCGATCAGCAGCCGGACCGCCAGGTCCAGACGGGTGGTGAAGTCGGTGGCCGACGCTCGCCGGGTCAGCCAGGCGAGCAGGTTGGACAGCCACACGTCGGAGATCACCCGGGAGATGTGGTACTGCTCCTCGGTCGGCTCCCCGTCGCTCATGGCCCCGGCGAACATCGAGTCGATCAGCTTCTGCACGTGGTCGACCTCACCGGCCGCCGACGCGTCGGCGAAGACGTACGCCCTGGTCATGGCTTCGGTGAGCAGCGGATTGCGCTGCATGGCTCGGTTGAGTTTGTTGACCACCAGGTTGAGCCGCTGATGCCGGGTCATTTCGGCGTAGGTGGCCGGATCGGTTTTGGTATCGACACGTGCGATCTCGCGGCCCATCGCCGAGACCAGCAGGTGGACCTTCGACGGGAAGTACCGGTACAGGGTGCCGACGGCCACGTCGGCCCGATCAGCCACCGCTCGCATCTGGACCGCGTCGTAGCCGCCTTTGGAGGCGATCGCCAGCGTCGCGTCCAGGATGCGCTTACGGCGTTCCCGCTGCGCTTCGGAGCCGAGGTCCGACTCGGTCAGCACAGCCACGCTGGTGACCTCGCGGGGCTGGGTGCCCGATCCGCGAGCTGGATTGCTGTCGGCTGGTGACGACATGTGGTGGGCAGCTCCTTTAGTCGGCCTACTCGCGAGTAACGATACGCATCGCGTAGCTGATTCTCTCACTCCCAACACCGGCGGGATACTGCGTGTCCTGCCACAACGGTTCGACTTGACGCTCAGACGCTGGCACTATTAGAACACGTTCTAGTCAACCGGGTGGACTTCCTCGCTCGCCGAAGTTCAACACCGTTATAACCCCGAGGAGCCCAGCGTGTCCGTGACCATCAACGACGAACAGCTCGCCGCTCGTGAGCTGGTCCGCGACTGGGCCGCCGCAGCAGGCACCGCCGAGGCGATCCGGGCCGTCGAACTGGGTCAAACCGATGCCTGGAAGCCGGTTTTCGCTCGCCTGGCCGACCTGGGCCTGTTCGGGGTGGCCGTCCCCGAGGAGTCCGGCGGCGCCGGCGGCCGGCTCGAAGACCTGTGCGCGATGGTCGACGAGGCGGCCCGGGCACTGGTTCCCGGACCGGTCGCGACCACCGCGCTGGCCACCTTGGTGGTCACCGATCCGCAGCTGGCCGAGGCGCTGGCGGGCGGCGAACGCGTCGCCGGGGCGGCGATCGACGCCGATCTGGACCTCGACACCGCGACCGCCCGGGTGTCCGGCACCGCCGCGCGGGTGCTGGGCGCGACCGCCGACGGGCTGCTGGTGCTTCCGGCCGGCAAAGACGGCGCGACCTGGGTGCTGGTGGATGCCCGCGCCGACGGGGTGCAGGTCGAGCCGCTGGTCGCCACCGACTTCTCCCGCCCGCTGGCGAAGGTGACGTTGACCGCCGCGCCGGCGGTGGTGCTCGAGGCGGGCAGCCGGGTGGAGAACCTGGTGGTCACCGTGCTGTCCGCCGAGGCGGCCGGGGTGGCCCGCTGGGCGTTGGACACCGCTGTCGAATACGCCAAGGTGCGCGAGCAATTCGGTAAGCCGATCGGGAGCTTTCAGGCCGTCAAGCACCTGTGCGCCGAGATGCTGTGTCGGGCCGATCAGGCTGCGGTTGCCGCCGCCGACGTCGCGCGCGCCGCCGCCGACTCCGATGACCAGCAGTTCGCGATCGCGGCGGCGGTAGCCGCCGCCATCTGCATCGACGCCGCCAAGGCCAACGCCAAGGACTGCATCCAGGTGCTCGGCGGCATCGGCATCACCTGGGAGCACGACGCTCATCTGTACCTGCGCCGGGCCTACGGTATCGGGCAGGCGCTGGGCGGATCGCAGCGCTGGCTGCACCGCACCGCCGCGCTGACCCGCGCCGGGGCGCGCCGACGGCTCGAGATCGACCTGGGTGAGGCCACCGGAATCCGGACCGAGATCGCCGCGGAGGTGGCCCGCATCGCCGCGCTGCCGGACGACCAGCGCCAGGTGGCGCTGGCCGAATCGGGTCTGCTGGCGCCGCACTGGCCGGCGCCGTATGGCCGCGCGGCCGGTCCCGCCGAGCAGCTGGTGATCGACCAGGAGCTCGCCGCGGCCGGTGTCCAACGCCCCGACCTGGTGGTGGGATGGTGGGCGGCGCCGACCATCCTCGAGCACGGCACGCCCGAGCAGATCGAGCGCTTCATCCCGGCCACCCTGACAGGCGAGGTGTTCTGGTGCCAGCTGTTCTCCGAGCCGGGCGCCGGCTCGGACCTGGCGGCGCTGCGCACCAAGGCGGTCAAGGTCGACGGCGGCTGGCGCCTGACCGGGCAGAAGGTGTGGACGTCGCGAGCGCACGACTCGCAGTGGGGTGTCTGCCTGGCCAGAACCGACCCCGAGGCGCCGAAGCACAAGGGCATCACCTACTTCCTGGTCGACATGGCCGCCGAGGGCATCGACATCCGGCCGCTGCGGGAGATCACCGGCGAGGCCCTGTTCAACGAGGTCTTCCTCGACGACGTATTCGTCCCGGACGAGCAGGTTGTCGGCGGAGTCAACGACGGGTGGCGGCTGGCCCGCACCACCTTGGCCAATGAGCGGGTCGCGATCGCCGGCGGCACCGCGCTGGGCAACCCGATGGAAGAACTGCTGAAAACGCTGGCGGATCGGGAGCCGGACACCGCCACCGCCGAGCGGCTGGCCCGGCTGATCATCGCCGCGCAGGCGGGCGCGCTGCTCGACCAACGCATCGCCCAGCTTGCGGTCGGCGGTCAGGACCCCGGCTCGGAGTCCTCGGTGCGCAAGCTGATCGGGGTGCGCTACCGCCAGGATCTGGCCGAGTTCCGGATGGATGTGACCGACGGGGCCGGCGCGGTGGCCGGACGCGAGGTGCACGACTTCCTCAACACCCGGTGTCTGTCGATCGCCGGCGGTACCGAGCAGATCCTGCTGACCCTGGCCGCCGAGCGGCTGCTGGGCCTGCCGCGCGGGTAGACCACTGGTTCAGCTGCCGCCGCGCTGACCCGCGCGTTCGTCGCGTCCTATCCGCCTAACGGCAGGCGATGCGAAGTCGCCCAGCAGGATTCGGGTGGCACTCGGCCGCTCAGGGCAGCGACCACTACCAGCGACGATTCGCGCCTCGGTCCGGCCGGCCCGGCGCGGCCCGCGGGCCCCGAAGTCGGTTCGCGTAGCTTGCCCTCCCCGCGGGTACCCACTGTCGGAACCGCAGCCGACGAACGGAGGGGTGGGTGCCGGGCCGAATCGAGGTCGATGGCGTTACGCCGGTTGTGTCCTGCGGCAGGCACCCCGCCAAGGCGGTGGTCGGGGAGGTGGTGCCGGTCGACGCCGGGGTGTGGCGTGAGGGACATGAGGCCGTCGCGGCGACCTTGGCCGTGCGCTACCTGGGACCCGATTACCCGCTGCCGGCCGGGATACGTGCCGAGGAGTCGGACGGTGTTGCCGCGTCGTGTCGGGGCAAGCCCGTGCTGCTGCCGATGAGTACCGGCGCCCAGCCGTACGTGTTTCACGGCCAGTTCATTCCGGACCGGATCGGGTTGTGGGTGTTTCGGGTCGACGGCTGGACCGATTCCTTCCGCACATGGCGTGATGCGGTGGTCGCGAAATTGGACGCCGGTCAGGGCGAAGCCGAACTGTCCAACGATCTGTTGATCGGCGCCGACCTGTTCGACCGTGCCGCCGCAGCGATGCCGGTCGGCATGCGG
>Ga0182736_1001449_pt1 | contig 23104 bp, 20 predicted proteins | sample eDN5th30CKraftBY_FD_128882 | JGI IMG/M metagenome (GOLD analysis project Ga0182736, IMG submission 128882) | Enriched backyard soil microbial communities from Emeryville, California, USA - eDNA 5th pass 30_C Kraft BY (version 2) (version 2) | ecosystem: Environmental > Terrestrial > Soil >... | reverse complement strand
GATAGCAGCCGCCCAAGCAGCAGGAACGGTAGCTGCTCGGAAAGGCGGTGCATCACGGTTATCGCGCCGTTGTATCCGCCGAAAGTGAGCATCATCCGCCAGCGCGACAGGCAGGGCGTGAACACCCACAAACGTGGACTGATGATGAGTGAGAGAACGCAGGTGAGGGTGGCGGTTGCGAACCATCCCCACGCGAAACTCATGTAGCTGAAGCCGAACTCGGCAAGAATGATGACCAGGACCGTGGAGACGGCATTGCTGGTGATGTTGATGGTGGCGATCTTTCCGAAGGCCATCTCGCGCCGGAACAGGCTCATGACCGGCGCGGAAAAAACTTCGATCGCAAAGGCCAGCGTGACGATCCGAAGGTAGCTCACGAGCCCTGCGTTCTCATAGATGACGGCAATGGTCGGCGCCGAGAAATAGATGATGAACGACATCACCAGCGTGAAGACGGTCATCATGGTGAAGGCCGTCTGCACATCCTCTTTGGTGATGGTCTTTGCCTGGATGAGGTAATTCGTGCTGACAAATTCGCGGGCGGAAAGGGCAAGTACCATGACGGCCATGCCGACAACCGAAACGCCGACTTCATCCGGCGTCATCAACCGCGAAACAACAACGATACAAATGAAATTTGTCAGCAGCGCAACATAACGCTCCGCAGTGCTGAGCAGCAGCGCAAATCGAACCCCTTCCACGGAAGCACCCCATAGATATTGCGCAGCCCGAGCAAAAATTCGGTTGCGCCAAAAACGTCGCCCGCCTCCTGTTTCGATGAATTCGCACTGCTTGTCAGGTTCGACAAATTGCTCAGTCGACCGTCGAAAGAGGTAGGAGCGGACGGAAAATGGAGCGCTATTGGAGAACTTACGACGGCACCCCTGAGCGCATAGGCTCGATTTGAGAATCCGGCTTCAGGTACCGGAAAAAGGGGGCTGTCATGAAATCTCATCTGAAGTACGCGCTTGTTCTGCTGGCAGGAATGACCACCCATGCGATGGCTGACATCACCTGGGGCATCAACGGGCATCCGATTACCGCCTATCCAGGCATCACGATCGAGGAGCAGATCGGCTACGTGGCGGATCTCGGAATGAAGTCATATCGCGTCAACATATCCTACCTGGACACGGCAGAACACCTGGCAAGGATCGTGGAGGTGGCAAAGGCACATGGCGTGGAGATCCTGCCGGTCCTGACACCTGGGGAGCTGGATCTGGAACAGATGAGCACCGACGAACTCTACAAGCGCGCCTTCGATTTTGCCGCTGAGATGACGAAGCGCTTCGGCAACGACGTCAGCGTCTTCGAACTCGGCAACGAGATGGAGAATTTCGCCATCATCCAGCCCTGCGAGACGCGGGACGACGGTACGCAGTATCCCTGTGAGTGGGGACCTGCCGGCGGTGTCGGACCGCTTGAATATCATGGACCACGTTGGGCCAAGGTGAGCGCCGCGCTCAAAGGCATGTCGGAGGGCATCCACTCGGTCAATCCGGCGATCAAGCGCGCGGTTGGTACCGCGGGCTGGGGCCATGTCGGCGCCTTCGAGCGGATGAAGGCCGACAATCTCGACTGGGATATTTCGGTCTGGCACGTCTATGGCGAAGATCCCGAATGGGCTCTGGACATCATCCAGGATTACGGCAAGCCGATCTGGATCACCGAACTGAACACGCCGCTTGGAAGCGAGAAAGGCGAAGAGGTTCAGGCCAAGGATCTTGATGACATGATGACCAAGATCCGGGAGCTCAGCAAGAAATACAAGGTTGAGGCCGCACACATCTACGAGCTTCTCGACGAGCCCTACTGGGGTGGCTTCGAAGGTGTGATGGGGCTGGTAAAGCTGGTCAACGTTGACGGTGGCTGGGCCACCGGTGCACCGAAGGAAGCCTACCAGACGGTCCGCACCTTCATCCGGGGTGCCGCGGGAAGGCCAACGATCACGCGCAACTGCGAGCTCAAGAAGACCTATGAAGGCGAGCTCATCGATCACCAGATCGAATATTCCTATTGCCTCGTGCTCGGTCGCTGGCCGGATGGACATGGCGCCGCCAGCTGGAAGCGCCGGCTGACGAGCAACGATATGGACGTCTACGATCTGCTCTGGCAGTTGGCCACGTCGGGCGAGTTCAACGCCCGAAACGGGACGCATCGGATGAGCAACACCGCGTTTGTGGGGTTCGTCTTCCAGGTGTTGCTCCTTAGAGAGCCGGACCGCTACGGGCTCACCACTTACGTCAAACAGCTGAACGCCGATGTCCTGAGCCGCGAAAACGTCATCGACGGGATCATCCGCTCAAGCGAGTTCGAGGCCAGACATGCGTCTCTGTTTGAGAAGGCAGACGTAGCAGAAGCAAAATAAACGCGTGCGGACTGAAACGATGCTGGGAGTGTGGCATGGGTCGCAACTGGCATGGCGGAATTACCGGGGCTGCATTCCTGCTCCTTTTGGTGGGTTCCCAGGATGCCATCGCGGGTTCCTGTGAGATCAACGGTCCGGGTCATGGTGGCCCGGACAATCTCCCGAATGAACTGAGCTTCCCGATTAGGTCAGCCCCGGAAGCACTGCATCTCGTGGATGCGGAGGGCAAGCCGTTCTTCCTGCACGGTGATACGGCATGGTCGCTGATCGCACAACTGAGCTACGAGAATGCGGAACTCTATCTGCGTGACCGCAGGGCGCGCGGCTTCAATACAATCCTCGTCAATTTGCTCGAGCATCGCTTTGCCTCACGGGCGCCCGCCAATCTGGCCGGAGACAAGCCTTTTCTTGAAGGCGGTGACTACACCAGGCCCAACGAACGCTATTTCGCCCATGCCGACCGGGTGCTGAAGCTTGCCTGCGATCTGGGCATGCTGGTTCTGCTTGCTCCTTCCTATGCGGGCTACGGTGGCGGCGGGGAGGGCTGGTATCAGTCGATGGAGCTGGCGGGGCGGGATGCCATGCGCAGCTACGGCGAATACCTCGGCAAGCGCTATGGCGGACTCGACAACATCATCTGGGTTCACGGTGGCGACTACAATCCGCCGAACCGCGGGCTGGTCGTCGCCATGGTGCAGGGGATCAATGAGTACGACGAAAATGCCGTCCACACGGCGCACGGGTCGCCCGGCACTTCAGCGAAAAGCTATTGGGAAGGCGCGCGCTGGCTAACCATCAACACCGTCTACACCTACGATTCTGTGAAACAGGTGACGCTCGTTGAGCGCAAGCTGCGCGGAACGCTGCCGTTCATCCTGATCGAGGGGAAGTACGAAAACGAGCACGAAACCGGTGCGTACGGTGTGCGCGTGCAGGCCTACGAGGCGTTGCTGGGTGGCGCGGCCGGTCACCTCTACGGCAACAATCCTATATGGCACTTCGACGGTCCGGGAATTTTCCCGATCGAGATCAGCTGGCAGGATGCACTGGACAGTCCTGGCGCCCGCAGCATGCAGGTGATGCAGAAGATCGTGAGCGGCCTCGAATGGTGGAGGCTGCAGCCTGATACCTCCAACAGGCTGGCTCCACCCCACGAGGATGTCTCGGTTGCACTGACAGATGATGGTTCGGCGGCTCTGCTTTATTTCAGATGGCCGGAGCCGCGTCAGCTAAATCTGGATGTGTTCGATGGCCCGATGGTGCAGGCGAAATGGATCGACCCCACCACTGGTACGTCGCGTGAGGTGCAGGGCAGTCCCTTCAAGCCCCTGCGCCGAACGATTTCGCCTCCTGGCGAGAATGGCGCAGGCGATGGTGACTGGCTGCTGCATCTGACCACGGGGGGCGGGACATGAGCCGCGACAAAGGCATCCGCACCCCGCGTATCGTGCTCTTTGGCCTCTTTGGCTCGGGCAATTTCGGCAACGACGGCTCGCTGGAAACGGTGCTGTCCTCGCTCCGGCGCAAGGTGCCGGGCGCTGACCTTCTGTGCGTCTGTTATGACGCCGAGGGTATCCGCCAACGCTATGCGATCAACACGACGCGGATCAGGATTGCCTCAAGGGCACCAAAGCTTCTGCGCTTCCTCGACAAGCTGTTCCTGACGCTGCCGGGACGGGCGGTTGATCTCGTTCACGCGATCCTGACGCTCCATGGCGTCGACATGATGATCATCCCGGGAACTGGCATTCTGGACGATTTCTCCGAACGGCCCCACCAGATGCCCCTCAACATCTTCCTCTGGTGCCTCAGCGCCCGGATTGTCGGCACGCGGATCGCTTATGTGAGCGTGGGCGCGGGGCCGATCAACAATCGGCTCAGCCGGTTCCTGATGCTCACCGCTGCAAGAATGGCGCACTACCGATCCTTCAGGGACGGTCTTTCGCTGGGTTACCTGGCTCGCTTTGGCATCGACACGCGCCATGATCCGATCATGCCGGACGTGGTCTTCAACCTGCCCACGCCGTCGATCAGTAAGCCGCAGGAGGCGACTGTGACCGTCGGCCTTGGCGTGATGGATTATCATGGCTGGAGCGGTCACCGCGAGAAAACCTATCGCACCTATATCGATAAGCTGGCCGACTTCGCGGTCTATCTGATCAGCACCGGAAACCGGATCCGCATTTTGACCGGCCAGAACACGGACAAACAAGCAGCGCTTGATGTTGTCCGGATCATTGGAGAACGGGCAGGCGAGCAGGCAGCCCGGCAGCTGATCTGGGTACCTGGTTCGTCGCTCCACGACCTGATGAATGAGATTGCCTTGACCGATCTGGTCGTCGCGACCCGTTACCACAACATCGTCTGCGCCCTGAAGATGGGCAGGCCCGCCATCTCGCTCGAATATTCCGGCAAGAATACTGCGGTGATGAAGGCCGTCGGGCTAGAGGAATTCTGCGGCAACGTTGAAACCTTCGCAATCGCTGACCTGATCCAGCAGTTCGAGCGCCTGAAGACGGAGCGGATCGTCCACGAGGCTGAGATCAGGGCCAGGATCGTGGAGTTCCAACGCGCTCTGGATGATCAGGACGCGGCACTTCTGGCGCTTCTGCAGGAAAAGCTCAACGAAGGCGCAATGCAGGAGGGCGAAGCAGCATCCGAAAGTGTGAAGGGGCCCGTACCCTGATCATCCCATTTGCCGAATGATGACCCTGATGCGGGGCAGTATTATGAAATCCGTAAGGGGGAGGTTCGTCATGCGATTCAGCTTCCGGATCAGAAGTCCCGAAAGGGACGAGACGACGGACGAATTTCGGTTCGAGGCAATTCTCCGCGCAATCCGCAAGGAAATCGCCGGGGTTGAGACGGAGAGCGCCGGACTGCGCGCCCGCTGCGAGGCCGCCCGCTGCTCTGCTTCCTTTGCTTTCGAAGCCCTCGACTACGAAAACAGCGTTGAGATGGAAACGCGCATACGATCTCTGTCGGAAACGCTTCTTCAGGGCGAGCGGCGGCTGGAGGAACTGGAGCGGCAATCCCGCTTCCTGAACCAGCTGGAGGCGGAGGTTCTGGATTTCCGCTCAGACGCCTTTGCGATCCGTCATCCAGCCCTCAACAGCCGGATCGCGTCGTCCTTGCCGAACAGATAGAGCAGGGTGCGCAGCGCCTTGCCGCGTTCGGATTGCAGGTCAGCGTCAGTGTGAAGGATCATCCGCGCATCATTGCGGGCGACTTCCAGCAGGTCCTGATGAAACTCGATGCGGGCCACCATGAAGCCCGGCGTACCCGACTGGCGCGTGCCCAGCAGATCGCCTTCGCCACGCAGCTTCAGGTCTTCCTCGGCAATGACGAAGCCGTCTTCCGTCTCGCGCATGATTGCGAGCCTGCGCTGTGCGGTTTCGCCGAGCGGCGGCTTGTAGAGCAGGACGCAGGAGGAAGGCGTGTCACCACGACCCACTCGGCCGCGCAGCTGGTGCAGCTGCGCAAGGCCAAAGCGCTCGGCATGCTCGATGACGATGATGGACGCATCCGGAACATCGACGCCAACCTCCACCACGGTGGTGCCGACCAGCAGCCGAGTCTCGCCGGAGCGGAACGCCTGCATCGCGGCGTCCTTGTCCTTCGCTGCCATGCGGCCATGGAGGAGCCCGACCTTGTCGCCAAAGACGCGTTGGAGGGAGGCGAACCGGTCTTCCGCCGAAGTAAGCTCAAGTTCTTCGGATTCTTCCACCAGTGGACAGATCCAATAGGCTTTCTGGCCTTCCCCAAGTGCTTTCCGCATTCGCTCCACCAACTCGCCCAGCCGGTCCGTGGACATGGTGACGGTGCGGATCGGTTTGCGGCCAGCCGGCTTTTCCGTCAGACGCGACACATCCATGTCGCCGAAGGCGGAGAGAACGAGCGTGCGCGGGATAGGTGTGGCGGTCATGACTAGCATGTCCGGCGCGTCGCCCTTGGAGTTGATGGCAAGGCGCTGGTGCACGCCGAACCGGTGCTGCTCGTCGACGATCGTCAGCACGAGATCCTTGAATGCCACCGTCTCCTGGAACAGCGCGTGGGTGCCGACGACGAAGGAAATCTCGCCCGATGCCAGACCATCGAGCACTGCCTGCCGTTCTCGACCCTTCTCACGTCCCGTGAGGATTGCGGCCTTCAGGCCTGCTTTCTCGGCGAGCGGGGCAATGGTTGACAGATGCTGCCGTGCCAAGAGCTCGGTTGGCGCCATGATTGCGGCCTGACCTCCTGCCTCGGCTGCACGCGCCATGGCGAGCAGTGCGACGACCGTCTTGCCCGCGCCGACATCACCCTGCAGGAGCCGCAACATGCGCTCAGGCTTCGCCAGATCCTCGTGGATTTCCTTGACCGCACGTTCCTGCGATGGCGTCAGCGCATAGGGCAGGGCCTCGCGGATCTTCGCGGTAATCCTGCCGTCACCCTGCAACGGACGTCCCGACAGACGCCGTGTCTTGGCGCGGACGAGGGCGAGCGCCAGCTGGCTTGCAAGCAGCTCGTCGTAGGCAAGCCGCCGCCATGCGGGACATTCAGGCGAGATATCCGCAGGCGTCATCGGATTGTGGATGGTCTCAAACGCCTTCCGAAATGCCGGGAAGGACAGTTTCGCCATCACGCTCTTGTCCTGCCACTCGGGCAGTTCCGGAAGGCGGGTCAGCGCCTGCTGGATCGAACGGCGCAGAAGCTTCGGAGAAAGACCCGCCGTCAGCGGATAGACCGGCTCGAACGGCGGCAGGTTGTCGGCCTCGGCCACCGGCACCATGTGGTCCGGGTGAACCATGGAAGCGCGACCGTTGAACCAGTCCATCTTGCCCGAAACGAGCACTTCTGCGCCCACCGGCAACTGCCGCTCCAGATAGGCGGTCTGCGCGTGGAAGAAGGTCAGCGCTATCTCGCCCGTGTCATCGAACCCATAGACCCGGTAGGGCACCTTCCTGTTTCCGCGCGGCGGGGCTTCATGCCGCGATATGGTCACCTGCAGGGTCACGATCGCGCCCTGCGGCGCATAGGCGATCTCCGGCCGGTTGGAGCGGTCGATCAGTGAATGCGGCAATGTGAATATAAGGTCGCCCACGCGTACCGGTCTTCCGGAAAGATCCGCCGGCACGACATTGGCCAGCAGCAATGAAATCTTGCTGCCGACGCCTTCCAGGCTGGTCACGGGTGCAAAGAGTGGATCAAGAATAGTTGGTCGCATGCATCGATCCTACCCTCGTCATCGCGTGGACGAAATGCTTCCACGAGGCTGACATAGCCAAATTCACGCGCTATATGCGCGCTATCACCAGGAAAGGTAAGAAGATGACCGGAACAACGCGCTCCAGCGCAGATCTCGACCAGCGCCGACGCCGTAATCTCATTCGCTCCTGGCGGCGCGGCATCCGCGAGATGGACCTGGTGCTCGGCGGATTTGCCGACGCCCATATCGCAAGCCTCACCGAAGCCGAACTGGACACCTACGAAGAGTTGCTGACCGTCAACGACATCACGCTCATGAACTGGATCACCGGGGCTGAGCCCATTCCGGCCGAGTACGATACGGAACTGTTCGCCCGCATTCGCGATTCCAACACCGTCTTCGCAAGCTGATACGATTTCCCATGACCAAGCCAACGAAGCTACTCGGCCAGCGCGCCGACCTTTCCGGCCCCGTGCTGGTGGATGGTGTGACCGACGGCTATGAAGCCTTCGCTCTCACCCGTCTTGCCGGGGAACTGGCGCCCAACGGGCCTGTAGTCTTCGTTCTGCGCGACGGTCAGCGGCTGCCGACCGTGGCGGATGCGCTGCGGTTCATCGATCCGGGCCTGCCCGTACTCGAACTGCCAGCCTGGGACTGCCTTCCTTACGATCGCGTTTCGCCCGGCACGGATGCTGCGGCCCGCCGGCTCGACGCGCTTTCAGCCATCGCATCGCTTCAGAAGAAGCCGCACCGCGCAGTCATCCTCGTTTCGGCCAACGCGCTTCTGCAGCGGATGCCGCCCGCGTCCCAGATCGCCATGCAGGGCTTCCGTGCCAAGCCCGGCAACCAGGTGGACATGGAAAGCCTGATCCAACACCTGGAAATGGGTGGGTTCGAGCGCGTACCGACGGTACGCGACGTCGGCCAATATGCCGTACGCGGCGGCATTCTCGATCTCTTCGCTCCGGGATGGGACGAGGCGATGCGCCTCGACTTCTTCGGCGATACGCTCGACTCCATCCGTGCGTTCGATGTCGACACCCAGCGCACCACGACCCAGCAGAAGGAAATCCGGCTGCAGGCGATGAGCGAGGTGACGCTCACGCCCGAAACGATCAGCCGCTTCCGCCGCAACTACATCGAAGCCTTCGGCGCGCCATCCCGCGACGATGCGCTCTATGCCTCCATCACCGAAGGACGCCGCTTCGCGGGCATGGAGCACTGGCTGCCGATGTTCCATGAGCGGCTGGAGACCATCTTCGAATATCTCCCGGAAGCGCCATTCGTCTTCGATCACCTGACGCAGGAGTCGATATCCGAACGCCACGACCTGATTGTCGATCACTACGAGGCGCGCAAGCGTCACAGCGGGTCCACTGGCGCTGACTCCGTGCCGTATAAACCGGTACCGCCTGCAAGCCTCTATCTTTCACCTGAAGAAGTAGAAAATTCTGTTAAAGAGCGGATATTCCTTCGCTTTACGCCGTTCGCGGCTCCCGATGCCGGGCTCCAGATGATCCATGCTGGCGCGACCGCAGGCCGGAATTTCGCCGAGGAACGTGCGAAGCCCGAAGTCAACGTCTTCGAAGTGGCGGTCAAGCACATCGGGCAGTTGCGGGCTGACGGCAAGAAGGTGCTTGTCGCGGGCTGGAGCGAGGGCTCGACTGACCGTCTCGTCCAGATCCTGACCGAGCACAAGCTCGGCAATCTCGTGCGCGTAGAGACGCTGGACGCACTGCAGAAGCTCGGCAAGGGGCAGGCGGGTGTCGGCATCCTGCCACTTGAAGCAGGCTTCGAGACAGCTGAAATGGCTGTGATTTCCGAGCAGGATATTCTGGGAGATCGCCTCGTACGCCGCTCTAAGAAAAAGCGAAAAGCTTCTGATTTCATTGCAGAAGCGAGTGCGCTTGCAGCGGGCGATATCGTCGTTCACTCGGATCATGGTATCGGCCGCTTCATCGGCCTGAAGACAATCACCGCTGCCGGCGCTCCGCACGAATGCCTCGAGATTCACTATGCGGGCGATGATCGTCTGTTTCTGCCGGTTGAAAACATCGATCTTCTGTCGCGCTACGGCTCGGAAGGCAACGATGTCGTTCTCGACAAGTTGGGCGGCGGCGCATGGCAGAGCCGCAAGGCCAAGCTCAAGAAGCGCCTGCTGGATATGGCAGGCCACCTTATTAAGATCGCGGCCGAGCGCGCGATGCGGCCTGCACCGAAGATCCTGCCGGCGCCAGGTCTCTACGGCGAGTTCGCTGCCCGCTTCCCCTATGAGGAAACGGAAGACCAACAGAACGCCATTGATGCCGTGATCGAAGATCTTGGCACGGGCACGCCGATGGATCGCCTGATCTGCGGCGACGTGGGCTTCGGCAAGACGGAAGTGGCGCTGCGCGCTGCGTTCCTCGCGGCCATGGAAGGCTTCCAGGTGGCTGTTGTGGTGCCGACGACCCTTCTTGCACGTCAGCACTTCAAGACCTTCAGCACGCGCTTTGCCGGGCTTCCCCTCACGGTTCGCCATGCCTCGCGACTGGTGCCCGCCAAGGAACTGGCGGAGACCAAGAAGGGCCTTGCGGACGGTACGGTCGACATCGTTGTTGGTACCCACGCGTTGCTGGGTTCGTCCATCACCTTCAAGAACATCGGATTGCTGATCATCGACGAGGAGCAGCACTTTGGCGTGAAGCACAAGGAGCGGCTGAAGGAGCTGAAGTCAGACGTTCACGTGCTGACGCTTTCCGCAACACCGATCCCGCGCACGCTACAGCTTGCGCTTACCGGCGTTCGCGAGCTTTCGCTTATCGCAACGCCGCCGGTCGACCGCATGGCGGTGCGCACCTTCATTTCGCCGTTTGATCCGCTGGTCATCCGTGAAATGCTGCTGCGCGAACGCTATCGCGGCGGTCAAAGCTTCTATGTCGTGCCCCGCATTTCGGACCTCGACGAGGTGCGGCGGTTCCTCGCCGAACACGTACCGGAACTGAAGGTTGCGACGGCCCACGGTCAGATGCCCGGCGGCGAACTCGATGACATCATGAATGCCTTCTATGAAGGTAAGTATGACGTGCTGCTCTCGACCACGATCATCGAATCCGGCCTCGACATCCCGACCGCCAACACGATGATCGTGCATCGGGCGGATATGTTCGGCCTGTCGCAGCTCTACCAGATCCGTGGACGCGTCGGACGCTCGAAGGTGCGCGCCTATGCGCTGTTCACGCTGCCCGCGAAGCGCAAGCTCACCGCCATGGCCGAGCGCCGGCTGAAGGTGCTGCAGTCACTTGAGGCGCTTGGTGCCGGCTTCCAGCTGGCGAGCCACGACCTCGATATTCGTGGCGCGGGCAACCTGCTTGGTGACGAGCAGTCCGGACACATCAAGGAAGTGGGCTTCGAGCTTTACCAGCAGATGCTGGAAGAGGCAGTTGCCGAACTGCGCGGTTCCGGCGAGGCGATCGAGACGGGCTGGTCGCCGCAGATCACTGTCGGCACGGCCGTCATGATCCCGGAGAACTATGTTCCGGACCTGCAGCTGCGCCTCGCGCTCTACCGCCGACTTGGCGAACTGGAGACGCCGCAGGAGATCGATGGCTTTGGCGCGGAACTCATCGACCGCTTCGGCCCGCTGCCGACCGAAGTGGAGCACTTGCTCAAGATCGTCTTCATCAAGGCGCTCTGCCGCAAGGCCAATGTCGAGAAGCTGGACGCCGGTCCGAAGGGCGTGGTCATCCAGTTCCGCAACAAGAGCTTTGCCGATCCCGCCGCACTGGTCGGCTTCATCGGTCAGCAGGGGCCGGCCGCCAAGATCCGTCCGGACCAGAGCATCGTCTTCATTCGCGATTGGGCGACACCGGAAAAGCGGCTTAACGGCTCTGCTACGATCATGACGCAGCTGGTAAAGCTGATCGACAAGAAAGCCGCGTAGGTGTCTGGGCTTAAAGAAAAACCACCTGCCGATGGCAGGTGGTCTCTGGTCTCGTTTAATATCGTTGGCGTCTACTGACCGTTGTCGAGCTCGCCATTTGCCTTGGCTTCCGCAACCTGCCGGATCGCATTTTCCAGCACTTCCGGAGGCTGGGCGCCGGAGATCACGTAGCGGTTCTCAAGCAGGAAGCACGGTACCCCAGAGATGCCCATGCGCTGCGCAGCGGTGATGGCTTCCAGCACTTCCTTGCGGTTCGTATCGGTACGCAGCAGCTCGCGGGCGTGGGCCGTGTTCATGCCGATCTCGCTGGCGATTGCGAGCAGCGCTTCGTGGTCGCCGATGTTGCGGCCTTCCTCGAAATAGCTGCGGAAGAGGGCGGCGACGAGCCGGGTCTGCGTCTCCGGGCTCAACGTACCGGCCCAGTAGATTAGCCGGTGGGCGTCGAGCGTGTTCGGCGCAACCTTGATGGCGTCGAAGTTGAAGGCGATGCCTACGGCCTTGCCGAGTTCCTTCAGGCGATCATGAGCGGAATTGATACGCTCCACGCTGCCAAACTTGCCCAGCATGTATTCCTGGCGGTCGAGGCCAGCTGCCGGCACGGTAGGATCAAGCTGGAAGGGCCGCCAATAAAGGCTGATGGCGTCCTGGCCCAGTTTGCTCCAGGCTTGAAGCAGGTTGCGCATCCCCAGATAGCACCAGGGACATACGACATCGGAAACGACATCGACTGTAACTGTTGTTGTGGTCATGATCCATCCTTACGGGTACGACTTGTCACAGTCGATATTTGTCTTTCAATGCGTTAGGCGCGTTTGTTAATCCGCAACGTCACACGCGTTACTGCTTCCGCCACCAGGTCGAAAGGTCATACGCGTTGAGCGGGGCCTGCTCCGGGTGCTCCAGATAGCTCCAGTAGGCCACCCACTTCTTCGGATTGTACTGCGTCGGGATCACATATGCGCCCGAAATGAGCAGGCGATCAAGGGCGCGCACGGCTGCGTCGTATTTCTCCTTGTCGCGGGCGTTGAGCATGGTCTCGATCATCGCGTCCACGGCGGGGTCAGCGACGCCAGCGAGGTTGAACGAGCCCTCAGCCTTCGCGGATTCGGATCCCCAGCGGTAGACCTGCTCCATGCCTGGTGACAGGGTGCCGGTGAAGCCGACGGCAGCAATGATCATGTCGAAATCGAAGGTCTGCTTGCGCTGCTGCAGCTGCGCGTCATCCAGCAGGCGGATCTGCAGACCAATGCCGAGCCTGCCGAGCGTCCGCTGCAGGGCCGTCGCAACACGTTCCTGTTCGCCGCTTGCGATCAGCACTTCCATGGTGAAGGGATTGCCCTTGGGGTCCAGCAGCGTCTGGCCGTCAAGTGTGAAGCCCGCTTCCTGCAGGAGCGCCATTGCCTCGCGCATGTCGTCGCGATCGACCGGCTTGCCCTCCAGCTCGTCCTTGCCATACGTGCCGTCCATGACGTCAGGCGTCACACGGTCCGCATAGGGCGCAAGAAGCTTCTTCTCCTCCTCATCGGCCGGGCGGCCGAGGGCTGAGAGGTCGGAGCCTTGCCAGTAGCTCAGGGTGCGGCGGTAATCGCCGCCATAGACGTTCTTGTTCACCCAGGCGAAGTCGTAGAGCTTCGAAATGGCGCGGCGGACGCGCGGATCGGCGAATTTTTCGCGACGCGTGTTGAAGAAGAAACCGGAGACGGCCGGCGGGATGCGTTCTTCGAACGCCTTGACGGTGATGCGACCGTCATTGGCTGCCGGGAAGTCGAAATCACGCTCCACCATGACTGGGTCGAGGTCAGTCTGCACGGCACAGAGACCCTTCTTGAAGGCCTCGAACTGCGAGTTGACGTTGAGGAAATATTCGATCGTGATGCGGTCATAGTTATGGAAGCCGCGCATCGAAGGCACGTCCGCGCCCCAATAGTTTTCGTTCTTCCTGAACACGATCTTGCGGCCCGGATCGACGCTTTCGATCACGTAGGGGCCGCTGCCCACCACGGGCTTCAGCGTCGTCTGATCGAAGGTCTCCACATCGAAGGCATGCGCCGGGATGATCGGCGTCAGCGCGACAATGAGCGGGAATTCCCGGTCCGCATCGTCATTGAACGTGAAGCGGACGCTACGGTCGCCCGTCTTCTCGATCTTCTCGATCCGGCTCATGCGTGCGGAGTAGGGCGGACGGCCCTTGGCCGCAAATGTCTCGAAACTGAAGATTACGTCTTCAGGCGTCACCGGCTTGCCATCCGACCATTTCGCGTCCGGGTTCAACTTGAACTCGGCGAAGGTGCGGTCATCATCGATGTCGATGCTCGCGGCAAGATGTCCGTAGAGCGAGAAGGGTTCGGCCTGATTGCGCCGCATCAGCGATTCAAAAACGAGATTGCCGAAGATCGTATCGATGATCCCGCGCGCCGTCGTGCGCATGCTGCGCAGGATGAACGGGTTCAGGTTGTCGAAGGTGCCCACGACGCAATAGCTGATGTCGCCGCCCTTGCGTGCGTCTGGGTTGGCATAGGGAAAGTGATCGAAATTTGCAGGCAGTTCCGGTGCCCCGTTCATCGCAATGCCATGGCTGGGTTCGGCTGCAACAGGCGCGATGACAGCCGCTGAAATCAACAGTGACAGAAGGCCGGTTCGGAGCATGTTAACTATCTCTTTCATCTACGCGATTCGGGTGAGGCTCACCCACAATACAGCACGTCTGCAAGTGTTTTTGTGGCTTTCGGTACAGGGAGCAGGGCTCTTTTCAAATGAGCACTGGATTTGCCACAGCAGGCATTGTAAACGGCCTTAAGCCTTGCTGTCGCCGCATTCAGAAGACAGTGAGCAACAATTCGCGGCCTTGCTGGCTGAAATTGGGGTAGGACAGGATTGGAAATGATGAGCCTGAAAACGAATGCCCGCCGCACGGCGATGGTGCTCCTCGGCGTGTTTGGCGCCGCCGTAGCTGGATCCGGTACGGCCGTTGCACAGCAACAGCAACCACAGCTTCCGGACGGCTGGTTCAAGGCCTGCACCAAGCAGGACGACGTTGACATCTGCAACGTGCAGTACATGGCGCGTGCGGATACCGGCCAGCTTCTTTCCGCCGTCAACCTCATCGAGGTGAAGGGCAAGGTCAATCGCCGCCTGGTGCAGATCGTTGTTCCGACCAGCCGCCTGATTCCGCCCGGCATCGGCATGCAGATCAACGGCGGTGCGGCCAAGAAGATCGACTACGCGATCTGCCTGCCGGATCGCTGCCTGGCCGAGACCCAGCTGACGGATGAGCTGGTTACCCAGCTCAAGAAGGGCTCGGAACTCACGCTGACGTCCGTGAATTTCCAGAATCAGCCGAACCCGATCAAGATCACGCTGTCCGGCTTCACCGCTGCTTATGACGGCGAACCGCTCCGTCAGGACGACCTGAACGAGCGCCAGCAGAAGCTGGAAGAGTTCGTGAGCAAGAACAACGAAGAGTTCGCTCAGAAGCTGAAGCAGGCTCAGGAACGCGCCAAGGCTCAGTAAAGAGCGTCGGTGGCTTTCAGACAAAATATCGAAGGGCCCGCGAGGGCCCTTTTTCGTACGTCCGGTTCTTTGCGTAACTGCTTGGGCTTGACCGCTGGCTCAGTGCCGCAGGCGCGGATGCTGCTTGTAGCGGCCGTCGTCGGTCTGGACGAAGATTTCTGACAATTGCGGATGGCGAAGCGGAACGTCGGAATCGTCGCTCAACAGGTTTTGCTCGGAGACATAGGCGATGTACTCCGTCTCTTCGTTTTCCGCGAGCAGATGGTAGAAGGGCTGGTTCTTCGCAGGGCGTGATTCTGGCGGGATGGCCTGATACCACTCCTCGGTGTTGTTGAACTCAGGGTCCACATCGAAGATGACCCCCCTGAACGGCAGGATTCGGTGCCGGACAATCTCGCCGATCGAAAATTTAGCTGTCTTGATGTTTTTCATTGTTCCAGCCCTGATCAGATCCCTTCCATCCTCGTTAAAGGAAACGATCTATTTCTTTGATATTCCACAGATCTAACGAAAAATGGCTTCCCAGGTTTCCTAGAACTGCTCAAGCAACAACACTCCGGCGCAGATTCCCTCCACTTACGATACCACACGACGCAGTCTGGTGGGCAGAAATGCAGAAAAGCCGCTGCCCGGGCTCATACCTTCGCGCATGAAGAAGGCCCGCAGCATCGGAACGGAATCGAGCATGGTGAGCCCTGCGCTGCGCATCAGCTGCAACGGCAGGAAGGACGACAGAAGCGATGTATTGACGATGTTGACGGCGCTTGAGCGAGCGACAATGTCGGGCCTGCGCTTGGCGTTGAAGGCGCTGAGCGCGGCGTCGCTGCCTGGGTCCTGCGCGTATTTCGAGATGACGTCGACCAGGTCCTTCACATCGCGCATGCCGAGGTTGAGGCCCTGTGCGGTGATTGGCGGGAAGACGTGTGCAGCCTCGCCGATAAGCGCGATGCGGCGCGCTGCAAAGGCGGTCGGCTGGATGAAGGTAAGCGGATAAACCTGCCGGCCGGGTTCGACGGTCACCTTGCCGAGATAGGATTGCTGGCGCTCTTCAAGGCGTCGCGAAAGGGTCTCGTCATCGAGTGCGGCCAGCGCCTCGGCTTCCCCTGGTCGCATCACCCAGACAAGACTGGAGCGGTAACCGCCTGGAAGCGGAACCTGCGTACAGGGGCCCATTTCTGTGTGGAGCTCGGTGGAAACGAAGCCATGGTGGCGTACATGGCCGAAGTTCAGCACCAGCGCGCTCTGTGGCAGGCTCTTGGTGCGCACTGAAATGCCGGCCGCATCGCGGGCGAGCGAATTGCGCCCGTCGGCAGCGACGGCAAGATCGGCGGTAATTTCGCGGCCGTCGTTGAGCCTGATCTCGACGCGATCCGGATGGGTGCTCCAGTCGCTCACCATCTGCTTGTGCCAGGTGACGAGCGGCGAGGAAGCTACAGCTGCCCCGAGGATCGAATTCAGCGATGCATTCGGGATGTTGAGGCCGAAGAACTCTTCGTCAATCTCGCTCGCGCGGAAGGAAACGGTGGGGCTGCGGATCAGCCGCGTCGTGGCGTCCACGATCCGCATTGTGGTGAGCGGTGCGGAGATCGCGCGCAATTCTTCACCAACGCCGAGGCGGTCCAGGAACTCGATGGCCGGCCGCATGAGCGCCGTTGTCCGGCGATCATCCTGGCGGGGCTCGGGCCCGACGAGGGTGACGGCCTGTCCAAGCTGGCTTACGGCAAGTGCCGCTGCAAGGCCTGCGGGGCCTGTGCCGACAATGACGATTGTGCTGTGTTCTGATGCGCTCACGATATGACCCGTATTGTCTCAGACTGCTGATATAGCAATCTGTTGACAGTGTTCAAACATTAGCCACGCGTCAAAGCCGCACGGAAGGGCGCGGATTAACACCGGAAAGACTTATTCACATGAACCTAAGGCTGACCGGGACAAGAGTGCATGCTATGGACGGAGCGACTGCAGAGATGGCGCCGGAAGATTCAGGCATGAGTAAGACGTACCGACTAGAACGCAAGGCAACATGCACAGAGATCGCAACGGCGTCCCGATGAAAAGGAAAAAGGTAACCGCTCCCCAGGCCAAGGCCTTTTCGGTCCACCTTCTGACGGCCTCTGGCTCGTTTCTGGCCTTCGCCTCGCTCGTGGCGGCGAGCGAGATGCAGTGGACTGCCATGTGGTGGTGGCTGGGGCTCGCGCTGTTCGTTGATGGCATTGACGGGCCGATCGCCCGTAAGCTCGAGGTCAAGGAGGTATTGCCGAACTGGTCCGGCGAACTCCTCGACAACATCGTCGACTACGTGACCTACGTGCTCATTCCAGCCTTTGCGCTCTATCAGAGCGGGTTTATGGGAGAGGGGCTGTCGTTTCTGTCGGCCGCCATCATCGTCGTGACCAGCGCGATCTACTATGCCGACACGGGCATGAAGACCAAGGAGAACTTCTTCAAGGGATTCCCCGTCGTCTGGAACATGGTGGTCTTCACCCTGTTTGTGATTGGCGTGGGTGAATACACAGCCTTTGCGGTCGTGCTGATTGCGGCGGTCTTCACGTTCCTGCCGATCCACTTCCTGCATCCTGTGCGCGTCGTGCGGCTGCGCCCGCTCAACCTCGCTGTGTTCTTCGCCTGGTGCTGTTTCGGTATTATGGCGCTGCTTCAAGGCATGAACGCGGACGATTGGGTGCGCTACGGGATCGGCGCGACGGGCATTTACTTGTTCTGCATTGGCGGGGTGCTGCAAGCCCTGCCTCAACTTGGACGGAGGAGGAGTTAAGCATGGTGAAGGCAATCCGCATGACGGAGACCGGTGGACCGGAGGTTCTGCAGCTGGTTGAGGTGGAACAGCAGAAGCCGGGTCCGGGGGAGGTGCTGATTGAGCAGAAGGCGATCGGCCTCAACTTCATCGACATCTACATGCGGTCGGGTCTTTACCCGGTAAACCTGCCGTTCACGCCGGGCAGTGAAGGCGCTGGCGTGGTGCTGGAAGTGGGCGAGGGCGTCGAGATCTTCAAGCCGGGTGACCGGGTGGCTTATTGCGCGGGCAATGGCGGCGCCTATTCCGAGCAACGCGTGATCAATGCCGGCAAGGTAGTCCACGTCCCCGACAACATTTCCTTCGAACAGGCTGCCGCGATGATCCTCAAGGGATTGACGGCGTGGTTCCTGCTCCGTCGCACCTATCGCGTCCAGCCGGGCGACACGATCCTCTATCACGCGGCCGCAGGCGGTGTCGGGCTTCTCTTTGGCCAGTGGGCCAATCATCTGGGCGCGACGGTCATTGGAACGGCCGGTTCGCCGGAGAAGATGGAGCTCGCCAAAGCCCATGGCTTCCACCACGTGATCAACTACCGCGAAGAGAACTTCGTCGAGCGAGTGCGCGAGATCACCGGTGGCAAGATGTGCAACGTGGTCTACGATTCCGTCGGCAAGGACACGTTCCCCGGATCGCTCGATTGCTTGCGCCCGCTCGGCATGTTCGTGAGCTTCGGCCAGTCTTCCGGCGTGGTGCCACCCTTCAGCGTCAGCCTTTTGCAGCAGAAGGGCTCCCTCTTTGTGACTCGTCCGGTACTGTTCCATTACATCGCAGATCGCGAAGCCCTGGATACGGCTGCAGGCGAGCTGTTCGACGTGGTCGGGAAGGGCATCGTCAAGGTTGTGGTCAACCAGCAGTATAAACTGGCGGATGCGGGCAAGGCGCAGGATGACCTGGCTCAGCGGCGTACGTCGGGCACTACCATTCTCATACCGTGATAACACCGTAACTCAGAGGCTACTGACAATCAGTTGTCAGTAGCTCTTTGCTATATTGGGCATGAAGCAACGGAGGTGCTTATGCTCAAGTTTTACCACTCGCCCTGGTCGCGTTCTTTCGCCATTTTCTGGTTGCTGGAAGAGCTGGGTGTTCCCTACGAGATGGAGATCGTGAACATCCGCGGGACCGTTCCGGATGATTATCGGGCCATCCAGCCGAGCAAGAAGGTGCCCGCCATCGTCCATGATGGCAAGGTGGTCACCGAGCGGGCCGCAATCACACTCTACCTGGGCGAGACGTTCAACGAGAAGGGGCTGGCCCCGGCACCGGGCGACAGCGACCGTGCGGCTTACATCACCCAGCTCGTCTATCACGACTCCGTCTTTGATCCGGCGATCTGCGCCCGGGCACACAAGCTGCAGTATGTCAGCAACGACTATCCGTTCGGCACGTTCGAGGACATGCTTGCCCATGTGGAACGGGTTTTCACCGAACGCCCCTTCGCGGCGGGTGACCGGTTCACATTAGCCGACGTTATCTGGGGTACAGGCATCAATTACACGATGAATGTGCTGGGGGCGCTGCCGCGTCTCGCTGTCTTCGAAGAGTATCTGAAGCGCGTAGTCGACCGGCCATCCTTCGAGGCTACGATGGCCAAGGAGAGCGAACTGGTCGCGAAAGATCCAGCGCTTCAGGAATTCATCAGGCAGTCAGGAGGCTGATCGCCAATGGTCGCCGCTACTTCTTTTTCTTCGTTCCGGAACTTGTTGCCTTCTGAGCACGCTCGGCTGCTTCCTTCTGCAGCCGCAGCGTCCGCAAGCGTTCGGTCTTCTTGTCGCGCAATGCGGCCTCGCTGTCGACGATCGTACGAAAAGCTTCGTCGGTCGCCTTCGCTTTTCGTTCCATGCGGGATAAATTCACTTCAGTGGCTGGCTGACGTGCAGTTCCTGACATTCACACTCTCTTCCTGGCCAACGGATTTCACTGCACGACATGAGGCCAGGCAGAGATAGTTACATCGGCCACTCGCAGAACTGTTGATACAATTTATTGTTCCATTCTGTTTTCGTTAACTATAGATTATGTTGAGAATCAAAGTGGTATTCGATAAAGTTTTGAATGTGGAGGCGTCCTTGGGGGGGAAGTTTTTCATAGCCTTCAGTGCTGCGCTGATCATTGGTTGCAACGCGGCGGCTGCTGAATCCTTGTGGGACGGAGAATTTTTGCGCCCAGGCGTTCATGCCGATTTCAATGAAGTCCGTTTTGGCGTTATGGCCTACGACCGGGGCTTGTTTTCGAACGACGTATTTAGCGGTGTCGTCGTCAATGGCGAGATGGTATTTGCCGCGCCGGAGGCACTGAAACCCTTTGGTGCGCCGCGACCCTATCTGGGATTTGACGCGACGATCGCTGACGACCCGGTTCACTTTGTCTACGGCGGGTTGAACTGGGACTTCAGGCTGACGGACAAGTTCTATCTGTCCGGCAGTGTGGGCGGCGCGATCAACTCAGCCGAAAACCTGAAGAATCCCACTGCCTACAAGGCGCTTGGCTGTCGGCTCTCTTTTCACCTCGGCGCTGCTATCGGCTACGACGTGACGGAGAACTTCACGATCCAGGCCTATACGGATCATTTTTCCAACGGAAATATTTGCGATCCGAACAATGGCGCCGAGGCCTCGGGCGTACGCATCGGCTACCGCTTCTGACCAAGGACGGAAGGCAGCGTCCAACAGGTGCTGCCTCCACGGTGTTCTGAAGTTAAACCGCTGTGGGGCTCTTCCAGAAAGGGTGTGACCGTTTTCTCTTCCGGAACTGGTCTAGCGATCGGTGCGGAAGTAACGCTCGTGGAGCAGGCGCTCGACCTCATGGTGCCCATTGCATCTCGCCATTCCCATTGAACCTTCGGGGAAGCCAAACGGGCCGCAATGAGGGTTGGGTCTTGGCGCAACATTGGATCTGGAGGATTCTGAAGCTGCACAGCCGGAAAGTATGGCGGCTCCAAACAATTATAGTAGTATAGTGCAGCTTTATTCACTGGAATGAACATTTTTACTCGAATCTTTGACTAAAAACCCAAGCATAAAACTTGGCCTTTGCGTCTAAAGATAGACGGTCAAAGATTCGGCATGGACTTGGCGAAGTTTCCTACCAAAGTTCTTTTGGAGAACGTTGGGGCCGGACCCTGACGGTTCCACGCACATCGTGACGGTCCGGCCCATCCATTTACAATCAGGCACCCTTACCAGGAGCGGTGCCTGTAGCCGTAGCCGGTCCGGTAGTGGGGCCAGTCACGCCACCGCGGACGATCAAGCATCCGGTCCAGAGCAGCTTGACGGGCGCGGCTATCGGCCCTGCGATCGAGCTCGTAGCGTTGCACGCATTCAGCCATGGGAACGGATCGATCCGGAAAGCCGATATCCTGGCAATGAACCTTGTCGATCATCAGCTGCTGCTGGGGCGTTATGGTGCTACACCCAACCAATGTTCCACCGCCGATCAAGATAGCGGCAACGATTGCAGACTTGTTCAATAAAATACTCATAGCTACACGCAATAATATTACAATAAAGAAGTAATAGACGATAGTTTTTAGGCGTTAACTTGATCTGATTGTGTCAGGATAGTGATACTGGGTAAACGCTGTATGATGTTGTATCAAAGAGATTATCGCTCCCGGCTACACAGATTTTCCCAATATTCGCGGTGCTGACGACCGCTCCGGTAGGTTGGTCAGGAGCAGGATCGCCGACTTTGCCTCGTCATCCGTCAAGCCGACCAACGGGTGGTCTGCGAAATCGGCGACCACGTCCCGATCAATGTCCCAGATACACCAGAGACCCATCGGCTCGCGGATCGCCTCAAATCGGGAAGATGTGCTCATGTCACCTCTGCCTGTTGCCAGATATTATCGGTACTGAAGCCCTGTCGAGCGATGGTGCTCGAGAAGGTCCGTCGTCCTCGCCATCCAAGTCCATTGTATTGTTATCGGCAAATACATATTTGGGCTTAGTCATCAGCCAGGCGGAGTGCTCCCATGATTCCATTGTCGATCCTCGATCTTGCGCGGATACGCGAAGGCTCCAATGCGAAGGAGGCTCTCGACAATGCCCGTGATGTTGCCGCCCATGCCGAACGCTGGGGCTACAACCGCATCTGGTTGGCCGAGCACCATAACATGGCTGGTATCGCCAGTTCGGCGACGTCGCTCGCCATCCAGCACGTCGCGGCCGGCACGAGCACCATCCGCGTCGGAGCAGGGGGCATCATGCTGCCCAACCACGCGCCCTATGTGATCGCCGAGCAGTTCGGCACATTGGCGCAGCTCTATCCGGGCCGGATTGATCTTGGCCTTGGCCGTGCGCCCGGTACCGACCAGCTGACGCTTCGTGCATTGCGCCGCTCGCCGCAGGCAAGCGATACGTTCCCGCAGGACGTGCTGGAGTTGCAAGCCTATTTCGCCGAGGCGGAGCCAGGTCAGCGGATCCAGGCCATCCCTGCGGCTGGCACCAACGTGCCCCTCTGGATCCTCGGCTCCAGCAATTTCGGTGCAATGCTCGCGGCGGAACTTGGGCTGCCCTACGGCTTTGCCTCGCATTTCGCGCCCGAGATGCTGTTGCCGGCGCTTTCCATCTATCGCAACCGCTTCAAGCCATCCGAACAGCTGCCGCGCCCCTATGCCATGGTGGGCGTCAACATTGTTGTCGCCGATACGGATGAAGAAGCGAAGCGACTTTTCACCACCCAGCAGATGTCGTTCACCAGCATCTTCCGCGGCGCGCGCGGATTGAGCCAGCCACCGATCGACGACATCGAGACATATTGGACGGACATGGAGAAGGCGCAGGTGCAGCGGATGCTTGCGCGCGCCATCGTCGGCTCACCGGCGACGGTAAAGGCGGGCATGCAGGCGCTGGTGGAGGAAACCGGTGCCGACGAGCTGATCATCGTCTCCGACGTGTACGAGCACGGAAAGCGGCTGCGGTCGTTCGAGCTGATCGCCGACCTCTGGTTCGGCTAGTCCGAAATTCAGTATCAGAAGCTTGAGCAGTTCTTAGGCGGAGGAGCAGGGCGCTCCTCCGCCTTTTTCATTGCGGGATTTCCTAGTCCAGCGGCTTCAGGCCCGCTTCAATGGAAGCGCGACGCCCTTCAAGGAACGGCGGCAGCGCCAGCCGTTCGCCGAGCGTGTCGAGTGGCTCGTCCACGGCAAAGCCTGGCCCATCCGTCGCGATCTCGAACAGATTGCCGCCAGGCTCGCGGAAATAGAGCGAGCGGAAGTAATAGCGCTCCACTTCGCCTGAGCTCGGCACGCGGAACTGTGACACCCGCTCGGTCCAAGCGGAGAGGCCCGCCGGATCAGGTGTG
>Ga0182736_1001448_pt1 | contig 23110 bp, 24 predicted proteins | sample eDN5th30CKraftBY_FD_128882 | JGI IMG/M metagenome (GOLD analysis project Ga0182736, IMG submission 128882) | Enriched backyard soil microbial communities from Emeryville, California, USA - eDNA 5th pass 30_C Kraft BY (version 2) (version 2) | ecosystem: Environmental > Terrestrial > Soil >... | reverse complement strand
GAGGCCGAGCAGGTGATGGGCGGTCAGATCGGCGTCGGACGCCACTCCGTTGCGGACCTGCACCTCGCGGCAGACCGCCCACGCCGCGTCGAGGTCGGCGCGCATCCGCTCCAAGAGGTCCCGCCCAATTGCGGCGTCGAACACGACCCAGCCTCGCTCGCGCATCAGGTCCGCAAACCCGTCGAGGCCGAGGGACAGCTTCACAGCAGGGTCACGATCGATTTGGACGGATAGAGCGGGCATTTCTCGATCCGGTAGCGGATGTCGCGGAAGACCTCCTTGAAGGCGATCGCCTCTCCGGGGGCGCCGGCCCAGGTCAGTTCGTCGAACAACAGTACGCTGCCCGGCATCAGATGCGGCCTGATCGCCTGCAGGGCGGCGAGGGTCGGCTCGTAAGGCCCCATGTCGAAGAAGGCGAAGGCGACCAGCGTTTCAGGATGCTCCGCGAAATACTGGGGCGCAGTCCGGACGACGTCGCCCCGCACCAGCCGGTGGCCGCCGCGGTTGTGGCCAAAGGCGTTGTTCCCCTCGTGCACCTCCAGCAGTTCGGCCAGATAGTCGGCATAGGCCGCCCCGCTCTGATAGCCCCCGTGCGTGCGGGTGGACGCCGCCGCCATGCCGGCGTCGTCCGGGTAGCCGTCGAAGGTGTCGAAGCCGATGATGGTGCGCTGCTTATTGAACGGCTCGTGGATGGCCCGAAGGTTCTCCAGCAACACGAGGTTCTGACCCCGCCAGGTGCCGAACTCGATCAGCGCGCCGGGGATGCTCACGAACCGCCGGTACAGGTCGTCCAGCACCAGGAACTTCACCAGCAGGGAACTGCGAACGAACAGGCCGAGATTGAACATCAGCTCGTCGCCGTCCATCGGCGCGGCCTGCATCATCTCGCGCAGCCGCTCGCGGAAACGAAAGGTCTCGCCGCTGGCGGTGGTCGCTTCGACGGGAGCCGCGCCATCCGTCATGCCTGCTTCTCCAGGACCGCGTAGCCGAAGCCCGTCCGTCCGAATCCATTGCCGTTGAAGAACATGATGGTGCGCCCGTCGATGACGGTCGCGAAGGGGTAGCAGGTCATGGTCGACGCCCGCCCGCCAGGGATCACCCCCAGCCCGCCGACGTCGTCCAGCCGGGTCCAGGCGAGGCCATCGTCCGACTCCGCATAGCCGATCCGATAGGCGCCGGCTCCGTCGCGATAGTCGGTGGAGTCCCGGAAGCAGTACCACATGCGATAGCGGTCGCCGTCACCGATCACGGTCGGATGGGAGAAGGCCTCGTCCGGATGCGCCTGCGGGATACAGAGATGATTGGGCCGGTCCCAGGTCACCCCGTCCCGCGACGAGGCGTATTTGATCACATAGACCGGCTCGTACCTGCCCTCGACCTCAGTCCAGCGGACCCCCGAGATGTACCACATGCGCCAGAGGCCATCCTCGCGCAGGATCGAGGGCGTCACGGCGATGTAGGGCTCCTGCGGGCAGCGCTCCAGCACTGGGCCTTCATACAGGCGGCGGAAGCTGGCGCCGTCGTCGTCGCTCACTGCGATGCCTACAGAGTTGCGATAGGGCACCGTCACCCCGCGGTTCCAGCCGCTGTAATAGAGCCAGACCTTGCCGTCATTGCGCAGGGCGAAGCTCGGCATCGCCCCGTCGTCGTCGAAGGTTCCCGGGGCGCCGAACGGCAGGATCGGCTGCTTGTGGAAATAGAGGATGCGGGTGAGATCGCCCCGATCGAGGTCGAGGTAGGTGGTGTAGCTGCGCCCGTCCTCATAGCGGTCGGCGTAAAAGACCCGCACGCGGTCCTCGTAGAGGAACGGCGTGGGCACCTGGGCGTGACTGCCGGCCCAGTCGTGCTCCGACGGATCGAAGATCCACTCGATCTTGCCCCACGCCACGGCTCAGATGTTCCTCAGACGGCTGCTGGGGACCTTGGCCTGGGGCGTCGCCGGTCCGATGAAGACGGCCTCGTCCTCCGTCGACGCGAGAATGAGCGCCCCGGCGCCGATGACATTGCGGGCGCCGATGGTGATGTTGTCGCGCAAAGTGGCGTTGACGCCGATGAAGCTGCCCGCCCCGATCTCGCAGCTGCCCGACACCACCACGTGCGAGGCGATGAAGCAGTTGTCGCCGATGCGGGAATGATGGCCGACGTGGTTGCCCGACCACATGGTGACGTTCCGGCCGATCTTCACGAACGGCTGGATAACGTTGTTCTCCATGATGATGGTGTTCGGATGCAGTACGAGGCCCGGCCAGACGGTGGCGCGCGGGCTGACGTGGCTGGTCAGGGCGTAACCCTTGGCCTCAGCGGCCGCGACCTTGGCCTCGCGCAGCTTGTTCACCTGCTTGAAGCTCACTGCCACGAACATCTCGTAGTCGGACGGCGGATAACGCGCCTCGACGTCTTCGAAATCGACGATGGGCAGGCCGAACAATTCGTCCGCGGTGCGATACGCGCGATCGACCGTGAAGGCGGCGACGGTCCGCCCGCCCTCCTGCGAGAGGTAATAGTGGATCACCTCGGCGATCTGGCCGATGCCGAAGATGACGACGTCGCGCACGGCGCGCCCTCCTCTGGGCGATCTGAAGCTGGGGCGATTTTCGGCTTGCAAGTCCTTACGGCGCGTTAACCATGTTCTTGCGCATGGTGGCCAGCCGCCTGCTTCATCGGGTTTTAACCCGGCTTTCACGAGACTCCGGCCGCAACACGAAGGATCACCGGGAATGAGTCCGGCCGCCGTTCAAAAAATTGCCGCGCCGGGGGTGACCGAAGCCTTGGCGGCCGATGGCCATTATGCCTTTGCGGAGGGCGTCGATCCGCAGGCCTCGGCGGCGCTGCTGGCTGATGTGCGGGCCACGCGGCGTTTCGATGGCGGCCTGTTCCTGACGGAGGCGGCGTTCGACGCCGATCCTCAGTATGTCGGGGTCAATCCTCGCCCGGGGCGCAACCTGCTGGAGCGGTTCGAGGACCGGCTTGGGTTTGTGGAGCAGGCGCCGCAGATCGTCGCCGGCCTGACCGAACTGCTGGGCGAGGGCTATGAAATCCTCAACAAGAAGCTCGTCTGCGGCGTGCCGGCCTCGGACGTGCCCGCGTGGCTGAAGGCGCGGATCGAAGGGCGGCCCGTCAACAACCTCGGCGCCTATGTTCGTCCCGAGTATCGCGACATCACCTATTTCTACGGCATCGACTTCCACCAGGACCTGATCGACTACAAGGACCGGGAGGCCGACTTCCTGACCCTCTATGTCTACCTGCATCCGGTGGGAGATCAGGACGCACCGCTTTACCTGCTGGAGGACAGCCACAGCCTCGGCGCCTCGGTGTTCCCACACGACCTGACCCGCACCGCCCCCACATCCTGGCGCTATCGCAACGGGGCGTATGGCGAGGTGACATCCCGCCAGCACATGCTGACCGGCCCGGCCGGCTTCACCGCCATGTGGCACGCCTGCACCCTTCACGGCACTCAGCCGCATCAGGCGGACCGGGCTCGGCTGTCCCTGCGCTATCTCTTCGCCAAGACATCGGCCGGCCACGCCGGTATCGACGCGGTGAACGCTGGCCTGTGCGGGCCGACGCGGATCGAAAGCACCCGGGTCGACCTCGCCGCCGACGGCTCGGCGGTGTTGAGGCGCAACAGCGTCAACCGGGCCTGATCCGCGCGTGGTTCTCGCCATCGTCCAGGCTCGCATGAGCTCCAGCCGCCTCCCCGGCAAGGTGATGCGCACCATCCTCGGCGAGCCCATGCTGGGCCGCCAGATCGAGCGGATGCGCCGGGCCAAACACCTGACCCGCGTGGTCGTCGCCACCAGCACGGAGGCCGGCGACGATGTGGTGGAGGACTATGCCAACAGTATCGACGTCCCCGTGGTGCGCGGCGCCTTGAACGATGTGCTCGACCGCTTCCGCACCGCCCTGCGGGCCGAGGGCGATCCGGAGCATTTCCTGCGCATCACCGCCGATTGCCCCCTCGCCGATCCGGCCCTGATCGACCGCTGCATCCAGCGGCACCTGCGCGGGGCCTACGACTACACCCACACCGGACCGGGGTGGACCTATCCCAAGGGGCTGGACGTCGAGGTGGTGCGCACGGCGGTGCTGGATACGGCCTGGAAAGAGGCCGAGGATGCCTACGACCGGGAGCATGTGACCCCCTTCATCAACCGCCGGCCGGAACGGTTCCATATCGGGGTGGAAGCCTGCGACCCGCCGCTGCGCTGGCGCTGGACCGTGGATAATCCCGAGGACTTCGCCTTCGTCAACGACGTGTACGAAGCCCTCTATCCGGCCAACCCGGCCTTCACCACCGCCGACGTGCTGGCCTGGCAGGACCGCCATCCGGACCGCGCCCTGCCCCACCATCCCCCCGAGTTGGTGGGATGAAGGTCGCCCTGCGCCCGATGGCGGCGGGGGACCAGGATCGGGTGCGCGCCTGGCGCAACGCGCCGCATGTGGCCGCCTACATGTACACCGAGGGCGAGATCGACGCGGAGACCCACGCCCGCTGGTTCGCCGCCACTCTCGCCTCCACCGACCGGCGATATTGGATCATCGAGGCGGACGACGCCCCCGTCGGCGTCGCGGCCCTGACCTGGATCGAGTGGGACTCGCATCGATGCGAGTGGGCCTACTACCTCGGCGACCCGACGACCCGCGGCCAGGGGATCGGCTCGGCGGTTGAGTTCATCGTCATCGAGCATGTGTTCGGGCCGATGGGGCTGAACAAGCTCGCCTGCGAGGTGCTGACCGAGAATGAGGCGGTGTGGAAGCTGCACATGGCCTTCGGCTTCGCGCGGGAGGCGCTCTATCGCGACCATGTGTGGAAGGCGGGGCGGTTCCAGGACGTGATGGGCCTCGCCCTCCTCGCCCGCGACTGGCCGGCGGCGCGGCCGGCGGCCGAGGCGCGCCTGCGCACAAAGGGCTATGACCCGGACAAGCTCCGCGTGCGGGAAATCTGAGCCAGCATAACCTCCGCCACCCGCCGCGCGCCGAGGCCGTCGCAGGCGGCGAAGGAGGCGTCGGCCAGCCTCTGACGCAGCGCCGGGTCACGCAGTTTCAGGAACGCCGAGCCGAGGGCGTCCTCGAACGTCTCCGCGCCGCGGGACAGGGGCGTTCCGGTGCTCGGCGTATAGGGGATCCCCAGCACCACACCCGTATCTGCAAGTTGCGCCACCAGTTCCCGCTGGTTCTCCGCCACCGCCACGGCGATGGACGGCACGCCGAGGCAGCACCGCTCCCAGGTCGAGGCGCCGCCGGCGCCCACCGCCACGTCGGCGCGCAGCAACAGGCCCGCCACGTCGATCGCATCCAGATGCAGGGTCAGCCCTGGCCGCACCGGGATCAGCGCAGCGATGCGGTTCAGGCTCTCGCTATGGGACGGCAGGGCGACATCGATGGCCGCGTCCGGCGCCAGGGCCGCCAGCAAGGCCACAGCCCGCGCCGTCACACCGCCTACGTCGCTTAGGCCGAAGGAGACGAAGACGCGCTCGATCTCCGGCTTAACCGTGGTCGGCCGCTGGCTGCGGGCCTCCACAAAGGCGGCGCGGATCAGGGCGTAGCTGGAGCCGGTGAGCACCCGCGCCTCCTCCGGCAGCAGGCCTGCGTAGTGGCCGGGCTCGCGCCCGTCGCCAGGATCGACCAGCACGTCGGCCAGATGCGGCCGGTCGGCCAGATCGTCGATGACCCCGAGCAGTCGGGCGTGCTCCTTCAGTCGCGCCTCGCGCCCGGCCGCCATGTCGTAGTCGTCCAGCACCAGCATGTCCGCGGGGGTGTCGATCGGCGCGATGGGCCAGGAGCGGTCGGAGAAGCGGTTCAGAATCGCCTCGCCCGCCGCATTGACCGCGAAAGCGCAATCCGCGCCCCGCGCCGCCAGCGCCTGGGCCAGCGCCATGCACCGCATGACATGCCCACCCCCAACCCCTTCGCCAGCGGCGGGGGCGAAGATGATCCTGGGGGCCGTCATCGGAAAGCCCCCCACACCGGCCCTCCCCCGCAAGGGAGGGAGGGAGCAGGTTGCGCGCCTCTCCCCCCGCCTGCCGGGGGAGATTGAGAGGGGGGAACTTTCGGAAGAATCGTCACCCCTGCAGACTACATCAACCGCTCCTCGATGAATCGCCCGACCAGCCCTCTCACCTCGTCATCATCGGCGTCGCGGGGGACGGCGAGGTAGGGCAGGCCCGCAGCCTCGCAGACCTGTCGTTCGCGGGACGGATACCCTGCATCGAAGGCCTCCACCGCCACCACGGCGTCGCAGCGGTGCTCGGTCGCCTCCTTGACGATCCGCTCGGCGTTGAAGCCGAACAGAAACAGGTGGCGTCCCGCGAGCGCCGCCAACGGGTCGTTGTCGTAGATGGTGCGGGCGTAGAGGTCGGGTACGCCGGAGTAGAAGTTGGCGACGGCGACCGCCCCGTACTTCTCCTCGATATGCTCGTGCCAGGGCGGCACCTGCACATGGTAGTAGAGCCGGAACCTCTCGTTGCGATAGGCGCCGACGCCGCGCTTCACCCGATGGGCGATCTCGTCGCGATAGGCGCGGATCAGCTCGACGCCCATGGGCGTCCCGCGATGCCACATGGCCTGGTACATCGACATCTGGTCGCGCACATGCACCGGGCAGGGCTTGGTCTGGCCGATCAGCTGCTTTGCCTCGGCCCAGAGCGCCATCTGCTCGTTCAGAAGCTCCATCGAGGCGGTCATCTCCGCGAGGCTGAAGGTGCGCCCCGTCAGATTCTCGACATAGGCCAGGAGAGCCTTCTCCTGCTCGATGCGGAAGGCGAGGCGGTTGGGGTCGACCAGTTCGCGCCAACGGTCGCGGGTATAGTTCCACCAGTCCGGCGGGGTGGGATGGGCCGAGGCCGACGGGAAGCTGAAGTCCAAGGGCCAGCAGGGGCAATCGTAGGCCTTGGCCCACAGTTCGCAGACCCGCAGCTCCATCTCGCTGCGGATGGACCCGCAGATCAGCGCCGGCTTGGGCAGGCCGCCCCAGGGCGCCTCTTCCGGCGCCAAGGTCGAGGCCAGGGCGAGGCCGAAGAAGTGGTTCCCGGCATAGCCGTGCTCGTGCAGCACCTGGGTGTAGTGGCCGGTCTTGCCCTGAGCGGCGATCAGGAAGTTCCAGTAGTTGATCGCCAGCACGGGGATGCCCATGGCGATGAAGATCTCCTCGAACTCGTCCCCGTTGCAGATGGCGAAGGGCTCCCCGGCGTCGACGCGCGCGCGGGTCTCGGCGATCCAGGCCCGCTGGTGGGCGCGGACGCGGTTGACAGCCTCCAGCCGGTTGTCGACCTGCGGCAGGGCCATGGGTCAGCTCCGAAGGTCGGCGAGGAATTGGGTCACCGCGGCGCGCACCGGGGCCGGGTCTTCGATCCGATAGGGCTGTTCCTGCAGATAGAGGGTCGGGATACCCGCCGCCTCCAGCGCCGCACGCTTGGCGGGTACGTCGAACAGCTCGTGGTCGTCGTGGCGGTAGACGTGGAAGACGACACCTTCGGCCCCGCAGGCCTTGGCCCGGCCCACCACGTCGGCGACCGCGGCGTCCAGCGGGAAGATCAGATCCGGCGGGGACTTGTGAAAGCGCTCGGCGATGGCCTCCAGCGGGGGCGCGGCGGTGTTCAGCGGCAGGTCGGCCATCGGCGCACCCCAGTCGTGGCTCTCGCCGACCACCGTCGCGCCGCAATCTTCGATCAGGGCGTAGAGGTCGGTGTTGTCGAGGGGGCTGCCGGAAACGAACAGCCGGGGTCCCGTCCGGGTGGTCCGCGCCCCGGCCTCCCCAACGGCCCTCTCGGCGAGGGGATTGAACGTCGCCTTCGGCATGAAGCGCGAGGCGCCGAACACCGCCAGCGCTTCGGCCCCTAATATCCTGCCTTGCGCGCGCAGGGCGGAAATCTCCGACAACAGGCGGCGCGTCTCATTGCCTTCCGCGATGGCCGCAGCGAGCAGGCCATCGGTGACCGGATGGCCGCCCGACGCCTCCAACCAAGCCTTGAAGTCCAGAATGCGGCCCCGGTTGTAGAGGCCGCCCGCATAGAAGGGGGTGATGGTGCGGTCGAGCAGGTAAAGCTCGGGGATCTTCAGCTCTGGGTATGCCGCCCTGGCGACGCTGAAGTGGGTGTAAAGGGCCAGCACCGCCTTCCGCGCGTAGGGGATGACGAGGTAGTCAAGGAAATCGTACCGCCCGGAAAACACCGCCTGCATGATGGCGTTGACGAACTCCAGGCTCATCACCCGGGAGCCCGGCAGGGACTTGTCCGCCAGCGGATAGTAGTAGCGGCCGAGGGTGTCGAACCCAGCCTGTGGGTCGCCGCTAAGCCGATAGGGCAGGAAACCCGCCGCCGCGGCCAGTTCCTCCGGCATGGAGGAGGAGACATAGCCCAAAACCTTGCCGCCTTGAGCCTTCCAGGCGCGAGCCGCCGTGTCGCGCTGACGATAGAAGCCCTGCAATTCCTCCAGCGCACCCATGCTCAGATGACGCCGTCGGCGCGCAGGCGTTCCAGATCGGCTTCGGTGAGGCCGAGCTTCTCCACCAGCCACAGGTGGTTGTCGGCGCCCAGGGGCCGTCCGGACCAGCGCAGCGCCCCGGGGGTCTCGCTCATCAGCGGGAAGACGTTCTGCATGCGCAGAGGCCCGATGTCCTCGGTCGGGGCGGCGGCGATCAGGTCGCGGGACTTGAAGTGCGGGTCCTCGAAGATGTCGGCGATGGAATAGACCGGCGAGGCGGTGGCGCCGGAGCGGTTCAGGTGGTCGATCACCTCTTGGGCGGTCCGCTGCGCCATCCAGGCCTGAATGATCGCATCGAGTTCGTCGACATGCTGGTTGCGCCCCTCGATGGTGGAGAAGCGCGGGTCGGCATAGAGCTCCGGCCGGCCGATGGCCGTCAGCAGCCGCTCGACGATGGTCTCGTTGGCGCAGGAGATGGCCACATAGCGGTCGTCGCTGCAGCGATAGAGGTTGCGCGGCACGGACACGCCGGATCGGCTCCCCCGTCGTCCGGGAACCGCCCCGAACTGATCGTAGGCGCTGGCGTTGGGGCCGAACATGCAGAACAGGGCCTCGAACAGCGACAGGTCGATCACCTGCCCCCGGCGCTCCGGATCATGGTCGCGCCTCCACAGGGCGGTCATGGCCGCGAAGGCGCCGAGGTAGGCGGCGGCGCCATCGGCGATGGTCTGGGGCGGCAAGGTGGGCGGGCCGTCTTCCTGGCCGTTCTGGTGGGTGAAGCCGCTCATCGCCTCGGCCTGGGTGCCGAAGGTGGCGCGCCTGGCGTAGGGACCGGTCTGGCCCCAGCCCGTCACCCGCAGGATGACGAGGCCGCGGTTGGCGGCGTGCAGGGTCTCGGGGGCGAGGTCCAGGGCCTCCAGCTTGCCCGGCCGCATGTTCTCGATCAGCACGTCGGCCTGTTCGGCAAGGCGCAGCAGCAGCGCCCGCCCCTCTGGATGCTTCAGGTTGAGGGTGACCGAATACTTGTTCCGCCCCAACACCCGCCACCAGATGGACGTGCCCTTCACCCGCATGGGCGAGCCGCGCGAGGGGTCCCCCTCCCCCGGCTTCTCGATCTTGATCACCGTTGCGCCGAAGTCGGCCATCAGCATGGCCGAGTGGGGGCCGGCCATCATGGTCGACATGTCGATGACCGTCATTCCGGCCAGCGCTCCGGCAGGCGGGACGCCGATAGGATGGCCGCCAAACTGATCGTGATCCGAACTATCCATGGGTCTGCGATGCCTTTTCGAAGCCGGCCATGTCAAGCGCTTACACGGCGCTCAGCTCTGCTGTAGATTGAGACCGCATTGACTCCAGGTGGCGCTTGCCACACGCTCCGCGCAAGTCTTACCGCAGGCGCTAAGTCATAGAGCGCACTGCAAAAAACGAGACAAAGGGAGGGCGTGATGGGGGCGTGGTCCGCAAGGGCGGCTGCGGCGTTGCTGCTTGCCGCTGTAATTCCCACAAATCAGGCGTCGGCGGCGACCGCAAGCTGCAATCGGAGCTGCCTGGAAGGGTTGGTGAACCAGTACCTTGCGGCGCTGCCAACGCACGATGCGAGCCGCCTGCCGGTGGCCAAGACCGTACGGTTCACCGAGAACACCAACGCGATGAAGCTGGGCGATGGCCTGTGGCGCACCGCCGGCGCGCTGGAGCCGGATCGCTTCTTCATCTCCGACCCGCAGGCCGGTCAGGTCGCCTTCTACGGCCGCATCAAGGAAAACGGGCAGACCGCCCTGCTCGCCCTGCGCATGAAGGTGGTGGACCGCAAGTTCACCGAGATCGAGCAGATGGTGGTCCGCAAAAGCTCCAACAGCCCCGGCGATTTCGACAAGATGATCCCCGTCTCCGCCACCTGGGGCCAGACGGTTCCGGTGGCCAACCGCCGCCCGCGGGCGGAACTGATCCGGCTGGCCAACCTCTATTTCGAGGGCATCGAAAAAGGGAACGGCGATATCGTGCCCTTCGACGACACGGGCATCCGCATCGAGAACGGCTTCCAGACCGCCCCCTCCCGCGCTACGCCAGACCGGCCGGCCATGAATGTGCGCGAGCAGTTCAACTCAAAGATATTCAACTACATCACCGAGGTGCAGCACCGCCGTTTCCTGGTGGTGGACGAAGAACGGGGCGTCGTCTTCGGCACCTTCATGTTCAAGCATCCGGGCGACATCCTGGAGGCCAACTCGCCGCGGTTCGGCAAGGTGAAGATCACCAGCGCCCTGGCCCAATACCCCAACACCACGCAGATCATCGAAGCGTTCAAGATCGACGGCGGGCGGATCAAGGAGATCTATGCCTACGTCTCGCTGTTGCCCTACGAGCAGAAGCCCGGCTGGCCCGACGCGCCGGCCAAAAAATAACAACAGATCGGGGAGAGAAGATATGAACGTGAGAAGCCTGTTCGCCGCCGCCGCGATTACGTTCGGCCTGCTGTCCGCATGCAGCCCAAAGCCGGCCGCCAACAACGAGACGACCACCGCCGCCGCAACCAGCACGGCGCCTGGCGAAGCCTGCGACCGCGCCTGCATGGACGATATCGTCGAAAAGTACCTCGCCGCCATGCTGGCCCACGACCCGGCCAAGGGCCCGATCGCCGCCAACGTCCGCTACACCGAGAACGGCCAGGAGATGAAGCTTCCGGACGGCATCTGGAAGATCACCACCGCCATCGAGCCCTACCGCCTGAACGCCGTGGACCCATCGACCGGTCAGGTCGGCTTCTTCGCCGTGGTGCGCGAGAACGGGGTGCCCACCATCATCTCGGCGCGCCTCAAGGTGGTGAACAAGCAGATCACCGAGATCGAACAGTTCGTGTCGCGCGATGTGATCGGGGGGGCCATCCGCGCCGACCCGATGGGGATGAAGCGCCGCGAGCAGTTCTACCAGACCCTCGCCCCGGCGGAGCGCCGCCCCCGCGAGGAGATGATCGCCATCGCCAACAGCTATTTCACGGCGCTGGAGAACAACGACGGCACCCGCAAAGTGCCCTTCGCCCCGACCTGCCACCGCATCGAGAGCGGGGCGGCCACCACCAACGTCCCGGTCAAGCCGGGCGCCGAGCGTGGCCCGCTGAACATGCCCTGCGCGGAAGCTTTCGGCCTCGGCTACTACCGCGAGGACACCGATCTGCGCGACCGGCGCTTCCCCATCGTCGACGAGGAGCGGGGGCTGGTCTACGCGCTGGTGTTCTTCGATCACGACGCGGTGCTGCGCGAGTACAAGCTGACCAACGGCAAGACCCAGACGGTCAAGCGCACCGCCCCGTGGACCTGGCAGATCGCCGAAGTCTTCCAGATCAAGAACGGCCTGATCGATCAGGTCGAGGCCGTAGTGCTGGCGGCGCCCTATCGCATGAAGCCCAACTGGACGGGCGGCGAACTGCCGGGGAACGGCAAATAGCGGCCCGCGAGGGGGTCTACTCCAGCGGTACGGAGATTTCGGCCCCCTCCGCCTTCAGACGGTCCAGCACGCCGTTGGCCCGCAGCAGCAGGCGCAGGTCGATCACGGCGACGTTCTTCCCCGGCTTGGCGAGGGCGGCGTTCACCGCCTTGACCCAATCGGCGGTGGTCGTCTCCAGCACCTGATTGTAGTTGCGCAGTTGCAGCAGGCATCGGTCGAGCTCGGCCGCCGTATAGTCGGCCCGCACCCCCTTCAGGTCGCCAGCGGCCCAGGCCTTGGCGGCCGGCTCTGCATGGACAGCCTCCGCGTCCACCTGCGAAAGGGCGTCGGCGAGGCACTCGCGCGACGCCTCGGGGGACAGATTGGCGAAGGCGCCGGCGATGCTGCCGAATTTATAGTCGCCCACGTCGCGGACCGGGACCTTGGCCGTCTTGGCCATGCGCCGCACGGTGGAGCCGGGCTTGGCCTCCGACAGGTTCCTCGCCCGCCGCACGTCCGACAGCACCAGGAACCCAGCGACCTGTGGCTTCCAATGGGCGTAGCGCCCTTCGTCCTTGCCCGCGGCGGTGCGGGCCGCCACGAAGCGCGCCCGCAGGTCGGGAGGCAGCCCTGCCTCCAGCTTGCTGGAGGTGCGCAGCTTCTGCACCCGCACCAGCAGGCCCAGCATCTCCACCGCATTGGGCCGGAAAGGCGCCTGCAGCAGCACCGCGTTGGCGCCCTCCATCATCCGCTGGAACCGGCTCGGGTCCCAGACGACGCTGTGCGGGATGGGCGAGACGGCCCCGAGGATGGCCACTTCCGCGTCGCCGCGGCGGACCCGCCACATGGCCGGACCGGGCGGACGGGCGATCACCTCCAACTCCTGGACCACCGCGCTCTCGTCGTCGGCGGGGGGCGCAGGCGGCGCCTGGCCCCACGCCGGCAGAACCGCGAGAGCGGCGACGGCCAGGGCGATGACGCCTGCCCGCCTCACGGGCGGACGATCAGCTTGCCGACCACCTCGCGGCGGGCCAGCCGAGCAAGCGCCTCCCCCGCCTGATCGAGGCTCAACTCGTGAGCGGCGGCGCTCTCGAAGGGCGTCTTGGCATGCATGGCGGCGAGCGCCTCGACCACCTCGCGGGTCTCGCCCGGCGAGGTCGCGACCATCGCCCCGAAGCCCACCCCCACCGCCGACATGTTCTTGAGCAGCAGCCGGTTGGTGGGCACTTCGGGGATGCGCCCGCTGGCGAAACCCACCACCAGCAGGCGGGCGTAGGCGCCGCCCGCGCGCAGGGCCTCGTCGAACATGTCGCCGCCGACAGTGTCGAACAGGATGTCGAAGCCCCGCCCCTCCGTCAGCGCCTTGACCCGGTCCCGCAGGCTCTCGTTGCGGTAGTCGATCACCTCGTCGGCGCCGTGCCGGCGGGCAAGCGCGATCTTGTCCGGCGCGCCAGCGGCGGCGATCACCCGCGCGCCCGCCCGCTTAGCCACCTCGATGGCGGCGATGCCGACCCCGCCCCCCGCGCCGGTGACCAGCACCGTCTCGCCCGACTTGAGCCCCCCGCGGGCGATCAGCCCGAACCAGGCGGTCCCGTGACCGAGCAGGAAGCCGGCCGCCACCCCCGCCGCCAATCCGGCCGGCCATGCGAACACCCGCTCGGCAGGCAGGCAGGCGTATTCGGCGAAGAAGCCGCCATCCACCGCCGCGCTGAGCACCCGGTCGCCCACCGACCAGCCGGCGACGCCTTCCCCCAACGCGTCGATCACGCCGCAGAATTCCGATCCGGGGATGAAGGGCGTGGGCGGCTTCACCTGATAGCGGCCGGCGACCATCAGCATGTCGGCGAAATCGACGCCTGCGGCCTCCACCTTCACCCGCACCTGCCCGGGCGCCGGCTCGGGCATCGGCCGCTCCTCGACGACCAGCGCTTCAGGGGGACCGAAGGCGTGGCAGATCACCGCTCGCATCAGACATGTTCCTTATGGCGGGGCCGAGCCGGTGGCCGCGGCGGTCGTTGAACCAATAGCTCCGCCCATCTATCGGCGCTAGCGCACGCGATAGGCGCCCAAGGCGCGCTGACGCCCCGCAAAGGCGAACGGCCACAGTCCTGAGGGCGGGACTGCAGCCGTTGCTGATGACGCTTCTCCCGGCGCAGCCGGAGGCGCGTCAAACCGAATAGAGAAACCTAGCGGCGCGTGGCGAACTGTACGTCGCCCTGGCTATAGGCCCGGTCATGCGTCGCCGTCAGGATCGGGCGATCCACCCGGCGGACTACGTCCGTGAGGGCTTGGCGGGTGCAGAGAGCGTCGGCCTGGGTCACCCGCGGATTGGCGCTGTTGCTGTCGCACACCGCCGCGGCGGCGCGGCGCAGCTTGGCGTAGAGGGCCTCGACGGCGGCGGAATCCTGAAAGTCGACCTGCCCCTTCACCACCTCCTGCGGCGGTGCGCCCGGGGTGACCGCGAAGGCCTGGCCGGTGAAGGCGACGGACATCGCCATGGCGGCGACGGCAAGCAACTTGGACATCGATCTGACCCTATGGCTGGCGGGCCTTGGCGCCCGCTTGATGGAGCCAGATATCGCACAACTCAGAGGAAACCACAAATCCCCCAGAGCGAAGCCTTAGTATTCGAGCGATTCACAACCACCGCTCAAAATGCGAACATTGAAAACGCCAAAGTATTGACGACTTCAATTTAGGCGCCCACGACGCTCGCCGATTGGGCGCCCGACCTAGCTGACCAGCATCGGCTTCCTTTGCAGGGGCTCGTGCAGGTAGCGCCCGGCCAGGGCGCCGTCGCGCAGGAAGATGCGCACCTCCGCCGGCCGGCCTTCGGCGGCATGGCGGGCCGCCAGGTTGCGGGCGGCGGTCTCGGCGCGACCGCCCTGGGCGAAGGCCAGATCGCCCTCAAGGGCGTCGGAACGGACGGACCAGCCTTCACCTTCAGGGGTCACGGAAATCAGAACGGACATGGAAAAACTCACCTGAACTCGGAACTGAGACTTCGCGGAGCCCCAAGGCCACGCGACGCACGATCGGCGGGGGACACCCCGGCCGGGGGTCTATGTCAGGCCGGCATTCGGCCCCGGATTGGATGACATCGACACATCGCGCTGCTCATTGTTTCGCAGGAGAGGCATGGTGAATAACTCGCGGCGCGGTTAGACGCGATGCAGAACTCCTAAAGCCGCCTTCAGTTTCCGACCGGGATGAATTCTCTGCAAATTCTACTATTTGTCACGGGACAGGGGGATCACCCCGGACGGAACAAGGCGTCTTCCATGGCCAAGCTCACCCTGATCAGCTTCCCTCTCTGCCCCTTCGTCCAGCGGGCGATCATCGCGCTGAAGGAGAAGGGCGTCGATTTCGCCGTCGAGTATGTGGACCTGGCCAACAAGCCGGACTGGTTCCTGGCCCTGTCGCCGCTCGGCAAGGTGCCGGTGCTGAAGGTCGAGCGCCCCGGCAAGCCGGACGCGGTGGTGTTCGAGAGCGCGGTGATCCTCGAATACCTCGAGGAGACCATCGGCGGCGCGGCCCTGCACCCGGCCGACGCCCTGGACCGGGCGCAGCACCGGGCCTGGATCGAATTCGGCTCAGCCCTGCTCGGCGACCTGTGGAAGCTCTCCACCGCCAAGGACACCGCCGACCTGGAAGCGGGCAAGGCCGCCCTCAACGCCAAGCTGAAACGGGTGGAGGGCTCCCTGGTCGGCCCCTTCTTCGCCGGCCAGGCCTTCAGCCTGGTGGACACCGCCTTCGCGCCGGCCTTCCGGCAGATCGACACCCTCGAGGACGCCACCGGCGCAACCCTGGTCGACGGCCTGCCCAAGATCGCCGCCTGGCGAAGGGCGCTTGCCCATCGTCCAAGTGTTCAAGCGGCGGTTCCGCTCGATTACACGAAGCTGTACCTGGATCGACTTAAGGCTCAGGATGCCGCCGTCCTGAAAGTCGCCGCCTGAGCCCACGCCAGTCGCAACGAAACGGAGAACCCCATGGCCCTGCAGTTGAACGATGTCGCCCCCGACTTCACCGCGGACTCCACCGAAGGGCCGTTGCACTTCTACGACTGGGCCGGCGACAACTGGGTGCTGTTCTTCTCCCACCCGAAGGACTTCACCCCGGTCTGCACCACCGAGCTTGGCGAAGTCGCGCGGCTGAAGCCCGAGTTCGACAAACGCGGGGTCAAGGTGCTGGGCCTCTCCGTCGATCCGGTCGAGAACCACGCCAAATGGGCCGACGACATCGCCGAGACCCAGGGGACCGCCCCCAACTATCCGATGATCGGCGACACCGAGCTGAAGGTGTCCAAGCTCTACGGCATGCTGCCGGCGGATACGGCGGGCACGTCGGAGGGACGTACGGCGGCCAACAACGCCACTGTGCGCAACGTCTTCGTCATCGGCCCGGACAAGACCATCAAGCTTGTTCTGGTCTACCCCATGACCACGGGGCGGAACTTCCAGGAGATCCTGCGGGTGATCGATTCCATGCAGCTCACCGCCAGGTTCAAGGTGGCGACGCCGGTGAACTGGAACCAGGGCGAGGATGTGATCATCGTCCCGGCCGTCACCAACGAAGCGGCCAAGGACCTGTTCCCGGCCGGTTGGACCGAGCACAAGCCCTATCTGCGCACGACGAAGCAGCCGGTGTAGTTCCCCCTTCGCCCGGGACGAGAGGCGGGTTTCAGGCCCGCTTCACCTTCGGCAGCTGGTCCTCGCGCGCCCACCAGCCGTGGATCTGGCCGTGGATGCGGAAGGGCAGCTTCACGGTGGAGACCAACTCCATCTTCTCGGCGTCCACCACCAGCAGGTCGGACCGGTTCTCGAACAGGCGGTTGGCGACCCCGACCAGGTAGCCCGCCCCTTCCGGCGCATCCTTGCTCTTCGGGGCGAAGCACATCTCCTGCAGGCCGGTGTCCGAGCCGCCGAAGTAGGAGGTCACCTTGCCGGTCTGGTGGTCGAACTTGAACCAGCTGTTGCTCGGCCGTTGCGCCCCCAGGCGCGGGTCCACCGCCCGCGTCGGATCGTTCCCAAGCATGAAGCCGTAGCGATAGGCCTGGGTGTTGTAGCGATCGTCCTGGCGCGGCAGGCCGCCGGTATGGCCCTCGAACTTGATCTCCATGTCGTAGGTGGAGAGGTCCTTGGCTGACGTATCCATGGACAGGCGCGCCACCCGCCCCGCCGACTTCACCGGGTCGAACTTCTCCCCGTGCACATTGGGGAAGAAGGGGAACTGGTTGGAATAGCCGAGGTCCATGTCGACATAGATGCGCTTGCCGTCGCCGAACGAGCCCATCACGTGGGTCGACATCCGCTCCGGTCCTTTCAGCCAGCGCACGTCCTTGCCGTCGCCGCCCCGGCGCACCACCCCGAAATAGCTCGGCAGGGCGGAATCGTAGGCCCAGTGGACCCCGCCAGCCTTCATCTGCGCATGATTGATGGCCAGGGGAATGACCAGGAAGGCGATGTGGTCGTCGCTGACCCCGAAGTCGTGGATCATGCAGACATAGGGGGACTTGATCGAGGTCTCCCAGATGACCTTGCCCTTGGGATCGATCTCGAAGATCGAGATGTCGTCCGTGCCGAAGCCTTTGGACTCATAGCCGAAGGCGATCATGTTGCCCGAGCGGGGATCGAGCTTGGGGTGGGCGGTGAAGGTCTTGCTCTTAAGCTTGCCGCCAAAGGTGTAGTAGTCGTCCGTGGTCTCCAGGGTCCACGGGTCCATCGCCACCGGCGGGCTGTCCTCCTTCAGCACCAGCAGCTTGTCGTGGTGCAGGATCAGGTGGGTGTTGGCCGTGCCGTTCGAGAGATTCTTGACGCTGGGATCGTCTGTCAGAGGGTTGCGGTACATGCCCCACAGGGACTTGCGCGCCTTCTCCTGGGCCTTGAACCGCTGGTTGCGCACATAGCGGGTGCGCAGGTCCACGTGGCCGTCCTTGATACGGAACATGCTGACGTGACCTTCCCCATCGAAGGGAATATCGCCCTCGAAGCCGGGCTTCGGATACTGCGGATCCGGCCCCACGCGATAGAAGACGCCGGCGAGGTCGCTCGGCATCCTGCCCTCCACCTCGCAGTCGTGGATGTCCACTTCCGCCCGGAAGGTTCCGCCAGCGCCGAACGCTCCGGGGGTGTTGGGGAAGTCCACCTGCGGCGCCGGAGCGGGCGCAGCGGCGATCGCGCCCCCCGCGAAACCCGTCGCAGCGGCGGCGCCCGCACCCAAGGTCGCCGCACCCATGAAGCCCCGGCGGTTCAGGCCGACCGCCGCCCCATCCTTGCGTTCCTGACTCATTTCCCACCCCATCAGAATAGTTGGGTCGGACCATTAATCCGTCGCGGACGGGACGCAAGCGGCATCCGGTCGCGATCCTATCAACCGGCCCTTATCGATCCCCGTGACATCCGCGTGCCGCCATATAACTTGCACTCGAACAGCGTTAAGGCCGCGAACGCAGGCGCGGAAAAAGCAGGGAGATGGGCGTCATGAAATCGAGGCGTTTCCTGGTCGCGACCACGGTGCTGAGCATTGCCGCCATCGGCCTGGGCGGAGCCGCCCGCAACGGCGGGCCGACCAGGTTCGGACAGATCGACGACGCGCGAATGGCGAATGCGGCCAGCGAGCCCCAGAACTGGCTGCTGCACAGCGGCACCCACATGGCGCAGAACTATTCGGCGCTGGACCAGATCAATGTCGGCAACATCAAGGACCTGAAGCCCGCCTGGCAGTTGGAGTTCGACACCAACCGCGGCCAGGAATCGACTCCCATCGTGGTCGACGGGGTCGCCTATGTGACCACCGCCTGGAGCAAGGTCTATGCGGTCGACGCCAAGACCGGAAAGCAGCTCTGGTTCTACGATCCCAAGGTCCCCGGCCAGTCCGGGGCCAAGGGATGCTGCGACGTCGTCAACCGGGGGGCGGCTGTCTACAAGGGACGGGTCTATTCGGGCACCTGGGACGGCCGGCTGATTGCGCTGGACGCGCGCACCGGCAAGCTGGTCTGGAGCACCCAGACGGTCGATCCGGACAGCGTGCTGACCGTCACCAGCGCCCCCAGGATCGCCAACGGCCTCGTCTACATCGGTAACGCCGGCGGCGACTTCGGCGGCCGCGGCTATGTCACCGCCTATCATGCCGACACCGGCAAGCAGGCCTGGCGCTTCTACCTGACCCCCGGCGATCCGAAGAAGAAGGACGGGGCCGCCTCGGACGACATTATGGACACCCTGGTCCAGCCGACTTGGCCGGGGCCGCACAACGAGTATCGCGGGGGCGCCAACGTCTGGAACTCGATGGTCTACGATCCCGAGTTCGACCAGGTCCTCCTGGCCACCGGCGACGGTTTCCCCTGGAACCGCCACTTCCGCTCAGAGGGCAAGGGCGACAACCTGTTCATCGCCTCCATCGTCGCCCTCGACGCCAAGACCGGCAAATACAAGTGGCACTATCAGGAGACCCCGGGCGAGAGCTGGGATCTGGACGCCATCGCCGACATCGTGCTCGCCGACCTGCCGGTGGACGGCAAGGTGCGCAAGGTGGCGATGCATGCGCCCAAGTCCGGCCTGTTCTGGGTGCTGGACCGCCAGACCGGCCGGGCTATCTCCGGCGTACCCTTCGTGGCGGGGGTGAACTGGACATTCGGGCTGGACCCGGCGACCGGCAAGCCCATCATGAATCCGGCCGCTTACTACGACAACAAGACCCCGGTGCGGGTCGGCCCCAACAGCGCCCACTCCTGGCATCCGGTGTCCTTCAGCCCCAAGACCGGCTTGATGTACCTGCAGGCCAACCAGACCCCGCCCCCGCTTTGGACCCCAAAGCCGACCTATGAATGGATCAAGGGGGTCGACAATGTCGGCCTCTACATGTTCGGCGGCCCCATCCCCGCCGAGACCCTCGCCCGGACCCCGCCGGAGGACAAGTCCATCCCTCGCGCGTCCTGGCTGATGGCTTGGAACCCGGTCACCCAGGCGCCGGCATGGAAGACGGAAGCCCGCGGCGGCGGCGTGCTGGCCACCGCCGGCAATCTGGTGTTCCAGGGCGAGGCGCGCAACCTGATGGGCACGCTCAACGCCTATCGCGCCGATACCGGTGAAAAGGTCTGGAGCTTCCCTGTCCCCAACGCCATCCATACCAGCCCTGTCAGCTACATGATCGATGGGGAGCAATACATCCTGCTGCCCATGGGCGCCGGAGGCACCAACGCCCTGCTGGGGGGCGGGCCGGACGTGCGGGAGAACCGCAACGGACGGCTGGTGGCCTTCAAGCTGAACGGCAAGGCGACCCTGCCGCCGGATGCGCCGCCCGCCGGGCCGATGCGGCCCCCTGCGGCCACCGAGACCTTCACCGCATCGGCGATCCTGCAGGGCCAGGACCTCTACGGCCAGTTCTGCGCCCGCTGCCATGGCATCGGCGCCCGCTCGTCCAACATGATCCCCGATCTGCGGCGTTCGACGGCGCTGGCCAATAAGCCCCTGTGGTCGACGGTGGTGGAAGGCGGCGCCCTGGTGAACAAGGGCATGATCAGCTGGACCAAGTTCCTGCCCGCCGGCGGGGCCGAAGCCATCCGCGCCTATGTGGCGGAGGAAACCCGCAAGCAGATCGCCAATCCGCTCCCGGCGAACGCGCCGCCCCCGCCCGTCAACGGCGGCCTGTAGCGGCCCGGGAAATCATGAATGAGGAAGGCCCCGAGGCGATGACCTCGGGGCCTTTTTCTCAGCGCCCGGTGACCGGGTTCTTGTAGTGCATCGGCAGGTTCTCGACCTTGGGGAAGGCCTGGAACACCAGGGTCGGCGGGCCGTCGGGCGGCAACCGCTTGCTAGGCCCCGGCAGGCCCCCGCGCGACTTCACCGGACCTTCGTCATATGAGGAGGTGAAGGTGTTGTAGACGTGGACGGTCTTGAACTTCCAGACGCCCTGGTCCTTTACCAGCTCGTTCTCGTAGATGCCGCCGCCCAGGCTGCCGCGACCGCCGGCCTGCCCCATGATCTGCAACAGCCGGATGCGCACCTTGGCGGTCTGGCCGTCAGGGGCGACGTTGATCACCGGCTGGAATTGGGCGTGGACGCCCAGACGGTTGACCGAGGGGCCTTCCTTGCCGCCGAAGTCGTGCAGGAAGGCGCGGATGCGATCCTGGCCGACGTAGTAGCCGCGCTGGGCCAGCTCCATCGTCGAGCCGTCCTTTGCGAACAGATCGGCGACGTTGTCCCAGAGGTTCTTGTCGACGTAGTAGCCGTAGGCGTTCTCCAGGTTCTCGATCTGGTCGTAGTCCCGCGACCGTTCGATCTTGAGCCGGGTCTCGGCGATCTTGGCCTTGAGCTCGGCGATGGTCTTGGCGCTATCGGCCGCGAAGGCCGGTGTTCCGGTCAGGAACAGGGCGGTCGCAGCCGCCAGTAGAGCAATACGGCGGCTCATGGCGCAGGGGCCTTCCCGGAATATTGGGTGGGCTTGCCGGTGACCGGGTTTGGATAGTGGAAGGGCTCCAAGGTCGCCTTGGGATAGGCTTCGTACTTGGAGGTCGGCGGCCGATCAGGCGGCAGATCCTTGCTGGCCACAGGCACCGGCACCGCGGCCTTGCCCCAGCCCTGATCATAGGGCGTGCTCATATTATAGTGGAATTTCAGGGACTTGATCTTCCACACGCCGCCTTCGCGGACGTAGGTGTTCTCATAGGTGCCTTCGCTCCAGCGGCTCTCGCCGGTGCCGGTGTCGGCCATCAGCAGCAGGCCGCGGTTGCGCGCCTTGGCCGTCTTACGATCGGGCGCCACGGTGACGACGATCTGCAGCTGCATGTGGTCGTTCATGTAGCCATCGCGCACGCCCGGCTTGCCGAACAGCTCCAGGGACTGGCGGATGCGCTTCTTGCCCACATAGACGCCACGCTGGGCGATCTCGATCGTCCCGTTGTCGGCGAACAGATCGGCCACCTGATCCCATTGATTGCGATCGAGGTAGTAGCCGTAGATCCGCTGCAGATTCTCGATGTCGCGGATGTCCTGCTGGACGCCGGCGCGGCGGTCGATTTCGGCGAGGCGCTTCTGGGCGGCGGCCAAAGTCTGCTCGGGAGTGGCGGCGGAGGCTGAGCCGGCGATCAGCGCGGCGGCCAGGGCCGTGGTCAGGAGAATGGGCCGGATCATTTCGGCGGCTCCCGACCCGAAACCGGGTTGTTATAGTGATAGGGCTCGTAGCAGGCGGCGGGCAGGCCCGGGCACGCCTGGTTGCGCGGGGCGTCGGGGGGCTGGGCGAGGCGCATCTGGCGCCTCGGTGGCGCGACACCGGGCTCCGGCTCCTTGTAGGGGGCCACTTTGGCGATGCCGCCTTCGTAGGGGTAGGAATAGTCGCTGTAGTAGATGAGGTCGCTGATCTTCCAGACGCCGTTCTGCTTGACGTACTGGTTCTCGTAGATCCCGCCGGCCCACATGGCCGACCCGTTCTTGCCGTCCGCGTCGGCCAAACGGCCGATCATGGCCAGCACCCGCCAGCGGCCCTTGGCGGTCTTGCCGTCGGGGGCCACGTTGACCACCGGCTGCAGCACCATGTGGTTGTAGAGCCGGTTGTCCTTCAGGCCGATCTCGCCGTCGCCAACGTTGCGCCAGACGTGCTGGGTGATGTTCTTCTTGCCCACGAACACGCCGGCCGGATAGGCGGCCCGCGCGTCGTCGGTGAACAACTCGGCCAGATCCGCCCACAGGCCTTTGTCGAGATAATAGCCATAGGCCCGCTGCAGCCGCTTGATAGCGGCCACGTCCTCGGCCTTGACCAGCTCGGTTTCGAGCTGGTCAAGCTCGGTGCTCAAGGCGGCGATGGTTTTGGCGTCCTCGGCGGACACGGCGGCGTAGGACGCCGGTGTTGCGAGGCCTGCCAAGGCCGCCGCAAGCGCGGCGACCTTCAACAGCCCGATCGTTTTCAAGCGTTCCTCACCCTTCTTATTTTGGCGGGTTTTCTAGACGTAGAAGTGCGGTTCGAAATGGGTGTTGGCCGCGAAGTTCATCGGCGGCGGGGCATAGGCCCGGTGCAGGCCGGTGGTGTCCGCGAACGGGATGTCCAGGAACACCGCCGGCACGCCCCCCGCCACGGGGGCGGGGGCGAACAGCGACTTGGCCGAAGCGGAGAGGGGCAAGCCCCCCGCCGCCGCGCCGGCCGTGACCGCCAGGGCTCCCATAAAGAAGCGCCGGTCCATCTTGGTGGTCTTGAAGTCCATTGATGCGCCTCCCTAGGCGAACTTGGTCACGGGGACGGCGGTCACGGGCGCCCAGGTGGTCTGGGT
>Ga0182736_1001447_pt1 | contig 23114 bp, 26 predicted proteins | sample eDN5th30CKraftBY_FD_128882 | JGI IMG/M metagenome (GOLD analysis project Ga0182736, IMG submission 128882) | Enriched backyard soil microbial communities from Emeryville, California, USA - eDNA 5th pass 30_C Kraft BY (version 2) (version 2) | ecosystem: Environmental > Terrestrial > Soil >... | reverse complement strand
GGCGAGGAGGGCAAGGCCTTCTACATGATTGGCGAATTCCTGGAAGTGGCGCGCGCGCACACGGCGGCGCGGGCGATCGGGCTGGCGCGCGGCGCGCTCGAAGACGCACAGGCGAGTGCGCAAAGCCGATACCGCGCAGGCGTCGATTGCACCGAGAAATACGTGAAGGACAATCCCTGGCAATCGCTCGGCATGGCGGCGGGCGTCGGTTTTCTGGTGGGACTTCTGGTTTCGCGGTGATTTACAGCTTTATCGCTCCGGCCGGCTTTCCTGACAGCGGCGATTTTCATTAGACGAAGGAGAGAACACAAATGGCACGGCCTTCAATCGGAATTTTCGGCGCGCTGTTCGCGCTTGGCGGCGTTCTCGCATGGAAGTGGGTGCAGTCTCAGGACGCCGGGCGGCGCACTGCACGCGATCTGAGCCGTTGGGAAGACGAGGGCGGCAAGGTGCTCACGCCCGCCACCGGCGCGAGCGGGCAGGCCGTAAATGGCCACGGTGCGGTCGGCGGCACCGCCGATGCATGGCATTTTCCGCGGAGTTGATTCACTTCAGACATTCGGCCGAATTAATGGTCCGATCAATCAAACGCACGCTGGACCAGCGTGCGTTTTCATCTTGATAAACGCTTATAATCAGTGAAACTTCGGCCATAAGTTGCCTAAATGGAAAAACTTACTTGGGCCGAATCAAGCGTGCAGAAATCGGAAATTATTTTATTTTTCGCGCATTCTGCGTGACGCCGATTATCTTTTATCGGCCGTAACCGCGAATCGCACCGGCCCGTGCGGCAGCGCCGCCGCGCGGAGAAGACCACGCCGCCACCTGGCGTGTGACCCTGAAACGCTTAGGAAGAATTCGAAACGCAATGCCACACGTATTGATTGTCGATGACGATCCCAGTACCCGCGAGGCGCTAGCCGCGATCATCGGCGAAGACGGATTGACGACGGCCACCGCCAGCGATCTGCGCGAGGCGCGCATCCAGCTCGTGCGGCAAACGCCGGACGTCGTATTCACCGATCTCAAACTGCCCGATGGCACGGGCGTCGACCTGTTCGAGGATCTCGATCCGCGCTCGGGCGTCGAGTTCATCGTCATTACGGGACACGCGACGGTGGAATCCGCCGTCAGCGCGCTCAAGATGGGCGCCGCCGACTACCTCGTCAAGCCGATCAACATGCAGCGCGTGAAGGCCATCCTGTCGCGCCTGCCGCGCGCCGGCGACCTGAAAGCGGAAATCGGCACCTTGCGCGGCGAATTGCGCCGCATGGGGCGCTTCGGTCTGATGCTGGGCAATTCACCTGCCATGCAGACCGTCTACGACCAGGTCGGCCGCGTCGCGCCGACGGCGGCATCGGTGCTGCTCATCGGCGAGTCTGGCACCGGCAAGGAAGTCGCCGCGCAGACGCTGCACGAGCTCTCGCTGCGCCGCAAGCATTCGTTCATCGCGGTGAACTGCGGCGCGATCTCGCCGAACCTGATCGAATCGGAGATGTTCGGCCACGAGCGCGGCTCCTTCACGGGCGCGGATCGGCAGCACAAGGGTTATTTCGAACGCGCGAACGGCGGCACGCTGTTCCTCGACGAAATCACCGAAATGCCGATCGAGCTTCAGGTGAAACTGCTGCGCGTGCTGGAGACGGGCATGTTCATGCGCGTCGGCACGACCAAGGAAATCGAGACGGACGTGCGCCTGATCGCCGCGACCAATCGCGATCCCGAGCAGGCCGTGCTCGAAGGCAAGCTGCGCCTCGACCTTTATCACCGTCTGAACGTGTTCCCGATCAACCTGCCGCCGCTGCGCGAGCGCGGCAAGGACGTCGAGCTGCTCGGCCAGGCGTTTCTCGACGAACTGAACGCCCGGTACAACACGAAAAAGGATTTCCCGCCCGCCGTCCGCGAGATGCTGGCGTCGTACAACTGGCCCGGCAACGTGCGCGAACTGAAGAACTACGTGCAGCGCGCGTACATCATGTCGGCGTCGGACTCGGACAGCACCGCGACCGTGCCGCTGCAGATTTCGCTTTCGAAGCCGTCGGCGGGCACGGCGGTGACGATTCCGTTCGGCACGTCGCTCGCGCAGGCCGACCGTCAGCTCATTCTGGCGACGCTCGATCAGTGCGGCGGCGTGAAGACGCGCGCGGCGGAAATCCTCGGCATCAGCCTGAAAACGCTCTATAACCGGCTCGTCGAGTACGGCGAGGATGCGAACAAGGCTGCCGTCGGCGAAGGCGGCGACATAAGCGATTCCGACAGCGAAAATTCCTGAACTTCGCGTATCTTTAGACAAATCGACGCCTGCGGCTTGTAAAACCGCAGGCGTTTTTCATTGGCAGGCGCGTTTTCTACGCCGATAATGTCTCAGAAGCGAACGTAGCCGATGTGTCTCAGGGGCATGGCCCTTGCTGCCGATCGAATGACATCCGCGCAGTCGCGCCAGTGCGTGTCGCGGATGGGAAAAGTACGATCACAAGACCGCAAGGAGCCCATCATGTCACTCAACATGTCGATCCGCGCTTCCGACGATGCCCGTTTCGAAGCTCAGACGCCGCAGCCGCCGGACCCGCCGGTGACGCCGCCGGACCAGCCGCCGCCCACGCCGATTCCGCCCGACACCAATCCGGACCCGACGCGCGAGCCGCCCGAACCGCCGTCGCAGCCGATCGGCGATCCGCCGCCTGGACCGGGCGATCAGCCGCATGTGCAGTAGCGTGTCAGAACGATGTTGAACCGCAGACGTTGGACAATGCCCAGAATTCGTGCAAGGTTTGAATAAGTTTCCATCCCGGACGTAGGGATTACAACGGATGACGCAACGATGACCGGCGACACGTTCTGTCGCCGGTCGTTTTTTCTGAAGCCGCGCTCATCGCAGCGCATCGGTCCGACGCCGCCGACGTCACTATCGCGACGGCCTTCTTACCTGGAGGCATCATGAGGCATCCCGCACTTCGACGCTCCGCGCGTCATTCTTCCAAGCGCGAAGCGCGCGCCGAAGCCGCCAAGTCGGCCGGCACGCAGAGCGCGTCCGCACCTTCCGCCGAACACGATCCCGCCTCGCAGAACCGCCCCGCGCCTGGCGTACCGCCCGATGGCGAACACAATCAGGGCGGCGTGCGGCGCGAAGGAATCGACTATCAGCGCGATTTGGGCTCCGAGCAGGACTCGTGATTTCAGCCGGCGGCAGCATCCGGCAAAAGAACAAAAATTTCTACGCGGCGCGCCTTCGCCGCGTGTTTTCGTTCGTCCGTAACATCTCCATACAAACTTTCGTTTACAAAAACCAACAAAAAGGCACAGCTTTTGCATACCCTTGATCGCCAATTCGAGCATGCAACGACAACTGAGAGGTGATGCTGTAATGAGCAGATTGATCGTGGTATCGAATCGCGTCGCACCGATCCAGGAAGGCAAGCCCAGCGCGGGCGGCCTCGCGATCGGCGTTCTGGACGCGCTCAAGGAGACTGGGGGCGTGTGGTTCGGATGGAGCGGCGAGATCGTCGGCGAATCGGGCGCGCCTGTTCTGGAGAACAGCGGAAAAGTGACCTACGCGACCGTCGGCCTGACGCGCCGCGATTACGACCAGTATTACCGAGGTTTCTCGAACGCCACCCTGTGGCCGACTTTTCACTATCGCAACGACCTCTCGCGCTTCGATCGGGAGGAGTACGCGGGCTACATGCGCGTAAACGCGAGTCTTGCGGCCAAGCTGAAGACGCTGCTCAAGCCCGACGACATCATTTGGGTGCACGACTATCACATGCTCCCGTTCGCGCAGGAGCTGCGCAAGCTCGGCGTCGCGAATCCGATCGGCTTCTTCCTGCATATTCCGTTTCCGGTGCCGGAGATGATGCGTACGGTTCCGCCGCATGAGGAACTGATCGCGGCGATGTGCCAGTACGACGTCGTCGGCTTTCAGACGGATGCCGACAAGCAGTCGTTCATCGATTACGTGGAACGCACGAGCCGCGGCCACTACAACGACGACGACGGCATGCTTCAGGCCTTCGGCCGCATGCTCAAGGTGGGCGCGTATCCAATCGGCATTTATCCGGACGCCATCGCCAAGGCCGCCGAGCAGTTCTCGAACCGCAAGCCGGTGAAAAGCCTGCGTGACAGCATGCGCGGCCGCAAGCTCATCATGAGCGTCGATCGTCTCGACTACTCGAAGGGTCTCGTCGAGCGCTTTCAGGCGTTCGAGCGCCTGCTGCTGAATGCGCCCGGCTGGCATGGGCGCGTGTCGCTCGTGCAGATCGCGCCGCCGACGCGCTCGGACGTGCAGACCTATCAGCGCATTCGACAGAATCTGGAAGGCGAGGCGGGGCGCATCAACGGACGTTTCGCGCAGCTCGACTGGACGCCGATCCAGTATCTCAACCGCAAATACGAGCGCAATCTGCTGATGGCGCTGTTCCGGCTCTCGCAAGTCGGCTACGTGACGCCGCTGCGCGACGGCATGAATCTCGTCGCGAAGGAATATGTCGCGTCGCAGGATCCGGCCGATCCGGGCGCGCTCGTCCTGTCGCAGTTCGCGGGCGCGGCGGACCAGTTGCCGGGCGCGCTCGTCGTCAATCCGTTCGATCTGTCGCAGATGTCCGAAGCGCTGGAGCGCGCATTGTCGATGCCGCTCGCCGAACGCCAGGCGCGTCACGCCGACATGATGGCGCCGCTGCGCGAGAATAATCTTTCGGTCTGGCGCGATTCGTTCCTGTCGGACTTGCGCAGCGTCGCGACGGCGACTTCCGTCACGGAGAAAACCGTCAAGACCGTGAAGCAGGGCGCGTCCGAAGCCAAGCGGCCGGCCGCCAAGGCCTGAACGCTCCGATTCGCCGATAGAGAAGAACCCGCGCTTCGAAAGAAGCGCGGGTTTTTTACGCGCGGAACGGGACTTGCGGATTCATCGTGGACACGAACGAAGGAGGTCATGATGAGCGGAAGCACATTGAACCCGCCCGAAGACGACGGCGCGGAATACGGAAAGGGACACGGCACCGGCGCGCTCGGCCCGAGCGACTCGTCGGATAGCGGCTCCGACGTGCAGGGCGAAAAGCGCTATCCCGGCGACATCGAGGACGAGCTCGACGCCCACGCGCTCGGGCAGTCCGAGGCGGAGCTGAACAGCGATACGGACCGCTTCGGCACGGGCGAGGCGGCATCGGCGGATGGCGACAACAATCTGGAAGCCGATGCCGACATCCTGCCCGACGAAATCGAGGACGAAACGCGCGATCTCCCCGACGAGGACGCCGACCCCGCAGCCGATCGATCCTGACACGCATCGGCTGAGGCACACTGCAAGCGGCGCGCTCCGGACGGAGCGCGCCGCTTTTTACACGCGCTTCGCATCACGGGGCTAACATCGTCGGATTGCTCCCAGTCACGCTCACGATGGATCAGGACGTCTCCGCCACACAATCCGCGCCCGTCGCATCGGGCCGCACGTCGCGCTTCGGCTGGCTTTCGTGGATCGTCGATCCCGTCATGCAATGGTCGCAGGACCACTGCCTGATGTTCTCGGCGGCGATCGCGTTCTTCGCCGCGTTCTCGCTTGCGCCGACACTCGTCATCGTGATCGCGGTGGCGAGCGTCTTCTTCGGCGCCGATGCCGTGCAAGGCAGGCTCTTCGACGAAATCAGCGGCGTCGTCGGCGTCGATGCGGCGCACGCGCTGGAAGCGATCGTCGCGAACGCGTGGCACGCGGACATCGCGCGCAGCACGGCGATCCTGTCGCTCGCGGGCGTGCTGATCGGCGCATCGGCGACATTCTCGTCGCTGCACAGCGCGCTCAACGTCATCTGGCCGACGCCCGCCGTGAGCACGCGCGAAAGCATCGTCACGCTGCTGCGCGTGCGGCTGATGTCGTTCGGGCTCGTGGTCGGTTCGGGTTTGCTGGTCGCGGTGCTGCTCGTGCTCGACGCGCTCGTCGAGTTGCTCGGACATTGGGTGCTGGGCGATGGCAGTCCGTTCGTCGTGCTCTCGGGGCTGACGCGACGCGCGATATCGCTCGGCGTGCTGACGATCGCCTTCACCGTGCTGCTCAAATTCCTGCCGACGACGCGCATGCTCTGGCGTGATGCCGCGCTCGGCGCCGCCGCCGCCGCGATGCTTTTCGAAGCCGGCAAGCGCCTCTTCGCGTTCTACCTCGCGCACGCGGGCACGGCGAACATGTTCGGCGCGGCCGGTTCGCTCGCGATCATCCTCATGTGGCTGTACTACTCGGCGGCGGTGTTTCTGCTAGGCGCGGAGCTAGCGGCGACGGCGGCGAGGAAGCGCACGCATCGCGCATCGGGCTGGCGTTGAGCATCAATGAAAGAGGCCGTCCGCGAAGGGACGGCCTCTTCAGCAGTTACCCGCTGTGATGCGTGAAACGCCTTACGCCTGACGACGCAATTCCGCAGGCGGCACCTTCATCAGATGGCGATACTTCGCTACCGTCCGGCGCGCGACGATCACGCCCTGATCGGCGAGCATCTTCGCGAGACTCACGTCGGAGAGCGGATCGCGCGTGTTCTCCTTCGAAATCATTTCCTTGAGCAGCGCGCGCACGGCCGCGGCCGAACACGTGCCGCCGCTTTCCGTCGACAGCTCGCGCGGGAAGAAGTGCTTGAACTCGAAGATGCCGCGTGGCGTCGCCATGTACTTGTTGCCCGTCGCGCGCGAGATGGTCGATTCGTGCAGGCCGAGTTCATCGGCGACATCGCGCAGCACGAGCGGCTTCAGCGCAATTTCGCCGTAATCGAAGAACGCCTTCTGATGCGACACGATGCATTCGGCCACGCGCTGAATCGTCGTGAAGCGCTGCTGCGCATTGCGAATCAGCCAGCGCGCTTCCTGCAACTGCTGCGCGAGCGGCGAACGGCTCGCGCCGGCCGACTGCGCGAACAGTTCCGCGTACATCCGATGGATGCGCGCACGCGGCAACACCGCCGGATTGATCGTCACGACCCACTGCTTTTTCACCTGACGCACGATGACGTCGGGCACGACGTAGTTGTCCTCGCTCGACCCGTAGTTCTCGCCCGGTTTCGGATCGAGGCGGCGTACGAGCGCGCACGCGATGCGCAGTTCATCCGCGCTGCAGCCGATCTTCTTCTGCAGTTCCGCCTGCTCGCGGCGTGCGAGGCGCTCCAGATGATGCGCGACGATTTCCATCGCAACGGCGCGGCCCGGCGTGTCCTCGTCGAGCGCCTGGAGTTGGAGCGTCAGGCATTCCGAGAGATTGCGCGCGCCGACGCCCGGCTTGTCGAGCGATTGCACGAGCTTCAGCGCGATGTTGAGTTCGTCCTCGTGAAGCGCGGGTTCGATCTCCACGACATTCGCGAGGTCGCTCAAGTCCTGCCGCAGATAGCCGTCGTCATCGAGCGCTTCGATGATGAGCTGCGCGATGGCGCGATCGCGTTCGTTCAATTGATAAAGGCGCAGCGCGTCGTGGAGCGTTTCGTGCAACGAAGGTTCGATGCGAACCCAGTCGGCGGGATCGGAGCCTTCGCCGTCGCCGTTGTTGCGCGACGCGCCGCGGCCGAACGGATCGGACGAGAATTCGCTGACGGAATCGTCGCGCGAGCCGGAATCCACGTTCGATTCGGCTTCCATGCTCGCTTCGGGCGCGAGCGGCGTCTCGGTGGCGTTGTCGGATGTGGTCGACAGGGTCGAGTCGGACATCGAGCTGCCGTTGTCGGCGCCGAGCGCGTTGTCCTCGGTCTGGGACTCGTCGTATTCGAGAAAGGGGTTGGTATCCAGTGCGTTTCGCAGTTCCTGCTGGAACTCGAGCGACGAGAGTTGCAGAAGGCGAACCGACTGTTGAAGGCGCGGCGTGAGTGCGAGCGTTTGCTTCGCGCGTAGTTCGAGTGTAGGCGGCATTGCTTGCTAATCCTCGATTGTTCCAGACGTGATGGGCAGGTTTGCGACTACTAAAGCAACAGCCATGCCATCGAACGTTAAGGTCGTGCAGGGACTACGTTTTTCGTCACCGGCACCCTTCTTTTGAAGCCTTTCCAAGGCCGCTTTCACGCAGTTTTTACACGCGCTCAGACAAAACCGCTGCGGGTTTCAGGCGCGTCGCGTTGCGCGCGGGCAAGCCTTCCGATGAACGTCGAAGATTTGTTCGCCTACGCACTCAGGCCTTGCCGCGCGGGGCATTCAGGACGCTTCGGCTTCGGTCGGCTCGCGCGGCCGCCGGATCTGGCACGCAAGTTGCGGAACGAAGTTCACGATCCGCGTGCTACGGCGCGGACGTCATCGAAGAGCCGCGTCTAGCACGGAATGCGTGAACGCGGCGTCAGACCAAAATCGAAAAAAGGGAGTATCGACATGAAGACGACTCAAATCCTGAAGGCAGCCGGCGGTATCGCGTGCGTGGTGTTCGCGCTCAACGTCGGCGCACAGACCAACGCAGCGTCGTCGACGAGCGGTTCCGGCACGTCGATGGGCCAGAAGGTCGACGACAGCGCGATCACCACCAAAGTAAAGGCCGAACTGCTCGGCGCGAAGAACGTCAAGTCCACGCATATCCACGTCAAGACGCACGCGGGCGTCGTGTCGCTGACGGGCACGGTGCCGTCGGCGGAAGACAAGACCGCCGCCGAAGAAGTCGTCTCGAACGTCTCGGGTGTTGCTTCCGTGAAGAACCATCTTAAAATTGCCGCCAAGTAATGGCATAGTTCGTATGCCCGGCTTCGCCTCGGCGGGCCGCGGTTGAGTGCCAGCAGTACCGGAACCCGCGCGGGTTCGACGATTCGCCGCAAAAGGCGATGACTCGGACGAAGCGCGGGTTCTCGCTTGGAGGCATCGGTTCACGTTTTCGTCGTCCGGTGCTTCAGTCGCAAGTTCTCGCAAGACGCTTCACCAGTGCGCAGCACCTCGCAGCACTTCGAAACTCAAAAACGAGACGGCCGTTCAGGTCGACACTCAAACAGGCGGCTCACGAATGCGCAGTAGCCCGGCGTTCAGAGGCCCCGGCAAAAAGGAGCTCTTCATGAAGACGAAAAAGATGGCATTGATCGGCGCGCTCGCGCTGGCATTCTCGACGACGGCATTCGCCCAGGCAGCCTCCGATGCGGCAGCCTCGGCGCCGGTGGCGAAGAAGCAGAAGGGCACCAATCTGCATCAGCAGAACAAGGCGCACAAGCTGCACGGCGCATCCGCAGCGGCGGCGGCTTCGGCGCTCGGCACCAATGACAAGGGTCAGCCGCAGTAACCCGCGTCGTACTGTCGCTTGACGAACAAACGGCCGCTTCGTGCGGCCGTTTGCTTTCGAAGCGGCCCGGAAAGCCGGGCCGCGCGCCTCACCGCGTCAGCATCAGGACTTCGCGGCTGCGTATTGATCGCGCAGATCGCGGATGCGGTCGTGGTTCTCCAGCACGCCCTGATACTGGCGCTCCACCACGGCACGGACATCGGCGGGCAGGTCCTTGTCGAGCGCCTCGCGATAATTCTTCTTCGCTGCATCCTCGCCGCGCTCGCATTCGGCGAGGATCGCGTGATCGCTATGGCCGGTTACGGCCGACTTCACGTCGACCCAGCCGCGATGCAGCGCGCCCGACACCGATCCGCCGGTTTCGGGCTTGCCGCCCAGGCGTGCAACGATGTCCTGCAATTCGCGCGCGCCCTCTGCGCACTTTTGCGCGCGATTCTGAAACAGCAGCTTGAGGCTTGGATCACGCGTATCCTCGGCGGCCTTGAGAAAACCCTTTTCGCCGTCCTTCGAGGTTTCGACCAGATCGTTGAGTACCGATACGACATTCGTGCTCATATAAGACCTCCTTTTCGTTAGGACATTGCCACTGCGCAACCCCTGCGGGATGCGGCTCGCGGATTCATGACGCACGCCGCGTGCCCGATCGCGGGCCGCGCGGCATACGCCTTGCTGCCGTCACCGCACTACAGCGCGCGACCGGTTCGGGACGCGCGCACGACAAGGCAACAGGAGAACGCAGTGAAATTTTTCAACCGGCTCGCGCATCGCGAGTTTCTGGTGCTGGCGGCTGTCGCCGCATCGGCGCTGACCTTGCATGTCCGACAAGAAAGCATCGACGCGCACGCGCGCTCGGCACACGTTTCGCGCGCGGAATACGGACGCATCTGCGAGCCGCCCGTCGCACATGCGGAGAAGGGGCGCGTGCTGCCGGCCGACTGCGCCATTCGCGCCAACATGCAGCCGAATCGGCCGAGCGCGCCCTGGGTCTAGCACAGACGAAAACGCCCGCACGAAGCGGGCGTTTCATCGATACGGCGCGAAACTACGATCACACGCGCGATTGCGCGAACTCGCCAGCCGGTTGCGGCGGCTTCAGCGGATCGAAGTCGCTCCAGCGGCCTTGTTGCCAGCGGCCCGACGCGCGTTCGATGTCCATTCCGCCTGCTTCACGCAGCACCGCCGCGGCCTGATCGTGCGTTTCCGGCGATACGTGCACGGCCACCAGCACGCCCGCATGACGCGCGGGCTCTTCCGCTTGCGCCGCGCCGTGCGGCTTCTTCTTCGTATGCGACATCGCGCCGACGAGCGATCCGACGTACGCGCCGACGCCCGCCGCGATCACCGAAACCAGCAGCGGCGCCTTGAAGACGGCGAAGATGGCGGCGCCGATGACCGCGCCGACCACCGCGCCGATCGTCACGCCCTTGCCGGCGCCCTTGGGCGCGCCGCTCGCACCCGCATCGGTGCCGACATCGCCGCCGATCGGATGGCGTGCGTGCTGGCCGCTCGGATTGACGAAGAAAAGCGTCACGTCTTCTTCCAGGAAGCCGCGCGCAAAGAGCTTCTGCGCTGCCGTTTCGGCCGCGCGAAAAGTCTGAAATCGGCCCGCAATGATCAGGGACATGTTCCCTCCTTGTTGGCTTGGGTTTTGGGAATGCGTCGTTCAGACGGCAAGGCCGCTCACTCCGGCTCCAGGCCGGCGACGCGGAACAATCCGCTCCTCAGCACGGCGGGCTGGCCGCCGTTGTCGTCGAGCACTTCGGCGCACACCGCGCGGATGCGCGACGCGCCTTGTTCGAACGCGGCGAGCAGATCGTCCTCGCGCGGCGACTTCGCGCCGAAGTGATCTTCGAGGGCTTCGGCGGTGATCGAGCAGACGACCGGCTCGCCGTCGATGAGCGCGGCGAAGTGAATCGCGAGATCGTCGCCGTCGTAGACAGGCGGTTCGTCGGCAAACGTGATGTGCATGGTCGAGTCCTCATAAGCGGGACGGGAAACGGAACGCAAGGCGGCGCGACCGGCGACGTGCGCGATCCTCATGACGCCGCCTTCGCTTTTGCGAGCTGCTGCGCCATCTCGTAGTGATGGCTGATGATCGGCAACGCCTTGGTCGCCGCGGCTTTCAGCGCGGTGTCGTTGCCGGTTTCGCTCTCTTTTCTGAACAGTTCGACGGCCTTTTGATGCCCGCCCACGGCCACCTTTTCAATATAGGCCTTGTCGAACTCGGCACCCTGGAGATTTTGCAGGCTGCCGATCACGGCGGTATCGGCGGCGGGCGGCGCGGTGATGCCGTGACGCTTCGCGAGCACGTCGAGATTGCGCGCGAGCTTCGTGTGATCGACGATCATTCGCTGTGCGAACTCCCGCACCTGCCGGTCGCTCGCATGCGTGAGCGCGAGCTTGCTCGCCGTGAGTTCGGTTGCGCCCGCCTGACCCGCGTCCTGCAGGAATTGCTGATCGATGGGCGAGAGCTTCTCGCTTGGCGTCTGTGCCTGCGAGAGCGGCGCGAAAGCAGCGGCGAGCGACAGCACGATCACGCGCGTCACGGATGGAAAGTATTTCGGCATCGGCGGGCCTCCGATGAACATGCGCTCACGCGCGCGCCTTGCCGAGCGCGTCGATCAGCGCCTCGTTGAACGCCGGAATATCGTCGGGCTTGCGGCTCGTGATGAGATTGCCGTCGATCTGCACTTCCTGATCGACCCACGTTCCGCCCGCGTTGCGCACGTCGTCCTGCAGGCTCGGCCAGCTCGTCATCGTGCGGCCCGCGACGATGCCAGCCGAGATCGGCAGCCAGCCGCCGTGGCAGATCACTGCGATCGGCTTCTTCGCGCGGTCGGCGTCCTTGACGAAGGCTTGCGCTTTCGCGTCGAGACGGATCGCGTCGCCGTTGACGACGCCGCCCGGCAGGACGATCGCGTCGTAGTCGGCGGGATTGGCGGCGTCGAAGGTCACGTCGACATCGACCTTGTCGCCCTTGTCGACATGCTTGAAGCCCTGAATCTGACCGGCTTTTTGCGATATGACGTCCACCTGCGCGCCCGCTTCCTTGAGCGCGCGTTGCGGTTCCACGAGTTCGGCCTGCTCGAAGCCGTCGACGGCGAGAATCGCGACCTTGCAACCGTTGAGGGAATTGGCCATGAACACACTCCTATTGCTGATTTCGACTCTTCCGCGCGTGCGGAATCCATGGTCGAAGTTCAGCAAAGGCTGTGCCCAGCGGAACGGCCGGGCGGCCTTGAGCGGGAAGGGCGGATCAGGCGGGCTCGACGCTGCGTTTGCCCGTCAGACGCAGCACGCTGACGACCGCTGCGGCAGCCGCGAACACGGCTGCGACGCCGAGCGCGATCACCGGGCCTTGCTTGGGCGCGACGCCGAAGATCAGCGCGACGAGCGCGGCACCGAGCGTCTGACCGGTGAGGCGCGCGGTGCCGAGCATGCCGCTCGCGCCGCCGCTGCGATGACGCGGCGCGGAAGCGAGCATCTGACGATTGTTCGGCGACTGGAACAGCCCGAAGCCGAGCCCGCACACGGCCATGCGCCATGCGACGTCGAGGGCCGTCGGATGCGCGCCGACGCTCGCGAGCAGCACGAGTCCGACGGTCAGTATCGCGAGACCGATGCCGCCGAGCAGGCCGGCCGAATACCGGTCCGCGAGCACGCCCGCGAGCGGCGCGACGAACACGATCACGAGCGGCCACGGCGTCATCAGAAACCCGGTCTCGACCTGGCCCATGCCGAAATTGTTCTGCAAAAGGAACGGCAGCGAAACGAACGCGAGCATCTGCGCGCAGAACGAACACACCGACGCGCCGACTGACAGCGCGAACACCGGAATGCGCAGCAGATCGACGGGCAGAAGCGGCGCGCTTTGCGTCAGTTGCCGCTTCACGAAGAAATAGCCGATGACCGCCGTCGCGATGAATTCGGCGACGAGATACGGCCGATGCTTGCCGTGCCCGATGCCGTCGACGGCAACGATCGCGAGGCCGAAAAAGAGCGCGTTCATGATCGCGCTGATGTAGTCGTACGGCTGCCGATGCCCCGGCGTGCGCGGCATCGCGTTCCAGCCGATCGCGAACGCCGCGACGCCGATCGGCACGTTGATCGCGAAGAGCCACGGCCACGTCGCGACCGAAAGCACGCCGGACGCGACGGTCGGCCCGATCACCGACGAGATCGCCACGACCGTCGCGTTGATCGACACGCCGCGACCGAGCTGATCCTGCGGATAGATGATGCGCACGAGCGCCGTGTTCACGCTCATGATGCCTGCCGCGCCGAAGCCCTGGACGACGCGCGCGATGGTGAGCGCAGCGAGCGAGTCCGACAGCGCGCACGCGAGCGACGACAGCGTGAAGAGCGCGAGCCCCGTCATGTACACGCGCCGGTAGCCGATGCGGTCGCCGAGCGAGGCGAGCGGCAGCAGCGATATGGTGATCGTGAGCTGATACGCATTGACGATCCAGACGGAGTCGGCGGGAGACGCGTTCAGATTGCGCGCGATGGTCGGCAGCGCGACGTTGGCGATGGCGCCGTCGAGCACCGCGAGCGTGATGCCGAGCGCGACGACGGCAATGGCCCAGTATCGCTGGGGCAGCGGCAGACCTTTATCGGAGTCCATCGATGGGCGGGAAGTGGCGGGCGGCGCATCGTGTGTCGCGCCGTTTTTTCGAATGGCCAGGACGAAGACGCCGCCACGCGGGGCCGCGTCTTCGCCCGCGTGCTTACTTCAGTTCGTAGAGGCCGGTGTAAGTTGCCGAATCGATCTCGTTGAGATGCGTCATGAAGCGCGCGACGGCATTGGTCACGTTGCCATCGAGCGGCAGGCTTTCCGCCGAGAGGGCGTGGATGCGAAAGATGTAGCGATGCGGCTTGTCGCCACGCGGCGGCGCCGCGCCGCCGAAGCCGACCGTGCCGTAGTCGTTGCGCAACTGCAGCGCGCCTGGCGGCAGCAGGCTGCCGTCGGCCTTGCCGGCGTTGCGCGGCAGCGAGCGCACGTCGGGCGGAATGTTGACGACGATCCAGTGCCAGAAGCCGCTGCCGGTCGGCGCGTCGGGATCGTAGACGGTGAGCGCGAGACTGCGCGTTTCGGCGGGCGGATCTTCCCATTGCAGCGCCGGCGATACGTTCTCGCCCGAGCCGCCGAAGGCTTGCTGGTCGAATTCCTGCGCGCGCGTCATGAAGCCGTTCGCCGGAAATTCGTCGGACCAGATGCGGAAATCAGCCATGAGAGTCGAGCCTCCTTCTTATAGCGATGTGGATGGATGCGGCACGGCGCATCGGACTGCGTGGCGCCGCGAGCCTCGCGCGAGCCGGTGCAGCAAACGTGCCCGAGGCGGCAAGGACGAAGCCAGTCGAGTGTAGCATCCGCCCCCGATATCCCGCATGAGCGCGAATGCCGCTGGACGGAATGCGCGAAGACGGCCGGAAGCGGGCGATCGAGCCCTCGAAATATGACGCGCGTTACAATAATGAGATGAATTCAGCCGGCGCGAGCCGGAAGGACGACCATGCCAAACGACCCGCGCCGCGCTGCCGGTCAATTCGTGCCGGCGAGCATGCCGGCGGACGACGCCGACATGTTCGAGCTCGCGCCCGTTTCGCTCTGGCTCGAAGATTTCAGCGCCGTGCGCGAGCAGTTCGAACGCTGGCGCGCGGCGGGCGTCGCCGATCTGCGGTCGTTTCTCGCGGAGAATCCCGGGCGTATCGCGGAGTGCTCGTCGCGCATTCGGGTCGTGAAGGTCAACCGGCGCACGCTGTCGCTCTTTCACGCGAAGGATGTCGATCATCTCGTGCAGAACCTCGATCGCGTGTTCCGCGACGACATGCTCACCACGCACGTCGACGAACTCGAGCAACTCTGGGCGGGTCAATCGCGCTTCGTCAGTCAGACGGTCAACTACACGCTCGACGGCAAGCGTCTCGACGTGCTGCTCAAGGCGGTCGTGCTGCCGGGACACGAGGACACATGGAGCCGCGTGCTCGTCACGATCGAGGACATCACCGAGCTCGAAGCGATGCGCCGCAGCGCCGCCGCAAGCGAGCTCTATGCACGCGGGCTCTTCGAGCATTCGCCGGTGTCGCTGTGGGTCGAGGATTTCAGTTCCGTCAAGTCGTTGCTGGACGATGTGCGCGAGCGCGGCATCGTCGACTTTCGCACTTTCACGAACGTGCACCCGGAGTTCGTCGAGCGCTGCATGCAGGAGATTCACGTTCTCGACGTCAATCAGCACACGCTGCGGATGTTCGCCGCGCCCGACAAGGCGACGCTGCTCGCGCGCCTGTCCGATGTGTTCCGCGACGACATGCAACAGTACTTTCAGGAACAGCTCATCGATTTGTGGGACGGCAAGCTCTTCCAGCAGCGCGAAGTGCTGAACTATTCGCTCGAAGGCCACGAGGTGCACGTGCATCTGCAGTTCTCGGTGTTTCCGGGGCACGAGGCGCGCTGGGATCTCGTGCTCGTCGCGCTGACGGATATCACCGCGCGCAAGAAGGCCGAGGCGTATCTGGAGTTTCTCGGCAAGCACGACGTGCTCACGAAGCTCAAGAATCGCTCGTTCTATATCGATGAGATCAATCGTCTCGAACGCAAAGGCCCGTTCCCGGTGACGGCGATCGCCATCGACGTGAATGGCCTTAAGGCCGTCAACGATCAACTCGGCCACGCCGCCGGCGATGCGCTTCTGCGGCGCGCCGGCGAAGTGCTCGCCAAGGCGGTGGAGAAGCCGTTCCAGGCGGCGCGCATCGGCGGCGACGAGTTCATGGTGCTCTTGCCGGGCACCGACGAACGCGGCGGCGAGGCGGTCATCGAGAGCATTCGCCAGTTGCTCGAAGTGAACAATCAGTTCTATTCGGGCAATCCGCTTTCCTTCGCGACGGGCGCGGCCACCGCGCACGAAGGCGAGCGTCTCGAACCGATGCTGCAACGCGCCGATGCCGCGATGTACGCGGAAAAGCGCGCGCATTACGACGGCGCGCGCGAGTGATCACTGCGACTGTGTGACTTCGTCGATGCCGCGGCTGAGCGCCGGACACGCTTCGCCGATCTGCTTCTTGTACTCGGCGGGATTGCTCGTCTTCAGCTTGTCGAAGCGATCGACGGTCGGTTGCGCCTGCGCAAGGCCGAGCTTCCATTCGCCATCGAAATCGGGTGCGTCGGGATAGCTTGTCCGCACGACGTTCTTGAAGCGCGCGACCTTGGCGGCGTCGATATGACAGACATCCGCCGCGCCCCGAGCGATGTTCGCGCTCGTCATCACGCCTTCCGCAGCCGCCAGTTCCTTCGATGACGGATGGCCCGGCGGCATCGCGGTCTGCGCCATCGCACACAGGCACCATGTGGTCAGAACGGCGGGAACGAGTAGGGTCGAGCGCTTCGTCGGCATGTGATTTTTAGCTTTGTTCGTGGGGTCAAAAAATTATAGGTGAAGCCCTCCGTGCGCAACGTCTGTTATGGCGAGGATGCGTCAATATCGCGTGCTAGAATCGATTTTCAACGCCGTTCTCAGACAGAAAAATGAAAAAAGGAAGCAAGGCCGCTAGCGCCGCGCCCTCGTCGACCACGGAGCAGGGGCGGCGCAAGTACGATCCTGAGGAGACCAAGCGGAACATTCTCGACATCGCCACGCAGGAGTTCTCGGCGATGGGACTCGCGGGCGCGCGCGTCGATGCCATCGCGGAGCGCACCAACACCACGAAGCGCATGCTGTATTACTACTTCGGCAGCAAGGAAGGGCTGTACGAAGCGGTTTTGGAGCAGGTCTATGGCGATATCCGCGCGCTCGAACAGGAATTGCAGCTCGCGGAAATGGAGCCGGAGGAAGCGCTGCGCGAATTCGTCGGCTTCACGTTCGACTATCACGACAAGCATCGCGATTTCGTGCGGCTCGTGACGATCGAAAACATCCACGGCGCGAAGTACATCGAACAATCGAAGACCTTCAAGGCGCGCAATTCGACGGTCGTGAAGACGATCGAAGATCTCATCGCGCGTGGCGTCGCGGCCGGCAAGTTTCGCGAAGACGTCGATCCGATCGACCTGCATCTGATGATCAGCTCGTTCTGCTTTCATCGCGTGGCGAACCGTCATACCTGGGGCGCGGCGTTCGGGCGCGATCCGTCGGGCGCGCGCTCGCGTGCGCGTCATCGCGAGATGATCGTCGATGCGGTGCTGCGGTTCATGCGGCGCGACGGCTGATTTCCCCGCGCGCAAAGCAAAACGGCGACGCTCTCGCGAGGTCGCCGTTTTTTCATTGCTGCCGATGCATCAGCGTTCCAGCAGGCTCTGGAAGTGCGCGAACATGCGCTCGGCATCCGGCTCCAGCCCGGTGAAGATGCGCAACGCATCGACCGCCTGACACACCGCCATCCCGCCGCCGCTCACCGTGCGGCAGCCGAGCGCCTTCGCCACTTTCAGCAGCTCGGTTTCGAGCGGGAAGTACACGATTTCCGCGACCCACAGTTCCTTGTGCAGATACTCGGCCGGCAACGGCAGGCCGGGCAGTTTCGCCATGCCGGTCGGCGTCGCGTGGATGAGGCCGCTCGCGCCGGCGAGCGTGTCGCGCAAGTCGCCGCCGCTTTTCACGACGCGATCCGGAAAGCGCGCCGCGAGCTCGGCGGCGAGCGAAGCCGCGCGGGCGTCGTCGGAATCGAAGAGCGTGAGTTCGCGCGCGCCCATCGTGAGCGCCGCGTGCGCGACGGCCGCGCCCGCGCCGCCCGCGCCCAGTTGCACGACGCGTTCGAGCGGCGCGTCCGGCAGACCGCGCTGAAACGCGCGCGCGAAGCCCGACCAGTCCGTGTTGTAGCCGATGCGCTTGCCGTCCTTCAGCACGACGGTGTTGACCGCGCCGAGCGCGCGCGCGTCGGGATCGAGGTCATCGAGCAACGGGATCACGCTTTGCTTGCACGGATACGTGATGTTCAGGCCGTCGTAACCCATGCGCTCGGCGGCATCGAGCAGATCGGGCAGGGCGGACGGCTCCAGTTCCAGCGCCTGCAGGTCGATGCGCCGGTAGACGTAATTGAGTCCGAGGTTGCTGCCTTCCTTTTCGTGCATGGCGGGCGTGAGCGAGCCGCCGATGCCCGATCCGATCAGGCCGATGAGATACGAAGTCTTGTTGGTCATGCGAGCGCTCCGGCATGGATGAGCACTGCATGCTGCAGTGCGAGATGAATACGTCGCAGTGTGAACGCCCGCGCGAGGCTTGTCGGTTCGTGTTTCCACTGATTTGTACGGTCTAGTTAGTTTGTTATTATCTCGCAGAATGACATGGATTGCGCGCGTTCGCCATGCGGACGTCCTACACTGGAAGGCACCGCTCGATCCATCCCGCATTCACTGAATTGCAACGAGGAGGCAGCGATGCTGCGTTCGATCCGCACTTCCATCGCGACGGTTTCCATCAGCGGCACGCTTCCCGAGAAGCTGCACGCTATCAAGGCCGCCGGGTTTGACGGCGTCGAGATCTTCGAGAACGACCTGCTGTATTTCGACGGCACGCCCGCCGACGTGCGCCGCATGTGCGCGGATCTCGGCCTTGAGATCTATCTGTTTCAGCCGTTCCGCGATTTCGACGGCGTGAGCGCCGAGCGTCTCGCGCGCAACGTCGAGCGCGCGAAGCGCAAGTTCGAGCTGATGCACGAGCTCGGCACAGACCGCATTCTCGTCTGCAGCAACGTGTCGCCGGATACGATTCGCGACGACGCGCTCATCGTCGACCAGCTCGGCGTGCTCGCCAAAATCGCGGAAGAAGCGGGGGTGATCGTCGCGTACGAAGCGCTCGCGTGGGGCCGCTACGTCAACTCGTACAAGCACGCGTGGAAACTCGTCGATGCCGTGAATCATCCGAGTCTCGGCCTCGCGCTCGATACGTTCCACACGCTGTCGATCCGCGATTCCGTCGACGAGATCGCGTCGATTCCGGGCGAGCGCATCGCGTTCGTGCAAATCGCCGATGCGCCCATTCTCGCGATGGACGTGCTCGAATGGAGCCGTCACTATCGGTGCTTTCCGGGGCAAGGCGCGTTCGATGTCGCACGCTTCACCGCGCGCGTGCTGGAAGCGGGCTACAAGGGGCCGCTGTCGCTCGAAATCTTCAACGACGGCTTTCGCGCCGCGCCGACCGCGATCACGGCGGCGGACGGCTACCGCTCGCTGCGCTTTCTGGAAGAGCAGACGCGCGAGCTGCTGGTTTCCGAAGGCAAGGCCGTGCCGCCGGAGCTGTTCAATCCGCCCGCGCCGCCCGAACACATCGGCTTTCAGTTCCTCGAATTCGCCGTCGACGATTCGACGCGCGAGCATCTGTCGCAATGGCTCGGACGGCTCGGCTTCAGGCTCGCGGGCAAGCATCGCTCGAAGGATGTCGCGCTGTATCGGCATGGCGCGGGTTCGATCGTGCTGAACGCCGAGGCCGATTCCTTCGCGAGCGCGTTCTTCCAGAAGCACGGCTTGTCGCTGTGCGCGTCGGCGTTTCACGTCGATGACGCGAAGCAGGCGTTCGAGCGCGCCGCCGCGTATGGCTCGCAGCCGTTCTCGGGGCGCGTCGGTCCGAACGAGCGCGTGGTGCCGGGCGTGCAGTCGCCCGACGGCAGCCTCGACTATTTCGTCGACGAAGCGAAAGGCGGCCCGACTTTGTGGGAATCGGATTTCATCCTGACGGACATCGACGGGCCGTACGAAGTCGGGCCGCTGTCGCGCATCGATCACGTATGCCTGTCGCTTCCCGCCGATGCGCTCGATACCTGGGTGCTCTTCTTTCGCAGCGCGTTCGGTTTCGAGACCGAGCCCGCCGTGCTCGTGCCCGATCCGTACGGGCTCGTGCGCAGCCGCGCGGTGCGAAGCCGCGATGGTTCGGTGCGAATCGCGCTGAATGCGTCGATGGATCGCTATACGGCGGTGTCTGAGTCGCTGTCGACGTATCGGGGCTCGGGTCTGAATCACGTCGCGTTCAGCACGCCCGATATCTTCGACGCGATTCCGCGCCTCGAAGCCGATGGCGTCAAATTCCTGCGAATCCCGCGCAACTACTACGACGACCTTGTCGCGCGTTTCGGCCTGCCCGACGAGCAGATCGATCAGATGCGCGAGCACAATATCCTCTACGACCGCGACGAGCGCGGCGGCGAGTTCTTCCATGCGTACACGGAGCAGCTCGATCAGCGCTTCTTCCTCGAAGTGATCGAGCGGCGCGGCGGCTACGACGGCTACGGCGCGGCCAACGCGGCGGTGCGGCTCGCCGCGCACGCGCAACAGCGCGCGCGTCAGTCGGCCTGAAGACGCTCAGGCGCTTGCGGTTTTTCCGCTGCCCGCGGCGAGTTCACGCTCGCGCCTGAGTTCTTCTTCGCGGGCGCGGCCGGCGGCCTCGAACGCGTCGATGTGCAGAAACAGCCGATGCACGGTCTGGATCTGCGTATGAGAGAGATGTGACCGACGTGTGATCGATGCGAGCCGCTCGCGCCAGTACGAAGGCGGCAGCAGCGGGCCGCCGAGATCGCACGACAATGAACGACGCAGCACCAGTTCGAGGTGCGTCAGGTCTTGGTCTGCCAGCAACGCCGAAAACGCGCCCTGCGGCTTTGTATCGGGAAATGGGTCCATTACTCCGATGGCGGCGCGATCAGGCGGAACTTGATAGGTGCAAACCCTGGTTTTCGCCGATTTTTCGGATACGCGGCGAACGAAAGCGTTTGCTATACTCTGCGCTCGCTTCGCCGACGCTGTCGGCCCTGCGCGGTCCGCTCCCCGTAGTTCAATGGATAGAACGAGTGCCTCCTAAGCGCTAGATGCAGGTTCGATTCCTGCCGGGGGGACCACCGACCACCTCTCAAAGCCTTGTCGGGCTTACGTGGCGGGCTTCTCAAGGCGGTACATGGGTACTACAATCGCTACCACAAGCGGTACTCCATGGCACTCCTGCACCTTTCTTCAATTGTGTCTGTAAAGCTCAAATACGTCTGGCAGAAGCCGAACACGCCGCTGCTGTTCTTCAGACGCCGGATTCCCGACGACATAAAGCCGATGCTCGCTGCTAACGGTTCGCCGCTGGCAGGCAAGGTGCATTACGTGGTCTCGCTGCAGACCTCGGACCCTCGGGTTGCTGCGCCGAGAATCGCCAAGCTGGTGAAGCAGACCGATGAGGACTGGGCGCGGCTGCGCAACCCGTCGCGCGGGGACATCGCACAGCAGGCTCATGAGTTATTGGTTCGGGGCGGCGTCGACCCGTCAGACCCGCAATCAACTTCTGACGCGCTCGAAGCATTCTATGAGTTCCTGGACGACCAGCTTCCGAGGTCGGTGCAAGAGGACGAGCGCATCACCCAGGGACGCCAGGTCGACCCGCACCTCTCGCCGGTCCACGCCGCAGCCCTTCAGATGGTGCAAGGGCGGGTCAAGATTACCTTGGAAGACTGCTTGGACCAGTACGTTACGGTGCGTCCTGCCACGGAGAAAGATGCGCGCATGGTCTTTGGCTACTTGTTCGCTTTCCTCGGCACCCGCTCAGCGGTTCCGGGAAAGGACCGGGACCTTCGGAGCGTTAGGCGGCAAGAGGTGAACGAGTTCGTAAAGTGGCTGCTCGCCGGGAGGCACAGAGAAGAGAGCAAGCCGGTAAGCACGACCACTGTCAGCCGCTACTTGACCAACGTAAGGGCCGCTTTCGCGATGGCGATCAAGGAGAAGGAACTGGCGGTGCCGAACGTATTTGCAGAAGTGGAGATTCCCAAGGCTGGGAAGGATGCGGTCAAGCGCGAGACCTTCACCGTCGACCAGTACCGGCATCTGCACAGCGCCTTGGACGCATGGAGCGCAGAGCGCGGGCCGGATCAATTGCGCTGCATTCTGACCTTGGTGGCGGAAACCGGCGCTCGGCTCGGGGAGATTGTCGGCCTTGCGACTGCTGACGTACACCTTCGCGCCGCCATGCCCTATCTGGATCTGAAGGAGCATCCCTGGCGGTCTCTCAAGACTGGGCTTGGGTCCGCTCGGAGGATTCCGCTGACGCCCAAGGCCCTGGAGGCGGCAAAGGCCGCGCTACGGCTCGCGGGACATTCGCCCTTCCTGTTCCCCAGGTACACCACCGACAGTGAGTGCAGAGCGGACTCCGCCAGTGCTTCTCTGGTGGACTGGATACGGACGCGCGAGGGCCTTACGGGAACCAAGCTCGGGCCTCACTCGCTGCGCCACGGCATGGAGGATTTGCTGCGTGCGGTCGGCTGTCCAGACTCCGCTCGGGATCAGATCACCGGGCACGCAACCCCCGGGATGGGCGCGAAGTACGGGCAGGGCTATCCCCTGGCGCAGTTGGCGGAGTGGATGGCTAAGGCGGTCGCGCCGGTCCACGGATAGGAATAGCCACGACGGCGCGGTACAGCTAAAACCCCGCGCCCACGGCTGCAGACAACCCCGACAGGTACTGCCGCGCCGCTGCTTGGGCCTGCATGGCCTCCGCGTGCTCCTCGGCCTGCTCTGCGATCATCTCGTCGATCCTGTTCCCCGCCAACTCCTGCAGGCCTCCTGATTCGATGAGCGTCAAGGCTACCTGGTCGGCGCGCTCCGTGTACTGATTAAGCGCGATCCCAAGCGCCCGCGCTTTTCCGAGGGAGGTCAGCGGCCCCAGGGCGGCTCGCAGTTTCTCGACGAATTGCCCCGCCAGGCGCTCCTCTGCGCTCTCGGACTCGTCCTTGTCGGAGGCCCACGCGCCGCCGTTCCACTTCTCCGGGATTTGCTCGTCGTCGTCCTTGCAGCGTCGAATGAACCGCTCCATGTGGCGGGCCATGCGCTCACTTCGATCGTAAGCGGTCAATAAAAGACGCCCTTCCGTCTAGGGGCAGAAGGTCAGAAGCTAGGTGTCCACGTGGACACCTGCACACTGACACTGATGACAGAGAACAAAGACCTCAAGAGCCGCCTGGT
>Ga0182736_1001445_pt1 | contig 23123 bp, 19 predicted proteins | sample eDN5th30CKraftBY_FD_128882 | JGI IMG/M metagenome (GOLD analysis project Ga0182736, IMG submission 128882) | Enriched backyard soil microbial communities from Emeryville, California, USA - eDNA 5th pass 30_C Kraft BY (version 2) (version 2) | ecosystem: Environmental > Terrestrial > Soil >... | reverse complement strand
CGGCGGGATTGTCCACCCGAAACGCCTCATCTGGCGCTCCCCAGCGAGAAACCGATCGGCACCTGCATGGGGATCGCATCCCCCGCCACGGTCGCGGGCGGAAGCGGCAAAGGCTGCGCACGCTTCACCACCGCGACCGCCTCATCGTCCAACGCCTTGAAACCGGCGCCGCGCCCTACGGATACGGCGAGAACCCGACCACGCCGATCCATCGTCAGATGGACCTGAACACGCCCCTCGCGCTTCATCATTTTGGCGGCCGGCGGGTAGCGCTTGTGCCGATCGAGATGGGCCAGAACGCGGCCGCGCCACGCCGCCGCCTCATCCCCGCCGCCTCGCTCACCGCGCCCGCTGCCAGCCCTGTTCGTCCCGGCCCGGTCAGCACTGTCCGTGGCGCTGGCGCCAGCGGCGCCGCCGCTGCCTGCCTCGGCCGGAGCCGATGGCCCGGCAGCCGCGGCGGCGACCGCAACAGGCACGGGCAAGGCGACGGGTGGCGCAACTACGGGTGACGGCGTTTCCGGCTGCACCACAGGTTGCGGGCGCTCGACAGGCGTCGGGCGCTCCTGCGGCACCGGCCGGAGCGCCGCGGCGGGCGCTTCGGCAGTCGCGGCAGCCTTGGGCTCGTCCGCAACCGGCAACGGGGCGAGATCGAGCGCAATGCTCATGTCCGGCTTCGGCTGGACGACCGCCGCGCCCTTCCAATAAGCGGCCATGATCGCAACTGCGAGATGCACCGCCAGAACAGCGACCAACGCCGTTCCCCAGCGGCTCGTCTGCTGCGGGTCCGCCAGATATTGTCCGGCCATGGAACCAGCTGTGGGCACGGATGTCATGATCCGCCCACTGCTCCTTCTTCCCCGACCAGCGCGACCTTGAGGTAACCAGCCGTCCGCAAGGCATTGATCGCCTGCATCAACGTGTCATAATCCACGCTCTTGTCCGCGCGCAGGAAAATGCGCTGATCGAGGTCGCCACCCGTTTCCTTCGTCAGCGCCGCGTTCAGCGTGGCGTGGGTGATGGGCGCATTCCCCAGCGACAGGCTCCGATCGGCCGAAATGGTGAGGTAGATGGGCTTATCCGGCTTGGGCCCCGGCACAGTGGTCGATGCGGGCAGATCCACCTTCACATCAACCGTCGCCAGCGGAGCAGCGACCATGAAGATGATCAGCAACACCAGCATGACGTCGATGAACGGCGTGACGTTGATCTCATGATTTTCCGCAAGATCATCGTCATGACTGAGCTTGGCGGCCATGGCTATTCCGCCGCCTGCATCATCTCGGCCGTCACCACACCCCGGCTGCCATCGCGCGAGACCAGCCGCAGGACAGCCGCCGATGTATCGCCGATCAACGCCTTATAGCCGGCAATCTGGCGCGCAAAATGATTGTAGATCACGACCGCCGGAATAGCCGCAACGAGGCCAAGCGCAGTGGCCAGCAGGGCTTCTGCGATACCAGGCGCCACGACGGCAAGATTGGTGGTCTGCGAGGCTGCAATGCCGATGAAGCTGTTCATGATGCCCCACACCGTGCCGAACAGGCCCACAAAGGGCGCGACCGCGCCGATTGTCGCCAGGATGCTGGTGCCGCGCTGCATCAGCCGGACCGCGGCTGCCTCAACCCGGTCAAGACGGGAGACGACCCGTTCCTTAAGGCCCTCTATATCGTTCAACACGTCGTCGGATTGCTGAATCTCCATGCGCGCGGATGCGAGCAAGGCGACCGCGCTCACCGCATCCGGCCGGGTGGCACGTACTGCCTCAGTGAGGCTACGCGCGCGGTCGATGGCCGAGAAAGCGGTCCGGTGAGCCGCGACATATTTCCGTAATTCCAGCGTCTTGGCGACGAGGACTGTCCATGTCACGACCGATGCGATCGCAAGGCCGATCATCACCGACTTCACCACCCAGTCGGCGGCGACGAACATACCCCAAGCCGACAGATTATGTGGCAGCGCCGTCGCTGCCTGAGCAGGTCCGGTCCATATGCTCGCCGACAATGTGGCTATGACAGCGACAAAGCGCCCGCCGCTGGAACGGAACCGTGCACGCGAAGCCCCGTAGATGGTCCGACTCAAAGGAAACATATGACCCTCAATTGATATTGGCTCGCAATAACAATGGCGGGACCGTTAGGACACAGACAATTCCGCATAACGGTTATGCGTTGGTTGATAACGATACGCACCGCAGCGCCCGATCTGCCGACGCTTTTATGCTGGCGCAGGTCTGCCGAGCATTTTCCGCAACACGCTTTCCTGGCGGCGCTGGTGAACGACAACCATCGCCACATGCCCGATAATTAGGAAAAGCAGAAACCAGGCGAGCTTCCCGTGAATCAGATTGCCAGGCGCGGTCATCCAGCCGATTTCCTCCCCCGTTGGCGGCTGGAACTGCACGCCAAAGAGCCGGACGCCGCGCCCGCTGCCGACCATCCGCAGCAGAGCCAGCACCGGAATGACGAACATAAGCGCGTAAAGCACCGTATGGCCTAGCGCAGCCAATCGCCCCAACCGGTCGTCCTGATAGGGTGGCCGGCGGTTTCGTTCCAAAAGGGCCCAGGCAGCGCGAAGCATGAGGAGCATGAGCAAGAGCGTCCCGACCGATGGATGCGTGCCGACCCAGAACGCCATAAGGGGCACGCGGCCCAGAATATGCTTCAGGACCATGCCGCTGAACTGCCAGGCGAACAGCGCCGCCATTGTCCAGTGGAGAACACGACTGACCGTGCCATAATATTGTGGATTGTCTCTGAGCATCACCCTGCAACCACCCTATCCGCCATATTGATCTGACTTGTCTTATCTCTGGGAACCGGCCGCGCTGACATTGTCGCGGCGTCAGTCGAGGCTCGCCATGCGCAGCATCCGGGGAATGGCCGCTGAGACGATGGAAGCATGATCCTCCTCGGGAAGAAAATGGAAACGCGCGCGCTCCTCACCGTGGATAGCCTTCAACTGGCTCGTCAATGTCTGCGCATGCCCCAGCATATCCCGTGCCTGCCGGCGCGCGACAACCTCTGCGCTGCCGGGTGCCACACGCTGCCAGGGCGGCAAGACATCCTCCCACTCGCCCAGACAGATCAGCGTCCGCCGATCCCGAAGCGGCGCAGCCGATATAGCGGCGGTCAGGCCGGGCCTGTCCCACCAGATGGACGGGCTGATCGCAGCATAATTGCGAAATGTGTGCGGATGGTTACCCAGCACCCATAAAGTGAAATAGCCGGCCAGCGAATGACCGAACAAAGTCTGTCGCGAGGGATTGATGCAGGCTTGCTTCGCCGCGAGCGGCTTGACCTGCGCCTCGATGAACTGAAGGAAAGCGGCAGCCCCGCCATTCGCATTCTCCGTGTCCTGCCTTGCTCCGGGCCGTTCCCCCGTGCTCTGCCCGGACGTAAAATCGCGCTGGCGTCGGGAGACATCATAACTGCGATCAGGCATAGCGACACCGATGACCACGGCAGGAACCACGCCTGTTGCATCCGGCCGCCGGCTCATGCGGCGCAGGGCTTCCACACATGTCCCGAAACAGCCTGCGGCATCGAGCAGGAGGATCAAGGGCCAGCCGCCCTCGGGCGCAGTCCCTTCCGGCAACGCAATATCCAGACGATAGAGGTCGCCTGACGCCTGCGCGCGCATGAGATGGCTTTGAGTCCCCGGCAGACAGAAAGGGCTCTCCGGCGGAAGGGCATCGAGGCCCCCGTCACGTGGCAGCTGAATATTGCTTATGTCGGCCATGAATTGCTCTTGCACTTTACAATCATTATCAAATGCATGACAGCATCCCCGCATATGATCAAGAAAACATGACGGGGGAAGTCATTAACAAGAGTCTCACCGGGGCCGGCCGGCCGTTTGGACATCGCGCGACCCGCGTTGCGGGCGTGGCGCTGCTCGTACTGATCGCGCTGGCGGCAGTCTTCTTCTGGCGGGCAGACCCTACAGCCCAACCCGCCGCCAGCGGTGAGCAGTTGGTCGATGTTCGTGGCCGGCTCGTGACCATTCCCGGTCCCGTGCGGAAGATCGCCATTGATGATAGCCGCTACCTCGTCGCGCTCGGCCTTATTCACCCCGATCCGGTCGCGTTGCTGGCGGCCTGGCCGCAGGATGTGAACCGGCTCGGCCCCGAAACCTATCAACAGATATTGCAGCAATCCCCCCAGCTTGCCGATCTTCCCAGAATCGCTAGTTCGGCGGGAGCTTTCGACATGGAAGCCCTGTTGGCGGCGAGACCCGATGTTGCCCTGCTCTCGCTGGAAAGCGGGATCACGGATGCGCAGATTGCACAGATTGAAGGCGCCGGCATTCCCGTCGTCATCGTCGATTTTTTCGTCAAGCCGTTCGAGAATCTCGAAAAGAGCCTCCTGCTGCTCGGTCGCCTGACTGGCCGGGAAGCGCAGGCCGAAGCGTTTCTCGCTTTCCGTGCCGAACGGATGACATCCATCGCAAACCGGATTGCGGCGCTGCCAAAGGATGATCGACCCACCGTGTTTCTGGAAGCGCATGCCGGCATGAGCGGCGATTGCTGTAATTCGCCGGGGCGCGGTAACATCGGCGATTATATCGGCTTTGTGGGCGGTCATAACATCGGATCGGACGTTATCAGCCAGTCATTCGGCAAGTTGAATCTGGAATATGTCATTTCCCGCGATCCCGATGTCTATATCGCCACCGGCGGTCCGCATCTGGAAAAGTCCGGTGGGCTGGTGCTCGGCGCCGGCTATGATGAAGCGCGGGCGCGGGCGTCTCTGGTCAAGGTCGCGGGCCGCAAGGGCATAGCCGGGCTCTCCGCCATCAAGACCGGGCGCGTGCATGGCTTTTCCCACCAGTTGATCAACTCGCCGCTCGACATCGTCGCGATCGAAACATTCGCCAAATGGATCCACCCCGAGACATTTGGCGATCTCGACCCCGGCGCAACGCTTGCGGAGATCAACCAGCGTTTTCTCGCCATACCCTATGAAGGGATTTACCAGGTCGATCTGCGTTAAATGACCGCGAAAGGGCCTGCGACCCTGCCCTCATGGTCGACCGGCCCTGTTCCGTTCCGCCATTTGCGGCCGCCGACTGGCCGGCGTGCTCGATGCTTCGAAAATCACAATTGCTATCATCTGATCGAACAGGAGAACTGAACATGTCGTCCTTCCGTCAACAAGCCAGAAGCATCACCCTGGGGCTGCTCCTTGCCGGTTCCTTCTTCACGGTCCCGTCCAGCGCTATCGCGCAGGCAGCCTTCACGACTCTTGACCGGACCTCCGAAGCAAGAATCACCTTCTCGCCCCTTGAGCGCGGAAAACCCATCCTCGCGGGATCGGACGTCACCGTCGCTGGGCAGGGCTTCAAGCCCGGGCAGCAGGTCACATTGCTTTATGGCGCCACACCGCTTCCCGGCGGGCCGCTGACAGTCGACGCGGAAGGCAAGATCGACGGCAGGATCGCCGTTCCAGCGGACGCCGTCGCGGGCACCCACCCGATCATCGTCGTGGCTCAGGGCCCCTATCACGCAACCGTAGCCGATCTTAAAGTGTCCCCCACTGTGCCGCTGTCGGGTCAGGCGGGCTATGAGGTGACCGAGGCGCAAGCGACACGCGGCCTCTATCAGTCGGCCTACAGCGCCAAGAACAACACGCTTTTCGTTACATCCGCCGTTGGCCGGCCGCCGGTCCATCAATCCGAGATCGTCAAGCTCAATCCAGACACGCTCAAGGTGCTCGCGCGGGTCACCCCGGCCGAAGCGCCAGCCTCTGGCCGGGCGGCAGCCACTCCGGCCAACGCCGGCGGCGCGGCCGCTCCTGCCGGTCCCGGCCTCTATGCGGTTTACGGGATCGGACTGGACGATGCCAAGGATATGGTCTGGGTGACGAATACCCGCCAGAACACCATTGCCGTCTATCGACAGTCGGACCTTGGGCTCGTCAAACAATTCGCGCCCGGCACGGTCACGCATCCGCGTGACGTCGCGATCGACGTCACGGCCGGCAAGGCTTATGTGAGTGCTACCGGTAAGCCGGAAGTGGCCGTATTCGATACCGGTTCGCTTGAAGCGGTCAAGACGATCGAGATCAAGGCACTGGGGCGCGGCAAGGAGTTCTCCGCAACGAGCCTCTCGCTGGATAAGGCGGCTCACCGCCTCTATGTCGCTAGCTTGTCCACGAACGAAGTCGCCATCATCAACACGCAGACCGATACGGTTGAAAAAGTGTGGCCGGTGCCGGGCGCGCGCAGCACCATCGGCATTTCCCACGATCCGCAGACCGGGCGCATCTTCGTCGCTGCTCAGGGTAGCGACAATCTTGTCGTTCTGGACGGCAACACCGGCGCCGTTATCGCCGACACGCCGATCGGCGCCGGAGCACTCAATGTGGCATTCGATCCCGTCAAGCGCCGCGCCTATGTGAGCAATCGGGGCGCCGGGACCATCGCCGTGACTGATGTAGATGGCAAGATCGTCGCGAATCTCGGACCGGCGCCATCTGCCAATCATGTGTCGCTGGGCAAGAATGGCACCGTGTTCGCGGTCGACAAGTCGGCCAACGCACGCGGCGAGGACAGTGACACCATCCTGCGGATCCGGCCCCGCAGCTGAACCTTCGAGGCTGAACCTTGCGGAGCCGGACATTCACCCGTGGGGGATATCCGGCTCCGCCTTTCTATAAAATGATGGTATGTTCGCCCTTTCCGGTGAACAAACTCCATCAGCAGCCGGCCGCATTATCGTGCGACGGGCTCGCCTGAGAGAATATCCTCAATGCTGATCCGCAAGCCGGATTGTTCCGCCTCGACCCGCCCGACGACATTATAGACATCGGCCAGAACCTCGGCGGTGATCGCCTCCGCTGGCGGGCCGTCGGCCGCCACCCGGCCTTGCGACAACACAATGATGCGATCCGACCAGCGCGCCGCGATCGACAGGTCGTGCAGCACCATCAAGACGATCATGCCCCGCTCGCGCGCTAATGCGTGGACCAGCTTCATCACGCGAAGCTGGTAATGCAGGTCGAGCGCGCTGATCGGTTCATCGAGCAGCAGTACATGCGGTGATCGCACCAGCGCCTGCGCCAGCGAAGCCAACTGGCGCTGCCCGCCGGACAAGCGATCCAGGCCCGACATAGCCAGCGCCGTGATACCCACCCGCTCGATCACGCCGAGCGCGCGTTCAAGCAGCGCCTCATCCGATAGCGGCGGCCCATCCACCGGTGAGGCCCGCAAGGCACCGACCACCGCCTCAAGCACCGTCAGCGCTACGCGCTCGGGCAGGCTCTGCGGCATATAAGTGACCAGTCGGGCATGATCCGCCAACGCCATGCCCAGCAAATCATGCTCCCCCAGATGCAACGAGCCGGCGGCCGGATGCAGGCCGGCAATGGCCCGCAGCAACGTGGTTTTACCCGCCGCATTGGGCCCGATCAGCGAAACGACCGAGCCCGGCGCGATCGGCGGCAGGGTCAAATCCTCGATCACCTGCCGCCGCGCATAACCGACTGACAGATTTGTCAGCGCCAGTTCTTCCGTCAGCCGGTCCATCAGATGCGCTCCGGTCTGCGAAGGATCAACGTCAGGAACACCGGCACACCGATCATGGAGGTGACAATGCCGACGGGCAGCAAGATGCCGGGCACCATCACCTTGCTGGCAACCGAGGCCAGCGACATGATAAGCGCACCGCACAGCATGGACGCGGGCAACAGGAAGCGGTGGTCTTCGCCCAGCAGCAGCCGGGCGATATGCGGACCGACCAGGCCGATGAAACCAATCGTGCCGACAAATGCAACCGATGTGGCAGCCAGCGCACTGATGCGGAGCAGCGAGGCAAAGCGCAGGCGTCGCACATCGATGCCGAAGCTGCGCGCGCGGTCCTCACCGAGCCGCAGCGCCGTCATGGCGTGCGCCGCTCGCATCGAGAATGGAACAACGATCGCCACGACCAGCGCCAGCACCGCAAGATTACCCCAGGTCGCCCGCCCCAGCGAGCCCATGCTCCAGAAGACAAGCTGCGAAAGCGCTTCCTGCGATGCGACGAATTGGATGAGCGCTACAAGTGCGTTGAACGTGAAGACCAGCGCAATACCAAACAACACCACGCCTTGCACGCCCGCCGCCCGGCTGCGCGCCAGCGCTTCCAGCAGCAGGACCGACGCGAACGCGCATAAGAAAGCATTGATCGGCACCATCCAGTCGTTCGGCACGAATGGCAGGCTGAAGCCGAGCACAATGGCGAGCGCCGCACCGAATGACGCGGCGGACGACACGCCGAGCGTAAACGGGCTGGCCAGCGGATTGTTGAGAATGGTCTGCATCTCGGCCCCGGCCAGCGACAGCGCCGCGCCGACGAGGATCGCCATCAGGGCATAAGGCAGGCGCACATCGCGAATGATCGTCACTTCCGGCCTGCTCAGTCGATCGGGGTCGAACAATCCTGCAAATACGTCGCGCAGCGCGAGAGGGGAAGGCCCGGTTGAAATGTCCAGCATGAACGCGGCGACACCTAATCCCGCCATCACAAGAAGGATCAGCAGCCTGCGCCTTATCGTGCGCTGATAAGCCGTTACCATGTGCTCGCGCACCATGGTGGAACGAGCGGCTGGCGAACTCACGTTCCGTCTGTCTTCCTTCACGATGCGTTCCGCAACAAAACCGATATCCAGTATATGATCAGACACCATGCCGGCATCCATGCGCAGACACGTTCCGGCCTGGGGCCGGGCCGCCTTGCTATTGCGACAACATCTCATTAGCAAGCCGGTTTAAGAAGCCGTAAGCGATCCCCGCTGCCTGTCCAGTGGGCAGGTTCGTCAGCATGAGACGCATAAGGCGCTGTCTGACCAGGCCTGCATAGAGAGCGGGCGAAGGTTAGCTGCGACCGCTCTAGTTCATGAGCGATCGTCAGATATGAAAGCGATAAGTTTGTGAAAATCCTAGATCAGATTAAAACTCTTGGCCCCGCCATGACCGAATGGCGCCGGGACTTTCACCGGCACCCGGAACTGGCATTTGAAGAGACGCGCACCGCCGGGCTCGTTGCGCAAAGGTTGCGGGAATTCGGCTTGTCCCCCGTCGAAAATATCGGCGGCACGGGCGTCGTCGCGATCATCGAAGGCCGGGAAGCTGGCGCCTCTATCGCGCTGCGCGCCGATATGGACGCTCTGCCCATGAACGATGAAGGCGGCCGGGACTGGCAATCCCACAAGCAGGGGGTCGCCCATGCCTGCGGTCATGATGGCCATACCGCCGCGCTGTTGGGTGTTGCGCGGCATCTGGCGGACAACCCGCCCGCCTGTGGCCGGGTCGTTCTGATCTTCCAGCCCGCCGAGGAAAATGGCCTGGGCGCACGGGCGATGATCCGGGACGGATTGCTGGACCGGTTCCGCTTCGATGAGATCTATGCGTTCCACAACATGCCGCTGCTGGCCCCCGGCACAGCCAGCGTGCGTACCGGCCCGACGCTGAATGGCTATATCATATGGGACGTGGAAATTACCGGGACAGGTGGCCATGGCGCGGCCTTTTTCAAGGCGACAGACCCCGTGCAGGCTGCGGCGCGGCTGGCGACCGAAATCTCTTCGATCGTCGGGCGCTATGTCGATCCGGCGGATTCCGGCCTGATCACGGTTTGCTCACTTCAGGCAGGCAGTTCACATAATGTCATTCCCGGCTCGGCAAGACTGAGCGGCACCGCGCGCGCCCTGACGCCGGAAGTCCTCGCCTTGCTTTACGCACGTCTGGAAACGGCATGCGCGGGGATAGCGGCCCTGACCGGCTGCACCATCCGCTGCAACCGGCTGGCCGAGGTGCCACCCTGCGTCAACGCACCGGATGGTGCGGATCGCGCGGCACAGGCCTGCGCCGCTGTGCTGGGCGAAGCGAATGTGCTGCGCGATCACCCGCCTTTTCCCTTTACGGACGATTTCGCCTTGTTTCTTGAAGCGGCGCCGGGCGCCTATCTATTTCTGGGGCAGGACAGTGCGATGTGCCACAATCCCGCCTATGATTTCGACGATGCGCTGCTGCCCGTCGCCGCGAGCATCTTCGCCACGCTGGTGCGGCAGCGGCTCGGCTGAGCGAGGCGGCGGCGCTCACGCCCTGAGCGTTGCGCCGCCATCGACATAGATGTCCGTCATGGTGATATGGCTGGCACGCTCGGAGAGGAGGAAGATCACTGCATCCGCCACCTCGTCCGGCGTGGCGAGCTTACCCAATGGAATCCCGGCCTTGAACATATCGGGTTGGCCGGCAATTACACGCGCGGCACCCTGATCGTCCGTCCACATGCCCGTCTGCATCGGCGTGAGCGTGGAGCCGGGCGCGACGATGTTGCAGCGGACACCCTGCGGGGCAAGCTCCAGTCCCAGACACCGCGTAAACATATGTGCCGCCGCCTTGGATGCGGCATAGGCAGCCATCGCGTGACGCGGAACGCCCGCCGCGTTGGAGCCGACCGTGACGATACTGCCCCGCCTGCGCGCGGCCATGCGCCGCCCGACCGCGCGCCCGACATGGAACACCCCATGGACATTCACGTCGAATACCCGACGCCAACTCGCATCGCTCGTCTCCAGCACCAGATCCGTGGCCAGCACACCGGCCACATTCACCGCCAGATCGATCGGCCCCCAATCGCGCTCCACCTGCTCTACAAGCGCATCGACGGCAGCGCTGTCCGTCACGTCCAGCGCCGCTGCCTGGATATCGTCGCCCGTCAATGCCGGTATGGTCAGATCGCTTGCGGCAACCCGTACCCCCTCGGCACGCAACTGGCGGACCAGCGCCATGCCGATACCGCCACTCGCGCCCGTTACAAACGCGATCTTGCCGGCAAGGCCGCTGTCCCGGCTCATGCCTCCACCAGCCTGCCGAGCGCCATGCGTTCGGCCAGTGCCGGCGCAATCACGGCGCTGGCCTGCGCCCCGGTGAGCTGCGGATGCAGGAACGGAACGGCAATGACGTCCAGCGTGGCTGCATAAGGCTGCCATAGCGCGGACGTCAGATGCGGACGGTCCTGATGGTCATTGGCGGCGCGAACATGCGTCAGCACGCCATCGAAACGGCGATGATGATGCCCCCGCACAAGACGGTTGGTTTCAAGAACCACCCGCACCACGCCAGCGAGCGCGCGCGGCGGCAGATTACCGAGCGCGCTATCCCCGGCGCATAAAAAGGCAAGTATCTGCTCACGCGTCTGCAAATGCGGATAAAGCTCGGGATCATAGCCTGCAATGGCGAGCAATGAGCGCAAAGCCTGACTTTCAGACGGTTCAGGCTCAGCCCGCCAACATTCGGCAGGATAGGAATCCAGCATGGCAACAAGCCCCACCTGCCGCCCGGCTTGCTGCAACTCGACCGCGATCGCCTGTGCGATGATCCCGCCGACCGACCAGCCGGCAACATGGCACGGCCCTTCAGGCTGACGCGCCATGATCCGGCGTGCATAGTCCGCGGCCAGCGCATCGATACTGTTGGGCACTGGCGCAGCCGGATCGAGCGCCGGCGCCTGGAGACCATAGACCGTGCGGCGGGGTGACAGCGCCGCCGCCAGCGTTCGATAACCCCAGCATATGCCACCGGCCGGATGCACCATGAACAGCGGCGCGCGCTCGGCCTCGCCTCGGGTCAGGGTGATAAGCGGCGCCAGCCCCTCGTCATTTATATTAGCGGCCTTATCATCGCCCGCGCTCTTGGCGATGCCGGCATCGATCCGCGCGGCCAGCCCGCTAATATCGGGATATTCAAACAAGGCGGCCAGACCCGGATCATAGCCCCATGCCTCACGCACGCCGAGCATGAGCTGCACGGCAGACAGGGAGTCGCCACCCAGCGCGAAGAAATCGTCCCGCGCGCTGATCGCCCCGTCGATTTTGAGAATTTCCGCATAAAGCGCGGCAAGTTTGCGTTCCGTATCAGTGCCCGGCGCCGCGCCGCCCGCGCTCTCGAAACGCGGCGCGGGCAAAGCCTTTCGGTCCAGCTTGCCATTGGCAGTCACCGGAAAGGCCGCCAACTCCACTATCGCCGCAGGAACCATATAATCAGGCAGCTGCTGCGCGAGCGCTCCGCGCAGCCTTTCCGGCGTATAATTTTGCGCGGGCACGAGATAGGCCGCCAGCCTCCCGTCATGAGCGATCACCACGGCGGTGCTGGCCAGCCCCGACCCGACAATGGCGGCTTCGATCTCGCCCAGTTCGATCCGCAGCCCCCGGATCTTCACCTGATGATCCGATCGGCCAAGAAAGACGATGGCGCCGTCCGCTCGCCGCCGGGCGAGGTCCCCGGTCATGTAGAGCCGCTCGCCCGGTCGAAAGGGATCATCGATGAAGCGCTCGGCGGTCAGGTCCGGCCGCCCAAGATAGCCGCGCGCGAGCTGCACGCCCCCCAGATAGAGATGCCCCACCACGCCCGGTGGAACCAGCCGGCGCCGTTCGTCAAGCAGCACCAGTCGCGTGTTCCACACCGCATGGCCGATGGGCACCGGCAGCGAATCATCTTCCGGCCCGGCGGGCCAGTAGCTCACATCCACCGCCGCTTCGGTCGGACCGTAAAGATTGTGCAACTCGGCGCGGATGTGCGCGTGGAAACGATCGCGCAACTCGGCAGGCAACGCCTCCCCGCTGCAAAACACCCGCGTGACGGCAAGGCCATGCGACTCCGGCGCATCGAGGAAAGCCGCGAGCATGGAGGGCACGAAATGCAGGGTCGTAATCCCTTCGTCGCGGATGAGCGCGGCAATCGCGGCGGGGTCGCGATGCGCACCCGGTGGTGCCACGACCAATGTCCCACCCCGGATCAGCGGCAGGAAGAACTCCCACACCGAGACGTCGAACGTGGCCGGTGTCTTTTGCAGGATACGATCCCGAGGCCCGATCCCATAATGATCGCCCATCCACAGCAGGCGATTGACGATGGCGCGATGGGTAACCACCACGCCTTTGGGAGCGCCGGTGGAGCCGCTGGTATAAATGACATAGGCCGCATCGTCCGGCCGAGGCGGCTGCGCGGACGGGAATGGCGACGGTATCTCGTCCGGCCAGCCCGGTGCCAGCAGCTTGTCGCCATAGAGGCCGTGTCGATCATCCATGGCAAGGATGACCACCGGCTGCGCGCTATCCACAATGGCCGCGATCCGCTCGCGTGGATGATCGATATCGAGCGGTAGATAAGCGCCGCCCGCTCGCAACACCGCCACCAGCGCGACGATTAACTCCAGCGATCGCGGCAGGGCGATCGCCACGATAGTCTCCGCCCCCACGCCACGCTGGCGCAACGCCGCCGCCAGCGCGCTGCTGCGCCGGTCCAGCTCCGCATAGCTTAGCGCCACGCCTTCAAAACGCAGCGCCTCCGCGTCCGGTGTGGCGCGCATGCCGCGCTCGATCAACTCCGTCAGCGAGACATCCGGTATCGGATGGTCCGTCTGGTTGAACGCCTCAAGCTCGGCTTGTACTTCATGCGGCATGGCGGTCGGCACATCGGCCAGCCGTGTTGCCTGTGTAGCGACGGCCAGAAATGCCGCCAGCCGCTCGCCATGAGCCGCCGTTTCCGCAGCGCTGTAAAGGTCAGGGTTGGAATCCACCTCGATGGAGAGGCCATGGATGCCGTCCCCCCGAAAGGTGAAGCTGATATCCTCGACCGGACCGGTACCGGTCACATGGAGCGTGACGTCCAGTCCATGAAAGCGCGGAGGCTTGTCATAAGGCTGCACATTGATGAGGGGGCCGTAGAGCCGCCGGTTGCCGCCCAATAGCCCGAGATCGCGCCGCAGCTGTTCGCTCCGGTAACGGCCATGTTTACGCGCCTGCGCCGTATCATGTGCGACCTGAGCGAGATACTCGCCCAGCGGCGCCTCCTCGTCCGGCGCAACGCGCAGCGGCAGAATATTCATGACCATGGCAGGCACGCGGGCCGCCGCACTGCCGAACCGCCCCATATGAGGCACGCCGACCACAATCTCCGTCGTGCCTGTGAAACGCTGGCAATAGGCTGCGACCAATCCGGTCAACACATCCGGCCAGGCCAGACGGAGCCTCTGCGCCAGCGTGATTATCGCCAGGCGAGTGTCTTCCGCCAGCGGCTGCGCGTCGCGGTGAAAGCTGTGCGCCGTGACGGCACGGCCCGGTGCCATGCCGACCACATCTTCCATGCCAGCCATGGCGCCGCGCCACCAGTCGGCGTCCTCACTGCGGCCGATCGAGGCGCGATAAGCGCTGTCTTCCGTCCACAGCCCGGAGAGTGGCGTCAGCGGCACACCGGCATATGTTCGCGCACCAAGCGCGTGAGCATAAAGTTCGGCAACCCGGGCGGTGAGCAGCACCATGCCATAACCGTCATTCGCAAGGTGATGCACGCGCTGCGACCAGAGGTGCCGCTCCGGCCCGAGACGATAAAGCGTCTGGGCCGCGAGCGGTCCGCGCGCGAGATCCACCGGCGTCGCCATATCCGCCCGGATCGCCGCCAGCGCGGCCTGTTCCGGCGCCGCCTCGTGCGCAAGATCGATGATGGCAAGCCGGGGCCGCAGCGCCGGGTCGAGGCGCTGGACGGGGCCATCAGGGCTGTCCTCAAAACGAAGAGAGAGCGCCTCGGCTTCGTCTCCAACCTGATCGACCGCGGCCCCAAAGGCCGACACGTCCAGCGGCCCGCGCAGATCCAGATACTGGCCGGTGTTGAAGATCGGGTTAGCCGGATCGAGGCGCTGCGCATACCACAGGCCCGATTGCGCTTCGGTCAGCGGCGCAAACGCCGTCACATCAGTCAAGAATCGGCACCCGCCTGTCGCTCGCGCACCAGCGCCCATAGCCCGGCGATGGTCGGCGCCTCGGCCAGATCAATGAAATCGAGCGGCACCCCCGCTTCGTCCCATTGCATGGCGAGGTTCATCGCCCGCATGGAATCAAGCCCCATATCGAGCAGGTTCGCATCATCCGTCAATGCGCCGGCACCTTCCTCCAGCAGCGCAACGATATCGGCGCGGAGCTGTTCGAGCGTCACGGGTCGGGTCGTCATTGGACTATCTCCAGCATCTGGCGGGTGGATAGCACGACACCGCTGCAATCGGCGACCTGCGCCAGCGCCGCGTCGTGCCAGTCACGGGAAAAATCGCCGACCGCATCGGCAATGAAAAAGGGTTCGATATCACGCTGAAAAGCATCCGCCGCCGTCACCATGCATCCGATATGGGCATAGACCCCGCAGATGACGATCTGGTCGCGCCCGCGCGCGCGCATCAGCGTCTCCAGATTACTGCGCTGGAAAGCGCTGTAACGGTGCTTGGTCAGCACCAGATCGCCCGCCTCGGGAACCAGCGGCGCGACGATCGTTTGATGAGAGGGGATATGGCGCATGCCAGGGCCCCATAAGGCGGCTTGCAGGCCACGATCCCTCTGGTCCTGATCGCCATGCTGCGCCGTATAGAAAACCGGCATGCCTCGCGTCCGCGCGGCCTGTGCGATACGCGCGATATTCTCAACCACCGCCTTGATCGGTGCCACGCCGGGCGCGAAAGCATCGACAAAATAGGCTTGCATATCGTGGATCAGCAGCGCCGCGCGATCCACCTCCAGCGTCCAGTCCGCCCGCGAGAGGGGTAGTGCCGCTTCTGCCGGAAGCTCATAGCTGGCGATTGACGGCAGACGCCGCGGCACATTCATGCCCCAACCTCCTCCTGCTCCAGCAGACGCGCGCGCAAATTGGCCCGCAATTCCTTGCGGCTGATCTTGCCGACCGCCGTCGTCGCAAAATTCTCCACCAGCACGATCTGATCGGGAACCTTGAATGCGGCGATGTCGCGCTCCCGCATCCACGCCTTCAGCGCGGCCGGCTCCGGCGCTTCGCCATCGGCGATGATGAAGGCGCAGCTGCGTTCTCCGAGGAATTTGTCCGGGATGGAGACGACGGCCGCATCGAACACCTGCGGATGCGCCAGCAGATGGTCCTCAATCTCTTCGGCCGAAATCTTCTCGCCCGCGCGGTTGATGTGGTCCGTCGCCCGGCCCTGCACGACCAGATAGCCGCCCGGCAACCGCTTCACCACGTCGCCCGTGCGGTAGAAGCCATCAGCGGTGAAGGCACGCGCATTGGCGGCCGGATCATCATGATAAGCACGTAGCGTATAGGGTCCGCGCGTCAGCAGGTTCCCCGGCGCCCCTTCCGGCACGGGATTGCCGGCATCATCGAGGATCAGCACTTCATCATCGGCCGAAATGGGGCGGCCCTGTGTCTCGGTGATGATTTCGTCAGAATCGTCGAGCCGGGTATAGTTTACCAGCCCCTCCGCCATACCGAAGACCTGCTGCAATGTGCAGCCAAGCACCGGCCGCACCCGTTTGGCCGCCTCAGGCATGAACTTGGCGCCCCCGACTTGCAGCACCTGGAGACTAGAGAGATCATGCTTCGTCCGTGGCGCGACCTGCAACCAGAGCAAGGCCAGCGGCGGCACCAGTCCGGTAATCGTCACCTTCTCCTGCGCAATCAGCGGAAATGCAGTTTCCGGGCCCGGAGCCGGGCTCATCACCACGGTCGCTCCAGCATGTATCGCGCCAAACACGCCGGGCGAACTCATCGGGAAATTATGCGCCACCGGCAAGGCTGCCAGATAGACACTCTCGCGCGTTATCCCGCAAATCTCGTTGCTGGCACGAATGCTGTATAGATAGTCATTATGGGTGCGCGGAATAAGCTTGGACAGGCCAGTGCTGCCACCCGAAATCTGAACCAGCGCCACGCTGGAAGGATCGACATCCTCCACCGGGAGGCGGCCCGGGTCGGCCCCAAAGCCGCTGAAGGCTATATGCTCGCCGGCCTCACCCACCACAATGACGTGGCACACCATCGGCACGTCCTTCTGAAGGGCATGGCCGAGCGGCCGATAATCGAAGCCGTCATGGCTATCAGCGACGACATAGGCGGCAGCCTCGGCTTTGCGGGCAAAATGCGCGATCTCGGTCAGCCGATGCGCCGGAAGAGCGAAGACCGGCACCAGCCCCGCCCGGAACAGACCAAAGACGACAGCCAGAAAGTCAGGGATATTAGGAAGTTGCACCACAACCCGGTCGCCCGGCCGCAAGCCCAGCGCCAGAAAACCCGCCGCTGCCACCTCGGCGCGCCGGCCCAGTTCGGCATAGCTCCAGCGCTGGCCATCGCCGACGACGGCCAGCGCCTCTCCCCGCGAGGCCACCTGCCGTGCCAGCATGGTGCGGAATGTCTCGCCGGACCAATAGCCGCGCTCACGATAACGCCGCGCCAACTCGGGCGGCCAGACCTGAGCCAAAGCTGATGTCATAACACTGCCTCCAAAAAGTCCCCCGCCTCTTCCATTTCGATCGCTCGAAGCATCGCCCGGAATTTGGCCGCCGTCTCCGCAACTTCGGCATCGGGGTTTGAGCCTTCGACGATACCCGCTCCGGCTTGCAGAGTCAGCCGGTTGCTGCAAATCTCCGCGCAGCGCAGCGTTACATGCCACTCACCATCCCCCTGCGCATCCGTCCAGCCGATAGCGCCGGCATAGAAGCCCCGGTCACGCGATTCGATCGCCCGTATGGCATCAAGCGCTGCAGAACGGGGCGAGCCGCCGACCGCCGGCGTGGGGTGAAGTAGAGCAGCAAGACCGGCCGCGGAGGGCGCATCATCCCTGAGCACGCCCTCAATCCGGGTGCCAAGATGCCACATCGTCGCGGTTGAATGGAGCACGGTCCCATCGGGTGCGCCGAGGCTGGTGCAATAAGGCGACAATATATCAAGCACCGCTTCCACGACGAGCGCGTGCTCGCGCCGGTCCTTGTCCGAACGCAACAGCATCTGCGCGATCGCCTCGTCGTCCGAGCCGTCGCGGCAGCGCGGCGCCGATCCTGCCAATGGATGCGACACCACCTGCGCGCCGGATCGTGACACGAGCAACTCAGGCGTTGCTCCGACCAGCGTCGTTGAGACGCCATCCTCCGGCTCCGGCAGGGCCAGCACGAAGGTCGTGGCTCCGGCATCTCGTGCGAGCCGCGCGGCGACTTGCAATGGATCAACCGGCGTGGCCGCCTCTATCTGCAGGCTGCGCGACAGAACGACCTTACTCAGCGCACCCTGCCGGATCATGTCCAGCGCGCGCCGGACCATCGCCGCATAAGCGTCCGGATCAGGCTCCGCTGCAACCTGAAATGGCGCCCATATACGCGCCGCGCCAACCTCCGGCACAGGGACCAGCGGCCCCCGCCCCGCCCCCCGCTGAAACTGTTCTGGCTGATACAAAAAGGCCGGTGCCCGCACATCGAAAGGCAGTGCCCCGACCAGCACCGGCGCGCCTGCCGCAACCCCACCATTCTGAAAGAAAGTCCGTATATGCTGCTCCAGCGTCTCCGCCGCGGCGCACGGCAACCGATGCACGGTTCCAAACGCACAGGCATATTGATGGGCGCGAAAAAGCGCAAACACGTAGAGCTCCCAATCGGTTGATCATTTGTGACAGTAAATCGCTACTGCGAACGCCTTGCAATAAGACTTAGAGGCAGTTGCCCAAAATCCGAAGGGGTAATTTTGAATAATCATTATTCATTTTTGTTTCGTCGCATGTCTCAACCATAATCCCGCCCTTTTGCTCAAGATCATGTTCAGCAATACGGACCAACGCCACGCCCCGTGCGAACGAGCAATTCAGCGCTCGATGAGAAACCCCGCCGCCATGGAAGCCGCCTCAAGTCAGCCTGCCCGATAAAAATATGTCCGCAAACAACGTTTGCTATTGCGAATGATTAGCGAATCGCATTAATTGCGCAGCTGTTCGATCTTGGACCGCTGGCGTCACTGCCGGCTGAAGCACGTCCGCAATAAACGGCCGCCCTTCCGGTGCGAGACATGAAATCGGAACGACAGGGGAATGCCGATGAAATCGATAAAGTGGCTGCTACTGGGCAGTGTCGCCATAAGTCTCGCCCACTCTATTGCCGCACAGGCACAGCCTACAGGATCGGACGGCAACGCCGATGGCGGTGATGAGGCTATCATCGTCACAGGTAAATATACGCTGGACGACCGCATCGATACGGCAACCGGTCTCGGCCTGACATTGCGCGAGACACCGCAGTCGGTCAGCGTCGTGACCGCCCAGCGCATCCTCGACCAGAATCTCACCAGCATTGCCGACGTGATCGCTAATGGCGTGGGCGTCGCGGTCAATGAAGTCGACGATGTTCGCAACAGCTTTTATGCGCGCGGGTTCGAGATCAGAAATTATCAGGTTGACGGCGTGCCGACCGCCTGGACGCTGGCCGGCGGCGCGGGCGAGACGATCGCCGACGTATCGATCTATGAGCGCGTGGAGATTGTGCGTGGCGCCACCGGGCTGCTGAGCGGCGCAGGAGATCCGTCCGCCTCGGTCAATCTGGTCCGCAAACACGCTGACAGCACGGATTGGACCGGCTATATCAACGCCAGCTATGGCAGCTGGAACACGTGGCGGGTTTCCGGCGATGTGGGCGGCGCCCTCACCGACGATGGCCGTCTGCGCGTGCGCGCCGTCGGCCGTTATGAGCAGGGCGACAGCTATATCGACCTCTACAAGAACCGGAAGTTCGTCCTTTACGGCGTGGTCGATGCCGACATTACGGCCGACACGCTGCTGCGGGCCGGCATCAGCCATCAAGCGGGCAAACCGGACGCACCGGCATGGGGCGCCTTGCCGTCCTTCTACACCGATGGCAGCTTCGCCATATGGCCCCGCTCCAAGACTGCATCAGCCGCCTGGAGCTTTTGGGATACGACGAACCAGAATATCTTCGCCACGCTACGCCATGATTTTGGCAATGGCTGGAGTATCCTCGCCAACTATAATCGCATGCGCAATGCCCAGTCGACCGAGTTGCTCTATCTTTCCGGCCTCGTCGATCAAACGACCGGCACCATTGCGTTCAGCTATCCCTACAAAGACATTGGCGCGAGCGTGCAGAACAGTTTCGACGCCCAGGTCAAGGGTAAGCTCAGCCTGTTCGGCCGCGATCATGAACTTGTTCTGGGCGCGCTGCACAGCGTTCAGAATCGCGACGACACAACCTATGATGCATTGGCCTTTCCCGGCGACGTCCAATATGTCGACTGGGACGGCGCGGCCTTTCCCTATCCGGGCTTTTCCGCCATCGGCACTCTCGCGGTGCGGGAAAGGATCAGGCAAACCGGCTATTATGGCGCGCTTCGGCTCGATGTGACCGACCAGTTCAAGGTGATCGGCGGTGGCCGCCTGTCAAGCTGGACTCAGTCCGGGTTCAGCTTCGACGTTACGAGCAACTATGGCGATGACAATGTGTTCATCCCCTATGTTGGCGCGCTCTATGACCTGACGCCAAACCATCGACTTTATGCGAGCTTCACCAAGATTTTCCAGCCACAGGATGCGCGGGACCGCGACCTCAACCTGCTGCCGGCGCTCGACGGCAAGGCTTATGAAATCGGCCTCAAGAGCGCCTTCTTCAACGATGCCTTACAGACGTCCATCGCACTGTTTCGCATCGAGCAGGACAATCTGGCCCAGCCTGACATCACTGTCATACCGCCCGGCGGCGGCCTGCCGCAACAAACCTATGTCGCTGCAGAAGGGACGACCAGCGAGGGCTTTGAAATCGAAATCACTGGCGAGCCGATCAACGGCTGGAACATCAATTTCGGCTATAGTCAGTTCAAGGCGAAGGACGCGGCCGGTGCGGCTGTCAACACGGACCAGCCGCGCAGACTGCTGAAACTGTTCACAACCTATCGCCTGCCCATCGGCGACAGCGCCCTCGTACTGGGCGGCGGCGTCAACTATCGCAGCAAGGCTTATTCGGAAGGTGAAAATCCGGTGACAAGCGCGCCGTTCCGTTTCCAGCAGGGCGGCTATACACTGGTCAGCCTGATGGCCCGCTACGAGTTGAACGAACAGATTCAACTGCAGGCCAACATCGAAAATCTCTTCGATGTGACCTATTACAGCCAGATCGGCTTCTACGACCAATATCGCTATGGCGCGCCGCGCAACGTCACGCTCGGCGCAACATATCGCTTCTGATGATGAGTGACGTTCTGCTCATCGCAGCCGGAGCGAGCGCAGCGTGCGGCAGCGCGACGCTGCGCTTCGCCTGGTCTTTGCCCCGGCGCTCAAAAACATGGAACATCGTGGGCTGGGGCCTCTTTGCTGTGGGCGCCCTGGCGGGTTGGCTGAGTGCCGGGGCATGGGGCGCGGCGATTGCGTTTCTTTGCGGCATGTGCGCGGCACTTCTGCTGCTGACACATGCGGCCATCACGGCGCCGGCGGGAGTGAGCGCCAAGGCCTCCAACCGCAAAGCGGGCATGCTCCCCGCCCGCGGTGAAGCGCTGCATCTTGGGCGGCGCGTGGCCACATTTTTCATTGTCTGCCTGGCCGCGATGATCGTTGCCGTCGGCCTTGCCATTGCGACGCGCGCGCTGATGATTGCGGCAGGCGCGAGCGAGGCCGACGCCAATGTGGCGAGCCTGTTCATCATGCCTTTGGGCTGGGCGCTGCTTGCCTGCGCCCTGCTGATGGAAGAGCGGCGCGCATACCAGTGGCGGCTGCTGCTCATTTGCGCCAGCCCGGGGGTGATTGCACTGACCACAGGAATGACGGCATGACAATCGCGCCTGAACGATCGACAGTGAAACGGGCTTTGTCGGCACACGCAGCCATTGGCCTTCTCGCCGGGGCCCTGCTCTATATTGTCAGCCTGACCGGAACGGTCGCCGTCTTCTATGAAGAATGGCAGCGTATCGAGCAGCCGACGGCGCCGGAGATGGCGGCGATCGAGCCGGCGGCAGTGCAGCGTGCAGTCGAAGCCGTGCTGGCAAGCGAAGCGGGCAAGCCTCGCACCGAGCATCTTTACGTCCACCTGCCAGTCGAGGCCCTGCCACGCGCCACGATCACGACCGACCATCAGGCCGTCCATATCGACAGGACGGGAGCCATTGCCGGCGCCGAGGAGATCGCCTGGTCCGATTTCATCGTCGAGCTTCATTATATATTGAACATACCCGGCATCGTCGGGATCACGATCGTCGGTGCGCTGGGGGTCATGATGCTGGCGCTTTGCCTTTCGGGCCTCATCGCGCATCCGCGCATCTTTCGCGATGCCTTCCGGTTGCGCGCGCGCGCGAAAAGCGGGACCGGACTGGCAGACTGGCATAACCGCCTCAGCGTCTGGACTCTCCCTTTCACGCTTGCCATCGCCCTGACCGGCGCCCTGATCGGCATGGCGAGCGTAACCGCCTATGGTCTCGCCCGCGCAAACTATGGCGGCGATATCGAGGCCGTCTATGCGCCTATCTACGGAGCGGAAGAACAACCGGACAAGACGGCCGCACCGGCGCCCGACATAGTGACGGCGCTGAATTACATGGCCGCGCATCATCCCGGTTTGCGGCTGACCTATGTCACGCTGCATGATCCCATGACGGCCACTCAACATATCCAGATTCTCGGCACGCCGGAGCGCCGGCTGATCTTCGGAGAATATTATAATTTCGACGGGCAAGGTCGCTTTCTGGGCACAACGGGCCTGTCGGACGGACAGGTCGGACAGCAGGCGGCAGCCTCTATCTACAATCTCCATTTCGGCAATTTCGGCGGGCTCGCCGTCAAACTCGTCTATATCGTCCTTGGCCTCGCGCTAACCGGCATCTGCGCGACCGGCACCTATATCTGGCTTGGCAAGCGCCAGCGCCGCGGGATCGACGAGCCGCGCCTCAGAGCAGCATGGGGCGCCGTCATCTGGGGGACGCCGCTGGCGCTGTCCGCCACCTTCATCCTGCGCAAATTGCTGGGCAATGACTTGCCGTTCGCTGCAGTCTTCTGGCTGATAGCGGTCCTGCTTGTGCTCGCCGCGTCGCTTGTGCCCGCGCCCGGCAAACTTGAGCCGATTCTGAAACGAACTTTTGTCTTCACCCTGCCGATAGGCATGTTGCTGGCAATATTGAACCTTGCTTGATCGCCGGTTCAAAGCCGCATCGGCGAGCCACTGTTCGGGTCGTTCTCCGGTGAGCAGGCGTCCGATCGGCTAGAGCGCGATCATGTTAGATTGAAGCATAGCCACTGTTCCTGAGGTAGTTTGCACACTCGTCGGGTGAGAAGGCATCGAGCAGGGCACCGATGCGCGTCCATGTGGCCTCGACGGATCGTT
>Ga0182736_1001444_pt1 | contig 23135 bp, 22 predicted proteins | sample eDN5th30CKraftBY_FD_128882 | JGI IMG/M metagenome (GOLD analysis project Ga0182736, IMG submission 128882) | Enriched backyard soil microbial communities from Emeryville, California, USA - eDNA 5th pass 30_C Kraft BY (version 2) (version 2) | ecosystem: Environmental > Terrestrial > Soil >... | reverse complement strand
GTGTCCTGCAGGTCCACCGTGGCGACCCCGTCCGGCGCGCCGATGTCGGACTCGCGGCCGAGCACCCGCAGCATGCCCTCGGCGTCGAGCTCGCCGAGGTCCCCGGTGCGGTACCAGCCGTCGGCGTCGACAGGAACACCGCGCCGGCCCCGATCACGTGGGCCGCGTACCGCACGGCGAGCGCCTCCGGGCGGTTCGGGGCCAGCAGCGCGACGAGGTCACCGCGGCCGACGCCGAGGCGGTCGAGTGCCCGCGCCGTCCGCCGGATCGTGGCCAGCAGCTCGGAGCCGGTGGTGTCGACGTCGTCGCGGCGCAGCACGGCCCGCTCCCCCGCCGCCTCGAGCACGGCGACGAGGTCCTCGATGTACACGGTCACGGTGTCCTCCCGATGTCGGTGGCGACACCGTCGCAGGCGCGGCTCCAACTCCGGTCCAACCCGCGCGATCGCGGCTCGTCGGTACGCATCCGCTCGACGACGCCGGACGCCTCACCCCGTTGCAGCGGGAGGCGCTCGACAGGACGCGCGTCGGATCCCCCCCGCGGGCGGCTCCGGGACGTGCGGCGCCGCGGCCGGCGCACGGTGGCGCCGGCCGCGGCGGTGCGGCGTCGTCAGCCGGGGGTCGGGATGATGTTGTTGTTCATCTGGAAGAAGTTGTCCGGGTCGAGGTCGGCCTTGATCCGGCCGAGGCGACGCAGGTTGCGGCCGAACGCGGTGTCGGTGCCGGCCTGCAGGGGCTCGTCCTGCCTACCGGTGAAGTTCAGGAACACCCGGCCGTTGCCGTACTTCGTCATCTCCTCCCAGGCCGACCGGCCCCACGCGATCGCGGCCTCGTCCTGCTCCGGGTCGCTCCACATCGTGTCGAACGAGACCATCCACGGCGAGGTCCGTTCGGCGAACGCGGTGGCCTCCGGGTCCACGGCGTGTACGGCGCCGCCCAGCCGGAACGTGTTGACCAGGGTGATCGGACCGGGCCGGTCCGCCGCGCGCCGGGCGAGGGTGTCGATCGCGTCGTCGGAGAGCTCGTCGAGGTACTGGGACTTCCAGTAGGCCCGCAGCGCGCCCCGGGGGAAGAAGGGGTCGAACGAGGCCTGGACGACCGCGTAGGGCATCGGCTGGGACAGGTCGAACAACGGTGTGCCGAGCTCGCGCAGTGGCTGCAGCACCCGCATCCCCTCGTCCGGGTCGGGTCCGCAGTGGACCGCGGCGACGATCGCGACGGGCCGGTCGTGGATGATTTCGGGCATGCCGGGGGCCGCCGGGAAGGTCATCGTCACGACGAACGTGGTGACCTCGTCCGGTGCGGCGGCGGCGTACTCGCGCCAGCTGCGCTCGACCGTGCCGAGGTCCTCCAGGGGGTACATGACGCCGGCGAACGCGACGATCGGGCCGACCGGGTGCAGCCGGAACGTGAAGGAGGTGACGACGCCGAAGTTGCCGCCGCCGCCGCGGATCGCCCAGAACAGGTCGGCGTCGTCGGTCTCGGACGCGGTCCGCACGCTGCCGTCGGCACAGACCACCTGTGCCTCGACGAGGTTGTCGCAGGACAGGCCGTACTTCGCGTTCAGGTGGCCGTAGCCGCCGCCCAGCGTCAACCCGGCGACCCCGGTCTCGGACACCCGCCCGAGCGGTGTCGCCAGTCCGAAGGCCTGGGTCTCCCGGTCGACGTCGCCCAGGAGCGCCCCGCCCTGCACCCTCGCCAGCCTGCGCTGCGGGTCGACCATCACGCCGCGCATGCCCGACAGGTCGATCAGCAGGCCGTCGGGGACGCTCGACAGCCCCGCGACGGAGTGGCCGCCCGCCCGGACGCCGACCAGCAGCCCCCGTTCGCGGGCGAAGCGCACCGCCTCGACGACGTCCGCGGTCCCGGTGCACCGCGCCGTCAGCGCGGCGGGGTCGCCGTACATGGCGTTCCACTCCGGGCACGGCTCGGGCGCACCCGGGTCGGTGCCGCCGAGCACGACGGTCCCGCGCAGGGCGGCGTCGAGCTCGTCGAGAACGTCGTCGGACAGGTGCTCGCGGGCACCGTCGGCCCGCAGGAGCGTGACGGTCATGGCGCACCTCTCAACCCGGCCGCCCCGTGGGCGGCCGCGTGACGTGCCGATCGCGGAAGCGAGCGGGTGGATGAAGGCACGGCCGTGGGCGGGCCAGGCTACCGTTCCCGGCACCGGGCCGAACGGGCCGATCGGCCCGGTTGTGCGGCGGCGCGCTGCGCCGGACGACGGCACAACCGGGTGGTGTGCGGTGACCGTCCCGGTCCATCCTGGGGTGATCGGGCACGGGGGGCCGACATGAGGGTCGTCATCGCGGGAGCCGGGATCGGTGGGCTGACCACCGCCCTGCGCCTGCACCGGGAAGGGATCGACTGCGAGGTCTACGAGCAGGGCGAGCAGCTGCGCGAGCTCGGGGTCGGGATCAACGTGCTGCCGCATGCGGTCAGGGAGCTCGCGGCGCTAGGCCTGCTCGACCGGCTGGACGAGGTGGCGATCCGGACCACCGAGCTGTCCTACCGGCACCGGTTGGGGCAGGAGATCCTGCGCAGGCCCTGCGGGCTCGACGCGGGGTTCGCCCTTCCGCAGTTCTCGCTGCACCGGGGCCGGCTGCAGGGGGTGCTGCTGCGGGCGGTGCGCGAGCGGCTCGGTGCCGACGCGGTCCGGACCGGGCACCGGGTGGTCGGCGTCGAGCAGGACGCGGACGGGGTGCGGCTGCGGTTCGCCGGCCGGTCCGACGAGGCGGGCGGTGACGTCCTCGTCGCCGCCGACGGGATCCACTCGACGGTGCGGTCGCTGCTGTTCCCCGACGAGGGCCCGCCGCGGTGGAACGGCGTCATGATGTGGCGCGGCGCCACCGACTGGCCGGAGTTCGGGGCGGGCCGGTCCATGCTCGTCGCCGGCGGGACCGCGGCGAAGCTGGTCGTCTACCCGATCGGCGAAGGCCTGCGGCCGGGCACGAAGCTCACCAACTGGGCCATCTGCATCCGCACCGGCCGACCGGGTGACCCCCCGCCGGACCGGCAGGACTGGTCGCGCCCGGCCGACCGGGCCGACCTGGAACGGCACGTCGACCGCTTCCGCCTCCCGCACGTCGACCACGTCGGTCTCGTCCGGGCGACCCGCGAGGCCTTCGAGTTCCCCATGTGCGACCGCGACCCGCTGCCCCGCTGGACGCACGGGCGGGTGACCCTGCTCGGCGACGCCGCCCACCCGATGTACCCGATGGGCTCCAACGGCGCGGGCCAGGCCGTCCTCGACGCGGCCGCCCTGGGCGCGTGCCTCACCGGGCACGCCGACCCGCAGCGGGCACTCGCGGCGTACGAGGACGAACGGCTGGCCGCCACCGCCGAGGTGGTCCTGCGCAACCGGGTGGGCGGGCCGGAAGGCGTCATCGACGAGGTCGAGCGGCGCGCGCCCGACGGCTTCTCCCGGCTGGAGGACGTGATCGACGCCGCCGAGCTCGAGGCCGTCGTGACCGCCTACGCGCAGCTGACCGGCGCCTCCGCCGAGCAGGTCAACCGCTGACTCAGGCCCCCTCCACCGAGCCGGGCGGCAGGAACTGCACGTCGCACTCGGCGGACAGGCGCACCACCTCGTCCGGGTCGGTGAGGTCGTGGAGCTTGTCGAACAGCTCGGCGAGCCGGCCGGCCGGGCTCACCCAGAACAGCGCGCGGGTCGGTGCCTCGCCGCGGTTGTAGTAGGCGTGCGGGAGGTTGCGCGGCATCCGGACGGTGTCCCCGGGACCTGCCGTCTCCCACTGCCCGTCGAGGTAGAGGGTGAACACCCCGTCGAGGACGTAGATGTGCTCGTCCTGGGTGGGGTGCACGTGCGGTGGCACGCCGGTGCCGGGCGGGTCGAAGGTCTCGAACGCGAAGCTCGACTCACTGGCCGCCTTCATGAGGTAGGTGTGCCCGAGCACGTTCCACACCCGCTTCTGCATGCCCTCCTTCGCGAGCGTGATGCCCTTGGGCAGTGGGCCGAGCACGATCTCGTCGCCGAACATGACGCCTCCTGACGGCTGGTTCGCTGTCCGCTTGACACTGCGCACCCCGACTCCCCGCACTCTGCGCCATGGGGCCGCGGATGTACATGCGGACGCGAGCGGCCGGCCGCGTCCGCCCAACCGAAACGTAACGCGGCGCAACGTGCCGGCAACACCACGACACCCCTCGCGAAACACCCCGCCGCAACTCTCGTATCCGAAGTTCGTATACGAGATCGCCTCACCGCGAGTACCCGCGAAGGAGTGTCCACCATGACGGCGCACCCGCCCGGCACGACGGAAGACCCCACGGTCGTCGGAGGATTCGTTCCGGTCGTCGACGTCGACGGCCGTGACGGATCGCCCGCGCGCCGCCGCGAGATCGCCCGGGCCATCGACACCGCATGCCGCGAGTCCGGGTTCTTCGGGATCGTCGGGCACGGCGTGGATCTCTCGCTGATCCAGCGCATGCACGACGTCACCGTCGACCTCTTCTCCACCCCCGACGCGGAGAAGGCGGCCCTGCTGGTCCCCCCGGACGACCCGACGCTGCGCGGCATCTTCGCCCGCGCCGGTTCGGTCTCCGCAGCCGAGGACATCACGACCTCGCCGGACCTCTGCGAGCTGTTCACGATGAACCAGCTCGGCGAACCGGGTGTCGCCGAGGTCGCCGGCCTGGGTGACGCCTACGACGTCTGGTCGCGGCCCAACGTCTGGCCCGAGCGGCCGGCGGGGTTCAAGGAGACCTGGCTCGAGTACTACCGGCAGGTCTCCGACCTCTCCGCCGACCTCATGCGGCTCTGCGCCCTCGGGCTCGGGCTCGACGAGGAGTTCTTCACCCCCTTCGTCGACATCCACAGCTCGAACCTCACCGCGAACTGGTACCCGCCGGTCGACACCGACCCGCTGCCCGACCAGTACCGCAAGGGCCCGCACAGCGACTGGGGCACGCTGACGATCCTCTACCAGGACGACTGCGGCGGTCTGCAGGTCTTCGACAAGGCGGGCGACTGGATCGACGTCCCGGTCGTCGAGGGCGGGTTCGTCGTCAACATCGGCGACCTGATGGCCGTCTGGACCAACGACGAGTGGGTCTCCACCAAGCACCGGGTGCTGGCGCCGACCGGTGAGATGGCCCGCAAGCCCCGGGTGTCGCTGGCCTTCTTCCACCAGCCGAACTGGTCGGCCGACATCGAGTGCCTGCCGTCGTGCCAGGGGCCGGGCAAGCCCGCCAAGTACGCACCGACGACGTCGGGCGCCTACCTGCTGCAGAAGATGGAGAGCGCATTCGGATCCGCGGAGTGAGCGACATCCTGCAGCCGGGCGACGCCCACGGGGACGTGCTGCGGCTCGACCGCGTCACGAAGTCGTTCCCCGGGGTCCGTGCCCTGCGCGACGCGAGCTTCACGGTGGCCTCCGGCGAGGTGCACGCGCTGCTCGGCGAGAACGGAGCCGGCAAGTCGACGCTGATGAAGATCGCCTGCGGCGCACTGGCGCCCGACGCCGGCACCGTCCACATCGGCGGCGTCGCACTCGGCCGGCACACCCCGCAGGCGGCGCGGGCGCTGGGGCTGCGGGTCCTGCACCAGGAGCGCCAGATCGCGGCGCACCTGTCGGTCGCGGAGAACGTCCTGCTCGACCGGGTGCCCACCGGTCCGCTCGGGCTCGTCGGCAGGCGACGCACGGAGCGGGCCGCCCGCGCACTGCTCGACGAGCTGGGCATCGGCCTCGACCCGGGGCGCTCGGCGGCGGACCTGAACGCCGCCGAGGCGCAGCTCGTCGCGCTCGCGCGGGCCCTGTCCGCCGGCGCGACGGTGCTGGTCCTCGACGAGCCGACGGCGTCGCTGCAGGGCGACGAGGTGCGCGTGCTGTTCGACATCGTGCGCACGCTCGCCGGGCGCGGGGTGGGGATCGTGTTCATCTCCCACCACCTCGACGAGGTCTACGCGATCGCCGATCGCGTCACGGTGATGCGCGACGGGGCCGTCGTCGGCACGGTCCCCGCGGCCGGCACCCGCCCCGACCAGCTCACCGCCATGATCTTCGGCCAGTCCGTGGACGTGTCGCGGGCCGCGGTCCGCGCGGACCTGCCCGTCGTCGTGCGCGGCGAGCCACTGGTCGAGGTCGAGAACATCCACCTCGGCCGGACCGTCAACGGCGTGAGCCTGACGGTGCACGCCGGCGAGGTCGTCGCGCTCACCGGTCCACTCGGCAGCGGCGCGTCCGAGGTGGCGCAGCTCGTCGCGGGTGCCCGCGGGCCGTCGGCCGGCCGGATCACCCACGCGACCGGTGCCGCGCGGACCCGCCCGCCCCGGACGCGGCGCGACCACGCGAGGTGCGGTGTGGCGTTCCTGCCGGCCGACCGCAAGCACGCGGGGGTGCTGCTGGAGCACTCGGTCACCGAGAACGTCGCGCTGGGCGACCGGGTGACGTCACGGCGTGTCCTGCTCCGGCGGCGCGAGGACCGGCGCCGGGCCGCCGAGCAGGTCCACCGGCTCGGCATCCGCGTCGCCGACGTCCGGCAGCGGGTGCAGACGCTCTCGGGCGGCAACCAGCAGAAGGTCGTCCTCGGCCGCTGGTTGGCGGTGCGCAGCAGGGTGCTCGTGCTCGACGAACCGACCGCCGGCGTCGACGTCGCGGCGAAGGTCGAGATCTACCGGCTGCTGCTGGCCGCCGCGGCCGACGGCGCCGCCGTCCTCATCGTCTCCTCCGACTTCGAGGAGATCCACGCACTCGCCGACCGGGTCCTGGTGGTGTGCGACGGCCGCGTCGTCGCCGAGCTCCCGGGCCACGAGGCCGACCCGCACCGGGTCATGCAGATCGAGATGGAGGGGCGGTCGGCATGACGGTCTCGGAAGAGCAGGTCACCGCAGGAGCACTCGCCGAGCCGCCCGCCGGTCCGCGCAGGTCGATCCTGACGCGGCGGGGCGGGCCGAACGACCTCCTGCGGTCGGCGCTGCCGCTGGTCGTCGTGATCATCGCGTTGTCGCTCTTCACGAACTCGCACAACGCGTCGTTCCTCACCGGCGACAACATCGACAACATCCTGGTGCAGAGCGCGGTGCTGGGCATCCTGGTGGTCGGGCAGACGTTCCTGATCATCGGCGGCGAGGTCGACCTGTCGGTCGGCAGCATGGTGTCGTTCACCAGCGTGCTCGGGGCCTGGATGTACACCCACGGCTGGTCGCCGGTGGTCGTCGCGGTGACGCTGCTGGTCGTCGGTACGGGGGTCGGGCTCCTGTGGGGCCTGCTGGTCGCCCACGTGGGCGTTCCCTCGTTCATCCTCACGGTCGGCGGGCTGGGCTTCTTCTCGTCGCTGGCGCTGATCCTGTCGCAGAACCGGCCGATCAGCGTGGCCAGCGTGCTGGGCGACCTCGGTTTCGCGACGTGGCTGGGCCTGCCCGCGCTCGCGGTGATCTTCCTCGCCGTCTGCGTGGTCGGTGCCGTCGTCCTGCACTCCACCCGGTTCGGCAGGCAGGTGTTCGCGGTGGGCTCCTCCGAGCAGACCGCCTTCCTCGCGGGCCTGCCCACCAAGCGGATCAAGGTGACGCTCTTCGTCGTCAACGGCCTGCTGGTCGGGCTGGCCGGCATCGTCCAGCTCGCGCGGCTCAGCGCGGGCGACCCCACCTCCGGCGCCGGGCTGGAGCTGTCCTGCATCGCCGCCGTGGTGCTCGGCGGAGCCGCCCTCACCGGCGGCCGTGGCTCGATGATCGGCGGGCTGCTCGGGACGCTGCTGTTCGGCGTCATCTCGGCCTCGCTGGTGTTCCTGAACATCGGCGGGTCGTGGAAGGACTTCGTCACCGGCGCCGTCCTGATCTTCGCCGTCACGATGGCCGCCGCGTCGTACAAGCGCGGCAGGCGCAGCACCGACACGGCGCGCACGAGACGGAGGTTGCTGTCCCCCGCGACCGGAAACAGCACGACGCGTACACCGCGCCGCTGACACCGCGCCGCGCAGCGGCGACCCGCACGCTCCCCGTCCTCGCGACGACCGAGGCACCACCCCACCCCGAAGGAGTTCGTCATGCCCATTCCCGGCCGCCGCACCGCGGGCCCGTCCGCTCTGCTCGCCGCCTCCCTCGAGCGCCGCAGGTTCCTGCGGCTCGGCGCCGCGGGCACCGCGCTGGGCGCGCTCGGGCTGACCGGCCTGGTCCAGGCCTGCGGTTCCCCGGACGGCCCGTCGACGGCGACCGGCAGCGGAGGCGGCGGCACGAAGGTCATCGGCATCTCGCTCAACGTCGCGAACGCCTACTCCTCCTACGTCGCCGAGGGCGTCTACCAGGCGCTGAAGGGCGGCGGCTACGACGCGCGGATCGCGGTCAACAACGCCAACAGCACCACGGAGCTCACGAGCATCCAGAACCTCGTGTCCGCGGGGATCGCCGGGCTCGTCGTCCTGCCGGTCAACGCCGACACCGCGGCCAACGCCGCCAAGCTGTGCGCGGGCAAGGGCATACCCTGCGGTATCGCCCAGTGGCCGACGAAGACCGCCGACGCTCCCGCCACGGCGATCGCCTGGGCCGACTGGACCCAGAAGGGCCGGGACATGGGCGAGTACATCAAGGCCCACGCCAGACCCGGGAAGCTGATCGTCGTCCAGGCGATCCTCGGTCAGCAGTACACCGAGCTCATCGACGCCGGCCTCGACGAGTCGCTCGCCGGCAGCGGCTTCACCGTCGCCGTGCGCGAGCAGGGCTTCTACGACCGCACGAAGGCCACGAACATCGTGCAGAGCGGCCTGCAGGCCCACCCGGACGCCACCGGGATCCTCACCTACGCCGCCTCCATGGGCGACGGCGTCGCGCAGTACCTGCAGTCGATCAAGAAGTCCGACGTCGTGCACGTCAGCAGCGACTGCGACGAGGAGATGCTGACCTGGCTCAGGACGCCCTATCTCGCGGCGACGTCGTTCCACTCCGCCGCGCAGAGCGGCCTGCTCGTCGCGCAGGCCGTGCGCACCAAGATCGAAGGAGGGTCACCGACCTTCCTCAACGAGTTGACATTGGCGACCGCCACGGGCGACAACATCGGTGACGTCATCGCCACGACGCCGTTCGAGTACCCGGAGTTCGCCGGAAAGGTGACCGTTCAGTGACCGCAGTACCCCAGCTCCGCCGGCAGTCGGACGTGTCGCGGTGACCGTCGTCGACATCGTCAAGCGCACGACCAGCAGCCCCGACGACACCGCACTCGTGAAGACCCTCGCCGACGCCGGCTACTCGACCGCGGACGTGGTGGCGCTCGTCGCGAAGACCGAGGGCAACGGCTGCGTCAACGACTTCAGCCGCACGCTGGCCGACCACACCTGGGACGCCGTGCTGCCCGCCGACGCCGTCACGGTGTTCTCGGGTGGGACCGAGGGCGTGCTGAGCCCCCACGCCTCCGCGTTCGTCGGCACCGACCGGCCCGCGGCCCCCGAGGGCGCGCTCGTCGCCGCCGTCGGCCGCACCGCGTCGATCCCGATCGCCGACCTCGGGCGCGCCGGACAGGTCCGGGCCGTCGCCGCCCGCGTCCGCGAGCTCTGTGCGGACGCCGCGCTCGAGCCGGGCGACGTCCACCTCGTCCTGGTCAAGTGCCCCCTGCTGACGACGGAGTCGATCAGCCGCTGCCTCGCCGACGGCGTCGAGCCCGCGACCCGTGACACGCTGCGTTCCATGGCGATGTCGCGGGCGGCGAGCGCGCTCGGTGTCGCCGTCGCACTCGGTGAGATCACCGAGCCGGACGCGGCGGCGGCGCTGCGGGGCGAGGCCGACGTCTGGTCGTCGGTGGCGTCGATCAGCTCCGGCGCCGAGCTCGACGACTGCCACATCCTCGTCCTCGGGAACTCACCCGCGGCGCACGGTCCGCTGCGCGCCGTGCACGGTGTCATGCGCGACGCGATGGACGCCCGGACGGTCCTCGACCTGCTCGACCGGGTCAGCGCCGACGGGGGTGAGGTCGTGCAGGTCCTCGCGAAGGCCGAGGCCGACCCGTCGGGCTCGATCCGCGGCAGGCGCCACACCATGCTCACCGACTCCGACCTGTCCTCGACCCGGCACGCCCGCGCGGCCGTCGGGGGGCTGCTGGCAGGTCTCGTCGGCGACAGCGCCATCTACGTGTCCGGTGGCGCGGAGCACCAGGGCCCGCCCGGTGGCGGTCCGGTCACCGTCGTCTACCGGGTCGCGTCGTGATCGGGGACCGGCCTGCGGCGCCGCCGGCGGAGCCGGACGCGACGCACTCCCCCAAGCCGCTGCGCGACCTGATCGCCGACTCGATCCGCGAGCAGGTGATCACCGGTGCGATCAAGCCCGGACGGCGCATCCGCGAGGACGAGATCGCCCAGGATCACGGGGTGTCCCGGGTACCCGTGCGGGAGGCGCTGCAGAAGCTGGAGAGCGAGGGCTACCTGACCCTCACCCGGTACCGGGGCGCGACGGTGACCATGCCCTCGGCCGAGCGGGCCCTGCAGGCCATGGAGGTCCGGCGGGGGCTGGAGGTCATGGCCGCGCGGCTCGCGGCCCGCGCCCGCGGCGGGCCCGCCGCGGCCCAGCTGGTGCGGCTGGTCGAACGCGGCAGCCGGGCGGTCGACGAACGCCGCTACAAGGCCATCCCCGAGCTGGTCTCCCGGTTCCACGAGCTCGTCGCCGTGGCCAGCGGGAACCCCGAGATCGTCCAGATCCTCGCGCTCTACCGCGGCAAGGTGGACTGGATGTTCTCCGTCGACCTCGAGGACCGCGCGGAGGGCTCGTGGGACGACCACGCCGCGATCCTCGAGGCCATCCTCGCCGGCGACGAGGAGCTCGCCGGCAGGCGGATGGACGAGCACACCAGCAAGGACGAGGACGCGTGCCGCAGGCACGTGCACCAGGAGGGCACGGCCGCACCGGCGGCCGGCCGCCGGGCCCGCAGCACCAGGACGTCGACGGGAGGCCGATGATGACGACGCCGCACCAGATCGTTGCCGATCCCTACACCTGGCCCTACGACGGCGCGCTCGACGTCGCCCGCACGGCGCTGCTGTGCATCGACTGGCAGACCGACTTCTGCGGGCCCGGCGGCTACGTCGACGCGATGGGCTACGACCTGCAGCTGACCCGGGCCGGGCTGGCCCCGACGGTCGCCGTGCTGGAGGCGGCGCGCCGGGCCGGCATGCAGGTCGTCCACACCCGGGAAGGGCATGTGCCCGACCTGTCGGACTGCCCGCCGAACAAGCTCTGGCGGTCCCGCAGCATCGGCGCCGGCATCGGCGACCCCGGGCCGTGCGGCCGGATCCTGGTCCGCGGGGAGCCGGGCTGGGAGATCGTGCCGGAGGTCGCCCCCGTCGCCGGCGAGTGGGTGATCGACAAGCCCGGCAAGGGCGCCTTCTACGCCACCGACCTCGACCTGCGGCTGCGGACCGCGGGGATCACCCACCTGATCCTCACCGGCATCACGACCGACGTGTGCGTCCACACGACGATGCGCGAGGCCAACGACCGCGGGTACGAGTGCCTGCTGCTGCGCGACTGCACCGGCGCGACCGACGTCGGCAACTACGCCGCGGCCCTGCACATGGTCACGATGCAGGGCGGGGTCTTCGGGGCGGTCGCCGCCTCGGCCGACCTGCTCGCCGTGCTGGACCCGGCCGCGGACGGACCCGCGTGATCGGGCCGGCCGACGTGGGCGACCCGGCCGTCACCAGCGAGGTGCTGGCCGTCTTCGAACGCTACGAGGACGCGCTGGTCGCCGGTGACGCGGCGACGCTCGACGCGATGTTCTGGGACAGCCCCGACACGATCCGGTTCGGTGTCGCCGACCGCCAGCGCGGGTTCGGCGAGCTGGCCGCCTGGCGGGCGACGCAGGGGCCACTGCCGGGCCGCGAACGCCGGCAGACCCACGTCGCGACGTTCGGGGCAGATCTCGCCGTGGTCACGACCCTGTTCTCCTATCCGGGGCGCCCTTTCGAGGGCAGGCAGTCCCAGACCTGGGTCCGGCTGGCCGAAGGGTGGCGCATCGTGTCGGCGCACGTGTCGGAGACGCCGGTCCCGCCGGAGGCGCTCGATGGGTGAGGTCGTCGACCGGGCGCTGCGGGCGTTGAAGGCCGCCCACGGCGGCCCGCCGGAGGTCTGGATCACGCTGCGCGACGAGGACGCCGTCGTCCGCAGCGCCACCGAGGTGGAACGACGGGTGGCCGACGGGCAGCGGCTGCCGCTCCCGGGCATGACCGTCGCGGTGAAGGACAACATCGACGTCGCCGGCGTCGAGACGACGGCGGGGTGCCCGGCCTACGCGTACCTGCCCGCCGGCGACGCCCCCGCCGTGGCCGGGCTGGTCGCGGCCGGCGCCGTGGTGATCGGCAAGACGAACCTCGACCAGTTCGCCACGGGACTCGTCGGGACCCGGTCCCCGTACGGGGCCGTCCGCAACGCCGTCGACCCGCGGTACGTGTCGGGCGGCTCGAGCTCCGGGTCGGCCGTGGCGGTGGCCCTCGACCAGGTCGACGTGGCGCTCGGCACCGACACCGCGGGATCGGGCCGGGTGCCGGCGGCGTTCAACGGCATCGTCGGGCTCAAGCCCACCCGCGGGCTGCTCAGCACCCGCGGGGTCGTCCCGGCCTGCGCCTCGCTCGACTGCGTGTCGGTCTTCGCCCGCTCCGTGCCCACCGCGCACGCCGCCGCCGTGGCCGCGTGGGCGGGCGACCCGTCCGCGGCCGATCCGGGGCGCCGGCCGCCGGCCCGGCCGCCGGGCCGCGTCCGCACCGTCGGCGTCCCGGACCCGGCCGAGCTCGACCTGTCCGACGAGTACCGCCCGGCGTGGGAGGCCACGGTCGAGCGGCTGCGGGCCGGCGGGGTCACCCTGCGGCCGCTCGCCATGGCCGACCTGCTCGCCGCCGGTGCCCTGCTGTACGAGGGCGGCCTGGTCGCGGAACGCTACGCCGCAGTCGGCGCCTTCCTGGCCGCCCACCCCCACGAGGTGGACCCGACGGTGCGCGCGATCATCGGCTCGGCCGCCGAGGTCCCGGCGCACCGGCTGGCCGCGGACCTGCACCGGCTGGTCGAGCTGCGGCGGCGGACCGCCGAGCAGTTCCGGAGGTTCGACGCGTTCGTGCTGCCCGCGACCCCGCTGCACCCGCTGATCGAGGAGGTGGCGGCGGATCCGGTGGGGGTCAACCAGCGGCTGGGAACCTACAACAACTTCTGCAACCTGCTCGACCTGTGCGCCCTCACCCTGCCGGCGGGACGCACCTCCGCCGGGCTGCCGTTCGGGGTGACCGTCTACGCCGGCGCGTTCGCCGACGCGGCGCTCGTGGAGTTCGGCAGCGCGTTCACCGGGGACGCGCCGGGTCCCTATCCCGTCCCGCCGCGCCCGCTGGGGACCCCGGACACGCCGCACCGGGTCGCGGTGGCCGGCGCGCACCTGCGGGGGCAGCCGCTGAACGGGCAGCTGCTGCAGCTCGGTGCCCGGTTCCTCGAGCAGACCACGACGGCGCCGAAGTACCGGCTCTACGCCCTGCCCACGGAACCCGCCAAGCCGGGACTGGTGGCGACCGACGACGGGGACGGCGTCGCCGTGGAGGTCGAGGTGTGGGCCATGAGCGACGCCGGCTTCGCGGACCTGGTCGCGAGCGTGCCGCCGCCGTTGGCGATCGGGCGCGTCGAGACCGCCGCGGGTGACGCGCTGCCCGGGTTCGTGTGCCAGGCCGGGCAGCGTCGCGGCGCCGACGACATCAGCGCGTACGGCGGATGGCGGGCGTACCTGCGGGGCGACCAGGGCTGAGGGCAGGGGCGACGCCGGGGCCGCACGCTCCACGCGGCCCGGCGCGCACGCGGCGGGCCGGACGCGGTCACGCCGACGTCGTGGCCGCCGCCGGTCCGTGCCGGGCCGCCGTTTCCGCGGCGGTCGCCGTCACCCCGCGGACGTGCGCACGACCGCCACCGGGCAGTGCGCCGTCCGCAGCAGGCTCCGGCACAGCCGGCCCGCCGGGCCGCCGAGGCTGCGGCGTCGCGGCTGCACCCCGACGACGAGCAGTGCCGCCCCCGACGACGCAGTGACCAGCGCCGACTCGGCGTCGTCGGGATCGGCGACGTGCCGGACCGGCACCTGCGGGTCGCCGCCGGCGATGCGGTCGTCGGGTGGGACCACGGCACAGCCGGCGTGCACGACGAGCAGCCCGCTCCCCCGCCGCCGGGCTTCCTCGTAGGCGAAGGCCGTCGCCCGGCGGCCTGCGGCCGAGCCGTCGGCGGGCACCACGACCCCGGCGGTGTCGGCCCCGGCGCGGTCGGTTCGCGGCTCGATCTCGCCGCGGACCACGACGACCGGGCACAGCGCCGTCGCGGCCGTCGCGGCGGCGACCGACCCGAGCACGACGGTCCGCATCGGCCCCCGCCCGCGGGTGCCGACGACGACCAGCCCCGCCCACTCCGACTCCGCGTGCAGCGCCACCGGCGCCGAGCCGCCCCGCACCTGCCGGACGATCTCGACACCGGGCGCCACGTCCGCCGCGACGTCGGCCGCCTCGTCGAGCGACTCGACCGCGGCGCCCGCGATGGCGTCCCGGGCCCGCGACGGGCCGACCTGGTCGAGGCCCATCGGCTGGAAGACCGGCGCGACCGTGGCGATGACCAGCCGCAACGCCCCTCCGCGGCGGACGGCCTCGCGCGCACCCCAGCGGACGGCACGCAGCGCGGGCTCCGTCCCGTCCACCCCCACGACGACGGTCCGACGGATGTAGGCGATCAGCTCGCCCGCCACGACGTCAGAGCCCGTCCAGGACGCCGCGGACCCACGCCGGGGCGCGGTCCTCGGCGGGGGCGTCGCACCCGGAGACGTCGGCGTCGGCGCGCGGCACGTCGGCGCGCGCCCGCGTCCCCGGCGGGCGGCCGAGGGCGCGGTGGCGGACGAGGACGTCGGGCACGTCGTCATCGTGGCCCGTCGTCCCCCGCCGCGCACCCCCCGGACGGCCCTCATCCCGCGCGGCGGTCGAGCGTCTGCCGGACCCCCGGCACGTCGGCGATCATGGCGATGCCGAGCAGCAGGACACCGCACACGACCTGTTCGATCTTCAGCCACACGGGGAAGGCCCCCGGCACGGCCACGACGACGACGATCGCGACGACCATGATCGCGGTGACCAGCCGCAGCCGCAGGAGGGCCCGTCGGGATCCGGCCGCGGCGCGGCGGGCGAACGCGAACGTGAGCACCGCGCTCGCCGCGACGATGACGCCGCGGATCCACACCGCGGGGGTGACGGCAGCGGGGTCGTTGCGCAGCAGCACGATCGCCACCACGCCGGCCACGCTCAGGACCAGGTAGGCGGTCGCGAGGCGGACGGCGGTCCGCCATGCCGGGGTCGGGACGGCACGCTGCGCGGTGAGGTTCTCGCTCATGGTGGGCTCCTGTCGGCCGGGGGCTCTCCCCGTCGGTGACGACCCTGCGCCTCGGCACCGGTCGGCCACATCTGCGCGGAGTTCGATCTCCGCGGCAGGGCCGGGTGCACCCGTGGTCGGAGACCGGTCTCCACCGCAGGGTCGATGCCCGGCCGCACGCGCGGCCGTAGGGTCGGAGCGTGCCGACGACCGAGTCCGCCACCGCGCCGGCGGTGGCCCGGCTGCAGCAGGTCCGCGGGGGCCAGGAGGCGCTCGTCCGGCGCCTCACGCTGTTCGCGCCGGTGGTCCTGGTGCTGTTCGTCGTGGCCGCCTACTACGCCGCCCCGGGGCTGGGCCTGCGCGGACCTGCGCTGCTCGTCACGGTCTCGACCGCGCTGTTCGTCGTCGCGGTGCTGGGGCGCAACGCGACGACGGCGCGCTCGCCCGCGCACCTCGGCTTCGTCGGGGTGCTCGTCGCGACGTCGGTGGCGTTGATGTGCGTGCAGCCCGCGGGTCCCGGACCGGCGGGGATGCTGTTGGCGGTGCTGTGCGTCGCCCGGCTGCTGCCGGTCCGGGTCGGTGTGCCGGTGCTCGTCGTCGGGTTCGTCGGCCTGGAGGTCTTCGAGACCGTCACCGGCCAGCAGTACGTGACGATCCTCGTGCTCGGCTCGCTCGCCGCGCTGTACGGGCTGATGTACCTCGCCCACCGGCTCGTCGCGGCGAACCGGCAGGCCGAGCGGCTGCTCGCGGAGCTGCACGAGAGCCGGCTGGCGCAGGCGCAGGCGGCGGGTCTCGCGGAGCGGCAGCGGCTGGCCAGGGAGATGCACGACGTGCTCGCGCACTCGTTGTCCGGGCTGATGCTGCAGCTCGAGGGGGCCCGGATGCTCGTCGAGGGCGACCCGGCGGACCCGCGGCTGCGCGCGACCGTCGAGCGGGCCCATCACCTGTGCCGCACCGGGCTCGACGAGGCACGCCGCGCGATCGGCACCCTGCGCGACGACGACCTGCCCGGTCCCGAACGCCTACCGGCGCTGGCCGAGGCCTTCGGGCGCGACCACGGCGTCGCGTGCGACTACGTCGAGACGGGCACCCCGCAGGAGCTGGGGTCGCAGGCCCGGCTCGCGGTCTACCGCGTGGCCCAGGAGGCGTTGACCAACGTCGCCCGGCACGCCGCGCCCGACCGGGTCGAGATGCGACTGGACTGGACGGGCCGTGGCCGGGTCCGGCTGACGGTCGAGGACGTCGGGTCCGGGAACGCGGGCGGGTCCGGGGCCGCCGGCGGTGGCGGGTACGGGCTCACCGGGATGCGCGAGCGGGCCGAGCTGCTCGGCGGCACCCTCGACGCCGGGCCGACCGGCCACGGCTTCCGCGTCACGCTGGAGGTTCCCGTCGGCGCCGAGGTGGCCGCGTGAGCGGCGACGGTGGCGACGCGCGGCCGATCCGGGTCGTCGTCGCCGACGACCAGCGGGTCGTGCGCGAGGGGCTGACGATGGTCCTGGGGCTGATGCCGGAGCTGGAGGTCGTCGGGGCGGCGTCCGACGGCGCCGAGGCCGTGGCCCTCGCCGAGCGGCTGGACCCGGACGTCGTGCTGATGGACCTGCGGATGCCGCGCTGCGACGGCGTCGAGGCGACCCGGCTGTTGCGCGAACGCCGGCCGGGGGTGCGCGTCGTCGTGCTCACGACGTACTCCGACGACCGCTCGGTCCTCGACGCGCTGCGGGCCGGCGCCCGCGGCTACCTCACCAAGGACGCGGGCGGCCCGGAGATCCGCGAGGCGCTGCGCCGGGTCCTCGACGACCGGGCGGCGATCGACCCCGCGGTGCAGCACCATCTCCTGGAGGCGCTCGCGGGCGGCCGGCCCGAGCCGGTTCCCGTTGCGCCGCAACGCCCGGCGGGGCTCACCGCGCGCGAGGCCGAGGTGCTGACGCTCGTCGCCGAAGGGTTGTCCAACGCCGAGATCGCGCGCCGGCTCGTCGTGTCGGAGGGCACGGTCAAGTCGCACATGAACCACCTGCTGGCCAAGATCGACGCCCGCGACCGGGCGCAGGCCGTGGCGTTCGCCTACCGCAACGGGCTCGTCGCACCCCCGACGGCTAGTTGGCGCGACGGCCCCATGCGGTGACCATCGGTGAGGTGGCCAGATCCGGGACCCGCCCGGCGACGACGTTGCCGAGGTGCTCGTCGATCTCGGCGGCGGTGGCGATGCCCCCCGCGACGAGCCGGTCGCGGATCTGCTCGACGGTGGCGACCTCGAGGGTGACGCAGGCCGGTCCGGTGATCGGGAAGTACGCGTCGGCCCCGACCTCGTGCAGACCGTGTTCGCGCAGCAGCCGCGGGAGCGTCCGCCCGTAGGCGAGATCGGCGCCGCGGCCGGCCATCAGGGTGCGGAAGCCGTGCCGCAACCGGTTGGCCAGCTCCTGCTCGGGGCCGTACTCGTCGGGACACAGCAGCGGCTGCAGCCCGGGGTCGGCCTCCTCGAGCACCAGCACGCCGCCGGGGCGCAGCGCCGAGACCATCGAGGCGACCGCGCGGGCCCGCTGCGGGACGTGGGTCAGCACGAGCCGGGCGTGGACGAGGTCGAACCCCGTGCCCGGCGGCTCGTCGCGGCCGACGTCGTGGCGCAGCACCCGGACCGGCCCGTCGGGCGCGTCGAGTCCCGCGAGCCACGAGGTGTCGATGTCCGTCGCGACGACGAGCCCGGCCGCTCCGACGCGGGCGGCGAGCCCCGCGGGGACGCCCGGACCGCCGGCCCCGACCTCCCAGCAGCGGGCCCCGGGCCCGACGCCGAGCCGGTCGAGATGCCGGAACGTCGAGGGGTCGAACAGCTCCGCGAGCGCGTCGAACCGCGTCCCGGCCTGCGCCTGCGCGTTGGCCAGCAGGTATCCCTCGTCGGACGGCACGTCCCGATCCTTGCGCACGCGGCTCGCCGGGACCCCGTTCCCGATCGACCCACCCTGTGACCCGAGTCACGTAGTTACTAGGAATTTCGTAGCGGCTCGGTTCCTTGGAGTCGACATGACCGCTCTTCAGGACATTCCTGCGCTCCCCGTCCTCGACGACGCCGCCCGTGCCCTGCTGTTCACCGAGGCCCGCACAGCGAACACGTTCGCGCCGGTCCCGGTGCCGGACGAGACCCTGACCGCGATCTGGGAGCTCGCGAAGTGGCCGCCGACCGCGGCGAACACCCAGCCGCTGCGCGTCACGTTCGTCCGCTCCGACGAGGGCAAGGCCCGGCTGGTGCCGCTGATGGCCGAGGGCAACCAGGAGAAGACCCGGACGGCCCCCGCCGTCGCGCTCCTGGCCGCCGACGTCGAGTTCCACGAGTTCACCGACCGGACGTTCCCGATCCGCCCCGAGCTGAAGGACAACTTCGACGCCGCGGGCGTCGAGGGCCGCGAGGCGATGGCCCGCTTCAACGCGACCCTGCAGGCAGGCTACTTCCTGCTCGCGGCGCGCGCCCACGGGCTGGCCACCGGCCCGATGGCCGGGTTCGACGCCGACGCCGTCACCGAGGAGTTCTTCCCCGGTGGCCGCCACCGCGCCCTGCTCGTGGTCAACCTCGGCCTGCCCGGCGACAACCCGTGGTTCGACCGGCTCCCCCGGCTCCCCCACGACGACGTCATCTCCTGGGCCTGAGCCCACCACTCACGACGACGTCGGCGTCCGGGACCCGGCAGGCCGCGGCGGGGGCCTGGAGGTCAGCAGGAGCCGCCGGGTACCTCGGGGAGGTACTCGGCGGCCCACTGCGAGATCTGGTCGAGCGCGGGCATCAACGCCTCACCCCGCGGCGTGAGCGCGTAGGACACCGAGACCGGCGGGCCCTCGCTGACGGTCCGCACGATCAGCCCGGTGGCGGCGAGGTCGCCCAGGCGGTCGGACAGCACCGAGTCGCTGATCCCCACGACCTCCCGCGCCAGCTCCCGGAACCCGGCCGGACCGCTGCCCAGCGCCCGGAGCAGGATCGCGTTCCAGCGCTTGCCCAGGAAGGCGAACGCCCTGGTCAGCGACGCATCGGCGCGCACGCACGCGGCGTGGTCCACGTGCGTCGCGGAGAGGGGTGCGGCCGTCGCGCCGGCGCCCGGATGGTCGCTCATGTCCCTTCCCACGCTAGCACCGCCGCCCTCTCCGAGGCCGTGCGCGAAACCGTGAACCACCGGCCGGCGCACGACCCGTCCCGGTCAGCCCGATCCGGGGTCGGCCCCGCCCGGCCGGCCCGGTCCGACGAACGACTCCAGCCGGTCCACCAGCTCGACCGGCCGGCTGAGCGCAACCAGGTGCCCGCCCGGTATCTCGTCGAACGGCACACCGAGCCGCTGCGCGACCTGCGCGCGCTGGAAGTCCACGGGGAAGAACCGGTCGTCGCGGGCCTGCAGGAAGCGGGTCGGCACGTCGGGCCAGCGGTCGAGCGGCCACGCCGACGCGAACGGGGCGCCCGTCTGGTCCGGCTCGCCCCGGCGCACCGCCTCCGCGCGCACGTCCGCCGGCACGTCGTGCATGAAGGCCTCGAAGAGGTCCTCGATGTCCCAACCGTCACGACACGCCTGCGCGCGCCGGGCCTCGCGGAAACCCGAGGTCTCCCACCAGTCGCCGGGTACCTCCCCCGGCTGCGGGATCATGGCGTTGAGCAGGACGAGCAGGTCGACCCGCGTCCGCGCGCAGACCAGCGGCGCGGTCAGCCCGCCCATCGACTGCGCGACGACGAACGTCCGCCCGCCGCCGCCCGTCCGCTCGCGGTGCGCCGCGAGCGCGGCCACGACGACATCGGCGTACTCGTCGACGCCCGCCGACTCGTCGCCGGCCGGCAGGTCCACCGCGACCGCGGCGTACCCGCGCCGCTGCAGCTCGGGCACCACCAGGTGCCAATACCACGCCTCACCGCCCGCGCCCGGGACGAGCACCCAGGTGTCGGCCGGTCGGTCGGAGCCGGTCATACGGCTGCCCCCTTCGTCGCCACACCCATGTGACGACGAAGGGAGCCTTCGCTCATCGGTACCCGCGACGGTCGTCGGCCGGACCGCGGCCCGTCAGGCCGCCGTCATCGTCTTGACGGTCAGCTGCGGGCCGGGCGGGTTGCCCGCGCAGCCGGTCTGGTTGTTCATCGCCACGAACAGCGAGGCCGTCTCACCCGGCGGGTAGACGCGCAGGCCGCGCACCGGCGTCGGCTGGCAGACCGCCGCGTCGAAGTTCGCGACCTGGACGAACTGCACCTGCGCCTGCGCCGACCGTCCCGGCGCGATCGGGACCTCCGGTCCGCGCGGACCCGACATCTCCGCGGCGGGCCCGACCTGGTGGCCGTCGTCGCCCGCGACGTAGGAGACACCCGGGAACCCGGTGAGCTCGCAGGTCCGGTTGCCCTTGTTGGTGAAGATCAGCGGCTGGAACACCGAACCGGCCCCGGCGTCGCCCTGGCCGAGGGACAGGCTGAGCTCGCCGGCCGTGCAGCGCGGGACGCCGTTGCCACCACCACCCGTGCCGCCACCACTGCCGCCTGTGCCGCCGCCGGTGCCGGCCGGCGTCGCCGGCGCTGCCGTCGCGGCCGGCGCGCTCGTCGTCGCGGCCGGTGTCCCGCCGTTGACCTCGTCCGATCCACCCGAGCACCCGGCCAGCGCGACCGCGGCCAGCAGTGCGGCCGCAGCGCCCCCGACGCGGACCCCGACGCGGCTCCCCCATGTGCGCGTGGACATCCCGATCACCCCCGTCTGATCGTGTCTTCCTCTGTGTAGACGTCAGGCGACGACGAGAGGTTGCTCTCACGCGCCGAACGGCGAGCTGATCTTTGCAGACCATGATCGACCGGACGCCGCCGGGTGTGGGACGCATCGCAGCGGCGGGCACCGCGCCCCGGCGGGGAGGAGGCCTAGTGTCGGTGCGTGCCGAACCGCCGCGTCGACCGCGCGCGACCGTGACGACGGGCCAACTGCTGCTCCTCGTCGCAGCCGGGTTCGGCGCCGGGCTGTCGGGCTCCATGGCGGGGCTCGCGTCGCTGTTCTCCTACCCGGCGCTGCTGGCCGTCGGGTTGCCCCCGACGACCGCGAACATGACCAACACCGTCGCGCTGCTCGCCAGCAGCGTCGGGTCGGTCGCGGGTTCGCGTCCCGAGCTCGCGGGGCAGGGCGCGCGGGTACGGCGGCTGGCGCCGCTGGTCGTCGTGGGCGGGGCGATCGGGGCGGCGATGCTGTTCCTCACCCCCGCCGGGAGCTTCGAGAAGATCGTGCCGTTCCTGGTGGGCGGGGCGTCGCTGGTGCTGCTGTGCCAGCCCCGCATCCGCGCCGCCGCGGCGAGGGAGGCCGACGGCGGGCCCACGCGCACCGGGCGGCTCCTCGTCCTCGGTGGGATCGGCCTCGTCGGGGTCTACGGCGGCTACTTCGGCGCGGCGGCCGGAGTGCTGCTGCTGGCGTTGCTCCTCATCGGCCTGCCCGTGTCGCTGCTGCAGGCCAACGGGCTGAAGAACGCCCTGCTGGGGCTCGCCAACGGCACGGCCGCGGTCGCGTTCGCCGTGGCGGGAGACGTCCGGTGGGCGGCGGTGGTGCCGCTCGCCGCCGGCGTGCTCGTGGGGTCGTGGCTGGGTCCGGCGATCGCCCGCCGGCTCCCGACGACGCTGTTGCGCACCGCGATCGGGCTCGCCGGCCTCGGCCTCGCCGTGAAGCTCGGGCTCGACGCGTTCTGAGACCGGGCCGTGCGGTCGCGGCCCGCGAAGCCCCGGCGCGGCCGAGCCACGGGTGCCGGGTCAGCGCCGCGCGGTGCCCGCCGTGACCGGGCCCTGGGCCGACGTGCCGTTGCGGCGCAGCCAGTCGTCGAGGTTGCGGTGGATCGTCGGCAGGTCGGGCCGTTTGCCGGCCTCGTTGCGCATCGCCGACTTCAGCAGCGACAGGTGGTGGCTGCGGCGCGGCAGGTGTGTCAGCTTCGCACCGGCCGCCGCGGCCCGCAGTCCCGAGACGGCGTCGGGGTGACCGCCGCGGGGCGGGAAACCCGCGAGCGCGTAGGACACCGTCGCGGCGAGCTGCCAGCAGTCCGACGCCGGAGTGGCCTTGCCGCCGCCCGCGACCTCCGGCGCCAGGTAGTCGGGGGTGCCGAGGACGTAGCCCGCCATCGTGAGCGTCGAGTCGCCCGTGCGCCGGGCGATGCCGAAGTCGATCAGATGCGCCACCCCGGCGGGATCGACGATGACGTTGCCCGGTTTGACGTCACGGTGCAGCACGCCGTGGGAGTGCGCGGCGTGCAGCGCGCCCGCGACCCCGGCCCACACGCGGGCGGCGGCGACGTCGTCGAGCGTGCCGTGCTGCTGGACCAGCTCGCCCAACGACATGCCCTGCACGTACTCCATGACGATGACCATGCCGTCGAGGCCCGCGAGCCCCGGGTCGCTGCGGGCGTGCACGAGATCGAGGATGCGCACGCAGTTGGGGTGTCGCACCGCGGCCAGGGCGGCGGCCTCGCGGCGGATCCGCTCCTCGGTCTCGGCGTCGGGCGCGTGCGCCGCCTTCAGCGCGACGGTGATCCCGAGCTTGGCGTCGCGGGCCAGCACGACCCGGCCGAACCCGCCCGCGCCGATGCGCCGGATCGGGCTGAACCGGGCGCCGCGGGCGGGGCCCGGTACGGCGGCGGCCGGGAAGGCGTTGCCCGGGACGGGTCCGGGGGTGGGCGCGACGAGCGTGCGCGGCGGCGGCACCCGCGACCCGGTCGGGGCGACGGGCGGCGGCACCGGGCGCGTGGGCGGGCGTTGCGGCGCGGCGACGGCGGCACGCGGCCCCGGCACGGGTCCCGACGCCGGAGCACCGGCAGGCGCGGGTTCGCGGCGCAACGCCGCCGACCGGTCGCGCCGCGACGTGCGGGCGGCC